>Ga0066256_1000717_pt1 | contig 66374 bp, 61 predicted proteins | sample ThiBio_1000_biof_FD_87107 | JGI IMG/M metagenome (GOLD analysis project Ga0066256, IMG submission 87107) | Wastewater bioreactor microbial communities from Cape Town, South Africa - Thiocy_expt_1000_biof (version 2) | ecosystem: Engineered > Bioreactor > Thiocyanate-remediating >... | reverse complement strand
GGCCACGGCCGCGAGGACCTCGCCGCCTGGATGGGCGCAGCGCCCGAGCTGGGCGCGCGCCGCAGCGAGACGACCGTCCCGTTCACCGTCGGCTACGCCGGCCATTTGACCAAGGACGCGCCGGGCTTCGGGCCGGATCGCGAGGGCGGCGCCGCGCGGGTGATCGACGACAGCGGCAAGAAGGGCGACGCCAACAAGGCCGTCATCGACGCGCTGATCGAACGCGGCATGCTGTTCGCGCGCGGCCGGCTGAAGCACTCCTATCCGCATTCCTGGCGGTCGAAGAAGCCGGTCATCTTCCGCAACACGCCGCAATGGTTCGTCCACATGGACATGCCGTTGGGCGACGACACGACGCTGCGCTCGCGCGCGCTGGCGGCTATCGACGCCACGCGCTTCGTGCCGGCGGCCGGGCAGAACCGGCTGCGGGCCATGATCGAGGAGCGGCCGGACTGGGTGCTGTCGCGCCAGCGCGCCTGGGGCGTGCCGATCTGCGTCTTCGCCGACGAGGACGGTCATGTGCTGAAGGACGACGCGGTGAACGCCCGCATCCTCGAGGCCTTCGAGCAGGAGGGGGCGGACGTATGGTTCGCGGAAGGCGCGCGCGAGCGCTTCCTCGGCTCCCGCGCCAACGAGAGCTGGGTGCAGGTCAAGGACATCCTCGACGTCTGGTTCGATTCCGGCTCGACGCACGCCTTCACGCTGGAGGACAGGCCGGACCTGAAATGGCCGGCCGACGTCTATCTCGAAGGCTCCGACCAGCATCGCGGCTGGTTCCATTCCTCGCTGCTCGAAAGCTGCGGCACGCGCGGCCGGGCGCCCTACGACGCGGTCATCACCCATGGCTTCACCATGGACGAGGAAGGCCGCAAGATGTCGAAGTCGCTCGGCAACACGGTCGTCCCGCAGGACGTCATGAAGCAGTCGGGCGCCGACATACTGCGCCTGTGGGTGATGACCACCGACTACTGGGAGGACCAGCGGCTCGGCAAGAACGTCCTGCAGACCAACATCGACGCCTACCGCAAGCTCAGGAACACCATCCGCTGGATGCTCGGCACGCTCGCCCATGACGAGGGCGAGGACGTGGCGCTCGCCGACATGCCGGAACTGGAGCGGCTGATGCTGCACCGGCTGGCCGAGCTCGACGAGGTGGTGCGCAAGGGCTACGACGCCTTCGACTTCAAGCGCATCGCCAAGGCGCTGCTCGACTTCATGGTGGTCGAGCTGTCGGCCTTCTACTTCGACATCCGCAAGGACGCGCTCTACTGCGACGCGCCGTCCTCGGTCCGCCGCAAGGCGGCGATCGTCGTGGTGCGACGGCTGTTCGACTGCCTGGTGACGTGGCTCGCCCCGATGCTGCCCTTCACCATGGAAGAGGCCTGGCTCGACCGCCATCCCGGCCGCACCTCGGTGCATCTGGAGCAGTTCCCGGCGATACCGGCGGACTGGCGCGACGACGCGTTGGCGGAGAAGTGGCGCAAGGTGCGGGCCGTGCGCCGCGTCGTCACCGGCGCGCTGGAGCTGGAGCGGGCCGCCAAGCGCATCGGCTCCTCGCTGGAGGCCGCGCCCGCCGTCACCATCGCCGACCCCGATCTGCTGCAGGCGGTGGCGGATGTCGACATGGCCGAGATCTGCATCACCTCCGGCATCGCGGTGAGCGGGGGGGATGCACCCGCCGGCGCCTTCACGCTCGACGAGGTGAAGGACGTGGCGGTGGTCCCCCACCGGGCCGGCGGCACGAAATGCGCCCGCTCCTGGCGCTACACCGACGACGTCGGCTCCGACCCGGAGTTCCCCGACGTCTCGGCCCGCGACGCGGCGGCGCTGCACGAGCTCAAGGCGCTCGGCCGCATCTAGCGGCCGGGCTTTTCAGCCGGTCACTCCCCGGATCCGTTCGCCCGCCCGAAGGCGAGCGAGCGCGCGTGGTCGCGGATGTCGGCCGGCCAGCCGGCGGTCAGCTCGCCGAAGCGGGTGGCGTCGTCGGCGAACAGCGCCCGCGCCGCTTCCTCGTAATGCGCGAGGTCGCCGGCCATCGCCGACATGAAGCGATAGGCGGCCTCGTGCGCGGCGCGGCGTTGCGTGTCGCCGTCGCCGGTCTTGCGGGCGGCGCCGACAAGCCGGCGCGGCGCCACCGACGTGCCGCCGGGCTGGGTGGCGAGCCAGTCCCAGTGGCGGGGAAGCAGGGTCACCTCGCGCGCGACGACGCCGAGCTTCGGCCGGCCGCGGCCGCGCGGGGCATCGTCCGGCGCGGCGGAGGCGGGCGGTACGGGCAGCCGCGCGACGATCTCGGCGTCGTCGCCGCGCAGGTCGATGTCGACGACGCGGCCGCTCGCATCCTCGAAGACGAGCAGCGGCCCGGCCGTACCCGCGCGCGCCGCCGCCGCGACTGCGGGCGCGATCTCACGCAGCCGGCCGGCGGCGAGCCTGCGGACGCCGTCGAAGGCGGTCACACGGGTTTCGGCATGGGGCATGGCGCGGGCTCCGGTTTCGGCGGGGATTTATGCCCGCGCAGCGGCCACGTCAATATTATCCGGGTAAAAAATGAGAAGCGCAACTTTCTGGTTGCGTGTCGATGTGTGCTGTGTTTCTTAATCAGCAACCAGGAGGTTGCATATGTCCGACAGGATCGAGAAGACGATCGAGTTGAAGGCGCCGCCGTCGCGGGTCTGGCGCGCGCTGACGGATCACCGCGAGTTCGGCGCATGGTTCCGCGTGGCGCTCGAAGGCCCGTTCGTGGTGGGCGAGACGAGCCGCGGCCACATCACCTATCCGGGCTACGACCACATCGTGTGGGAGGCGAAGGTGATGGCGATGGAGCCGCAGACCTATTTCGCCTTCACCTGGCATCCCTACGCCGTCGACCCGAAGGCCGACTATTCGGCCGAGACGCCGACGCTGGTCGAGTTCCGGCTCGAGCCCATGGCTGGCGGCGGCACGCGCCTGACGCTGACCGAATCCGGCTTCGACCGCATCCCGCCGCAGCGCCGCGCCGAGGCATTCCGCATGAACGAGGGCGGCTGGGAAGAGCAGATGGAGAACATCCGTGCCCATCTCGGCGCCTAGCCCTGCGGCGGCCGACCCCGCGCCGGTCTTCGCCGCGCTCGGCGACCGCACGCGGCTGGCGCTGCTGTCGCGGCTCAGCGACGGCGGCCGGCGCTCAATCGCGCATCTGTCGCGCGACACCAGCCTGACGCGGCAGGCCGTCACCAAGCATCTGCGGGTGCTGGAGCATGCCGGGCTGGTGGAGAACAGCCGCGTCGGCCGCGAGAGCCTGTTCTGTTTCCGGCCGGCCGCGCTCGGCCAGGCGCGCTCCTATCTGGACGAGGTCTCGTGCCGGTGGGACGAGGCGCTGGGGCGGCTGCGCGCCTTCGTCGACGGCTGAGGCCGAGGGCGCGGATTCACCGCGTTCGCGCTCGATCCGGCCCGTGCGTTGCCCTGACCGGCATGTTGCGGTAGAAGCACGAATGAATCCGGCGTCATCATGTCGCCGGATTTGCACGTATTGGGTGGGTGAGAGGCGTACCGGCAGCGGCCGGACCTGCGAGAGGCGGATATCCGTGACCTTTTCGATCAAGCTTGACAGGGTGCCGCTCGCGATCGGCGTGGCCGTTTCCGCGCTGACGCTTGCCGGCTGCATGTCGTCGCCGACCTACGGGACCGGAAAGACCGCCAACCAGCAGTTCGTCGAGGACCTGACCGGCATCCTGTCGCTCGGCCCCAAGGAGCGGCCGAAGATCGACTACAAGCCGCGCCCCGAGCTGGTGAAGCCGGAGACCACCGCCGTGCTGCCGCCGCCGCAGGACGACGTCAAGACGGCCTCGAGCGCCGCCTGGCCCGAATCGCCCGAGCAGCGGCTGGCGCGCATCCGCGCCACCGCCACGGAAAACCAGGACAATTCCGCCTACCGGCCCGAGGCCGTGGCCGACAGCATGGGCCGCGCGCCGGCCGTCGTCCCGCTCGAAGGCCCCGACATCGACCGCTTTGCCCGCAAGCCGAACCCGGCCGCGCAGCGCGCCGCCTTCAAGCAGGCGCTCGCCGAGAACAACGGCGCGGTCGCGCAGCGCCGCTATCTCAGCGATCCGCCGCTCGTCTATCGCGAGCCGTCCGCCACCGCGCCGGTCAACGACATCGGCGAGGACGAGTGGAAGAAGGAGCGCGACGCGCAGCGCGCGCAACGCGCCTCCACAACCGGCAAGAAGCGCTCCTGGTGGCCATTCTAGGCCGGTCGCCGATCAGCCTTCGTCCCGACGCGTCCTGAAGAAGTCGCGCAGCACCGCTGCCGCCTCGGCCTCGGCCATGCCCGGATAGACCTCCGGCGCGTGGTGGCAGGTCGGCTGCGCGAAGAAGCGGCAGCCATGCGCCACGCCGCCGCCCTTCTCGTCCAGCGCGCCGAAATAGAGCCGGCGGATGCGGGCGAACGAGATCGCCGCCGCGCACATCGCGCAGGGCTCCAGCGTCACGTAGAGGTCGGCGCCCGGCAGCCGCTCTGAACCTGCCTGCGCGCACGCCTCGCGGATGACGAGGATCTCGGCATGCGCGGTGGGGTCGCAGAGCTCGCGGGTGCGGTTGCCGGCGCGGGCGACCACGACGCCCTCGCGGACCAGCACGGCGCCGATCGGCACCTCGCCGCGATCCGCCGCCGCGCGCGCCTGCGCCAGCGCCTCGCCCATGAAGTCGGCCCGTTTCACCTTGCCATCCGCACAAATGCCCTCGCGCCGACCCCGGCGCTCTGGTAGTTAGCCGCGCGAAGAGGCAAAGGCCAGATGAACGACGAACGCAAGAGCACGAAGGGCGGACGCGCCAAGGGCGGGGCACGTCGCCCGCGGCCCGACGAGGGCGCCGAGGCAAGCGAGCGCGAGCGCATCGCCAAGCGGCTGGCGCGCGCCGGCGTCGCCTCGCGGCGCGAGGCCGAGGCGCTGATCGCCGACGGCCGCGTCAGCGTCAACGGCCATGTGCTCGACACGCCGGCCTTCACCGTCGGCCCCGCCGACAGGATCGAGATCGACGGCGAGCCGATCCCGGTGATCGAGCGCACCCGGCTGTTCCTGTTTCACAAGCCGGCCGGCGTGGTCACCACCAACCGCGACCCGCAGGGCCGCCGCACCGTCTTCGACGTGCTGCCGGAGGGCCTGCCGCGGCTGATCACCGTCGGCCGGCTCGACATCAACACGGAGGGCCTGCTGCTCCTCACCAACGATGGCGGGCTGGCGCGCGTGCTGGAGCTGCCGCAGACCGGCTGGCTGCGGCGCTACCGCGTGCGCGTCCACGGCGAGGTGGACGAGGGCGCGCTGGCGGGCCTGAAGGACGGCATCGCCGTCGACGGCGTCTTCTACGGCGCGATCGAGGCCGCGCTCGAACGCCGGCAGGGCACCAATGCCTGGCTGATGGTCGGGCTGCGCGAGGGCAAGAACCGCGAGGTCAAGAACGTCATGGCGGCCCTCGGGCTGGAGGTGACGCGGCTGATCCGCGTCTCGTTCGGCCCGTTCCAGCTCGCCGAGCTGCCGGAGGGCGAGGTGCAGGAATTGCGCGGGCGCACCCTGCGCGACCAGCTCGGCCCGCGCCTGATCGCGGAAGCCGGCGCCAATTTCGACGCGCCGGTCGTCACCCAGTTCTCGTCGAAGCCGCAGGCCGACGACGCGCCGAAGCCGGCGCCGCGCGAACGGGCGCCGCAGGGCGAGCGCGCCGGCAAGTCGAGCCTGCGCGAGGAGGCCGGCGGCCTGATCCGCAAGCGCCGCGTCGACAAGCGCGAGCTGGCGCTGTCGCAGCTCTCGACCAGCGCGCCGCGCGGCGAGGGCAGGCGGGGCGGAAAATCCTTCGGCGACGCACCGCGCGGGGAAAAGGGCCGCCGCGAGGAGGCGCCGCGCCGCAGCCGCACCTCCAACGTCTGGATGGCGCCCGGCGCGCGGCCGCAGCCGGTAAAGGCTCCCGGCGATGCCGGCGAAGAAAAGGTCGTGCGGGTGCCGCGCAAGCCGGGCGACCGCAAGGCCAAGCACGACGCGGCCGCGAAGCGCGCCCGCCGGGGCCGCGCCGAGCGCGCGGCGGGGGAGCGGGCGGCCGACCGGCCCCGCCGCGAGTGGAAGCCGCGGCCGGAGGGCGAGGAGCGCCCCAAGCGCGAGTTCAAGCCGCGCGGCGAGGGCGCCGAACGCCCCGCGCGGGACTGGAAGGCGAAGCCGCCGCGGCCGGGCAGGGCCGAGCGCGCCGCCGCCAGGGAAGGCGGCGAGGCGCCGCAGCGCGAATATCGGCCGCGCCCGCAGAAGCACGACGGCGAGGATGCGCGTCCGCCGCGCAGTCCGCGCCCCGAAGGGGGTGAGCGCCGCCCCTACGAGAAACGCGAGGGAAAGCCGTTCGAGAAGCGCGAGCGCAAGCCGTGGGACGGCGCGGCGTCGAAGTCTTCCTCTCCCCGCGGACGGGGAGAAGGGGGAAAGCCGGCGCGGCCCGGCGCAAACCGCTCCGGCCCGCGCAAGGGGCCGCCCAAGGGACCGCCCAAGGGACCGCCCAAGGGACCGCCAAGGGGCGGGAAGAAGACCTAGATGCGCGTCGTCGGGGGCGAGTTTCGCGGCCGGGCGCTGGCGACGCCGCGCAGCGACGCCATCCGGCCGACCTCCGACCGCACGCGCGAGGCGGTCTTCAACGTGATCGCCCACCGCTATCCCGACAGGCTCGAGGGCGGCCGCGTGCTCGACCTGTTCGCCGGCACCGGCGCGCTCGGCATCGAGGCGCTGTCGCGCGGCGCGTCCGCCTGCGTCTTCATCGAGGAGGGGGCGGAAGGCCGCGGCCTGATCCGCGACAATGTCGAGGCGCTCGGCCTGCAGGGCCGGACCAAGATCTTCCGCCGCGACGCGACCCGGCTCGGCGCGGTCGGCACGCTGACGCCCTTCGGCCTCGTCTTCGCCGATCCGCCCTACGGCAGGGACCTCGCCGGGCCGGCGCTGCGGGCCGCCCGCGAGGGCGGCTGGCTGGCGCCGGGGGCGATCGCCGTGGTCGAGGAGGCGGCGGGCGCACCCTTCGCGCCCGGCCCCGGCTTCACGGTGGCCGACGAGCGCCACTATGGCGATACGGTGATACGCTTCGTCGAGACGGGATGATTCGCCGCCCGGCCTTGGTTTCGCCGCTTCGCGCCTCTAGTCAGACGCCGCCTGTTGCATGCGGTCCCGTCGCGGATCGCCGGTCGGAAGGGATTTCGATGATTTCTGGACACACCGCCCGCCGTGCCCTCCTCGGTCTGGCCGGCGCGGCGCTGCTGCTGGCCTCGCCGCTCCGCGCCGAGGAGGCGTCCGGCGTCTCCACCTTCACGCTCGACAACGGCCTGCAGGTCGTGGTGATCCCGGACCACCGCGCGCCCGTCGTCACCAACATGATCTGGTACAAGGTCGGCGGCGCCGACGAGAAGCCCGGCAAGTCGGGCATCGCCCATTTCCTCGAGCACCTGATGTTCAAGGGGACCGGGAAGCACCCGGCCGGCGAGTTCTCCGCCAAGGTGGCCGAGATCGGCGGCAACGAGAACGCCTTCACCACGCAGGACTACACCGCCTACTACCAGCAGGTGGCGCCGGACTCGCTGCCGATGATGATGGAGTTCGAGGCCGACCGCATGCGGGGACTGGTGCTGACGGACGCCGTCATCGGCCCCGAGCGCGACGTCATCATCGAGGAGCGGCGCATGCGCGTCGACAACGATCCGGGCGCGGTGCTGTCGGAGGAATTGCAGGCGACGCTCTACCAGAACCATCCCTACCGCATCCCGGTGATCGGCTGGCTGCACGAGATGAAGACGCTCGACCGGCAGGACGCCGTCTCCTTCTACGAGAGCTACTACGCGCCCAACAACGCGGTGCTGGTGGTGGCCGGCGACGTCACCGCCGACCATGTGCGCGCACTCGCCGAGCAGACCTTCGGCAAGGTGCCGCGCGGGCCGGACCTGCCGCCGCGCGTGCGGCCGCAGGAGCCGGAGCAGAACACCAGCCGCACGGTCACGCTGACCGACCCGCGCGTCTCGGTGCCGAGCCTGCGCAAGGCCTGGGTCGTGCCGTCCTACAACGACGCGCCCAAGGGCGAGGCCGAGGCGCTCGACCTGTTGTCGGAGATCCTCGGCGGCGGCATCCGCAGCCGGCTCTACCAGGAGCTGGTGGTGAAGTCCGGCGCGGCCGCCTCGGCCGGCGCTTATTACGACGGCGGCGGCCTCGACGACGGCAGCTTCGGCATCTACGCCTCGCCGCGCGGCGACACCAAGCTCGCCGACATCGAGGCGGCGGCCGACGCCGAGCTCGCCCGCATCGCCAGCGACGGCGTCACCGAGGACGAGCTGGAGCGCGCTAAGAACCGCTTCGTGCGCTCGATGATCTTCGCCCGCGACGACCAGTCCGACATGGCCCGCATCTACGGCTCGACGCTGACCACCGGCGGCACGGTCGAGGACATCGAGAACTGGCCCGACCGCATCCGCGCCGTCACCGCCGACGCCGTCAAGGCCGCCGCCGCGCGCTATCTCGACCAGTCGCGCTCGGTGACGGGCTACCTGCTGCCGGCCAAGGAAGACCGCTCCTGATGAGACAGAACCCCATGCCCGAACGTCCCGTCGGCAGGCTGACCATTTCCGCGCTCGCGGTCGCCTTCGCAGCCTATTTCCTGATCCTGTCGGCGCTGCAGCCGGCGCGCGCGGCGGTCGACATCCAGGAGGTGAAGTCCGACGGCGGCATCACCGCCTGGCTCGTCGAGGACTACACGATCCCGCTGATCGCCATCCGCTTCAGCTTCGAGGGCGGCACGACGCAGGACCCGGCCGGCAAGGAGGGCCTGGTCAACCTGATGAGCGGCCTGTTCGACGAGGGCGCCGGCGACCTCGATTCGGACGCCTTCCAGCTTGCCCTCGACGACGCGGGCGCCGAGATGCGCTTCGGCGCAGGCCCGGACGCCATGTCGGGCGCCATGCGCATGCTGTCCGACAAGCGCGACGAGGCGCTGCACCTGCTCAACCTCGCCATCAACCAGCCGCGCTTCGACCAGGCGCCGATCGACCGCATCCGCTCGCAGGTCATTGCCGGCATCGCCGCGCGCGCCCGCGATCCCGAGCGCATGGCCGGCATCGCCTTCGCCAAGGCGCTCTACGGCGACCATCCCTACGGCCGCCGCGCGGAAGGCACGCCCGAGACGCTGGCCACCGTCACGGCCGACGACCTGCGCGCCGTCCACAAGCGCATCTTCGCCCGCGACAACCTGAAGATCGGCGTGGTCGGCGCGATCGACGCGGCGACGCTGCGCGGCGTGCTGGACAGGCTGTTCGGCAGCCTGCCCGCGAAGGCCGAGCTGACCGATGTGCCGCACGTCACGCCGAAGCTCGACCAGGTCGTGCGCATCGACTATCCGCTGCCGCAGACCACCATCCAGCTCGCCTATCCGGGCATCGAGCGCAAGGATCCCGAATTCTTCGCCGCCTACCTGATGAACTACACGCTGGGCGGCTCGACCTTCACCTCGCGCCTGTTTTCGGAGGTGCGCGACAAGCGCGGGCTGGCCTACGGCGTCGATTCCTCGCTCACCAACCAGCGCCACGCCGAATCGCTGGTGATCGGCACCGGCACGGCGTCGGAGCGGGCGACCGAGACGCTGGGCGTCATCCGCGACGTGGTGAAGCGGCTGGCCGAGGAGGGGCCGACGGACGCCGAGCTGGAGGGCGCCAAGCGCTACCTCGTCGGCTCCTACGCCATCAACAACCTCGATTCCTCCGCGGCGATCGCCGAGACGCTGGTGCAGCTCCAGATCGAGGATCTCGGCAAGGACTATATCGAGCGCCGTCCCGAGATGATCAATTCGGTGACGCGCGAGCAGGCCGCGGCGGCGGCCAGGCGCCTGCTCAGCGCCGAGCCGGCCGTGCTCATCCTCGGACCGGCGGCGAAGGAGGGCAATTGACGCTGGACGCGCAGGAAGCTCGCGCGGCCCACCGGCCGCGCAAGCCCGCACCGGCCCCGGCGGAACGCCCGTCCGGGCCGACCTTCGCGGTCGCCTTCGGCGGCGGCGGCGCGCGCGGGCTGGCGCATATCCACGTCATCCAGGCGCTCGACGAGCTCGGCATCCGGCCGGTCGAGATCGCCGGCTCCTCGATCGGCGCGATCATGGGCGCGGGCATGGCGGCCGGCATGGCCGGCGCCGACATCCGCGACTATGCCCGCACTTTGCTCGGCAACCGCTCCGAGGTGCTGGCGCGGCTGTGGCGCGCGCGCTCCGGCATCAGCGGCTTCATGGCCGGCAACGGGCTGGGCTTCACCCCGCTCGACGTCGAGCGCGTGCTGAAATCCTTCCTGCCGGTGGCGGTGCCCGACCGCTTCGACGAGCTCGCCATCCCGCTCAAGGTGACGGCGACCGACTATTACGGCCACGCGCTCGCGGTGTTCGACGAGGGCGACCTCTATTCGGCCCTCGGCGCCTCGGCCGCCATCCCCGCCGTGTTCCGCCCGGTGCGCCGCGACGGCAAGCTCCTGATCGACGGCGGCATCTACAATCCGGTGCCGTTCGACCTGCTGGAGGGCCGCGCCGACATCGTCATCGCCGTCGACGTGGTCGGCGCGCCGACGCAGCGCAGCCGCAAGCGGCCGAGCTCGGTCGAGCTGATGTTCGGCGCCAGCCAGCTCATGATGCAGTCGATCACCGCCATGAAGCTCAAGTCGAAGCGGCCGGAGATCCTGCTGCGCCCGCCGGTCTCGCGCTTCCGCGTGCTCGACTTCCTCAAGGTCGAGGCCGTCATGGCCGAGACCGCCTCGATCCGCGACGAGACCAAGCGGGCGATCGCCGCGGCCGTCAAGGCGCACGAGAAGCAGGCCGCCCACGGCGGCTGACGGACGCCCGCGCAGCAGCACCCATTGCGGAACCGCCCGCAGGACCATAGATGCTTGCCGTGGCCGCGCGCGGCCGATCTCTTTGGACGCATTTCCGGACGCAAAACCGTTCCACACTTTTGCTGGAAATGCTCCAGCCACAATCGGGACAGAGCGATGAACGACAGCATAGACACCGGCCGCCTCACCGATCTCGTCGCGCGGCTGGTCGAGGCCGCCGGCAAGGCCGGCGCCGACGCCGCCGACGCGGTGGCCGTGATGGGGCGCTCGACCTCGGTGTCGGTGCGGCTCGGCAAGGTGGAATCGACGGAAGCCGCCGAAAGCGACGACATCTCGCTGCGCGTCTTCGTCGGCAGGAAGGTGGCGAGCGTCGGCGCGACCGCCTCGTCCGACCCGGCCCGGCTCGCCGAGCGGGCCGTGGCGATGGCGCGCGTGTCGCCGGAGGACCCGTATCAGGGCCTGGCCGACCCCGACCGTCTCGCCCGCACGATCCGCGACCTCGACCTGTTCGACCCGACGACGGTCTCCGCCGACGAGCTGCGCGAGACCGCGCTCGCCGCCGAGGAGACCGCATTGGCCTACAAGGGTGTCACCAATTCGGGCGGCAGCGCGGCCAGCGCCGGCCTCGGCGGCCTCGTGCTCGCCACCACCGACGGCTTCCTCGGACAGTATGTGGCGAGCCGCTTCTCCCGCTCCGTCAGCGTCGTGGCCGGCGAGGGCACGGCGATGGAGCGCGACTACGACTATTCCTCGCGCCTCTATTACGGCGAGCTCGACGCGCCGGAGACGATCGGCCGCAAGGCGGCGGAGCGCGCGGTGAAGCGGCTCGGCGCCCGCAAGGCGCGCACCGGCCCGGTCACGGTGGTCTACGACCCGCGCGTGGCGCGCGGCATCGCCGGCCACATCGCCGGCGCCATCAACGGCGCCTCGGTGGCGCGCAAGACGAGCTTCCTGCGCGACCGCATGGGCGAGCAGGTGGCCTCCGCCGCGATCACCGTCACCGACGACCCGCTGAAGCTGCGCGGCCAGGCCTCGCGCCCCTTCGACGGCGAGGGCGTCGAGGGGCAGGCGCTGACCATGGTCGACCGCGGCGTGCTGCGCCACTGGTTCCTGTCGACCTCGGTCGCGCGCGAGCTCGGCCTCACGACCAACGGCCGCGGCTCCCGCGCCGCCTCCTCGGTCAACCCGACCTCGACCAACCTCGCCATCGAGCCGGGCGAGGTCACGCCGCAGGACATGATCAGGGCGCTGAAGTCCGGCTTCTACGTCACCGAGGTGTTCGGCCACGGCGTCGACATGGTCACCGGCGAATACAGCCGCGGCGCCTCCGGCTACTGGATCGAGAACGGCGAGTTGACCTGGCCGGTCTCGGAGGTCACCATCGCCGGAAACCTCAAGGACATGTTCATGCGCATGACGCCGGCCAGCGACCTCGACCGCAATTTCGGGACCGCCGCGCCGACGCTGCTCGTCGAAGGGATGACGCTTGCGGGTAGCTGACCTGGCCCACGGCCTCGATGAGGACCTCGAGCTGATCCGCGTCGCCGCCGAGGAGGCGGGCCGGATCGCGATGGGCTATTTCGGCCGCGATCCCGAGGTGTGGATGAAGGCCGGCGTCTCGCCCGTCAGCGAGGCCGACTACGCGGTCGACGCCTTCCTCAAGGGCACGCTGCGCGCCGCCCGGCCGGACTATGGCTGGCTGTCGGAGGAGACCGTCGACACGCCCGAGCGGCTGTCGGCGCGCCGCACCTTCGTCGTCGACCCCATCGACGGCACCCGCGCCTTCCTCGACCGTCGCGACCTGTGGTGCGTCAGCATCGCCGTGGTGGAGGACGGCCGCCCGCTCGCCGGCGTGCTCGACTGCCCGGCCCGCAGCGAGGTGTTCGTCGCCGGCGTCGGGCGCGGCGCCAGCCTCAACGGCGCGCCGATCTCGGTGCGCGCGGCCGGAGATACGCTGTCGGTGGCCGGGCCGGACAAGCTCGTCGCCCGGTTGCCGGCCGAATACCGCCCGCCGCGGCCGCACGCCTACGTGCCCTCGCTCGCCTATCGCGTCGCCATGCTGGCCAAGGGCGCGATCGACGGCACCTTCGTGAAGGCCAATTCGCACGACTGGGACCTCGCCGCCGCCGACCTGATCCTCGTCGAGGCGGGAGGCAAGGTGGTCGACGCGCGCGGCCGCGTCCTGCGCTATGCGGCGGACGCCGACCCCTCGCACGGCCTGCTGGCCGCCGGCAGCGGCCCGCTGCTCGCCGAGATGGTGAAGGTGATCGCCGGCCCGCCGGGCTGACGCATGTCGCCCGAAAGTGGGAACCGGTTTCGGGCGACATGCGCAAAGACAGGGACCCGGCGAGGCGGTTCCTTCGTCCGCCGATTTGTTTTAATAAAACCCCGCGCGCCGCATCCGGCACGCAGTCAATCGCAAACGATCCAGGACGATGCCCATGTCGGTCGACACCGGAAAGAAGCAGTTGCTGCATCTCGTCTTCGGCGGCGAGCTGAAGACGCTCACGGGCACCGAGTTCCGCAACCTCGACGAGCTCGACATCGTCGGCATCTTTCCCGACTACCATTCGGCCGAGGTGGCGTGGCGCGCCAAGGCGCAGGCGACCGTCGACAACGCGCACATGCGCTACTTCATCGCGCATCTGCACCGGCTGCTCGACCCGGAGACGGAAAAGCCGGTCGGGCGCTGACCGATGAGCGCTCCCGCCACGCCTGCGAAGAGGTCGTCGCGAAGGGTTCGCCGATGAGCGAGCGCTGGGCCCGCGCCATCCTGTCGACCTACCGCTGGGCGGGGGCGGCCGCCTATCCGTTCGTCGGCGGCTACGTCGCCTGGCGCGCCAGCAAGGGCATGGAGGACGGCCAGCGCCGGCGCGAGCGCTACGGCTATGCCGCGGTTGCGCGCCCCGCCGGGCAGGTGATCTGGGTGCATGCCGCGGGCGAGGGCGAGGCGATCGCGATCGCCGCGCTGGTCGAGCGGCTGCTGTCGCTCGGCGTCGACGTGGTGATGACCACCGGCACGGTCGGCTCGGCCGACGCCGTGCGCGAGCGGCTGGGCGAGCGCGTCATCCACCAATACGTGCCACTGGATCTCAAGCCGGCGCTCGGCCATTTCCTCGACCACTGGCGGCCCGACCTCGCCATCTTCGCCGAATCCGAGATCTGGCCGACGACCATCCTGGAGCTGCACGCCCGCCGCGTGCCGCAGGTGCTCGTCAACGCGCGGTTGTCCGATCGCGCCTTTTCCTCGTGGCGCAAGCGCGCCTGGCTCGCCGAGGCGCTGTTCGAGCATTTCGCGCTGGTCGTGGCGCAGACCGAGACCGACGCGGAGCGTTTTCGCGCGCTCGGCGCGCGGCCGGTGACGGTGTCGGGCAGCCTGCGCACCGACATCGGCATGCCGCCGGTCGACGAGCTGGAGCTGCGCCGGCTCGGCAACGAGATCGGCGGCCGCGAGCGTTGGCTGGCCTACGCCACCCACGAGGGCGAGGAGGCAGCCGCCGTCGACGTGCACCGCATGCTGTCGCAGCGCCATCCCGACATCCTGACCATCCTCGTGCCGCGCAACCCGGCGCGCGCCGACGCGATCGCCGCGCAGCTCGCGGCGGCGGGCCTGGCCGTGGCGCGGCGCAGCCGGCGCGACAGGATCGGCCCGCAGACCGCCGTGCTGCTCGGCGACACGCGCTGCGAGGCGGGGCTCTATCTGCGGCTGGCCGACATCGTCTTCCTCGGCCGCTCGCTGGCCGGCGGCGGCGGCGAGAACCCGCTGGAGGCCGCGCTGCTGCGCCGGGCGGTGCTCGCCGGCCAGGACGTCGGCTATTTCAAGGACCTCTACCAGCCGCTCGTCGCCCGAGGCGGCGTGCGGCTGGTGCGCGACCGCGACATGCTGGCGGGCGCCGTCAACTACCTGCTGCGCAACGACAAGGCGCGCCACGACATCGGCGCGGCGGGCGCGGCCGCGGTGGAGACGATGCGCGGCGCGCTCGACAGGACCGCGCGCGACCTCGAACCCTACGTGCATCCGCTCGTCGTCAAGGCGCGGCTCGAGGGAGGCGGCGCGCGGCGCTGAGCGGGATGGCGGAGCTGGATCCGATCATCGGCGAGACACCGCCATTCTGGTGGCGCAGGCCCGGCTGGCAGGCCTGGCTGCTGGCGCCGGCCGCCCTCGTCTACGGCCGCCTCGCCGCGCGGCGCCTGCACCGGCGCGGCACGCTCGCCTTCGAGCTGCCGGTGATCCGCGTCGCCTCGCTGGCGGTCGGCGCGCGCGGCGACACCGAGGTCGCGATCGCGCTGGCGACGGCCGCCCGCAGGCTCGGCATGCGCCCGGGCATCGCCGCGACCGGGCCGGCCGGCGCCTTCGCCGCGCCGCACATGGTCGACCGCCATCACGACGTGGCCAGACACACCGGCGACGAGGCATTGCAGCTCGCCCGCGCCGCGCCGACGGCGCTCTGCGGCGACCTCGTCGCGGCGGCGCGCGCACTTGCGGCCGACGGCGTCGACCTGGTGATCGCGCTGGACGGCGACGGGGCGGCGCGGCTCAGGCCAGACTACACGCTCGCCGTCGTCGACACCGAGCGCGGCCTCGGCAACGGCCACCTCGTACCGGCCGGGCCGGTACGGGCGCCGCTGGTCGACCAGCTCCGGCAGGCGAGCGCGCTGCTGACGCTGGGGCGCGGCGACGCGGCCGACCGCGTCGTGCGGATCGCCGCGCGCGCCGCCCGGCCGCTGCTGCAGGCGGCGCTGCGGCCGCGCGCCGGCATCGACCTTGGCGGCCGCCGCTGGCTCGCCTTCGCCGGCGTGGCCGATTGCGAGCAGTTCTTCGACATGGTGCGGCAGGCCGGCGGCGACATAGCTGCGGCGCGCAGCTATCGCGAGGGCCATCTCTACGCCGACGACGAGCTCGGCGACCTCGCCGCGCTCGCCGACGCGCAGGACCTGTCGGTCGTGACCTCGACGCGCGACGCCGAGCGCCTGCACCACGGCACGGAGGCCGCGGCCGCTCTGCGCCGTCGCGCCGTCGCGCTGGAAACCGAGATGGTGTTCGACGTGGCCGACGTGCCCGACACCGTGATCAGGGACGCGATCGAGACGTTCCGGGCGCGCCGGTTCTCAGCTCCAGGTCGTCGCTAGACGTAGCCGGAGGTGTTCAGGCTCGTCGGTGGCACTCCGAGACCGGCGAGTACCGTTGCAGCTAATAGAAATGGCCATTTCTATTGCCTCAAAAAGTCGCCGTAACGCAGTTTGGCCTCGGCGGAAAAGTCGTTTAGTTCAAGCTCGGGCAGAACGGAGGGTTCGGGATAATTGCTTAACCAAGGGAGGACTCCCTGCACTTTCTCTCTTGTTACTGGTTCATCTGTAATTTCTAATGTTATTTGCTTTAATTTATAATCTACTCCAATAATATCTAAATTTCTTGGATCAACGAGCTTCACCGTTGCAGGATTTGAAACATCAGCAAAAGTGACGAGCAACGGATATTTTTTCGGAGGAATTTGATACTTTTGCCCTCTAAATTTCTCCATCTGACTTGCGGGATAGAGATACGGATCCCCGTTTTTTGGCAGTGGGTCGAATAGTACAGCGCGAGCAATAAGATCGGCGGTCCCCACTAAAGCGAACAAGTATTGTCCGTTGGGCATGCGGAGCACAACGGCCTCCGCCTTCGCAGACCATCCACGGGGAGAAACATTGGGTAATATCTTGGGGACTCCCCACCAAGCAACCTCCGCAACGCTTGAAGCGCTCAAGGGACCTTGTGGCGTCTCCACTTCAACCGTGATCTTTTGGTGCCATTCATAACGAGGATATGCGACGCGACAGCCGACAAATCCGATCACAACCAAGGCCAACGCACCCAATACGGCCTTCAGCATCATCCTCATGGCAGGGAGCCCGCGTGATCAAGCCAACTCCAGCTATCGCCCCGCATCTTTTCTGCAGGCCGATGAAGGTGATTGGACAACAGCGTATCTATTGACGCAGGGGCGCTGCGCGTCATTGCGTTTCCTCGATCGAATTGTTTTTGTGCGCCGCGGCTGTGTCCGCCGCGTTCTGCATGCCCCAACTTGCAATTGGTGGCATGTTTGGATCGGATTGTTAAGCGGACGGCGCAAGGAAGAGCCGCCCCAGCCGCTTCAGGTCGGGAGCAGCTTTCCGCCGTGCCCATCGCCTGCGCCGGAGGGGCGGTTCGTCAGCCGCGGCGGCGCAATTCCGGATGGCACTCAAGCTCGCGGCCGAGCGAGACCTCGGCGTTGAGATAGGGCTCCTGCCGCGCCACGCTCCAGTATTTCAGCTCGTCGAGCGGGATCGATTCGCCGGTGACCGCGCAGCGCACGAACGAGCCCGGCGAGACGACCTGGAAGTCGCCGTCGAGATAGCGGAGACGGGCCTCGCGCGCGCCTGGTCCTTCAAAGCGGTTCATGGCAACTCTTCGCGCACAATTGGCTGCGAGCGTCAAGTCGCCGCTTCGCCGCGATTCCCCGCGGCGCGGGCCGCGCTTCAGCCGAGCTGCGCCCGCGCCACGAACAGGCCCTTGGCATACTCGCCCCTGACGACCAGCCCCCTGGCATGGGGACCGGCGGCGAAGATGCCGACCGGATGGAGGCCCACGGCGAAGATGCCGACCGGGAACACGCCTGCCGCGAAGACGCCGGCGGAGTAGATGCCGATGGAAAACAGCCCCGCCGCGGCGAAGCCGGCCGAGAAGATGCCGGCCGCGAAGATGCCGAGCACGAAGTCGGCGGCGGCGAAGACGCCCGCCGCGAAGCGTCCCGCCGCGAAATAGGCGAACGCGAGCTCCCCGACCTGACCGCCCGCTTCGATCGACAGCCCGGCGATGAGCAGGACTGCGGCGATCGCGGCGAGAAGCGCAAGCTTGAGGCCTACGCCCCGCTGTTCCTCGTTCTCATGCGTATCCGGATTGGCCATGACGCCCTCCTGTAGCTCGACGGGCGACGATCTCAGGCGAACGGGCGGCCCGCCTTGCGGCGGATCAAAAAAGCGGGAGGTGAGCTACCTGCGGCCGAACAGGCGCTCGATGTCGGAAAGCTTCAGCTCGACATAGGTCGGCCGGCCGTGGTTGCAGGTGCCGGAGCCGGGGGTCGCCTCCATCTGCCTGAGCAGCGCGTTCATCTCGTCCGGTTTGAGGCGGCGGCCGGAGCGCACCGAGCCGTGGCAGGCCATGGTGGCGGCGATCGCGTTGAGCCGTTCCTTCAGCGTGTCGGCCGTGTCGTTGTCGGCGAGCTCGTCGGCGAGGTCGCGCACCAGCCGCTGCACGTCGGTCTCGCCGAGCATGGCCGGCGTCTCGCGCACGCACACCGCGCCCGGCCCGAAGCGTTCGATTCCCAGCCCGAGCCGCGACAGCAGCGCCGACTGCGACGCCAGCCGGTCGGCGTCCTCCTCCGGCAGGTCGACGATCTCGGGCAAGAGCAGCATCTGCGCCGGCACGGGGCGGGATTCCAGCCCCTGCTTAAGCGCCTCGTAGACGAGCCGCTCGTGCGCCGCGTGCTGGTCGACGATGACCAGAGAATCCTGCGTCTGCGCGACGATGTAGTTCTCGTGGATCTGCGCGCGCGCCGCCCCGAGCGGGTGGCGCGAAAGCTCGGCCGGCGCGGCTTCGGCCGAGGCCCGCGCGTCGGCGCTGGCGAGCGGGATCGCCTCGAACACGGCCTGCGCGGCCTCGCCGAAGCCGTCGAGCGGCCGCTGGAAGGACTGCGCCGGCGTCCAGCCGGGGGCGTAGGCCGGCCCGCGCGGGGTCGCGCCGGCGAAGGAATGGCCACCGGCCCCGCCCGGCCGGAAGGCGGCGACCATCGCGGCGGCCGAGGTCGTGGCGGGGCGGATGCCGGCGCCGGCCAGCGCCTGCTTCACCGCGCCGACGATCAGCCCGCGCACCAGGCCGGGATCGCGGAACCGCACATCGGCCTTGGCCGGGTGCACGTTGACGTCGACCAGCGCCGGGTCGAGCGTCAGGAACAGCGCGGCGACCGCGTGCCGGTCGCGCGGCAGCACGTCGGCGAAGGCGCCGCGCAGGGCGCCTGCCACCAGCCTGTCGCGGATCGGCCGGCCGTTGACATAGGCATATTGCTGCTGCGCCGTGGCGCGCGTGTAGGAGGGGATCGAGACGCGGCCCTGGAGCTGCACGCCCTCGCGCGCGGCGTCGATCGCGATCGAATTGTCGGCGAAATCGGCGCCCATCACCTGCGCCAGCCGTTCCAGCTCCGGCGTTTGCGAGGCCGCTGCGGCATATTCGAGCGTGGAGCGATCGCTGCCCGACAGCACGAAGCGCACGCGCGGGAAGGCGAGCGCGATGCGGCGGATGACGTCGGTGATGGCGGCGGCCTCGGCCCGCTCGCCCTTCATGAACTTGAGCCGCGCCGGCGTGGCGAAGAACAGGTCGCGCACCTCGACAAGCGTGCCGCCATTGGCGGCGGCCGGCCGCACCGGCGACACGGCCCCGCCCTCGACGCGGATCTCGGCGCCGGAGCCGCCGGCCCCTTCGCTGGCCGTTGGGCGGCTTCGGATCGACAGCCGCGCCACCGAGCCGATCGAGGGCAGCGCCTCGCCGCGGAAGCCGAGCGAGCGGATGTCGTGGATGTCGTCGGCAAGCTTCGAGGTGCAGTGGCGCCCGACCGCCAGCGGCAGCTCGTCGGCGGCGATCCCGCCGCCGTCGTCGACGACGCGGATCAGCGACAGGCCGCCGCCGGCCGTGGCGATCTCGACGCGCGACGCGCGCGCGTCGAGCGCGTTCTCGACCAGCTCCTTGACGACGCTCGCCGGACGTTCGATCACCTCGCCGGCGGCGATCTGGTTGATGACGGTCTCGGAGAGCTGGCGGATGGGCATGGGCCGATCATAGCGGATTCGCCGCTGGCGCGAAGGACGGCGCCGCGATCGGATGTGGATCGAGCCGCGCGACGGTTTGGCGCTGGACCGGCGGACCGCGGTCGGCGAGACTGCGGCAGGCAAGGAGCGAGCGATGGCGACCGGCTTTCTGCGACATATCGAGACCGAACTGGAAGCCCTGAAGACGGCCGGCCTCTACAAGGCCGAGCGCGTGATCTCCTCGCCGCAATCGGCGCAGATCGAGGTGGGCGGCCGCCGGCTGCTCAACTTCTGCGCCAACAACTATCTCGGCCTGGCGGACTCGGACGAGCTGCGCGACGCCGCGAAAACCACGCTCGACCGCTACGGCTACGGCATGGCCTCGGTGCGCTTCATCTGCGGCACGCAGGAGGAGCACAAGGAGCTCGAGGCGCGGCTGTCGCGCTTCCTCGGCATGGAGGACACGATCCTCTATTCCTCCTGCTTCGACGCCAATGGCGGCCTGTTCGAGACGCTGCTCGGAGAGGAGGACGCCGTCATCTCGGACGCGCTCAACCACGCCTCGATCATCGACGGCGTGCGGCTCTCGAAGGCGCGCCGCTATCGCTACGCCAACAACGACATGAAGGAGCTGGAGGCGCGGCTGAAGGAGGCCTCCGACGCGCGCTTCCGGCTGATCGCCACCGACGGCGTGTTCTCCATGGACGGCGTCATCGCCGACCTGAAGGGCATCTGCGACCTCGCGGAAGAATACGACGCGATGGTGATGGTGGACGACAGCCATGCGGTGGGTTTCGTCGGCGAGCACGGACGCGGCACGCCGGAACATTGCAGCGTCGAGGGGCGCGTCGACATCCTCACCGGCACGCTCGGCAAGGCGCTGGGCGGCGCCTCGGGCGGCTACACCAGCGGCCGGCGGCAGGTGATCGACTGGCTGCGCCAGCGCTCGCGGCCCTATCTGTTCTCCAACACGCTGATGCCGGCGATCGCCGGCGCCTCGCTGAAGGTGCTCGACATGATCGAGGCCGGCGGCGGCCTGCGGCGGAAACTCTACGACAATGCGGCGCGCTTCCGCGCCGGCATGGAGAAGGGGGGCTTCCGGCTGGCCGGCGCCGGCCACCCGATCGTCCCGGTGATGGTCGGCGACGCCGCGCTCGCGGGGCAGATGGCCGAACGCCTGCTCGACCACGGCATCTATGTGATAGGCTTCTCCTTCCCCGTGGTGCCGAAGGGCCAGGCTCGCATCCGCACCCAGATGTCGGCGGCGCATTCGACTGCCGACATCGACCGCGCGGTGCAGGCGTTCGGCGAGGTCGGGCGCGAGCTCGGGATTATCTGACGTTTCGGGCCGGTCCCGCCCTTCGGGGCCGGCCAAGCTGGAGTGAAGCACGATGATCGTCACCAACATGGACCGCACGCAGTGCATGGCGCTGCTGCGCGCCTCGCGGCTGGCGCGGCTGGCCTGCGTCAAGGACGGCCGGCCCTATCTGGTGCCGGTTACCTATGCGCCCGACGGCGACAACCTCTACGGCTTCTCGCTGCTCGGGCAGAAGGTCGAATGGATGCGCGGCAACCCGCAGGTCTGCGTCCAGGTCGACAGCTTCGAGGGCGAGCGGGAGTGGCGCAGCGTCGTCGCCCACGGCCGCTACGAGGAACTGCCCGACCTCGTCGGCTGGAAGGTTGAGCGCGAGCGCGCCTGGTCGCTGCTGAGCAAGGAAGCCCATTGGTGGGAGCCCGGCGCGTTCAAGCCGGTGCCCGAGCCGCCGACGCATCGCATCTTCTACCGCATCGTGGTCGAGGAAGTGAGCGGCCGCCACGCTTTCCCCGAGGGTACGGCGGGCGGCGGCGTGCCGCGCTGAAAGGCAGGGAGTGTTCGATGTCCAACATGATGCGCGCGCTGGTGAAGGCCAAGGCCGAGCCGGGCCTGTGGATGGAACGCGTGCCGGTGCCCGAGATCGGCCCCAACGACGTGCTGATCAAGGTGAAGAAGAGCGCGATCTGCGGCACCGACGTCCACATCTGGAACTGGGACGAATGGGCGCAAAAGACCGTGCCGGTGCCGCTGGTGACGGGGCATGAGTTCGTCGGGACCGTCGCCGAGGTCGGCTCGGCGGTGAGCGAATACCATGTCGGCCAGCGCGTCTCGGGCGAGGGCCACATCGTCTGCGGCCATTGCCGCAACTGCCGCGCGGGCAGGGGGCATCTGTGCCGCAACACGCGCGGCGTCGGCGTGCAGCGGCCGGGCTCGTTCGCCGAATACGTCGCGCTGCCGCAGCACAACGTCGTGCCGATCCCCGACGACATCCCCGACGAGGTCGCCGCGATCTTCGACCCGCTCGGCAACGCGGTCCACACCGCGCTCTCCTTCGATCTGGTGGGAGAGGACGTGCTCGTCACCGGCGCCGGGCCGATCGGCATCATGGGCGCGCTGGTGGCCCAGTGCGTCGGCGCCCGCAAGGTGATCATCACCGACGTCAACCCGACCCGGCTGGCGCTGGCCAGGAAGCTCGGCATCCACCGCGCCGTCGACGCCTCGAAGGAGAAGCTCGCCGGGATCATGCGCGAGGAGGGCATGACCGAGGGCTTCGACGTCGGGCTGGAGATGTCGGGCAATGCCGGCGCCTTCCGCGACATGATCGACGCCATGAACAATGGCGGCAGGATCGCCATCCTCGGCATCGCGCCGACCGGCTTCGAGATCGACTGGAACAAGGTCATCTTCAAGATGCTGACGCTCAAGGGCATCTACGGCCGCGAGATGTTCGAGACCTGGTACAAGATGATTGCGCTGGTGCAGGGTCCGCTCGACGTCTCCGGCCTGATCACCCACCGCATCGGCATCGACGATTTCCGCGAAGGCTTCGCCGCGATGAAGAGCGGCGACGCCGGCAAGGTGGTGATGGACTGGTAGAGCCGGCGGCGCTACGGCATGTCCTCCGGTGCCGGCTTTACGCCGCCCTTGCGGCTCATGATCCGGTCGAACGCCTGGAAGTCGGCGCGCTGCTTTCGTTCCGCGAAGATCTCGGCAGTCTTCATTGCGGAGAGCTTTTCCGCGAGCGCTGTGACGACGAGTTGATTCATGCTCGTTCCGTCCTCGCTGGCCACCCGCTCGGCGGCCTCCTTGAGCGAGCGCGGAAGGCGCAGGGGAAACGTCTTGATCTTGGTGCTCATGAGCTCATCCTCTGCATCACGCCCTGCGGACGGTCGACCTCGACATTGAACATCGAAACGGCAGGCCTGAAATCCTTCTCGTTGAAGGTTGCGATCACATCCGCCCGGCCGTTGACCGCTGTTTCCAGAACCATCTCGTCTCCCGGATCGCGCAATTGCGGTCGCCAGAGAAACTTGATCTCGACGGGTGTCGCGATGGCGACGATGACGTCGAGAACCTGAAGCACTTCCGCAGCGGAGAGCCCCGACGCCTCCAGATGCTCCGGCTGACAGCAAATGGCTTCATACTCGAGCAACAGGGGTACGCTCAGGAGCAGTTCGCCCCGACCCGCGCGTAAACTGCGCAACAGTCCGGCAGAAGCGCCCGATGGGCTGCGCAGTCCGGCCACCACGACGTTCGTATCGAGAACCACGCGCATGGTGAAAGTTGGATGATATCATATGTGATGTCAAGTGTGCCGATTGTGGCTGATGACGGCCGCCTCCAGCGCCCCTAGTCCGGCGGCGACGGCCGCCTGCTCGGCGGGCGTCAGGCCGGCCATCATGCGGGCTTCGTAGTCGCGCGCGGGCGGGACCATGGCGCGGTAGGTGTCCTCGCCGGCCTTCGTCAGCCGCAGATGCTCGACGCGGCGGTCGGTTCCGTCCGTCTCCCGCGCGACCCAGCGGCGCTTTTCCAGCGCGGTGACGGCGCGGCTGACGCGGGTCTTGTGCATGGCCGAATGCCGGCCGACCTGCGTTGCCGTCATCGTGCCGTACTGGCCGAGCGTGGCGAGCAGCCGCCATTCCGGCCGCGTGATGCCGAGCTTCTGGCGATAGATCGCCGAGAACTCGCGGCTCATCGCGTCGGCCAGCCGGTTGAGCCGGTATGGCAGGAAGCTCTCCAGTGCGAGGATGTCGTCGGCCATCGCGCCAGCCTTGATGGTTGCAAAATCGATAGTTACGAGTGCAACAAATTCGCTGGCGCGTCAAAGCGCCGGCTTCGAGGAGACACGCCATGGCCTTTTCCTACATGCCGGGCTTCGGCAACGATTTCGAGACCGAGAGCCTTCCGGGCGCCCTGCCGCAGGGCCAGAACTCGCCGCAGCGCCCCGCCTACGGGCTTTATGCCGAGCAGCTTTCCGGTTCGCCCTTCACCGCCCCGCGCGGCACCAACGAGCGCTCCTGGCTTTATCGCATCCGGCCGAGCGTGAAGCATCACGGCCGCTTCACGGCGACGGACTTCCCGCTGTGGAAGACCGCGCCCAACCAGAACGACAGCGACCTGCCGATCGGCCAGCTCCGCTGGGACCCGACGCCGATGCCCAATGTCGAGACCGACTTCCTCTCCGGCATACGCACCATGACGACGGCCGGCGACGCCACCGGGCAGGCCGGCATGGCCGCGCATGTCTACGTCGCCAACACCGACATGGTGGACGACCATTTCTTCAACGCCGACGGCGAGCTTCTGGTCGTGCCGCAGGAGGGCGGCGTGCGCTTCGTCACCGAGATGGGCGTGATGGAGGTGAAGCCCGGCGAGATCTGCGTCATCCCGCGCGGCCTGACCTTCAAGGTCGAGCTGATGGGCGGCCCCGGGGGAAAAACAGCGCGCGGCTACGTCTGCGAGAACTACGGCGCCAAGTTCACCATGCCCGACCGCGGCCCGATCGGCGCCAACTGCCTGGCCAATCCGCGCGACTTCAAGACGCCGGTCGCCTGGTATGAGGACAAGGAGCGGCCCTGCCGCATCGTCGTCAAGTGGTGCGGCCGCTTCTACGTCACCGAGATTGGCGCTTCGCCGCTCGACGTGGTCGCGTGGCACGGCAACTACGCGCCCTACAAGTATGATCTGTCGACATATTCGCCGGTCGGCGCCATCCTGTTCGACCATCCCGACCCGTCGATCTTCACCGTGCTGACGGCGCCGAGCGGCGAGGAGGGGACGGCGAATGTCGACTTCGTCATCTTCCCGCCGCGCTGGCTGGTGGCCGAGCACACGTTCCGGCCGCCATGGTATCACCGCAACATCATGAGCGAGTTCATGGGTCTGATCCGCGGCCAGTACGACGCCAAGGAGAAGGGTTTCGTGCCCGGCGGCATGAGCCTGCACAACATGATGCTGGCGCACGGGCCCGACGCCTTCGGCTTCGACAAGGCGACCAAGTCGGAGCTGAAGCCGGTCAAGCTGGAGGACACGATGGCCTTCATGTTCGAGACGCGCTTTCCGCAGATGCTGACCCGCCACGCGGCCGAGGCCGAGACCCTGCAGGACGACTATCTCGACTGCTGGACCGACCTGAAGAAGCGCTTCGACGGCTCGAAGGAAGGCGACTGGAGCTGAAGCGCGGCGCTCGCTTCCGCGCCGGGCGGGCGCTATGAATGACGAACCGAGAAGGACCGCGCGACGCGGCGTGCTGGAGGAAATTGCTTGAAGCTTGCAACGATGAAGGACGGCACGCGCGACGGCCGGCTGGCGGTCGTCTCGCGCGATCTCACGCGCTTTACAGATGCCTCGTTCCTGGTGCCGACGCTGCAGGCTGCGCTCGACGACTGGGGCCGGATCGCGCCGCATCTGGAGGCGCTGGCCGAAAGCCTCGAGCACGGCTCCGTGCCGTCGCAGCGCTTCCACGAGCATGACGCCCGCTCGCCGCTGCCGCGCGCCTACCAGTGGGCCGACGGCTCGGCCTATGTGAACCATGTCGAGCTGGTCAGGAAGGCGCGCGGGGCCGAGCTGCCGGCGAGCTTCTGGACCGACCCGCTGATGTATCAGGGCGGCTCCGACGCCTTCCTCGACCCGCGCGAGCCGATCCGCGTCGTCGACGAGGCCTGGGGCATCGACATGGAGGGCGAGGTCGCCGTCATCGTCGACGACGTGCCGATGGGCGCGACGCTCGCCGAGGCGCGCGCCGCCATCCGCCTCGTCATGCTGGTCAACGACGTCTCGCTGCGCGGGCTGATCCCGGCCGAGCTCGCCAAGGGCTTCGGCTTCTTCCACGGCAAGCCCTCCACGGCGTTCTCGCCGCTCGCCGTCACCCCGGACGAACTGGGCGAGGCCTGGGACGGCGGCCGGCTGCACCTGCCGCTGCTGGTCGACCTGAACGGCAAGCCGTTCGGCCGGGCGAACGCCGGCATCGACATGACCTTCGACTTCCCGACGCTGGTCGCCCATGCGGCGAAGTCGCGGCCGCTCGGCGCCGGCACCATCGTCGGCTCCGGCACCATCTCCAACAAGCTGGGCGACGGCCCCGGCAAGCCGGTCGCCGAGGGCGGCGTCGGCTATGCCTGCATCGCCGAGATCCGCATGATCGAGACGATCGAGGCCGGCGCGCCCAAGACGCCTTTCCTGCGCTTCGGCGACACGGTCCGCATCGAGATGCGCGACGGCTCCGGCCACTCGATCTTCGGCGCGATCGAGCAGTCGGTGGAGCGCTATTCGAGGGAGGGCTGAGCGATGGCCAGGCAATTCGCTTCCACCGGCGACATGGCCGAGAAGAAGATCTCCTTCACCGAGATCGGCAGGGACCTGTGGGCCTTCACCGCCGAGGGCGACCCGAACACCGGCGTCATCATCGGCGACGACGCCGTGATGATCGTCGACGCGCAGGCGACGCCGCGGCTCGCCGGCAAGGTGATCGAGAAGGTGCGCACCGTCACCGACAAGCCGATCAAATACGTGATGCTGACGCACTATCACGCCGTGCGCGTGCTCGGCGCCTCGGCCTACGGCGCCTCTGAGGTGATCATGTCGGACGCCGCGCGCATGCAGGTGGCCGAGCGCGGCAAGGAGGACTGGGATTCGGAGTTCGGCCGCTTCCCCCGCCTGTTCCAGGGCCATGAATCGATCCCCGGCCTGACCTGGCCGACGCTGACCTTCTCGGATCGCATGACGCTCTACATGGGCAAACGCCGCGTCGACCTCGCCTTCCTCGGCCGGGCGCACACGGCCGGCGACATCGTCGCCTTCGTGCCCGACGCCAACGTCATGTTCACCGGCGACATCGTCGAATACCACTCGGCCTGCTATTGCGGCGACGGGCATTTTTCCGACTGGCCGGACACGCTGGAGAACATCGCGGATTTCGAGCTCGACGCCATCGCCCCGGGCCGGGGCGACGCGCTGGTCGGCCGGGCGAGGGTCGACGAGGCACTCGCCAACACCGCCGACTTCCTGCGCTCGACCTACCGGCCGATCGCGCGCGTGGCGCAGGGCGGCGGCTCGTTGAAGCAGGCGTGGGACGCAGCCCGCGCGGAGTGCGACCCGAAGTTCGCCTCCTACGCCATCTACGAGCACTGCCTGCCCTTCAACGTCGCGCGCGCCTATGACGAGGCGCTCGGCATCGACACGCCGCGCATCTGGACGGCCGAGCGCGACCGCGCGATGTGGGCCGAATTGCAGGGGGCGTGACCGTGCAGGGCAGCGTCTGGTTCTACGTCGTCTGCGCCATCTGGGCGGTCGCGGTCGTCGGCGCGCTGATCCGCGCGACCCGCTTCACCTACATGGTCGAGGCGCGGTCGGGCAGGCCGCTGCTGCGCAACGGCCTGCCGGGCTTCGCCAACATCGTCCCGGTGGCGCTCAACATCGGCGTGGCGCGCGACGAGGAGACGCAGAGCCTGCGCCGCGAGGTGGTGAAGCGTCTGCTGATGATCCTCGGCGGCTTCGTCGCCTTCGCGCTGTTCCTCGCGGTCGCCGGACAGGGGGAGGCGGCATAACGCGCACGCTGGGCGCGGAGGGCTGGATGTATTCAGGAAAGCTGCACTGCATACCGAGCGAACTGATCGTCGAGCGTGACTATTATCAGATCTTCAGCCCTAGCCTGGGCAATCAACATGCGATCGAACGGGTCCCGGTGATGATGAGGCAGCGCTTCGAGGGCGGCGATGTGCCGCGTCGTGATGTCGAGGAGCCTGTAGCCGGTCATGTGCAGCTTCTCGGGGAGATCGCCTGGCGCCCTAAGCTTGCCGAGCGATCGCTTGATCGCAATCTCCCACAGTGTCGCCATGCTGACCCACAATGGCTGCCCCGACTCAATGGCTTTGCGATGGTGAGGCTGAAGCCGGTAGTCGCCATCGAGCGACCAGAGCAGAATATGGGTGTCGACGAGATAGCCGTTCACGCCGCGTCATCCGCATCGGACCGGCGTCGCTCCGTGGCAGGATCAGGTTTGGTGTACTCGTCCCATTCGGGGCCGAGCTCATCAAAATCGTCCGCCATCCAGAATTCGCCTTTGAACGCGCCGATGCGCGGCAATGAGCCGAAGCCGGGCTTGTCCGGCCCTACCTTCACATATGGCTTGCCATGCTTTGTGATGGCGATCTCCTCGCCGGCTGCCGCCTTGCGAAGAATCTCCGAAAGATTGGATTTCAACTGCGCCACAGTGATGTTCATGGGCCGCTCCATCTATTATGGCCTAAATTTAGGTCATAACTCCGGTTCCATCAAGGCAGCTGCCTGATGCCCCGCTATTCCTACAAGCCCTTCGCTTATGCGACGCCGCCCGAATTGCGCGGGGCGAGGCCGCAGCGCCGGCCCGTCGTCATCGTCGGGGCCGGGCCGGTCGGGCTGGCCGCGGCGATCGACTGCGCGCTGCGCGGCGTGCCCTGCGTCGTGCTCGACGACAACGACGTGGTCTCGCTCGGCAGCCGGGCGATCTGCTGGTCCAAGCGCACGCTGGAGATCTTCGACCGGCTGGGCGTCGGCGAGCGCATGGTGGAGAAGGGCGTGACCTGGAAGGTCGGGCGCCTGTTCCACGGCGACCGCGAGGTGTGGAGCTTCGACCTGCTGCCGGAAGCGGGCCACAAGATGCCGGCCTTCATCAACCTCCAGCAATATTACGTCGAGCAGTATCTGGTCGAGCGCGCGGCCGACTTCCCGGACCTGATCGACCTGCGCTGGAAGAACAGGGTGACCGGCGTCAGCCCGCGCCCCGACGGCGTCACGGCGCGCATCGAGACGCCCGACGGGGGCTACGAGCTGGAGGCCGACTGGCTGGTCGCCTGCGACGGCGCGCGCTCGCCGGTGCGGGCGATGATAGGGCTCGACTTCGAGGGGCGCGTCTTCGAGGAGCGCTTCCTGATCGCCGACGTCGAGATGGAGGCCGACTTTCCGTCCGAGCGCTGGTTCTGGTTCGAGCCGCCTTTCCACGGCGGCCGCTCGGCGCTGCTGCACAAGCAGCCCGACGACATCTACCGCATCGACCTGCAGCTCGGCCCCGACGCCGATCCCGAGGAGGAACGGAAGCCGGAACACGTCGTCCCACGCATCTCGAAGGTGGTCGGCGGCCGGCCCTTCGAGCTCGACTGGGTGTCGGTCTACACCTTCCAGTGCCGCCGCCTCGACCGCTTCGTCCACGGCCGCGTGGTCTTCGCCGGGGACAGCGCCCACATCGTCTCGCCCTTCGGCGCGCGCGGCGGCAACGGCGGCATCCAGGATGCCGACAACCTCGTCTGGAAGCTCGCCATGGTGGTGCGCGGCGAGGCGCCGGAAAGCCTCGTCGCGACCTATGACGAGGAGCGCGTCTTCGGCGCCGACGAGAACATCCGCAACTCGGCCCGTGCCACTTCCTTCATGACGCCGAAGACGCAGATGGAACGAATTTTCCGCGACAGCGTGCTGGAGCTCGCGGCCGGGCACGAATTCGCGCGCAGGCTGGTCAATTCCGGCCGGCTGTCGCGGCCGTGCTCGCTGGAGGGCATGAGCCTGCAGACGCCGGCGGGCGAGGGGCAGGGCGTGGCGCCCGGCATGGCGATGCTTGATGCGCCGGTCGACGGGCCGCGGGGCGGCTGGCTGCTCAACCATTTCGGCGGCGGCGTCGGGCTGATGGCCGTCGAGGCGGATCTGCCGCAACGGCTGCCGGACGGCGTGGCCGGGCTCGTCGTGGCGAAACAGGCGCGGCCGCTGCCCGCGGGCGCGACGATGCTTGTCGACGGCGAGGGGCTCGTCGCCGCGCGCTACGGCGCCGGCTCGGTCTACCTGATCCGGCCGGACCAACATGTGGCTGCGCGGCTCGTCCGGCCCGACGCCACCGCGATCGAGGCCGCGCTGAAGCGCGCGACGGGGAGGGCCTGATGGCTGCAGATAGCGAGATCGGGCGCGATCGCCTCGGCGCCGCCGGCGACGATTTCTACGCCGCGCTGATGGCCGCCCACGAGGGGCTGAGCTTCGAGGAAAGCGCGCGGCTCAACGCCCGGCTGGTGCTGCTGCTGGCCAACCGGGTGGGCGATCTGGAGACGCTGCGGGCCGCGATCGAAGCGGCCCGCAATCCCTCATAGCGCGCCTACTCCGCCGCCTGGACCTTGAGTACGCCGCGGCGGATCTGGTCTTCCTCGATCGACTCGAACAGGGCGCGGAAGTTGCCTTCGCCGAAGCCCTCGTCACCCTTCCTCTGGATGAACTCGAAGAAGATCGGGCCGATGACGGTCCTGGAGAAGATCTGCAGCAGGATCTTGGTCATGCCGCCGTCGACCACGCCCTCGCCGTCGATCAGGATGCCGTGCTTCTTCATCCGGTCGACCGGCTCGTCATGGCCGTTCACGCGGTCGAACGACTTCTCGTAATAGGTCTCGGGCGGGCCGGGCATGAACTTCAGCCCGTTGTCGGCGAGCCGGTCGGTGGCGTCGTAGATGTCGTCGGTGCCCACCGCGATGTGCTGGATGCCCTCGCCCTTGTACTTCTTCAGGTACTCGACGATCTGGCTCGTCTCGTCCTTGGATTCGTTGAGCGGTATGCGGATCTTACCGCAAGGCGAGGTGATGGCGCGGCTGACGAGACCGGTGATGCGGCCGTCGATGTCGAAATAGTGGATCTGTCTGAAACCGAACAGGTCGCGGTAGAAGTCCCACCACTTGTCCATGTTGCCGCGATAGACGTTGTGGGTGAGGTGGTCGAGGTAATAGAAGCCGACGCCGGCGGGCTTTGCGTTGCGCGCGCCGAGCCATTCGAATTCGTCGTCATAGGCGGAGCCCTTGACGCCGTATTTCTCGACGAAATAGATCAGCGAGCCGCCGATACCGACGATTGCCGGTACGTCCAGCGCCTTGTCGTCGTCCAGGTAGGGCGTTGCGCCCTTGGAGACGGCGTGATCGAAGGCATGCTTGGCATCGACCACGCGCCAGGCCATCGAGGCGGCGCAAGGGCCGTGCTCGTCCACGAACTTCATCGCATGCGAACCGGGTTCGGCGTTGACGATGTAGTTGATGTCACCCTGACGCCAGACGGTGATGTTCTTCGTCTTGTGCTTCGCAACAGGCGTGTAGCCCATGCGGGTGAACAGCTCGGCGAGCTTCTCAGGTTCGGGATGGGCGAACTCGACGAACTCGAAGCCGTCGGTGCCAGCCGGGTTCGCTTCGCTGATCTTTGCGGGCGGGGCGTCGTGCGGGAAGGGACCCATGGCATTTCCTCCAATGCGGATACGGCCCGAAAGGACCATTTCACGCATTGTATTCCCAAGATGACGCACGGTGCTTGCATTCGCGCGCCTCAAATGGTGATATTGCGCACGGATTGTGTATATATGGCGGGTAATGCGCGATGGATGAGCGGATCGATCAGTTTGATCGCAAGATATTGGCGCTTTTGCAGGAAGATGCGCGGCTGACCAACAACGACCTGTCGGAGCGGGTGAACCTGTCACCGTCGCAGTGTTCGAGGCGGCGGCAGCGGCTGGAAGAGGATGGCTATATTCGCGGATACCGCGCCATGCTCGACCGCGACAAGCTGGGCTTTTCTCTGGTCAACGTGATCTCGGTGACGCTTGCCACCCACAATCGCGACAATGCAAGGCGCTTTGGGGAATTGCTGGCGCGGCTGCCCGAGGTGCAGGAAGCGCATGCGCTGACCGGCGAGATGGATTACATCCTCAAGGTCGTGACGCCGGACCTGAAGTCGCTATCGGAATTCGTCAACGGGGTGCTTTTGCCGCACGAATCCGTGCAGCATGTAAAGACCGCGATCGTTCTGGAAACGCTGAAGGAAACCGGCGCGCTGCCGATTTGAAACGCTGTGGGGTCCTCGCGTCAGGCGAAGCCTACCGAGACGCCCTTCTTCCTGAAGTAGGACTGCATCAGCTTGCGGCCCTGACGGTTCGGCTGGACAAGCTTGCTTGTCTCGAACGTCGCTTCCTTGACGCCCTCGCGCGCCATCGCGCCCTTGAGGGCGGCGATGTGGGTGTCGAGTTCCTCGTTGTCGTTGCGGATGGAGGTGTAGATAGCCTCGATGGCCTCGGCGACGGTCGTGTCAGTCATCATTCAATTCCTGGGTCTTGCCAGCAAAAGTCGGGTAGTGGGAGAGCGCCTGTCCGCGCTCAGCTCTTCATCTGCTGGATCGCGATGAACAGGTTGCCGCTGCGCGTTCCCGAGCGGCAAAAGGCGAACACGGGCCCTGGAAGTTCATCGAGCGCCGCAGCCTGGTCCACGACATTTTCGGCGGTCATCTGGCCGCTGATGACCGGAATGTAACGAAAGGTCAGGCCAGCCGCCTCGACGGCCGATTGGATGGCCTCATGCGATGGCTGTCCGGGCTGTTCGTTGTCCGGGCGGTTGCAGATGACGCTCTTGAAGCCGGCGGCCTTGATGGTGGCAATCTCGTCCAGAGAGATCTGGCCGGACACCGAATAGTCTTCACTGATCTGGCGGATATCCATGTTCGTCCTCATGATGCTTCGCCTGCGCGCGTTCCGGCGCAGTCTTGCCACTCCCTTTCGCATGGAGCAATCACGAAATCCGGGCCGGGGAAAACTTTGCTGCCGCAGCAGGCCACGGCAGCAAATGGTGCTCAGCTTCCGGCAATAGCGCCTTTGATCTCACCGATGTTGTTTTCCATCATGTCGATATAGGTGGCGGCGGGGCCATCTGCCGGCGACAGGGCATCGGAATAGAGCGTGCCGCCAACCTTGATGCCGGTTTCGCTTGCGATCTGCTCAATGAGGCGCGGGTTCGAGATGTTCTCGACAAAGATTGCCGCCGCGTGCTGCTGCTTCACCTGTTCAATCAGCCTGGCGACATCGGCCGCGGAGGGCTCGGCATCGGTCGAAATGCCTTGCGGCGCGAGGAAGGTGAGGCCGTATTCGTGCTCGAAATAGCCGAACGCGTCATGCGAGGTGATCACGACGCGCTTGGACTGAGGGATCGCATCAATGGTCTGCCGGATTTCCGCATCAAGTGCATTCAGCTTTGCCGTGTAAGTGTCTGCATTGGCTTTATAAATGTCGCAGCCGGCTGCATCTGCGGCACAGAAAGCATCGGCGATATTCTTGACGTAGATAGTGGCGTTGCGCGCGGACTGGAATGCATGGGGATCGACGGGACCGTGGTCGTGGCCTTCGTGGGTTTCTTCATGCGTGTGGTCTTCGTGCGTTTCGGCGGCTTCGCCAGCCTCCTCCTCGGCAAATTCAGGTTTGAATTCGATGGAAGCGACGCCCTTGGTCAACTCAACAACGGCGGCTTTGGTGGCGCTGGCATCGACAAGGCGCTTCAGGAAACCTTCAAAATGCAGGCCGTTGACGAGTACGACATCGGCTTTGGCCATGGCGACGGCATCGGCAGGCTTGGGTTCATAGACATGCGCATCGCCGTCCGGGCCGACAAGCGTGGTGACCTTGACCCTGTCTCCGCCGACATTCTTGGCGAAGTCGCCGATGATGGAGAAGCTTGCCACCACCTTGAGCGGTTCCGCCAAGGCGAGCGACGGTGCAGTCGCAGTAAATGTTATAACGCTCATAGCCAGGACGGCACGGAAAGTGTTGAGCACTGGCGAAACTCCTTCTGGATCAGGCGGTTCTGTGGCGGTGGTGAACGATGCGGGCACGCAGTGCGCCGCGCGTCCCAAACAGGACGGATATGAAATAGACGACGCCGGCGGCGAGGATGATGGCGGGACCTGACGGCAACGAGGCATGGTAGGACAAAAGCAGGCCTGCAACGCAGGAAGCAAAGCCTATGACCACTGCCAGAACGCACATCGGCTCTACGCGGCTTGCCCAGAAGCGAGCGGCGGCGGCAGGCAACATCATCAGGCCGACTGAAAGCAGCGTGCCGAGCGCCTGAAAGCCGCCGACCAGATTGAGGACGACCAGACCAAGAAAGACGAAATGAACGGGAGTGCCAAACCGGCTGACGGAGCGCAGGAAAAGCGGATCGAGGCACTCTGCCACCAGCGCGCGCCAGAAGACGGCCAGCCCAACAAACGTGACAACGACGATGCCGCCTATCAACGCGATGGCCTCGTCGTTGAGGGCGAGTACGGTGCCGAACAAGACGTGCATGAGGTCAACGCTTGAGCCCCGGATCGAAACCATCAGCACTCCAACGGCAAGCGAGATGAGATAGAACGCAGCCATCGAGGCGTCTTCGCGCTGGATAGTGAAGCGGGAGACGGCACCTGCGCCCAAGGCGACGATAGCGCCCGCAATCAGTCCGCCCACGGTCATCGGCAGGATTTCGAGCCCGAACAGCAGGAAGCCAGCGGCAGCACCCGGAAGGATGGCATGAGCCATGGCGTCACCGGTCAGACTCATGCGCCGCAGCATGAGAAAGACGCCGACCGGGCAGGCCCCGAGCGACAACATCAGCGAGCCGAGCAGGGCGCGCTGCATGAACGCGAAATCCACAAAGGGCGCGAGCAGCAGGTCATATAGCGCGCTCATGATGCCGCCTTGACGTCGTGGTGATGATGGCCAGCATGGTCATGGTCATGGTCATGGTCATGGTCATGCGAATGCCCGTGTTCGGACGGCTCGCACCAGGGCGCATCTTCTTCCCAGGCTTCGTGGAAGCGGCGGGCGCGCAACAGATTTTCCGGGTGCAGTGTTTCAAGAGTGCTGCCCCATGCCACCGGCTTGCGGGCAAGCAGCAAGGTGTCAGGGAAATTCTGCCGCACAAGGTCGAGGTCGTGGGCCACGACAAGGATGGTGCGCTGTTCGCCGTGCCATTGCTTGATGAGCGCAATGAGATCGCCAACTGTCTTGGTATCGACCGCATTGAACGGCTCGTCGAGCAGGATCAGATCGGCATCTTGAACCAGCACGCGGGCAAAGAGCGCCCGCTGCAACTGACCGCCCGACAAGGTGTCGATCGGACGCTTCTCGAAGCCGGCAAGGCCGACTGCATTCAGGGCACGGCTTACCGAGGCCCGATCCTCGGATGTATGCCTGCCAAGAAGGCCGCGCTTCGGCCACAGGCCGAGCGAAACAAGATCGACAACGCGGGCAGGGAAGGACCGATCGAGTTCAGATTGCTGTGGCAGATAGGCGATGCGCGTTCCTTCAGCCTTGGACACACTGCCGGCCATCGGCTTCAGCACGCCGATAATGCCCTTCATCAGCGTTGATTTGCCGGAACCGTTGGCACCGACGACCGCCATCAACGAGCCCTTTTCCACGACACCATCAAGGTGATGCACCGCCGGGTGGCTGCCGTAGCCTAGGGTAAGGTCGTGAAAGGTGAGGCAGGCCTGTGTCATCGGGTCCAGCAGATGTATTGAGGTGGGCACTGGGTATGTGATGTTATTACATTTGTCAACGACGCCGGCATCGAACCATGAGCAGAATCACAGGAAACCCGTCATCCAATCGGAATGGTCACTACGGCATTCGGGGCTTGCCCCACGGCGATGCAGTATCTACACAGGCGCTTCCTGAAGCCTGACCGGGCACAAACACGTGAAGAGGGAAGAAGCATGAGCATTCGCCGCATCGAAGTTGGTCCGCGCATGAGCCAGGCCGTTGTCCACGGCAACACCGTTTACCTTGCCGGCCAGGTCGGCGAAGGCGAGGGCGTCGAGGCCCAGACCAAGGATATCCTGGCTTCAATCGACAAGCTGCTGGCAGAGGCCGGCACCGACAAGACCAAGATCGTTCAGGCGATCATCTGGCTGGCCGACATGAATGAGTTCGCCGCGATGAACAAGGCTTGGGATGCCTGGGTTCCGCAGGGCCACACGCCTGCACGCGCGACCGGCGAAGCCAAGCTCGCCGCTCCGAAGTACAAGGTGGAAATCATCGTCACCGCTGCAATCTGACCTAATTATCGGACCGAGGCCGGCAACCGGCTTTCGGTCCGAAATTCGTTCGACGTCGGCTTCCCGCGCGTGCCCCGTGCATGCAAATGGGCGCGCGGGGTGAAGCTCAGCTCTGCGAGGGCGTAAACCTCGCCACCAGCGTGTGATTGTCCGCCGCATAGGTGAAACGAACATGGGTGACCGGTTGGCCGGCACTCCATGTGCGCCGCTCCACGACAAGGCACGGTGAGCCGGCGGCGATGTCGAGCGCTGCGGCAGTCGCCTTGTCAGCCGCTGTTGCACGTATACGGTGTTCTGCGCTGTTCCATGGAACCCGCGCCACCAGCCAAGGGCCTGGCGCAACATCGGTGAAGCTTTCATCCGCAGCTTCGGGGACCGATTGCAGGTTGATGACGCGATCTTCGAGGCAGAACGGACGCTTGCCGGCGAAATGCAGGCATTCCAGCACAACAACCTGTTCCGGCGTATCCAAGCCCAGGAGCGCCCGGTCGCTCTGGTTGCCTTTTCTTTCGCGCCTTGCGATGCGCTGGTATCGATACGGCAGGCCCAGCGCTTCGACCTCAACCCGGATGTCGTGAATTTCGAGCACGGCGGCCTGTGACTGCGGGCGGCGCACGAAACTGCCCGAGCGACGCCTGCGTTCGATCAGGCCGGCTTTGGCAAGCTGCGAAAGCGCCTTGTTCACCGTCATTCGGGAGCAATTATATTGCTCGGTCAGCTCGTGTTCGAACGGAATGCGATGGCCCGGCGGCCATTCACCCGACAGGATGCGTTCGCTGATGTCTGCAAGGATGCGCTGGTGAAGCGAGGTGACTTCGCCGCTGGTCTCTTCTGTTTCAGATAGGGCCATTGCGCATCCTGGGTTCAACTACCCTGCCGAGAGCTTCTTCATGACATCGCCAAAGCGCGCCGCAATCGCATCGCGCCGCACGTGCCTGCCGTTACTAACCTGCTTTTTGCCATGAACCCAGACGCAATCGACCTTTGTGGCATTGGCGAAGATCCAGGCGTCCAGAATTGCGTCGCCCGTTTTTCCAGCCAGCGACACCGAACCGGCATCAAGCGAGATGAAATCCGCCGGGCCGCCGGCGGCGAGTTGCCCCGGCGCAGCACCAAGTGCCGTCGCGCCGCCATCCAAAGCGGCATCGAAAAGCGCGCGTCCATTCGACTGGCCCGGCGTGGCAAGTACGTTGCGGGCGCGGTGGAACAGGCGCTGCGAATATTCGAGCTGGCGCAATTCGTCAGGCAGACCGATGAGGACGTTGGAATCGGACCCCACGCCGAAACGGCCGCCATGTTCCATGAACAGGGGCGCGGGAAAGGTGCCGTCGCCAAGATTGGCTTCGGTGATCGGGCAAAGGCCGGCTATGGCGCCAGTTTTCGCCATGCCGGTCGTTTCCGCCTTGGTCATGTGGGTGGCGTGAATGAGGCACCAGCGCGAATCCATATCGGCGTTGGCAAGCAGCCACTCAACGGGACGCGCGCCGCTCCAGGCAACGCAATCGTCGACCTCCTTGGTTTGCTCGGCCACATGGATGTGGATTGGCGTTTTGGGCGAGAGGTTGGCCACTACTGCAAGTTCCGCCGGGGTAGCGGCGCGCAGGCTGTGGGGTGCAACGCCGACGACGGCGCGGTCCAACGGCTTGACCGCCTCCTGTACCTTTTCAAAAAGACGGTGGAATTGACTGATATCATTGATAAAACGTCGCTGCCCATCGTTGGGAGCGGTGCCACCAAATCCGGAATGCGCGTAGAACACCGGTAACAAGGTCAAGCCTATGCCGGTTTCGGAAGCGGCGGCTGCGATGCGCTCGGCCATTTCAGCGATGTTCGCATAAGGCCGGCCATCGAGGTCGTGGTGTAGATAGTGAAACTCGCCGACACGGCAGAAACCGGCTTCGAGCATCTCGACGTAAAGCTGGGCCGCGACCGCTTCGACCTGATCCGGCGTCATCGACAGAGCGAAGCGATACATGACTTCGCGCCAGCTCCAGAAACTGTCGGCACCCGGGCCGCGCGTTTCGGCAAGACCGGCCATGCCGCGCTGGAAGGCGTGGCTGTGCAGGTTCGGCATACCGGGCAGGACAATGGCGTGGCGCTCGTCTGACGGGGCGGGGTTGGCGTCAACCTCAATGCCGGCCAGACTGCCTTCCGCGATGCTGAGGCGGACATTTTGTTGCCAGCCATCCGCCAGCAGGGCCTGTTCCGCAAAAATCGACGTCGCCATTCCGTCTCCCCGAATCTTCACAGTGTGTCACGATACCACTTGCGTGTCGCTTTAATATGTATATACATAACGACTGAGGAAAGAAATGGGAAAGATGATGAGCGGCAAGGAGAAATCAGGCGAGCATCCGCGTATCTGGCGAAATGCACGTCTGGCGACCATGGCCGGATCTTCAGGCGGGCTTGGCATCATCGAGCACGGTGCCATTTCCGTCGCTCACGGGCGCATCGTCTATGCCGGCCCGGAAGCCGAGATGCCCGCTGCACCGGCACATGCGGAAACAGTCGATTGCGAGGGTCGCTGGATTACGCCCGGCCTGATCGACTGCCACACGCATCTTGTCTATGCGGGAAACCGCGCCAACGAATTCGAGATGCGGCTGGCCGGTGCGACCTATGAGGAAGTTGCGCGGGCAGGGGGCGGCATCGTGTCCTCGGTCAAGGCGCTGCGTGCCGCAAGCGAAGACGAGCTTGTCGCGCAATCGCTGCCACGTCTCGACGCTTTGATGGCTGAAGGCGTGACAACCGTCGAAATCAAGTCAGGTTACGGCCTTGACCGGGAAAACGAGGCCAAGGCCCTGCGCGCTGCGCGCCGGCTTGGCGGAGAACGCGCGGTCACCGTCAAAACGAGTTTCCTCGGCGCGCATGCGCTGCCGCCGGAATTTTCCGGCAACAAGGACGGCTATATCGATAGCGTCGTGAAGGACATGCTGCCTGCGATCGCGGCGGAAGGCCTGGCCGACGCGGTGGATGGGTTTTGCGAGGGCCTTGCCTTCTCGCAGGATCAGATCGAGCGGGTGTTCGACGCGGCCAAGGCAGCCGGACTTCCGGTCAAGCTGCATGCTGATCAGCTTTCGAACCTGCACGGCGCGGCACTGGCCGCCCGCTACAGCGCCCTGTCGGCCGACCATCTGGAGTATACCGACGAGGCCGGCGCTGCGGCTATGGCCAAGGCCGGGACGGTAGCGGTGATCCTGCCGGGAGCGTATTATTTCATTCGCGAGACGAAGAAGCCGCCGATCGACCTGTTCCGGGCGCATGGAACGAAAATGGCGGTGGCGACCGACAGCAATCCGGGCACCTCGCCGCTGACCTCGCTTTTGCTGACCATGAACATGGCCGCGACGCTGTTTGGCATGACCGTCGATGAGTGCATTGCAGGCGTGACGCGCGAAGCGGCAAGGGCGCTCGGCCTGCTTGGCGAAACCGGCACGCTGGAAGCCGGCAAGTGGGCCGATCTTGCCATCTGGGACATCGAGCGGCCCGCGGAACTCGTTTATCGCATGGGGTTCAACCCGCTTCATGCGCGCATCTGGAGAGGACAATGAGCGAACTCGTATTGAACCCGGGCAACGCCACACTTGCAGACTGGCGCGCGATCTATCGCGGCGCAGTGCCGAAGCTCGACCCGGCCTGCAAGCCGAAGATCGAGGCGAGCGCGCAGGCCGTGGCGCGCATCATCGCCAAGGGCGAGCCGGTCTATGGCATCAACACCGGGTTCGGCAAACTGGCCAGCGTGCGCATACCGGCTTCCGACCTCGAGACCCTGCAGCGCAACATCGTGCTGTCGCATGCCGCCGGCGTTGGCGAACCGATGCCGGTTGCCGTGGTGCGGCTGATGATGGCGCTGAAGCTCGCCAGTCTGGCGCAAGGCGCATCTGGTGTGCGCCCCAAGACGGTCGAGTTGCTCGAGGCGATGCTGGCGAACGATGTCATCCCGGTGGTGCCGTCGCAGGGGTCGGTTGGCGCATCGGGCGATCTCGCGCCATTGTCGCATATGACGGCCGCGATGATCGGCGTCGGTGACTGCTTCACGCCGCATGGCCGTTTTCCGGCGCAAGTCGCGTTCGTATCGCATGGGCTGGAGCCGGCGGTGCTGGGCGCAAAGGAAGGGCTGGCGCTGCTCAACGGCACCCAGTTCTCGACGGCCTTTGCGCTGGCCGGGCTGTTTGAGGCCGAAGTGCTCTACCAGTCGGCTTTGGTGGCTGGCGCGCTTTCGACGGACGCAGCGCGCGGCTCCGACGCACCGTTCGATCCCCGCATCCATCTTTTGAGGAAGCATCACGGCCAGATCGAAACCGCCGACACGCTGCGCAACCTGATGGCAGGAAGCGCGATCCGTGAATCGCACCGGGTCGGTGACGAACGCGTGCAGGACCCGTACTGCCTGCGCTGCCAGCCGCAGGTGATGGGTGCCGCGCTCGACGTTTTGCGCAAGGCTGCCGATACGCTTGAAACGGAAGCCAACGGCGTTACCGACAACCCGCTGATCTTCGCCGAGGACGACACCGCGCTTTCAGGCGGCAATTTCCACGCCGAGCCGGTGGCATTCGCCGCCGACATGATCGCGCTTGCCGTCTGCGAGATCGGTTCGCTTTCGGAACGGCGCATCGCCATGCTGGTCGATCCGGCGCTGTCGGGCATGCCGGCGTTCCTGACACCGAAGCCCGGCCTCAACTCCGGCTTCATGATCCCGCAGGTAACAGCGGCAGCGCTTGTCTCGGAGAACAAGCAGAAAGCCTATCCGGCAAGTGTGGATTCGATTCCGACCTCGGCCAACCAGGAAGACCACGTCTCGATGGCCGCGCACGGTGCGCGCCGCCTGATCGGGATGATCGAGAATGCCACGGCTGTCATCGGCATCGAACTTCTGGCCGCCGCGCAGGGCTGCGATTTCCACCAGCCGCTGGCGTCGAGCGGGCCGCTGGAAGCGGTACGTAAACTGGTTCGCGCCGAGGTGCCGCATCTTGATACCGACCGCCATTTTCATCCGGACATGGAAAAGGCGATTGCGATGGTGCGCAGCGAGGCGGTCATCAAGGCGGCAAGCTCGGTTGCGCTGCCGACGATTTCGGGGGCTCGTCAATGACCAACCCGAACTGGCTGACCGTCAGGCGCGGTGACGCGCCACTGGTGGTCAGCATGCCACACACCGGAACAGACCTGGCGGACCTCGACAAGAAGCTGGTCTCGCCGTGGCTGGCGCGGCGCGATGCTGACTGGTGGATCGACCGGCTCTATGATTTTGCGGCGAACCTCGGCGCGACGGTGGTCCATACCGCGATTTCGCGCACGGTGATCGACGTCAATCGTGATCCGTCAGGCGCATCGCTCTATCCGGGGCAGGCGACGACCGAGCTTTGCCCGACGACGACATTCGACGGCGACAGGCTCTACAAAGCGGAGCAGGAACCGGACGAAGCCGAAATCGCACAACGCCGTTCAATCTACTACGACCCCTATCACGCTGCTCTTGAAGCGGAGATTGCGCGGCTGCGTGCGCTGCATCCCCGCATCGTGCTTTACGATTGCCATTCGATCCGTTCGGTAATTCCCCGACTGTTCGAAGGGCGTTTGCCGCTGTTCAACCTCGGCACCAACAGCGGCAAGAGCGCCGACGCAAAATTGCAGGACGGCGTCGCGGCCATCATGGCAGAGACAGGGCGACCTTCGGTCGTCAACGGCCGCTTCAAGGGCGGCTGGATCACCCGCCACCATGGCCGCCCCAAAGTCGGCGTTCATGCGCTTCAAATGGAACTGGCCTGCCGAGGCTACATGCTGGAACCCAACGGACGCGTCGATGCGTCCAACTGGCCGACACGTTACGATCCCGAATTTGCCGCGCCGATGCGCGCCACACTCACCAACATACTCGAAGCCGCGCTTGCCTGGGCGCGTGGCTGAGAAACCCATTTATCGGAGGCATCCATGACCACGCACACCCGTATCGACAATGCCCGTGTAATTCGCGCTGCCACCGGCACCGATCTTTCGGCCAAGAGCTGGCTGACGGAAGCGCCATTGCGCATGCTCATGAACAACCTCGATCCGATGGTTGCCGAAAAGCCGGGTGAACTGGTTGTCTATGGCGGCATCGGACGCGCCGCGCGCGATTGGGAAAGCTTCGACCGTATCGTCGCTTCACTAAGGACACTGGAAGAGGACCAGACGCTTCTGGTTCAGTCCGGCAAGCCGGTCGGCGTATTCCGCACCCACAAGGACGCGCCGCGCGTGCTGATCGCCAACTCCAATCTGGTGCCGCACTGGGCCAATTGGGATCACTTCAACGCCCTCGATAAGAAGGGCTTGATGATGTACGGCCAGATGACCGCCGGCTCATGGATCTATATCGGCTCGCAAGGCATCGTGCAGGGCACTTACGAAACCTTCGTCGAGCTTGGTCGCCAGCACTACAACGGCAGCCTTGCCGGCCGCTGGATCCTTACAGCCGGCCTCGGCGGTATGGGCGGCGCGCAACCGCTGGCCGCAACGATGGCCGGAGCTTCGTGCCTTGCCGTCGAATGCCAGCCAAGCCGAATCGAGATGCGTCTCAAGACCGGTTATGTCGATGTCCAGGCCAAGGACCTCGACGACGCGCTGGCGATCATCGACAAGGCCTGCAAGGAAAAGAAGGCTATTTCCGTTGCCCTGCTGGGCAACGCCGCCGATATCTTCCCCGAACTGGTCAGGCGTGGCGTCAAGCCGGATGCGGTGACCGACCAGACTTCGGCCCACGACCCGGTCAACGGCTATCTGCCGCAAGGCTGGACGGTGGCCGAGTGGGAAGCAAAGCGCGAGCGCGATCCGAAGTCAGTTACGAGCGCAGCCAAGAAGTCGATGGCTGCCCATGTGCGCGCCATGCTCGACTTCCACAAGATGGGCATTCCGACCGTCGACTACGGCAACAACATCCGCCAGATGGCGCTGGAGGAGGGGGTCGAGAACGCCTTCGATTTCCCCGGCTTCGTTCCGGCCTATATCCGCCCGTTGTTCTGCCGCGGCATCGGCCCGTTCCGTTGGGCTGCTCTTTCGGGCGATCCGGAAGACATCTACAAGACCGACGCCAAGGTGAAGGAGCTGCTGCCCGACAACAAGCACCTGCACAACTGGCTGGACATGGCCAAGGAGCGCATCCACTTCCAGGGCCTGCCGGCGCGCATCTGCTGGGTTGGACTGGGTGACCGCCACCGCCTCGGCCTTGCCTTCAACGAAATGGTCGCCAAGGGTGAATTGAAGGCGCCGGTTGTGATCGGTCGCGATCATCTGGACTCCGGTTCGGTGGCTTCGCCCAACCGCGAGACCGAAGCGATGAAGGACGGCTCCGACGCCGTGTCGGATTGGCCGCTGCTCAATGCGCTTTTGAACACCGCTTCGGGCGCGACATGGGTGTCGCTGCATCATGGCGGCGGCGTTGGCATGGGCTTTTCCCAGCACTCGGGCATGGTCATCGTCTGTGACGGTTCGCAAGACGCGGCACGCCGCATCGAGCGCGTTTTGTGGAACGATCCGGCGACCGGCGTCATGCGCCACGCGGATGCCGGCTACGACATCGCCATTGCGTGCGCAAAAGAGCATCAGCTCAACCTGCCGGGCATACTGGGCTGACAAGATGCAGGTTCTGCGCGCGGAGAGCTATCGTTCGATGCCGTGGAAGAACGGCGGCGGCGTGACGACGGAAATCATCGTCTCGCCCGCCGGTGCCGCGCTGGACGACTTTGACTGGCGCATATCGATGGCCAAGGTCGAAAGCGGCGGACCTTTCTCCTCGTTCGCCGGCATCGATCGCACGCTGTCCGTGCTGGAGGGTGAGGGGATCATCCTCTCGATAGCAGAAATGGCACCTGCCAGACTGGATAAGGCATCGCCTCCGTTGCCATTTCCGGCAGACGTTTCGACCGATGCCACGCTCATCGGCGGTCCGATTGTCGACCTCAACGTGATGACGCGCCGAGGGCGTTGCAGTCATTCGGTTGAAAGAATTGAACTTTTCGGGGTGACGGATATCGACCCCCGCGCTGAAACCATTCTCCTGTTCAGCCTTCATGGGGGCGTTGAGGTTGACGCATCGAGCCATATCCAGCTCGGCCCTCGCGATACAGCCATCCTGACGCCTGCCGATGCGCCGGTCCGGCTTAAATCGCCGAACGCCTCGACACTGTTTGTGATCCGGATTCACGAAAACTCGGGCGATCATTAACGCCTGTAGCCAAGCGTCACTGCAATAGGGCGAAATAGCCCGCCTGACGCCGCATCGAACACGAAAAAGCCCCAATCCTTTCCTTTCGATCCGCCCGGTTCGTGCAGAAAGCGCGTGCTCAATGGTTGTCGGGGGGACAACGCCTGCTATTGTCTGTCAGGATGCTGATACGACCTCATTCGGCTTTTGCTGCGATGCAACCAATCGCATTTGAACCGGTTTTATGAACGCAGTTGCCCTGACAAGGCGCATCTGCGTTCCCGCCCGCATGGATTTTTAATGAATATTCAGACCGCCCCAGACCGTTTGCAACGAACAAGCTCGATGTTTCCAGCCGCTCCGGAAGCACCGATCCGTTCGCAATTTTTTCAGGAAGACCGCCTGCGTGTCCTTGGCGAGAGCATCGCCAAGGGAATGGTCGATGACTTTGCCGGCATTGCAACCTTCGATTTCCAGGCGCGCATCCGCGAAAGCGCCAAGAAAATCCTCGAAGTCTATCGCTCCACCAATGCCGCGCAGGCCAAGGGTGAAACGATTACGCCGGCCGCGCAATGGCTGCTCGACAACAATTACCTGGTCGAAGAGACTATCTATCAGATCAAGCGCGACTTGCCGCGCCGCTTCTATCGGCAACTGCCAACGCTGAAGCTACCCGATGGCACAAGCGTGCCGCGGGCGCTGGTCCTCGCATGGGCCTATGTCGCGCATTCCGACAGTTCCGTCTCGGCGCATATGTTCAAGTCGATCGTAGAGGGCTTTCAATCCGTTGAGCCGATGAAGATCGGCGAGCTATGGGCACTGCCTTCGCTGCTGCGTTTCGTGCTTGTGGAGAACCTGCGGCGGCTGGCCGTGCGTGTCAGCAGGGCGCGCGACATGCGCCAAATCGCGAACGACGTTGCAGACAAGGTGCTGGCGTCCGCCGAAGGCGGGCAGCGGCAGGACCTTCTCGCAAAATACGGCGCGCATGCCCAGGACACCACCTTTGCGACCCAACTTCTCTACCGGTTGCGCGACGGTTCGCAAAACGCGGGCAGGGCGCTGGAATGGCTGGAAGGCGAGTTGGAGAAATCCGGCTCGGATGCCGAAGAAATCATCATTGCCGAACACCAGACCTTGTCGAGCGGCAACGTCACCACCGGCAACATCATTCGCGGCCTGCGCCTGATCAACGACGTCGACTGGACCGTCTGGTTCGAGGACGTCAGCAAGATCGACGTGCTGTTGCGCGAGCACACCGACTTCGCCGCGCTCGACTTCGCTTCGCGCGACCAATACCGGACGGCAATCGAGGAACTGGCGCGGCGGTCCGACAAATCGGAATACAGCGTGGCCGAGACGGCCACGGACATGGCCAAATATTCGCCTCACGCGAAACTTGCGCCCGGGGCCGGCGACACGGCGGCAACATCGACCGACGTGGGTTTTTATCTCGTCGGGCCGCATCGATCCGAACTGGAAAGCGCCATCGGCTATCGTCCGGGCTTCGGCCAATGGGTGAAGAGGGCGTTCCGCAAGACTGGGTGGCTGGGCATTTTCGTGCCGGTTTTTGCGCTTACGGCACTGCTTCTCTATGTGACCGGCAACGCACTTGCGGCGCTTGGCCTGCCGGTTGCGGCCATCGCCTTGATGCTGGTGCTATTCGCCGTGCCGGCAAGCGAAGGCGCGTTGGCATTCTTCAACACTGTCGTGCTGTTGTTCCTCAAGCCGACGCGGCTGATCGGCTACGAGTACAAGGACGGCATTCCGGCCGAGGCACGCACGCTTGTCGTGGTGCCCTCGCTGATCGGGTCGCGCGACGATGTCGAAGAGAACATCCGCAACATCGAGGTCCATTATCTCGCCAACACATCGGACGAACTCTACTTCGCCTTGCTGTCGGACTGGCCGGACAGCAATAGCGAGATTGCGTCGGGCGACATGGAAATCCTCGATTTCGCGCGCGCCCAGATAGCCAAGCTGAACCAGCGCTATCCGTCGCAGGGCGTGGCCCGTTTCCACCTGTTGCACCGCCGCCGGCTCTTTAACCCGGGGCAGGGCAAATGGATGGGTTGGGAGCGCAAGCGCGGCAAGCTGCATGAATTGAACCTGCTGTTGCGCGGTGACAGCGACACCACGTTCATGCCGCTCGATGCGCCGCTGCCAGAAAACGTCGTCTATGTAATGACGCTGGATGCAGACACGCGCACGACGCGCGATGCCATTGCCAAGCTGATCGGCAAGCTTTGCCACCCGCTCAACCTGCCGCATTTCGATGCTTCGAAGCGGAAGGTTTCCGCTGGCTACACCATCCTGCAGCCGCGCATCACGCCTTCGCTCACAACCGGCGACGAAGCCTCGTTCTTCCAGCGTGTGTTCTCGGCGAACCGTGGCCTTGATCCATACGTCTTTGCCGTGTCCGACCTTTACCAGGACGTGTTTGGAGCGGGCTCCTTCACCGGCAAGGGGCTTTACCACATCGATGCCTTCGAGGCGGCGTTGAAGGATCGCTTCGAGGAAAACACCATCCTCAGCCACGATTTGATCGAAGGATCGCTGGCGCGTTCGGCGCTGGTGACGGACGTCGAATTGGTCGAGGATTATCCGACCCGCTATTCGGTCGACGCGTCGCGCCAGCATCGCTGGGCTCGCGGCGACTGGCAGTTGCTGAACTTCATCCTCGATCCGCGCTCCGGCGTGCCGGCGCTGTCGCGCTGGAAGATGGTCGACAACCTGCGCCGTACATTGACGCCGATTTTCTGGGTACTGGCGGCTATTGCCGGCTGGACCTTGCTGCCGTTCACGCAGGCGGCGCAATGGCAGGCGCTTTTGATCCTAAGCCTGTTCATGGCGCCAACCTTCGACATCGTCAACGCGATCCTACCGAAGAACCGCGATGCGACGCCGCGCGGACATTTCTCGGCGCTGGCGCACGACGTTGCGTTCGGAACGGCGCTGGTGGCGCTGAAGATCGTGTTGATGGCGCACACCGCCTGGATGATGGGCGATGCGGTGGTGCGCACGCTCTACCGGCTGTTTGTAAGCCGCAAAAACCTGCTTGAATGGCGAACCGCCTCGCAGGCCCACAAGGGTGGCGGCAACGACCTCGGTTCCTACTACAGTTCGATGTATGGCGCGGTCATAATCGGCGTCGTTGGCCTCGCCATTCCCGTTTTCGATGACTCGACAGGCGCGTTCGTCGCCTTCTTCTTCGCGCTGTTCTGGATCGGCTCGCCCGCATTCGCGTGGGTGATCAGCCGCTCGGCAGAGATGGAGGAGCGCCTGCATCTGTCGGTGCGCGATATGCACGCCTTGCGTATTGCGGCGCGCCGCACCTGGCACTACTTCGAGAATTTCGTCACCGACGAACACCACCACCTGCCGCCGGACAATTTCCAGGAAAGCCCGGCGCCGGTCGTGGCGCCGCGCACGTCTCCAACCAATATCGGCGTCTACCTGTTGTCGGTTGTCTCCGCGCGCGATTTCGGCTGGATCAGCCTGACTGACACCATCAATCGCATCGAAATGACGATGACGACGATCGAGAACATGCCGCGCAATCGCGGGCATCTGTTCAACTGGTACGACACCAAGACGCTGAAGCCGCTGCATCCGCTCTACATTTCAAGCGTGGACAGCGGCAATCTGGCCGGTCATCTGGTTGCGGTGGCCGCGACTTGTGCAGAATGGGCAGAGGCTCCGTCGGTGCATCTGCAGGGCGATTTCGGAGGCGTGCTCGACGTTGTCGCGATCCTTTCGGAAAGCCTCGACGAATTGCCCGATGACCGCCGCCAGTTGCGGCCCTTGCGGCAAAGGCTGGCTGATCGGCTAGACGGAATGGAGCGCGCCGTTCGCACCATCAAGGCCCAGCCGGAGATGGCGTCTATCCGCACGATCAACCTTTCGGTTCTTGCCGGCGAAATCCGCAAGCTGGCCGCAGCGATCCACACCGAAGTCGGCTCGACGCAAAGCGACATCATCGTCGATTGGGCAGCGCGGCTGGAGGCGACTTGCGAAGCGCATGTTCATGACTCGCACAGCGACGAAAAGGCCGTGGAACTGCTGCGCGGCAGATTGCAGAAGCTGCGCGAACGCACCCGCCGCTTTGCCTTCGAGATGGATTTTTCGTTCCTGATGCGCACGGAGCGCAAGCTGCTCTCCATCGGCTACCGGGTGGAGGAGCACCAACTTGATGAAAGCTGCTACGACCTGCTGGCGTCTGAAGCGCGCCTGACCAGCCTGTTCGCCATCGCCAAGGGCGACCTGCCGACCGAACACTGGTTCAAGCTTGGTAGGCCGATCGTGGAGATCGGCTTCCGTGGCGCGCTGATCTCTTGGTCGGGATCGATGTTCGAATACCTGATGCCGCCGCTGGTGATGAAGGAGCCGCACGGCAGCCTGCTCAACCAAACGAGCAAGCTCGTTATCAAGCGGCAGATGCAATATGCGCGATCGAAGAATATCCCGTGGGGCATTTCCGAAGCTGCCTACAACGCCCGCGACCGGGAACTGACCTACCAGTACACCAATTTCGGGGTGCCGGGCCTCGGCCTGAAACGCGGCCTTGGCCAGAACACGGTGATCGCGCCCTACGCGACGATCCTGGCCGCACAATTCATGCCTCGGGAAGCGGTCGAAAACCTTCGACGTCTGAAAGGCATCGGTGCCTTGGGCCGGCATGGCTATTACGACTCGGTGGATTTCACGCCGCAGCGCGTGCCGGAAGGTGCCGATCATGCGGTGGTGCTGAACTATTTCGCGCACCATTCCGGCATGTCCATCGCGGCCGTTGCCGACGCCGTGTTCGAAGGCCGGCTGCGCGACAGGTTCCATAGCGACCCTGTCATTGAATCCGCCGAACTGCTTCTGCAGGAAAAGGCGCCACGCGAAATCCCCGCAGACACCGTACGCACGGAGGCCGAGGAACGGCCTGCGCTGGACGAACCCGAAACGCAAAGCCTGGATACACGCATCATCCTGGACCCGGCGTGGGCGCTTCGCTCGACCAGCCTGATGTCTAACGGCCACTATTCGGTGATGCTGGCTGCGACCGGTTCCGGATCGAGCCGCCTGGGCGAACTCGCCGTGACGCGCTGGCAACCCGATCCGACAGAGGATCGACTGGGTTCCTATATCTTCCTGCGCGATGCCGATACGGGAGACTGGTGGTCGGCGACCGTCGAGCCAAAACAGGCTCCCGGCGAGGTGGCGCAGACCCTTTTCTCCGACGACAAGGCAAGCTTCATCAAGACCGTCCGTTCGCTGCGCTCGGAGGTCGAATGCATCGTCATTTCAGAAGGCAATGGCGAGGGCAGGCGGGTTACGCTCTACAACGACGGCGCGACCGACAGACATATCGAGGTGACGTCTTTCGCCGAACTGGTGCTGGGGTCCGAAGCTGCCGACAACGCCCATCCGGCGTTTTCAAAAATGTTCATCGAAACCGAGATTGCGCCGAACAACGGCGCAATCTTTGCCACGCGCCGCAAGCGCGACCAGAAGGAGCCGGATTTCGCGGCCGTTCATTTCGTCACCGATCCATCAGGTTTGGCACGGGACACTGAAGCAGAAACCGATCGGCGCGCGTTCATCGGACGCGGCCGCACCATCGCCAATCCTGCGGCGATGGACACCGGCGTTCGCCTGAGCGGCAGCACCGGCTTTACGCTTGACCCGGTCGCGGCGTTGCGCCGCCGGGTTCGCGTACCGGCCAACAAGAAAATCTCGCTGACGTTCTGGACTTGCGTGGGAGCGAACCGGACTGAGCTTGAAGATGCGGTAAATCGCCTCGATCATCCCGAAAGCTTCGCCAGGCAGGCGATGCTGGCCTGGACGCGCTCACAAGTGCAGACCCGGCATCTGGGGCTGAGCCTCGCGGACGCCGCCATCGGGCAGCAGCTTGCGCGTTATCTGATATACCCGGATTCCAACCTGCGACTGCCTTCCGAGGCGATCATCTCCGGGCTCGGCAAGCAATCCAGCCTGTGGCCAACCAGCATTTCCGGCGACTACCCGATCTTTGCGCTCCGCATCGACGACGTGGCCGACCTTGAGATCGTGGCGCAGGCCTTGCGCTTTCAGGAATATATGCGTGCCCGTGGCATGATGGCTGATCTGGTCATCGTCAACGAGCAGGCATCGTCTTACGTGCAAGACCTTCAACAAGCTATTGATTCACAGTGTGAAAATAGCCGCCTGAGAGGCACTGAACTCGGCCCGCGCCAACACATATTTGCCGTTCGCAGGGACCTCATGGACGAGCCGACCTACCGGACGTTGTTGGCTTCGGCACGAGTGGTCCTGCACACTCGCAACGGCAAGATTGCCGATCAGATCGAGCGCGCGGAAACAACGGCACTGCAGGCGCGTGACGCGCAGCATTCGGGCAAGCCGACGCTTGCTCGCGACCTTTCGACGATTTCAGCTGGCCGGTCCTCGCTGTCGCGGGACATTCCGGCTGACGGAAACGGCTTGTCCAATTGGAACGGATTTGGCGGCTTCAACGATGACGGACGCCACTATGTCATCCGGCTGACCGGTACCAAGACGACGCCGCAACCGTGGATCAACGTCATTTCCAATGAAAGCTTCGGCTTCCACACTTCGGCCGAAGGTGCTGCCTTTACGTGGAGCCGCAACAGCCGCGACTACCAGTTGACGCCTTGGTCTAACGACCCGGTGACCAATCGGCCGGGTGAGGGCCTCTATATTTACGACCACTCGAGCGGCAAGGCGTTTTCTCCCATGGCAGCCGTGGTCCGCGACCCGTCCATGACCTACGAGGCGTGGCACGGACAGGGGTTCTCGACGTTTCGGTCGCAGCGCGGGCCCTTGTCCATGGACCTGACCCATGTTGTCGATCCGGTCGACCCGGTGAAGCTGTCCCGGTTGCGTATCCAGAATTACGGCTCGAGTGCGGTGCGGTTGCGCATCTACGCTTATGCGGAATGGGTCTTGGGGACTCATCGTTCCCGCACTTCCGGCACGATCATCCCGTCACAGGACGCCGCTACCGGCGCGCTTCTGGCCACCAATCCGTATAATCTGGATTTCGGCGGCCGTGTGGCGTTCCTGGCGAGCGATGCCAAGCCACAATCGGTAACCGCAGACAGGCAGGAATTCCTCGGTTCAGGCGGCACGACTGTCGAACCCTATGCGGTTATGGCAGGCGCGGCATTGTCGGGCCGGGTCGAGGCAGGCGACGACCCTTGTGCCGCGATTGCCCGCGATATCGAAGTACCGGCCAATGGCGACGTCACGCTGGTATGGCTTCTTGGCGATGCCGCATCGGCCGACGAAGCGTCCGAGTTGATCAAGCGACATCGCGACAAGGACTTCGACAAAAGGCTTGCAGACAACGAGGCTAGCTGGCGCGGCTTCCTCGACACTATCCAGGTAAATACGCCGGACAATTCGCTGAATGCCATGGTCAACCACTGGCTGCCATATCAGAGCGTAGCGTGCCGCATCCGCGCCCGCTCGGCATTCTATCAGGCAAGCGGAGCGTTTGGCTTCCGCGACCAGTTGCAGGACACGCTTGCGCTTTTGGCACACGACCCGAGCCTTGCGAGGGACCAGATACTGAATGCCGCCCGGCGGCAATTCCCGGAAGGGGACGTGCAACACTGGTGGCTGCCGCGCACCGGGGCAGGGGTGCGTACGATGATTTCGGACGATGTCGTGTGGCTGGCCTATGCGGTTGCCTACTACATTTCCGTGACAGGCGACCGCGCAATCCTGAAGGAAAGCCTGCCGTTCATCGACGGCGAGCAGCTTGCCGAAGGCGAGCACGACGCTTTCTTCACGCCGGAACCGACCAAGACCACGGTGCCGCTTTATGAGCACTGCGCCCGCGCACTCGATCTCGCGATCAAGCGCAGCAGTGCAAGCGGCCTGCCGCTGATCCTTGGCGGCGACTGGAACGACGGCATGAACAGCGTTGGCGACGAAGGCAGGGGCGAGAGTGTTTGGCTGGGCTGGTTCCTGCTGAAGACGCTCGGCGACTTCGCGGCCGTTGCCAAGGCCGAGGGAGACACCAAGCATGCCCAAGCCTGGCAGAAGCACGCGAGCGTGTTGAAGCGTGCCTTGGAAAACACCGCCTGGGATGGCCAGTGGTATCGGCGCGGCAGCTTCGACGATGGCACACCGCTGGGTTCGAGAAGCTCCGACGAGTGCAAGATCGACTCCATTGCGCAATCGTGGAGCGTGCTTTCGGGCGAGGGCGATCCCGCCCGCTCGCAGACGGCGATGGATCAAGCTCTCGACCTGCTGGTCGACGACGAGCTTAAGATCGTGAAACTGTTCACGCCGCCCTTCTCGAAGACCGACAAGGACCCGGGGTATATCAAGAGCTATCCGCCCGGCGTGCGTGAGAACGGCGGCCAATACACCCATGCCGCGACGTGGTTCGTGATCGCGCTCGCCGAAATGGGGCGCGTTGACGATGCCTATCGCTGCTTCTCCATGCTCAACCCCGCCATGCATTCGACAGACGAGGCAATGGCCGAGCACTACCGCGTCGAGCCTTATGTGGTGGCGGCCGATATCTACTCCGGCGACAAGGGCGGGCGAGGCGGCTGGACGTGGTATACGGGCTCTGCCGGATGGCTCTATCGTGCCGCAGTCGAGGCGATCCTGGGCATACAGCGGCGCGGCACGCGCGTTGAAATAAACCCACGCATCCCAAGACATTGGGATGGCTATACGGCGACACTCAACATGTTGGGCTCTCGCCAGAACATCCGCGTGGTTCGGACGAAGGGCGCCAAAGCCGTCTCGCTCGAGGTGGACGGCGCCAAGGTCAAAGGCACGTCGTTCGACTTGGGCAAGGCTGCGGAGATGGAGGTCGTTGTACGCATCCCGTCATGAGTTCCTCGGGACCTCATCAAATGTGACTAAAATTGTGGCAGCGGCCCGCCGCTGCCATTATTTTGCCGCATGATGGGCATTTCACCTTTTTTCTCAAACCGTTAGGTGATCACGCCAGATTTCTTTCCGTAGCCATCTTTTGTTCGCGAAATCGGAACTGAAGGGATATGGAGGCATTGTTTTGCGGCGCATCGATCGATACGTGTTTCGGAAATGGTGCATTGCACAATGAGCGATTTCGCGGAGTAAGCGAGTGTCCCTTCTGCAAGTCTACTGGCGTGCTCTCGGCTATCTTGCCGCCGACAAGAAGCGGGTTGCCCTGATCTGCGGCGCCAACGTCACCCTGGCAATCGTCGCAATCCTTGAACCGATCCTGTTCGGACGGGTCATCGATTCCATCTCGGAACACATGAATGTGGTTCCGGCCCTCGTCATGTGGGCAGGGCTGGGCGCCTTCAACGTCGTCGCTTTCGTGCTGGTCGCGCGGGGCGCCGATCGTTTCGCGCATCGGCTGCGCAGCGACGTGCTTTGCGAGTCTTTCGAGCGCGTGATCACCATGCCGCTTGCCTGGCATCATGAGCGCGGAACCTCCAATTCGCTTCATACGCTTCTGCGCGCGGTGGAGTCGCTCTTCAGCCTGTGGCTGGAATTCATGCGCCAGCATCTTTCAACGGCGGTGGCGCTGATGCTGCTTGTTCCGACCGCGCTGACGCTGGACCTGCGCATGTCGATGGTGCTGCTGGTTCTCGGTGCGCTGTATTTCTGCATTGGCCGACTTGTCATGCGCAAGACCAAGCAAGGGCAGGCGAGCGTCGAGCAGCACTATCATACGGTGTTCGCCCATGTGACCGACTCCGTCAGCAATGTCGCGGTTCTGCAGAGCTACAACCGCATCGGTCACGAGACCGAGGCGTTGAAGCGCTACGTGCGCAACCTGCTGAATGCTCAGTATCCCGTGCTGGACTGGTGGGCGCTTGCAAGCGCCTTGCACAGGCTTTCGTCCACGATTTCGATGATGGTGGTGCTGCTGATCGGTTCGTACCTTGTCATGCGCGGGCAGTTGCGTATTGGCGACGTCATTGCGTTCACCGGCTTCGCGACGCTCCTCATTTCGAAGCTCGACCAGATTTCCGCTTTCGTGAACCAGATTTCCGAGGCGCGGGCGAAGCTTGAAGATTTCTATCGCATGGAAGATTCCTCACGCGAGGTTTCGGAACCTGCCGGCTTGCGCGAACTTGCTGGAATTACCGGCCATGTCCGTTTTGAAAACGTCGGTTTCGAGTTCGCCAATTCGGGGCAGGGCGTTGATGAAGTCTCGTTCGAGGTTCACGCCGGCCAGACAGTTGCGATCGTGGGGCCGACAGGTGCTGGCAAGACGACGCTCATCAACCTGTTGCAGCGCGTTTTCACGCCGCAGCGTGGCCGCATCCTTATCGATGGCGTCGATACGCGCACCGTGACCAGCCGCTCGCTGCGCCATTCGATTGCGACCGTGTTCCAAGATGCCGGGCTGCTCAACCGGTCGATCGAGGACAATATCCGCATCGGCAGAGCGGAAGCGACCTATGACGAGATCCACGCGGCGGCAGACGCTGCGGTTGCGCAGGACTTCATCCTGTCGAAGTGCGGCGGTTATGACACGGTTGTTGGTGAGCGCGGCGGGCAGTTGTCCGGTGGCGAGCGCCAGCGCATCGCAATTGCGCGCGCCGTGCTGAAGAATGCGCCGATCCTGGTTCTGGACGAGGCGACGAGCGCTCTCGACGTCGAGACCGAAGACCGCGTCAAGCAGGCGATCGATGACCTGCGCCGTGACCGCACCACGTTTATCATCGCTCACCGCCTGACCACCGTGCGCGACGCCGATCTCGTCGTGTTCATGGACAAGGGCAGGGTGGTCGAGATGGGCGGCTTTGCCGAGCTTTCCCTGCGCAATGGCCGCTTTGCTGCACTGCTGCGCGCCGGCGGCTTGCTCAATGACGAGGAGGTTCGTCGCCTCAGCCGCATTTCTTCTGTCACGGAAGACGCTGCAGCCTGACAGGCTTGTGATCGGGAAAGCTCCCGGTCACTGATTGCTCGAATCCCGGCCTGGGTCTATGAAGCAGGGGATGATGAGCAATACACGTACGCGCTTCGCCAACTGGATCGACCTCGCCAATCCCACACGCTTCGTCGCATTTGCCGACCGGATCGTACCGTGGCTGGCAGGGATTGCGTGCCTGCTGCTGGTTGCCGGTCTCTATATGAGCTTTGCAGCGCCCGAGGACTACCAGCAGGGCTCGACGGTGCGCATTATGTATATCCACGTGCCGTTCGCCTGGCTGGCAATGATGTGCTACGGGCTGATGGCCATTTCGGCTCTCGGTACGCTGGTCTGGCGCCATCCGCTGGCCGACGTTGCGCTGAAGTCTGCAGCGCCGATAGGGGCGGCCTTTACCGCGCTTGCGCTCATCACCGGTTCGATCTGGGGCAAACCGATGTGGGGCACCTGGTGGGTGTGGGATGCGCGCCTGACTTCGGTTTTCGTGCTGTTCCTCATGTATCTCGGCATCATTGCGCTGACCCGCGCGCTTGACGATGTGAGCCGCTCCGCCTGGGCGGCCGCGATCATCACGCTTGTGGGCTTCATCAACATCCCGATCATCAAGTTCTCGGTAGAGTGGTGGAATACGCTGCATCAGCCGGCCTCGGTATTCCGCATGGGTGGTCCGACCATCGATCCAAGCATGCTGTGGCCGCTGCTGATCATGGCGCTGGGCTTCACCGTTCTCTTCTTTGCACTGCACCTGACTGCAATGCGCACCGAGATCAGCCGGCGCCGCATTGCCTCAATGCGCAGGCTGGCCGCCCGCAACAGCGACGCTTGAGATAGAATTTCACTTTTTTGTAGCCGTCCGAACTCTGGCGAAGGCGCGGAAGCACTCATGAAACGATCGACGATCAACTCCATCATCCGCGATGCGGACGCATTCATTCGCTCGTTCGGCTACATCATGCCGCCATTTGCCTACTGGACGCCAGAGCAGATGAAGGAGCACCGGCAAAGCTCATCCGGTATCTTCGACGCGCGGCTTGGCTGGGACATCACGGACTACGGGCAGGGCAAGTTCGATGAACTCGGCCTTTTCCTGTTTACCGTGCGCAATGGCCGCTTCGAGGACATGAAGAAGGGCGCAGGCATGCTCTATGCCGAGAAGATCATGATATCGCGCAAGGATCAGCTTTCCCCGATGCATAGGCACGTCATCAAGGCTGAGGACATCATCAACCGCGGCGGCGGCAAGCTGGTGCTGGAACTGTTCATGCCGGATGCGGAAGGCGGCATCGATCCGAAAGCGGAGGTTTCGGTGCCAGTGGACGGCACGATCCGCAAGCTGCCGGCGGGCGGTCTGCTGAAGCTCGATCCAGGCGAAAGCGTGACGCTTTTGCCCGGCGTCTGGCATGCGTTCTGGGGCGAGGGCAAGGACGTGCTGATCGGTGAGGTCTCGACTGTCAATGACGACCTGACCGACAACATCTTCAGGGAGCCGATTGGCCGCTTTTCCGATGTCGAGGAAGACACGGCACCGCTGCATCTGCTGGTGTCTGACTATGAGCGCTGGGTTTGATAGGGAACTTGCCGCCCCGTCCAAACTACCCTGAAAATCACAACCGCTGACCGCGCGAGCTGAGATGGACGATATTCTGGAAGGATATGCGTCCACAGCCACGCCTTCGCTGATTGAGCGGTATGAATCATTCGACTTCGAAAGACTTTACGCGCCCGTCCTGGACCTGATGCCAACCTCACCGGTGCGAGTTGCAGACATAGGCGCGGGAACGGGTAGGGACGCTGCGTGGCTGGCTGCTCGTGGCCACACGGTTGTCGCAGTTGAGCCGGTTCGTGAGCTGCGTGAAGCGGGCGCGGAGCGACATAAGTCAGCCAATATAACCTCGTTGGACGACAGGCTTCCCGAACTGGCAAAGCTGCAATCCCAAGAACCGTTTGGCATGATCCTGTTGTGCGGCGTATGGCAACACATAGAAGAGGATGCGCGGCAAGTCGCAATGGCCGCTTTAGGCCATATCGCTGCGGACAATGGCCTTTTGATCATGTCGCTACGTCACGGACCGGGAGCGCCGGGCAGGCGCGTTTTCCCCATATCGCCGGAAAGCACTATTGCAGCAGCCAAACGCTCGGGCTTCGATGTTGTACGCCAATTGAAGGCCGACTCCATCCAGCCTGAAAATCGCGCTGCTGGCGTCTACTGGACGTGGCTTGCCTTCAGGAAAGACCGATAGCTGTCTTCCGTGATGTCTACCGGCAGTTCATTGTAGAATGCCACTGCCTGATTTGGAGGAGCCACGCATGGACCGATTTGCAGGCGGCTGTCAGTGCGGCAGTGTCCGCTTTGTGGCGTCTGGAAAGCCGTACAGGGTCGGCATTTGCCATTGCCTCGATTGCCGCAAGCATCACGGAGCCTTGTTTCACGCTTCGGCCATTTTCCCTGAGAGCGCGGTCAAGGTAGACGGCGAGACGAACAACTATAAAGGACGCCATTTTTGTCCGACGTGCGGCTCATCGGTCTTTGGACACAGTGGCGACGAAATCGAGGTGAACCTCGGCTCGCTGGACGAGCCCGACCAATTGAAGCCGACCTACGAGCTATGGACCATCAGGCGAGAGTCCTGGCTGCCGCCATTTCCGTTGGCGAGACATTATGATCGCGATCGTGACGCCACAGGGCGCAGCGAGGAGTAGGCGCTCGAGCAGACAGAACGGCGCCGGCGCACCTACATGTAAAAGTCGCATAAGATAGATTATGGAACTAACTATGATCTGAAAACTGGGCTTTTGTGGTGTTTTCGCCTATATCGTCCCAGCCAGACGCCAAGGAATTCAGAAGCAGAAACGCCACGCTTGCCTACTGCAAGCATCCTGCGGTCTCGAAGTGTAGCTGTTGACGCGCTGCGCAAGCACGTAAGTCCATGCAGTGATCAGTTTCAATCGTAAGGCAGTTCGATGACCATGCCGTCGTATGCAGGTTCGACATGTGCCGGCGTCTCTGCGAGAACTGTCGCGTAATCCAGCGGTACGTGCATATGCGTAAGCACGGCTTTGGCCGGCTTCAGCCTGTCGATCCACTCGAGTGCTTCGCCAAGCGAAAAGTGGCTTGGGTGCGTCCGATACTGCAAGGCATCGATCACCAGCGCGTCCAAGCCTTCCAAACGCTTCACTGTCGCTGCCGGAAACCCGCTGACGTCAGGGCAATAAGCCAGGCCGCCGATCCGGAAGCCAAGTGAAACAATGTCGCCATGGACCTGCGGCAGCGGTTCAAAGGTGAGGGCGCCGCCCTCGCCTTCGATCACCACCGGCCTGTCGTGTTCGATTGTCCGCGCCCACAGGATCGGCGGATACGAGCTGCCGGGCGGCGTCTCGAAGCAGTAGCTAAATGCCTCGCGCAGACGGGCCATCGTTTGATGATCGGCATAGATGTCGATCAGACGCCTCTGTTCGAGGACATAGCCGCGCAGATCATCAATGCCGTGGATATGATCGGCATGCGGATGCGTGTAAACCACCGCATCGATGCGCTGGACATCCGCCATCAGCATTTGCGACCTGAAATCCGGCCCGGTGTCTATGACGACGGTGGTTTTCCTGCCGTCGTCCGAAATGCGCTCGACCATGGCCGAGGTCCGCATGCGGCGGTTCTTTGGGTTATGCGGGTCGCAATTGCCCCAATCGCCGGTTATGCGAGGCACGCCGGGCGACGATCCGCATCCCAAAATCGTCAAGCGCAGCCGGTCGGACACGTCTAGCCACCTTGCCTGTCAGGATGCGGTATCTTCTTGAACAATTTGAAGAAATTACCGGTGGTCAGTGTCGCGATTTCGTCCTCACTAACGCCTATCGTCTGCGCCAACACCTTTGCCGTGTCGGCAACGAATGCCGGTTCGTTGCGCTTGCCGCGATGCGGCACCGGAGCGAGGTAAGGCGCATCGGTTTCAACCAGAAGCCGGTCGTGCGGCACGGCGGCGGCGATCTCGCGAAGCTCGGCCGAATTCTTGAAGGTGACGATACCCGAGAATGAAACATATCCGCCCAAGGCGACGCCCACCTCTGCTAAGCGCCTGCCTGACGAAAAACAATGTAAAATGAAGGGGAAGGCACCCTTCCCTGTTTCATCCTCAAGGATCGCGGCGACGTCGTCGTCTGCGCTGCGTGCGTGGATCACAAGCGGTAGGCCCGTTTCTCGCGCGGCAGCAATATGGGTCCGGAATCCCTGGATTTGGGCCTCGCGTGGCGCATAGTCATAGTGGTAGTCGAGGCCCGCCTCGCCGATTGCTACGACCTTGGGGTGCCTGGCCAATTCGACAAGCATCTCCGCTGTTATATCAAGCTCTTCGTCCGCATTGTGCGGGTGCGTGCCGACCGAGCAAAAAACCTCGTCGAATGTCTCAGCAATTTCAAGTATTTGCGGAAATTTCCTGACACGCGTTGAGATCGTCACCATCAGCCCGATTCCGGCCGCCTTGGCGCGGGCGACAATATCCGCCCGCTCCTCGGTAAAGTCCGGGAAATCAAGATGACAATGGCTGTCAACGAGCATCAGACGTTGGCTTCCGGCTCGACATAGCGCGGAAACACCGGCTGTGGCGTGGGCAGTGCCCTACCTGTCGCCAACGCATGTGCCTCCGCGACATGTGTAAAGCTCCTCGCATCCTCGGCAACAGCCAAAATGTCGAGCAACTTCGCCGCGGAGCCCGGAATGTAAGGCTGGCACAGGATCGCCACGCGCCGGATCGTTTCGGCAGTAACCCAAAGCACAGTTTCCATGCGCGCCGGATCGGTCTTTTTCAGCGCCCACGGTTCCTGTGCCGCGAAATAGCGGTTGGCCTCGGCAACCACTGCGAAGATCGCGGCGAGCGCATGATGAATCCCCTGCTCTGCCATTGCCTTGCGAGCAATGACGAGAGCTTCGCTCGCCTGGTCCAGGATAGCCTTGTCGGCATCCGCGAGCTCACCGCGCGCCGGCACCACGCCACCACAGTTCTTGGCGATCATGGAGAGAGAGCGCTGCGCAAGATTGCCGAGGTCGTTGGCAAGGTCTGCGTTGGTGCGGTTGACAATCGCCTCGTGGCTGTAGCTGCCGTCCTGTCCGAACGGCACTTCGCGCAGGAAGAAGTAGCGCACCTGATCGAGGCCGTAGTGCTCGACCATGGAGGTAGGATCGATGACGTTGCCCAGCGACTTCGACATCTTCTCCCCGCGATTGAACAGGAAGCCATGGCCGAAAACCCGCTTCGGCAATTCGATGCCCGCCGACATCAGGAATGCCGGCCAGTAGACCGCGTGGAAGCGCACGATGTCCTTGCCGATGATATGCGCATCGGCAGGCCAGAACCGCCATTTCTCATCCTTTTCATTAGGATAGCCGACACCTGTAATGTAATTCGTGAGCGCATCGACCCACACGTACATGACGTGCTTCTCGTCGCCCGGCACAGGCACGCCCCAATCGAAGGTGGTGCGCGAGATCGAAAGATCCTTCAGGCCGGACCTGACGAAACTTGCAACCTCATTGCGCCGTTCGGTGGGGCCGATAAAATCGGGCTGGTTCTCGTAGAGCGCCAGAAGCTTCTCCTGATAGGCGGACAGGCGGAAGAAGTAGCTTTCCTCCTCGACCCACTCGACAGGCGTTCCCTGCGGGCCGTAGCGAATATTGTCCGCGCGCACCTCGGTCTCTTCCTCGCCGTAGTAGGCTTCGTCGCGCACCGAATACCAGCCCGCATAGCCACCCTTGTAGATGTCGCCATTTGCCGCCATCGCCTTCCAGATGGCTTGCGAAGCCGCGTAGTGGCGTTCTTCCGTGGTGCGGATGAAATCGTCGTTGGAGGCGTTCAGCACCGTCGCCATGCGCTTGAATTCCGCGGCATTGCGGTCAGCGAGTTCGCGCGCCGAGATACCTTCCTTCTTGGCCGTCTGGAGCATCTTGATGCCGTGCTCGTCGGTGCCGGTCAGGAAGAATACGTCCTTGCCGTCGAGGCGCTGGAAGCGCGCCAGGGCGTCGGTCGCGATCAGTTCGTAGGCATGGCCGATATGCGGCTTGCCGTTCGGATAGGAAATCGCAGTGGTGATGTAGAAAGTGTCACGTGACATGAAAGGGACCGTATGAACCTGCGGGGAGGAATGGGCGGTGGATATCGCATCGGGGCAGCAATTGCCATCCCGAAGCAAAGCCGAGCATCACATTCGCAACGCAGAATTCAGGCGGTCGATCATCGTCAATGCGTGTTGTTTCTTGTCGAGATTGTAAGTCTCGGTCTCAATTATCGCGTCGCGCGCATTCTGCCAAGTGTCCGTCAACGCCTTGGCGCGGCCGAGGTCACCCGCAAGCGCGGCTTCGCTGGCACTGCTCGATAGAAGATCAAGCGCGCGGCGATTGAAAATATCGAAGGGAATGGCCCGGTCGCGGCCGGCGACGGCATCGGCAAGACGATGCGCCTCGCCCGTGTTCGCGCGCCTGGAGCGGACAAGCGTATCCAGCGCATCCGCAATCTCCAGCCCGCCATACTGGGTGAGCAGGATGGCATTGCGCACGCTGCCCCCTGCCCGTTCGGCAAGCGAAGCGAGAGCCGAAGGATCGGCGGCGTCAAGTTCCATACCGCCAAGGACACTGGCGAGATCGCCGGTGCCGAGCGGCGCAAGCCGTACGATCTGGCAACGCGAGCGAATGGTGGGCAACAGCGAACCCGGCGCGTGCACGACAAGGATGAACAGCGTGCGCGACGGCGGCTCCTCGAGGTTCTTGAGCAATGCGTTGGCCGCATTTGTGTTCATGTCGTCGGCCGGATCGACGATGACCACCCGGTAGCCGCCGTCATGCGAGGTCAACGACAGGAAGCTGCTGACCTTGCGGATCTCGTCAACCGTGACCACCGATTTGTAGGTCTTGGTCTTCTCGTTGTAGGGCCGCGTGAGATGCAAGACCGACGGATGCGCGCCCTGGGCGATCTGGCGAAACAGTGGCGATGCGGGGTCTGGAACCGCAAGCGTTTCAGGCGACTCCTCGCTGCGCGGGTATTTCAGCAGGTGATTTGCAAGATGAAACGCCAGCGTCGCCTTGCCGATGCCTACCGGGCCGACAAAGATCAAGGCATGGGGCATCTTGCCGGAACGATAGGCGGCGACCAGCATGTTGGCCGCGTCCGTATGGCCGAGAAGCCGCGGCGTTTCCGACGGCTCCGGTACACCTTCCAGCGTATCATGCTGCTCGGGCGCGATCCGTTCGAAGATCATGCCGGTGCTGCCTGCTTCAAGCCGGCGGCCATGCGCGCTTCGAGGCCGCTGAAGACGGCGGCGGTTATGGCAGCTTCCACTTCGCCCGGCGACCGGGACGCATCGATAACCACACAGCGTTGAGGCTCCGAAGCGGCAATCGCAAGAAAGGCCTCGCGCCGCCGCTGGTGAACCGAAACGGTTTCCTTCTCGAAGCGATCCGGGACGTCGTTGGGTGAGCGGCGAACCGCTGCCCGCTTCAAGCCCTCGGCGGGATCGATATCGAGGATGAGCGTCATGTCCGGCACCATGCCGTTGATGGAGACCTGTTCGACGACTGCCATGAAGGCTGGGTCGAGACCGCCGGTCACGCCCTGATAGACGCGCGAAGAATCGATGAAGCGGTCGCAAAGGACGATCGCGCCCCGTTCGATGGCGGGGCGGATAACCTGCTCGACGTGGTCAGATCGCGCGGCGGCAAACAGCAGCGCCTCCATCTTCGGCCCAAACGGTTCGGCTGCGCCCGACAACAACACGTGGCGGACCGCCTCGGCACCCGGCGAACCGCCAGGTTCACGCGTTACAAGGATGGTGTATTTCTTGGCGCGCAGCTTTGCTGCAAGCAACTCGATCTGGGTTGACTTGCCGGCGCCCTCGCCGCCTTCGAAAGTTATGAAGAAGCCTTTTGCCACTGGTCGACGCTTCGTCCTGTTGTCGTCTTCCTCTTAGTGCGGGCAGATCGAAAGGTCTACGCTGTCAAAGCAGTCCGCCAGCTAATCCGCAGGCACGGATGTTAACGCAACCAGCCGATGGCCAGTTCCTCGACCGCGTCGAGCGCGCGGCTTTGCAAGGTGCCGACCTCGACCGTTTCGGCGGCGAAAAGCGGGGTTTCCTGGCTCAGAGTATCGCCAATCCAAACACGCAAGGTGCCGACCGGCTGCCCTTCTTCCACGGGAGCCGAAAGCGGGCCTTGATAGATGATGCGGGCCGTGACCTTGTCGCGGTTGGTGATCGGCAGGAAAATGTCGATCGGGCCCTTGGCCTTGAGAGCAACGCCGGACTTGGTGCCGCCATAAACCTGAGCCTCGCCCGCAACCTCGTCGGCGGCGAATATCTCGGTTTTTTCAAACGAACGCAGGCCCCATTCGAGCAGCTTGCGCGCCTCTTCGGCACGTTCGCGATCGGACGCGAAGCCGCTCATTGCCGCGATGACGCGCTTGCCGCCTTGGTTGACCGAACCGACAATGCCGAAGCCGTTCTGCTCGCTGGCGCCGACCGCCAATCCATCCGCGCCGATTTCCATGGTGAGGAGCGGGTTGCGATTGCGCTGTGAAATCTTGTTCCAGGTGAAGTCCTTTTCGCCGAAATAGCGATAGAGGTCCGGGTATTCGCGCCAGAGATGATGCGAGAGCTGCACCAGTTCCCGCACCGTGGTCACCTGCCCTTCGGCCGGCAAGCCGGTCGAATTCACGAAGGTCGACTTTGCGAGTCCAATTTCTCGTGCGCGCTCGGTCATCTGCAAGGCGAAGTTGGTCTCCGACCCGGCGACGCCTTCAGCAATGACAATGCAGCCGTCATTGGCAGATTGCACCGCAATGCCCCGGATCAGGTCCTCGAGGCGAATGGCCGACTTTACCGCGGCAAACATGGTGGAAGTGCCAGAGGGAGCACCGCCGGTGCGCCAGGCATTTTCGCTGACGACAAACGTATCCTCACGTGTAAGCCGGCCCGACTTGATGGCGTTGAAGGTGAGCTCCAGCGTCATCAACTTGGCAAGCGAGGCTGGCTGGATCGCCGCATCGGCATCTTTGGAAAAAAGTACTGTGCCGGTTTCGGCATCGATCATGAAGGCTTGCGTTGCCTTGGTCTCGAACAATTGCGCGGCAGCTTCGTTCACGGTCGCGGCCACGAACAGCGCAACAGCCAGCAAGCCGAAAATCGCCGTGCGCCAATGGTTTGTCATAAGAAAGTTGCCTTGTTCGGTCGCAAGCCATCCGCTGGGATGGGGGGAAGCTACCAGCCCCCTGCCCTTCAAATCAACCGATGATAAGAGCTCTCCGGCACCTGACATGCGATCTAATCGCCAGATTAGTTGCGCACCACCAGCGCGTCCGGCGCACCGTGCGTCCATGCCGCCTGGAGCATAGCGTCAAGCCCGGCGTGACCATCCGCATAAAGGTTGACCGAATGCCACGTCTTGCCGTCGAGTTCAGCCTTCTGGACTTCCACCTTACCGAATGGCCGAAGCTGCTCGGCAACACGCATCGCATCGGCGGCGTTGTCGAAGGAACCGGCGGCAATATAGTCGCCAGTCGGGGCGACATCGGCCGCAGTTGAGGCATTGAGACGCTTCCACGAGGCGGTTATATCCGCGGGCGTCATTTTGGCGCTGGCCAGGGCAACGAATGCACCTGCTGCGCGCTCGATACGCTCGTCTGCATAGGAAAGCGTGGCAATGGCGAACGGCGTCTGTTCAGGCAGGTTCAAATCCGGTCTCTGCTGAACGATAGGCCCGAAGTCAGGCAGTACGACGGAGCCGACCGACGGTGCCTGCGCCGTCATGAAAGTTGGCTGGGCCGGAACGGAATCGACAAGCTGTCCGGGAAACGGAACTGCCGGCGAGCCGAGCGCCGCACTTGGCGTCGAGCCGTTCATGGCGATCATGACGCCGGTGGGCAGTCCAACCGAAGGATCGTTCGGCCGATTGCCGGGATTATAGGACGCCATCAGATACTGATCGTCGTCACCATCCAGCGGTGCGCGACCGATGTAATCGACCTTTACCTTGGCGGTGCCGATGCTGGCATAGTCCAGCATTTCGGCCGCGCGCTTGGAAAGATCGATGATGCGGTTGCCGTGATAAGGCCCACGATCATTGACGCGTACGATGACCGAGCTGCCGTTGGCCGTGTTCGTAACGCGCGCATAGCTGGGCAACGGCATGGTCGGATGCGCCGCCGTGAGATGCTCGGTGTCATAGATCTCGCCATTGGCGGTAAGGCGGCCGTGGAACGCATCGCCATACCAGGACGCCGAGCCGACCTTGGAATATTTCCGATCTTCCTTGGGGTAGTACCACTTGCCGGCGACCTGGTAGGGCTTGCCCAACTGGTCGCGGCCTCCGCCTCGCCTGATGCCATCACGGCCAAAGGCAACGCGCGGGCTGGCTTTGACGCCGTATTTGGATTCCGGGAAATATTCCTTGGAGCGGGTTTGCTGGGCCACCTGCTTCGGCTGCGGCGTTCCGCAACCGGCAAGCAAGGCTGCACATGCCGAAAACGACACGATGGTCATAGTGCGACGAAGACGCAGTCGCGCCACAGCCTGCATGTAAGATTTTCCCCTGTACGCTCCGTCATATGTGCCGTTGCAACACACGCAACCACCCTGACGAAACTACCCACTTCCTAAATCCGCACCCTCATTTGCGCAGGAATTGTTTATTTCCTTATTAATCGAATGTGACCGGAAACCGGCAGGATTATGGCAAGGGCCTGCATTCGCGCCCTATTCGGCGCAGTAGACCTTGCCGGATCGAGCCTTGCGCAGATGTCCAGCCGCGACCAGTTTTTGCGACGGGCATAAGTTCGGTTGACGAAGTCCGTCACCAAACGCTAAAGCGCTAGGATGTGCTGGATGGGTGGCCGAGCGGTTTAAGGCACCGGTCTTGAAAACCGGCGAGGTGCAAGCCTCCGTGGGTTCGAATCCCACCCCCTCCGCCAAACACCGCCGATTACCGCACAAAGTGTTTGGCTACGTCGTTATTTATCAATCGGATAGCATGTTTCGGGTCGGCAGATCGGCGGAGAGCGGCTCTTGCCTCCAACCAAGCAGCATACGCCAGGCACGGGAGGCATGGGGTACCAGCAGCTAGATGGCAATCCGGCGTTGAAGCGCACGGACGAACGCCGCCGTGTGCGCCGGATTGATGTCGAGCACCTCGAATTGGTACAACGAGCCCGACCAGGAGGAGCACAGGCTCTCGAGGCAAGCCCCTAGACCTATGAGCCGCTAGCCTCGGTCGTCCTTCTTGAGACTCTGGACGTGCGTGAAGCCAAACCTGCCCTTGATACACAGGTTCCCGTGGTTGACGTCGTGATCGTGTGGCGAGGTCACCTTGACGATCTTGTTGTCCTGGACATGCAGCTCCACATTGCAGCCGACACCGCAATAGGTGCACACCGTCGTGGTTTGCGTCTGCTTCGTTTCGTTCCAGGTGCCAGCAGCCCGCATGTCGTACGCGGACTTGAACGC
>Ga0066256_1000716_pt1 | contig 66381 bp, 61 predicted proteins | sample ThiBio_1000_biof_FD_87107 | JGI IMG/M metagenome (GOLD analysis project Ga0066256, IMG submission 87107) | Wastewater bioreactor microbial communities from Cape Town, South Africa - Thiocy_expt_1000_biof (version 2) | ecosystem: Engineered > Bioreactor > Thiocyanate-remediating >... | reverse complement strand
AGTTCCTTGCGCTCGATGGCGGCGTTGATGACGCCCTGCGTATTGGCGGATGCCTTCTCGATCAGGCTCTCGCCGTTCGCAGGCACGAAGGCATCGAGAAAGACGATCGATCCGATCTTCTCCGGAATGCGATCCGCCGCGCCGCTGATGGCGATGCCGCCGTAGGAATGTCCCACCAGCACGACATCGGTCAGGTTTTCCCAGTTGATGGTGTTGACGACATCCTCGACATGCATCGATGCGTTGGTGTCCTTGGTCAGAAGATGCGAACGTTCGCCCAGTCCGGTCAGGGTCGGCGTGAACACCTTGTGCCCGTGACTCTCGAGAATGTCCGAGACGCGCCGCCAGCACCAGCCGCCATGCCAGGCGCCGTGAACAAGCACGAAAGTCTTGCGCGCCGAAGCGGGCGTCTGCGCGCGCGCGCCTGTCGCGCTCGCGATCAGTCCTGCCGCGGCCGTTCCGAGAACGGCGCGACGTGTGGCGTTGATTTCGACCATCTGTTTTCCTCGAAGTTTGAAATCCGTCTTGTCAAAGAGACGTTCGGGGATTGTCTAAGCGGCAAAGGTTTTTCGCAAGTGAGACAATCCATCTTCGGGAGTGGTACAATTCAGCGGCGCACCAGCAGCGTGTTGCTGCGCGTCCTGCCTGCAATCGCGTAGCCGCGTGCGGTCATGTCGGCGATGCAATCGTTCTGCCAGACAGTCCGTTTCAGATGTTCGATAGCGACGGCTTTCGGCCACAATACTTGCGGCGCGTCGTGGAAGAACGGCACCAGCACGCGGTCTTCAAAACCTCCGACGCCGATTTTCATCGCATCGATATGATCGATGCCGATGCCGTTCAGGATCGTGAGCAGCCGATACGACGGTCCTTCTACGCCGCTACGGGTTTTGATTTCCAGCGTGCCGTCGGTTTCGCCCGCTGCGCCTTTCACCAAGGTGAGATTGGTCAGATTCGACGCCGATGCGTTGAACGCGAGGCGCGCGCCCGCGCTCGGCAAGGGTTCGATGGCGATGACGCGACCGTTTGCGCCGACATGTTTCGCGAGCGGTACGGCATAGGTGCCGACATTGGCGCCGGCATCGACGAACACGCCGCCCCGCGGCAGGTATTCGCGCAGGAAATCGAGTTCGGGCAGGTTGTAGTCCGGATTGAACAGCACGCCGCGCTCGGCGCCGCTGGCGAGATCGTGCAGGCGGAACGACGCGCCCTGATAGCTCACGTCGATCGGCCCCGCGCCGAACAGGCGAACAAGGTGCGACAGCCACGGCCGGAACGCGCCGTGCTTGAGGCTGGAGCTGTGCGCGGCGGCGATCACCGCGCGTTGCAGGGCGTTCGGGGCGTAACGGCCGAAGGGCTTTTGATCGTCGCCGGAGGTCATGTTCATGGGCCTGTCGTTGCGCGGCGCCGGCAATGTTTCAGCGATTCTGCAGATACGGCTCGAACGGCGAGGCGGCATGGCCCTCCGCGCGGATGGCGGGATCGAGTGTGTACAGATCCTGCGCCCGCCCGATGCCGCGCAGCGCATAGCGGCCGGTGGAGACGAAATGCCGTTTTTCCGAACTGCCGAGGCCGTCGAGAAACGCCGACGACACCAGAAACTCGCGCTCGACCGTGCGGCACATCGAGGCGATGCGGCTGACCTCATTGACCGCGGGTCCGACCACGGTGAAGTCGAGCCGCTCGTCGCTGCCGATATTGCCGTAGAGCCCCTCGCCGGCATGCTGAGCCACAGAGGCGGTCGTGGTCACCCTGTTCGCGGCGGAGCGCCGCTGGTTGAGCGTTTCGATGGACATACGAAGCCGGTTCTCCGCGCGCAGCGCCGCGCGCCGCGCGGCCGTCAGGTCGTCCTCCCTGAAAATGGCGAGCACGCCGTCGCCGATCAGCTTGAGAACGTCGCCGCCTTCGTCATGGATCGCGCCGATGGCCGCGCCCGCATAGTCGTTGAGGAACGGAATGAATTCGCCGGGATCGATCGATTCCCCGATGGCGGTCGAGCCACGCAGGTCGGAAAACCACAGCACCGCATTGATGCGGTCGGCGACGCCGCGCGACATGCGCCCGCTCAGCACGCGGTCGGCGGCATCGCGGCCGAGATAGACATGGCCGACCGTGCGCGCGATCCGCGCATGGGCGGCGGATTTCACCGCAAGCCCGAGCAGCGGCACGAGATCGCGCATCGCGCCCATGGCGGTTTCGTCGAAGCCGTGGTCGCGCCGCATGCCCCACAGCGAATAGACGCAGTCCATTTCGCCGATGATGCCGGTGTCGCCGAAACGGTGGATGAAAGTTGCGAAATGCCGGTGGCCGTCTCCGATCAGCTTTGCCGTCATGTTGTAATGCTCATCGGTGTGGCTGATGCGCATTTCGTTCTCGCCGGTCTGCAGCATCGTGTAGAACGGCGAGCGCTGCCAGTTCTCCGCGGCCTCGCCTTCGCTGGTCGATCTGTATTCGAAGGCGTCGCTTTCGTTCGATTCGATGTCGCTCCAGCGGAAGCCCTGGCCCTCGAAAACCGGATGAAGCGTGTCGATGAAAACGAGGCCGCGCGAGAGTTCAAGTCCGGCCGCGCGGGTGCGTTCGCAGAACTCGCGCACGAGTTCCGTTTCCGCGACGCCGGACAGTCCGGCGCCGGCGAGCCAGTTCATGATGTCGAGCCGTGCGTTCAGGTCCATGCGGATTCATCGCGCGGGATCGGCTTCAACGCAACAGTCCGGCAACCGCTATTTCGCGTCGCGGCCGGTCATGCGGATGCCCGCGACAGGCGCGTGTTGAGCCTATTGCAGGCTTTTCAGAAACGACAGGAGATCGTTGATCTGGTCGGGCTCCAGCGTGAACATCGGCATGGTGGGATGGCCGCTGTCGATGCCCTCCGCGAGCGCTTCCGCCAGCGTCTCGATCGGATACTTCGTGTGCAGGGTGCGGAACGGCGGCGCGATGGCGAGTGGGCTCGGCGTATGGCGGTCGATGGAATGACAGCGCGCGCAGTTGGTTCGCGCGAAAGCGCGTCCGCGAATTTCCGCAGGCGATGCGGCCAGCGCCGTCGTCGTGGAGGCGGTCATGGCGAAGAGAAACAGCGTGAGGCTGAGAAGTGCGGGAATCGGCATGTCCCGATCCTGAGGCCATCGCGGGAAAGGCGCGTTGACCTGTGTCAACTTGATGCCGGGCGTTGACTTCAACGCGTCGTCCCGGCCAACGGATCGGCGCAAAGCGCCGTCCGATGACAGGCTCCGGCCGGGACCCATAATCACCGGCTTTCCGAAAGACGCTCGGACCTCGTGGTTTGGATGGATCGACAGGGAGTGTGGGTCCCGGCCTTCGCCGGGACGACCAGACTTTTTTTACACCTGCCGTTCGACCATCTTGAGCTTGAGGTCGGCGATGGCTTCCGAGGGGTTGAGGCCCTTCGGACATGCCTTGGCGCAGTTCATGATGGTGTGGCAGCGATAGAGCCGGAACGGGTCTTCCAGATTGTCGAGGCGTTCGCCGGTGGCTTCGTCGCGCGAGTCCTTCACCCAGCGGTCGGCCGCGAGCAATGCAGCGGGGCCAAGGAAGCGGTCCGAATTCCACCAGTAGCTCGGGCATGAGGTCGAGCAGCAGGCGCAGAGGATGCACTCGTAAAGGCCGTCGAGCTTGGCGCGGTCTTCCGGCGACTGACGCCATTCCTTCTGCGGGGTCGCGGTGGTGGTGTGCAGCCACGGCTCGATCGAAGCGTATTGCGCATAGAAGTTGGTGAGATCGGGCACGAGGTCCTTCACCACCGGCTGATGCGGCAGCGGATTGACCTTGATCGGGCCGGCTTCGACTTCGTCCATGGCGCGGGTGCAGGCCAGCGTGTTCTGGCCGTCGATGTTCATGGCGCAGGAGCCGCAGACGCCTTCGCGGCAGGAGCGGCGGAAAGTTAGCGTCGGATCGACGGTGTTCTTTATCCAGATGAGAGCGTCCAGGATCATCGGCCCGCAGTCGTGGGTGTTCACGTGATACGTGTCGATGGTCGGGTTCTTGCCGTCGTCCGGATTCCAGCGATAGACCTTGAATTCGCGCGTCTCGGTCGCGCCTTCGGGCTTCGGCCATTCCTTGCCGCCCGAGATCGTGGAATTCTTCGGCAGTGTGAACTGAACCATTGGGGTCTTCCTGCGGTTTCCCTGCATTCTTGTCCCGGGCGCGATGCAATGCGCAGCATTGCGTCGCAGAACCGGGACCGTTACGGCCCCGGATCAGCGGAGCGGCACTGCGTGCCGCACCGCGTCCGGGGAAAGTCTCATCAATACACGCGTGCTTTGGGCACGATGTACTGAACGTCGTTGGTCATCGTGTAGTCGTGGACCGGGCGGTAATCGATCGTGGTGTTGCCCTTGTCGTCGATCCACGACAGCGTGTGCTTCATCCAGTTCTTGTCGTCGCGGTCCGCGAAGTCCTCGCGGGCATGCGCGCCGCGGCTTTCGGTGCGGTTGGCGGCGGAGTCCATCGTCACAACGGCCTGAACGATCAGGTTGTCGTATTCGAGGGTCTCGACCAGATCGGAATTCCACACCAGCGAACGGTCGGACACGCCGATGTCGCCGATGCCGCCATGAACCTTGTGGATCAGGTCCTGGCCTTCATGCAGCACGTCGCCGGTGCGGAACACCGCGCAGTTGTTCTGCATCACGCGCTGCATGTTGTCGCGCAGCTTCGCGGTCGGCGTGCCGCCGGAGGCATGGCGGAAGCGATCGAGGCGGCCGAGCGCCATGTCGGAGCCGGCGGCCGGAAGCTCGGGCTGGCGCGCATTCGGCGTCAGCTTCTCGGCGCAGCGCAGCGCCGCGGCGCGGCCGAACACCACGAGGTCGATCAGCGAGTTGGAGCCGAGGCGATTGGCGCCATGGACCGAGACGCAGGCGGCTTCGCCCACGGCCATCAGGCCCGGCACCACCGCGTTGTCGTCGCCGTTCTTCTTGGTGACGACTTCGCCGTGATAGTTGGTCGGGATGCCGCCCATGTTGTAGTGCACGGTCGGCAGCACCGGGATAGGCGCGCGGGTGACGTCGACGCCCGCGAAGATCTTCGCGGATTCCGAGATGCCCGGCAGGCGTTCGTGCAGCACCTTCGGATCGAGATGATCGAGGTGCAGGAAGATGTGATCCTTGTTCTTGCCGACGCCGCGGCCTTCGCGGATTTCGATGGTCATCGCGCGCGAGACCACGTCGCGCGAGGCGAGATCCTTGGCGGATGGCGCATAGCGCTCCATGAAGCGCTCGCCTTCGGCGTTCGACAGATAACCGCCTTCGCCGCGCGCGCCCTCGGTGATGAGGCAGCCCGCCGGGAAGATGCCGGTCGGATGGAATTGAACGAACTCCATGTCCTGCATCGCGATTCCCGCGCGCAGCGCCATGCCGCCGCCGTCGCCGGTGCAGGTGTGCGCCGAGGTGCAGGACTGGTAGGCGCGGCCGTAGCCGCCTGTGGCCAGAATGGTCGTCTGGCCGCGGAAGCGGTGCAGGGTGCCGTCGTCGAGCTTGAGCGCGATCACGCCGCGGCAGACGCCCTGATCGTCCATGATCAGGTCGATGGCGAAGTATTCGATGAAGAATTCGGCCGAGTGACGCAGCGCCTGGCCGTACATGGTGTGCAGCATGGCGTGGCCGGTGCGGTCGGACGCGGCGCAGGTGCGCTGGGCCTGGCCCTTGCCGTAGTCCATGGTCATGCCGCCGAACGGACGCTGATAGATCTTGCCGTCTTCGGTGCGCGAGAACGGAACGCCCCAGTGCTCAAGCTCGTAAACGGCCTGCGGCGCGTGCCGCACCATGTATTCGATCGAGTCCTGATCGCCGAGCCAGTCCGACCCCTTCACGGTGTCGTACATGTGCCAGCGCCAGTCGTCGGGATGCATGTTGCCGAGCGAGGCGGAGATGCCGCCCTGCGCCGCGACGGTGTGCGAGCGGGTCGGGAACACCTTGGTGATGCAGGCGGTGCGAAGACCGGCTTCCGAGCAGCCGACCACGGCGCGCAGGCCCGCGCCGCCGGCGCCGACCACGATCACGTCAAAGGTATGGTCTTCGATAGGATAAGCCTGGCCGTTCGCGGCCGGCGCAGCAGTGCCGTTCGGCGCCATCGATTAAACTCCCGACGACAGTTTGATAATGGCGTAGATCGATGCGAGACCGACCGCGGCCGAAAAGAAATTGTTGGCGATGATCGCGGCGAGTTTGGTCTTCTCGTCGGTGACGTAGTCTTCCAGCACCACCTGCATGCCGATCTTCATGTGCCAGACGCTGGCGATGATGAAGAGGATCATGACGATCGCGACCAGCGGCGAGCCGAGGATCGCGGCGGCGCCGGCCTGGTTGCGGCCGAGCAGCGACATGATGATCACGATCACCGGAATGAACAGCAGCGCCATCGCGATGGCGGTGAGGCGCTGGCGGAAGAAATCCGAGGTGCCGTGATGGGCCGAGCCGAGGCCGCGAACCCGGTTCAGCGGCGTGCGAATGGAGGTCTTGGTGCTCATCGTCCGCCTCCGACGGCGTAGGCGACGATCCACACGATGATCGTCAGGGTGATGGAGCCGATCAGCGCGGCGCGGGTCAGCCATTCGCGCTCGTTGGGGCCGAAGCCGTAGCCGAGGTCCCACACCAGATGGCGCAGGCCGCCGAGCATGTGGTGCAGCAGCGCCCACGTGTAGCCGAACACGACAACGCGGCCGATCCAGCTCGATGTGAAGCCCTGGATATTGGCGTAGGCGCCGGGGCCGGATGCGGTGGCGATCAGCCACCACGCCATCAGCAGCGTGCCGCCATAGAGGGCGACGCCGGTGGCGCGATGAATGATGGACATCGCCATCGTCAGCGTCCAGCGGTAGGTCATGAAGGGTGAAAGAGGACGGTCGATCCTTGGGGCCATGGGCGACTTTAACTGTTGGCGGGCAACGAACGTTGCCGGATTTTTATGCGGGATCGTTTATTAGAGGGCTTCTATTTACGGAGTAGAGGGAACGAGCGCAACGCAGAACTGAACAAGAATTGAATACTCGGTCATTGCTTTCATTGTCTATGACAATACTGTGGTATACTGGTTTTTTGTATGCCAGACGCGAGGCTTCCCGCCGCACTTCTGAAGCGGGATTCAGCGGATGTCACGGACGGGTCATAAAATACAACAGAACAAGGGACACTGCGGATGATCGCCGGGCTGAATGTCTCCGAACTGGTTGAACTCGCCGCATTATTGGTGCTGACCGGCGCGCTGGCCGGGTTCCTCGCCGGCATTTTCGGCATCGGCGGCGGCGCGGTGCTGGTCCCGGTTTTGTACGAATGTTTTCGCCTCGCAGGCGTGCCGCTGGATGCGCGGATGCCGCTGTGCATCGGAACGTCGCTCGCCATCATCATTCCGACCTCCATCCGCTCATGGCAGGCCCACCACAAGCGCGGCAGCGTGGACATGGAGATCCTGAAGAAGTGGGCGCTCCCCGTGCTGATCGGCGTCATTGTCGGCAGCGTGATTGCGCGCTACGCGCCGGAGAAGCTGTTCAAATATGTGTTCGTCGGTGTCGCGTGGTCGGCGGCGGCGCGGCTGCTGCTCGGCAAGGAGAACTGGCGGCTGGGCGATGAGATGCCGCAGGGCTTTTTCATGCGCGCCTACGGCTTTTTCATCGGCCTGCTCTCGACGCTGATGGGCATCGGCGGCGGACTGTTCTCGAATCTTTTGATGACCTTCTACGGCCGCCCGATCCATCAGGCGATCGGCACCTCGGCGGGGCTTGCGGTGCTGATCTCGATTCCCGGCGCGCTCGGCTACATCTATGCGGGCTGGCCCGCCGCCGCGCGCTTTCCCGAAGTCGCCGCGCTGCAACTGCCGTTCGCCATCGGCTACATCTCGATCATCGGCGCGCTGCTGGTGATGCCGACGAGTCTTCTGATCGCGCCGCTCGGCGTGCGCGTCGCGCATCTGCTCACCAAGCGCAAACTCGAAATCGCGTTCGGGATTTATCTGCTGGTGGTGTCGTCGCGCTTCGTCGTGAGTCTTGTGACGGGGTATTGAGGGACCTTCCCGTCATTGCGAGCGAAGCGAAGCAATCCATCTTTTTAAACAGAAGAAAGCTGGATTGCTTCGTCGCCATTAGCGCGTCGAAGGCGCTAATGGCTCCTCGCAATGACGGCGTCAGATTGCGAGGTCTGCACTCTCTCCGCTCGTCCCCGCGGAAGCGGGGACCCAGAGCCAAAGAAAAGATCGAAGAAAGCGAACTGGATTCCCGCTTGCGCGGGAATGAGCGGTTGAAGGCGTCACGCTTCCTTGGGTCCCGGCCTGCGCCGGGACGACCACTGAGCTACTTCGCGTACAGCCCCTTATACGTCTCGCGCAGCACGTTCTTCTGCACCTTGCCCATGGTGTTGCGGGGAAGATCATCCACGAACATCACCCGCTTGGGCATCTTGAATTTCGCCAGCCGGCCGTCGAGCGCATGCAGCACGGCGCTCTCATCCAGCGCGGCGCTCTTGTCCTTCACCACCACGGCGGTGACGCCTTCGCCGAAATCGGCATGCGGCACGCCGATCACCGCGCTTTCCACCACGCCCGGAATCGCGTCGATCTCGTTCTCGACTTCCTTCGGATAGACGTTGAAGCCGCCGGAAATCACGAGGTCCTTGCCGCGGCCGATGATGTGCACATAGCCGCGCGGATCGATCTTGCCGAGATCGCCGGTGATGAAGAAGCCGTCCTTGCGGAATTCGGACGCGGTCTTCTCCGGCATTCGCCAGTAGCCCTTGAACACGTTCGGGCCTTTGACCTCGATCATGCCGATCTCGTCGCGCGCCAATTCCTTGCCGGCTTCCGGATCGGTGACGCGCACCTCAACGCCCGGCAGCGGGAAGCCCACAGCGCCCGGCACGCGGTCGCCGTCATAGGGGTTCGACGTGTTCATGTTGGTTTCGGTCATGCCGTAGCGCTCGAGGACCGCGTGCCCGGTGCGCGCCGACCATTCGCGATGGGTCTCGGCGAGTAGCGGCGCGGAGCCCGAAATGAACAGGCGCATATGCCTGGTCGACTCTTTCGACAGGTTCGGCGACTGCAGCAGGCGCGTATAGAATGTCGGCACGCCCATCAGCACGGTAGCGCGCGCCATCAGCTTGATGATCAGTTCGGGATCGAGCTTGGGCAGGAAGATCATCGCCGCGCGCGAGAACAGCGTGACGTTGCTCGCCACGAACAGGCCGTGGGTGTGATAGATCGGCAGCGCGTGGATCAGCACGTCGTCCTTGCTGAAGCGCCAGTACTCCACAAGGCTCAGCGAGTTCGACGCGAGATTGTCATGGGTCAGCATCGCGCCCTTGGAGCGGCCGGTGGTGCCCGATGTGTAGAGAATGGCGGCGAGATCGTCGCCCGCGCGCGGCACGGGGACGAAATCAGCGCTCGCCTTCGCGGCGGCCTCGGTCAGCGAGCCCTTGCCGTCCGAATCCAGTGTCTCGACCTTCGCGCCGACCTTGTCGGCCAGCTTAGCGATGCCGTCGGCCTTCGACGGATCGCACACCACCAGCGACGGCTCCGCATCGCCGATGAAGTAATCGAGTTCGTTGAGGGTGTAGGCGGTGTTGAGCGGCAGAAACACCGCGCCCGCGCGCACCGTGGCGAGATACAGCACCAGCGCCTCGACGGATTTTTCCGTTTGCGCCGCAACACGGTCGCCGGGCTTCACGCCGCGCGCCACCAGCACATTCGCGACACGGCCGGATTGCGCGATCAGGTCGCCATAGCTGATCCGCGTGCCGTCGGCTTTCTCGATGGCCAGCCGGTTCGTCTCGGTCAGATCGTCGAACAGGCGAGAAAACAGATTGGCGTTCGCGGAGGTGTTCATGCATCATTCCATCGGGAGACAACGGGTCTTTTGACTACACCAAAATCATCACTCGCAGCAACGGAGACAACCGGCATGAGCAACAGCAAGAAACGTGTGGCGTGGATTACCGGAGGCGGGTCGGGCATCGGCCTTGCGGGCGCACAGGCGCTGGCGAAGGAGGGCTGGACCGTGGTGATCTCCGGACGCCGCAAGGACGTGCTGGATGACGCCGTCGCCGGGATCGTCAAGGAGGGCGGCGCGGCCGAGGCCATGGTGCTCGATGTCAGCAATGCCGCGGATGCGGAGAAGGTGGCGAATGCGATCGTCGCCAGGCACGGCCGCATCGATTGTCTGGTCAACAGTGCGGGCCTCAATGTCCCGAAGCGGAGCTGGGACGACGTCACAACCGAAGGCTGGGACAAGGTCGTCGATATCAACCTCAGCGGCGTGATGTACTGCATGCGCGCGGCGCTGCCTGCGATGCGCGCGCAGAAGGACGGCGTCATCATCAACGTCGCGTCATGGGCCGGGCGGCATGTGTCGAAGATGACGGGCCCGGCCTACACCGCCACCAAGCATGCGGTGCTGGCGCTGACGCATTCGTTCAACATGGACGAGTTCAGAAATGGATTGCGAGCCACCTGTCTCTCGCCCGGCGAAGTCGCGACGCCGATTCTCAAGCTGCGTCCGGTGCCGCCGAGCGCGGAGGACATGGCGAAGATGCTGCAGCCGGAGGATCTCGGACGCACCATCGCGTTCGTCGCGAGCATGCCCGCGCGCGCCTGCGTCAACGAAATCCTGATCGCGCCGACCTGGAATCGCGGCTTCGTGACGCCGACGATTTTGTAAGACGTCATTGCGAGCGGAGCAAAGCAATCCATTCTTCGCAAGATGGATTGCTTCGTCGCTTGCGCTCCTCGCAATGACGGCTGGTAGGTCGCGATTTTCAGGTCAGGTCACGTCCTTCATCCGAAAAAGTTTCAGATTTCCGAAAATATATTCTTTGAAACGCGTTTCACGCACTCCCGTAGCTCGGACCATGGCCGCGCGGTGATCGTCTGTGACGAGCAGTGCCGTTGCCCGTTCCGTCGAATGGTCGATGGAACTTTCAGTTCCCGGGAGACAAAACATGTCCAGGATCACTTCAATGCGTGTTGCTCTGTTGTCCGCCGCCATCGGCGTGCTGTCATTGACGGCCGCCGTCACGACGCCCGCACAGGCGCAGGACAAAATGAAAAGCGGAATGTCCGGCGAAAAGACCGTGATGGTCGGCGGCGCGCCGATGTATCCATCGAAGAACATCGTCCAGAATGCGGTGAACTCGAAGGACCACACCACGCTGGTCGCTGCAGTGAAGGCCGCGGGTCTTGTCGATACGCTGTCCGGCAAGGGCCCGTTCACGGTGTTCGCCCCGACCAATGAGGCATTCGCAAAGCTGCCCGCCGGCACGGTCGATACGCTGGTGAAGCCGGAAAACAAGGCGATGCTCACCAAGATCCTCACCTATCATGTCGTGCCGGGAAAAATGAGCGCGGCGGACCTGACCGACGGCAAGAAGCTGACCACGGTCGAGGGCGAGCAGCTCACCGTCAAGCATGATGGCGGCAAGGTCTGGCTGATCGATGCCAAGGGCGGAAAGTCGGCGGTCACCATCGCCGACGTCAACCAGTCGAACGGCGTGATCCACGTTGTCGATACGGTGCTGATGCCCGCGTCGTAAGGGTATCCGAGATCGTTCGCGCACGCGCCTTACGGCCAGTACGCTCCCTCCCCGTTACGGGGAGGGGGTGTAGGACAGGCGCGTTCTCTGCGGATAAATTTCTCCGCTCATCCCCGCGAAAGCGGGGATCCAGTTTTTTCCGGCTCTGGGTCCCCGCTTTCGCGGGGACGAACGGAAAACAAAGCCGGCGAGCGCCGGGACGACGCAGGCAAAGCTCTCATTTTCGTGAACGGCGGGTCTTGGTGTTTTGCCGTCGTGCATGTAACGGGGACTAAACTACATCCGTATGGTGTTGGTGACATCGTGAACCCGGAAACGCTTATGTCCAACGCCATATCCAGCATCGCCGCCGATCATTCGCCAACCGTACCTGCGGACGGACCGGTTCGGAAGATCATCCAGCCCGCCTGGGTCCGTATCGTGCACTGGATCAACGCGCTGGCGATGGTGCTGATGATCATGTCCGGCTGGCAGGTCTACAACGCCTCGCCGCTGTTCGGCTTTTCCTTCCCGCCATCGGTCACGCTCGGCGGCTGGCTGGGCGGGGGCCTGATGTGGCACTTCGCGGCGATGTGGCTGTTGATGGTTAACGGCCTCGTCTATCTCGTGCTCGGCCTTGTCACCGGGCGCTTCCGCAAAAAGCTGCTGCCGATCTCAGCGAGCGGCGTGGCGCACGATGCGAAGGCGGCGCTCACCGGCAAACTCTCCCACGCCGATCTTACCGTCTACAATCAGGTGCAGAAGCTGCTCTATGCCGGGATCATCGTGGTCGGCATCGTGATCGTGCTGTCGGGCCTGTCGATGTGGAAGCCGGTGCAGCTGCAATGGCTCACGGCGCTGTTCGGCGGCTACGACGCGGCACGTTATGTCCACTTCGTCTGCATGGCGTCGATTGTCGGGTTTCTCGTTGTCCATGTCGCGCTGGCGCTGCTGGTGCCGAAAAGCCTGCGCGCGATGGTCGTGGGGAAGTAGGGGATCGCGATGACGGATCGTGCGAGCGCCTTTCTTTCACCTCTCCCGTGGGGAGAGGTCGGATTGCGAAGCAATCCGGGTGAGGGCGTAGAATCTAGGGTCGGGGCAGGAACCCCCTCACCCCAACCCTCTCCCCATTGGGGAGAGGGAGAAGGAATCGTGCCATGAGCCGCCTGCGCAAGCTTCTGATTCCCGGCGTCGACACAAAGCTTCTGGTGAAGGACGCCGTGAAAGCGATGCCCGACCTGACACGCCGCCGCTTCATCGCGGGCGGCGCCAGCCTCGGCGCGCTGACCATGCTGACCGGCTGCGATGTCACCGACAGCTTTTCGGCGGACGCGATGCTGACGCAGATCTCGAAATTCAACGACGCGGTGCAGGCAAAACTGTTCAATCCGAACACATTGGCGCCGACCTATCCCGAAAGCGCGATCACCAATCCGTTTCCGTTCAATGCCTATTACGGGCTCGACGATGCGCCGGACATCGATGGCAAGGGCTGGAAGCTCGAGGTGCGCGGCCTTGTCGCGAACAAAAAGCCGTGGACGCTGGACGAACTTTACAAGCTGCCGATGGAAAAGCAGATCACGCGCCACATCTGCGTGGAAGGCTGGAGCGCGATCGGAAGCTGGACCGGCGTGCGGCTCAGCCACTTCCTGCAACTGATCGGCGCGGACACACGCGCGAAATACTGCTGGTTCCAGTGCGCCGACATGGACGGCTACAATTCGCCATTGGACATGGCGACCGCGCTGCATCCGCAGACGCAGATGACGTTCAAGTTCGGCGATCAGATCCTGCCGCGCGCCTACGGCTATCCGATGAAGATCCGGGTGCCGACCAAGCTCGGCTTCAAGAATCCGAAATATGTGATCTCGATGGAAGTCACCAACGATTACAAGGGCGGCTACTGGGAAGACCAGGGCTACAATTCGTTCAGCGGAAGCTGAAGCGCGGCTTCTCGTCATTGCGAGGAGCCATTAGCGCGTTCACGCGCGTTCTCGACACACTACGGCGACGAAGCAATCCATCCTTTTGCGAAGATGGATTGCTTCGCTTCGTTCGCAATGACGGCTAGCTCTTCACCGGCCGCTGAAACGCGCACAGCACCGCGCCGAGCGCCAGGGCGGCGGTGGAGACGCGCAGCGCGTAAGGAAGGCCCATCACGTCGGTGATGGCCCCGGTGACGAAGGGGCCCAGCGTCTGGCCGAGGCCAAAGGTGATGGTCATGACGCCGATCACCTTGGCCCATGCCTCCGGCGGATAGTTCATTCGCGTGAACACCGTGGTCGCCGCCACCACTGGGAAGAACGACAGGCCGAACACGAAGGCTGACGCCACCAGCAGCCACGGCGAGGTGCCGAGCAGCGCGATGAACGTGCCGAGGCATGTCACCGCGATCATGGTGGCGATGGTCGCTCCGCTGTTGCCGCGCGCCATCAGCCCGCGCCACAGCCACGGTCCCGCGAACGACATCAGTCCGATCAGGCACCAGAACGCACTCTGCGCGATGGCGTCGCCGCCGCCGTCGCGCACATAGGCGATCATGAAGGTCATGTAGGCGATGTAGCCGGCGCCGAACAGGAAGTAGCCCGCGAGATAGAATGCGATCGGGCGTAGCGAAACCACGGGCGCGGCGGATGATGTTTCGCTGGCGGCGACGTCGATCGGATTGAGCATCAGCGGAATCATCATCGCCGCGGAGATGACGGTCAGCGCCAGCCAGACGATCCACCACGAGCCCGGGCCGAAAAACTGGAGAAGGAACGGCGCGGCGAGGCCTGAAACGATCAGTCCGGTGCCCGGGCCGGTGTAGAATAGGTTGAGCAGGAACGCGGACTGCGCAGGCCGCGACTGCGCGATGGTCGCGGCCAGCGTGCCGCCGCCGACGAAGGTGGCCGCCGCGCCGAGGCCGGACAGCAGCCGGCCGAAGCCGAACAGGAACGCATTGCCCGACAGCGCGCAGATCGCCAGCGAGATCACGCAGGCCAGCGTGCCGATCCACACCGCGCGGAACACGCCGGTTCGGCGGATGAACCATGCCGCGCCCAGCGCACCGGCGAGATAGCCGATGGCATTGACCGTGTTCATGAAGCCCGCGGTCGAATACGACCAGCCGAGCGAATCGCGCATGTCCGGCAGCACCAGCGTGTAGCCGAAGCGGCCGACGCCAAGCCCGATGGCGGGCGCCAGCGACAGCGTCAGAACCGACCAGACGGGATGCGCATCACGGGAAGGAGGGGCAGAGGTCACGAACGTCTCCGGAATGCTGCGAGCATGACAGTTTCCGTTGCGTTTGACCAACCGGACGCAGGCAATGGTGTATTGCTGATTCTGCAAGGGCAGAGTGCGCGCGACGGATCAGTCGCGCCGCGTCTTCTTGATCTTCTTTCCGGGTGCGCCTTTCGCGGGCGGCGCGACGTCCGGCCAATCGTGACCGCCACGTTGTCCGTTATGGCCAGACCTCGTCCGGTCTTTCTTCTTCTTGCCGAAGTCGGGCTTGCCGCCGAATTTCGGCTTGCCTTCGCCGTGAGGCTTGCCGCGGTGTTTCGGTCCCGCGGAGTCGCGAACACTTTCGTTGCGGCGGGCGCTGCGATCGCCGTCATCGGCGTCCCGCCGCGGCGCATGGGCCCGCTTTGGCGCAGGCGCCTGCTCGCGCGGCGCGTCCCCCAGCGGCTCGATGCGGATGTTGTCTTCCTTGTCCGGCCGCTTCACCTTGGCGGCGAAGCGGTCCGCGACCCGTTCGGAAATCTCGAATTCGGTGGTGCCGTCCAGAATCCGGATGGCGCCGATGTCGCGCTTGTCGATGCCGCCGCGGCGGCAGATCATCGGCAGCAGCCAGCGCGCTTCCGCATTCTTCTTTCGCCCGATATTGGCGCTGAACCACACGCTGGCTCCGAGCGGCTCGTGACGCGGCGACGATTTTTCGCCCTTCGACCGCGGCCCATTGGAACGATCGTCGCCGCGCGCTGGGCGCGGATTGTCCCGGCCGCGATCGTCACGGGTTCTGCCGCCCGTGCCGGGATCGAGAATGTCTTCGGGCGCGGGAAGCTGTGCGCGATAAAGCCGCGCAAGCGCCGACGCGATCTCCTCGGGCGAGCGCTCGGCGAGCAATGCGCGCGCCAGAACAAGATCGTCGGGGGTCTGCTCGTCGGTGAACACCGCATCCTGCAGCATGCGTTCCTGATCAAGCTTGCGGATTTCATCCGGCTGGGGCGCGGTGCCCCAGGCGGCGGCGACACCGGCGAGATTCAGCAGCGTCTCCGCGCGCCGTCTTCGTGCGGGCGGCACCAGCAGGACGCTGACGCCCTTGCGGCCCGCGCGGCCGGTGCGGCCCGAGCGATGCTGCATCACCTCGGGATCGTTCGGCAGATCCGCATGAATTACAAGATCAAGGCTCGGCAGGTCGATGCCGCGCGCCGCCACGTCGGTCGCCACGCAGACGCGCGAGCGTCCGTCGCGCAACGCCTGCAGCGCATGGGTTCGCTCGTTCTGTGTCAGTTCGCCGGAGAGTGCGACCACGGGGAAACCGCGCTCCAGCAGCGCCGCCTGCAAATGCCTGACGGCCTCCCGCGTATTGCAGAACACCAGTGCGCTGGGCGACTCGAAGAAACGCAGGACGTTGACGACGGCATGCTCGATATCGTTCGGGGCGACACGGATCGCGCGGTACTCGATATCGGCATGGCCGCCTTCGTCGCCCGCGACTTCGATCCGGACCGCCTGCTGCTGATACTGCTTTGCCAGCGCAACGATGCCGCGCGGAAATGTCGCCGAGAACAGCAGCGTGCGGCGGGTGTCCGGCGTAGTCGTGAGGATGAATTCCATATCCTCGCGAAAGCCGAGATTGAGCATCTCGTCGGCCTCGTCGAGGACGACGGCTTTCAGTTCCGAGATGTCGAGATGGCCGCGCCGCAGGTGATCGCACAACCGGCCGGGCGTTCCGACGACGATGTGAGCGCCGGCGGCAAGCTCGCGCTGTTCGCGGCGCGGGTCCATGCCGCCGACGCAGGAGACGATGCGCCCGTCCGCATATTGATAAAGCCATGCGAGTTCGCGGTGGACCTGCAATGCGAGTTCGCGCGTCGGCGCGACGATCAGGGCCAGCGGCGCGGAAGCCCGCTCGAACCGTTCGGCCTCGCCCAGAAGATTCGCCGCAATGGCCAGCCCGTAGGCGACCGTCTTGCCCGATCCTGTCTGGGCCGAAACGAGCAGGTCGCGGTCGACGGCCTTGTCCGCCAGCACGGCGAGTTGAACGGGGGTGGGCTGATCGTAGCTGCGCTCGGCTAACGCCCGGGCGAGCGGCGCACTTGTGGTCGGGAATGACACGGGATGAAACCTTGGTTGGTTCAGGCGCACGACGCGGAGCCGGTGATGAGGCTGCGCGCCGGCAAGCCGGACAGTCGCACACGGGGCGACTTGATGGAGGTGCTTTACGCCAACGACGCGCAAATCACCATGCCCTGCTTTGCATGGGCGGGTGCAAGGAAAAGCGCGCCGGCCCGCAGCGGATCGCAGCATTTGGCAGTTCGTGGCTGTTCCGCCGCATATCGAATGCCGCCGGTGTCCATGGCTGCCGACGGGACCTGCGCCGCCGAGGCGTCTTGCCAATCCTGCAAGGGCGTTTTAGCAAGTCGGCGTAATTTTCCTTCCCTTGTCATGGCCGGGCTTGTCCCGGCCATCCCGATCACGGGGCATTGTGCTTCGATGATCGAGATCACCGGGGCAAGCCCGGTGATGACATATTCTCAGTTCAGGACGTAACTCATGGCATCTCACAAGCTCCTCCTTCTCCCCGGCGACGGCATCGGCCCCGAAGTAATGGCGGAGGTGGAGCGCATTATCGGCTGGCTCAACAAGCGTGGCCCCGCGAAATTCGAGACCGAGACCGGTCTGGTCGGCGGCGCCAGCTATGACGCGGACAAGGTCGCGATCACCGACGCCACCATGGCGCGCGCGCAGGCGGCGGATGCGGTGATCTTCGGCGCAGTGGGCGGACCGAAATGGGCGGACGTTCCCTATGAAGCGCGTCCCGAGGCGGGCCTGCTGCGGCTGCGCAAGGACATGGCGCTGTTCGCCAACCTGCGTCCGGCGATCTGCTATCCGGCACTGGCGGAATCGTCGAGCCTGAAGAAAGAGGTCGTCGAAGGCCTCGACATCATGATCGTGCGCGAACTGACCGGCGGCGTCTATTTCGGCGAGCCGAAGACCATCACCGATCTCGGCAACGGCCAGAAGCGCGCGGTCGATACGCAGGTTTACGACACCTACGAGATCGAGCGCATCACGCGCGTGGCTTTCGATCTTGCGCGCAAGCGCCGCAACAAGATGACGTCGATGGAAAAGCACAACGTCATGAAGAGCGGCGTATTGTGGAAGGAAGTCGTCACCCAGGTGCATGGCCGCGAATACAAGGACGTGACACTGGAGCATCAGCTCGCGGATTCCGGCGCGATGCAGCTCGTGAAGGCTCCCAAGCAGTTCGACGTCATCGTCACCGATAACCTGTTCGGCGACATTCTCTCCGACATCGCCGCGATGCTCACCGGCTCGCTCGGCATGCTGCCGTCGGCATCATTGGGTGAAGTCGATCCCAAAACGAAAAAGCGCAAGGCGCTGTACGAGCCGGTGCACGGCTCCGCGCCGGACATCGCCGGCAAGGGCATGGCCAATCCGGTGGCGATGATTTCGTCCTTCGTGATGGCGCTGCGCTACTCGTTCGACATGCAGGCGGAAGCCGACCTGATCGACAAGGCGGTGGCCGCCGTGCTCGCCAAGGGCCTGCGCACCGCCGACATCAAGTCGGACGGCGCAACCATGGTCTCCACGTCGCAGATGGGCGAGGCGATTGTCGCGGAACTGGACGCGATGACGACGTAATCGCCGCTCGAAGGGCGAAAAGCTGCCTGCCGCTGTTTCGCCCTTTGCAGCGAAGTTTGTCACCGTTTCGCCTTATGCAAACGGCCAACAAAAATGCCCGGCGCGAGCCGGGCATTTTTGATCTGGCGGATGCCAAAATCAGTAGAGCGGGAAGGGGAACGGCGTTCCGGTGTCCCACTGGTCGCCGAGCGGGCGGCGGCTGGTATAGAGCCGGTCGATCTGCTGGCCGTAGGAGTAGCCCGGCGGGAAGGCGTAGTCGGTGAACTTGCGTTCACCCGGGCGGACCTCGGTGCCGGCGTCGAGCCAGGAGCGGCGGGTCACGTAAATGCGGGTGCGGCCGCGCTGATAGACGCGGTTTTCCGGCTTGCGCGGCGCGCCGTCATAGGTCGGATCGTTCTGGACATAGCGCTTCCGGGGTGCCGCATCGGCTGCGGTGGCGCCGAATCCAGCCGTCACAACCGCGGCTGTCGCCAGCAAAATCGCCAGTGTTTTCGCGCCCTTATACTTCAAAGCCATCGCATCCTCGTGGAATTCCAATTGCGGGTGACCATACCCGTTTCCGGCAGGCTCCCACAAGGACCAATGGGCCACACTTGCCACGGATCGTCACCGGCGCAGCCCTTTACCGCCGGGCCGGCCGGTTTACAGCCGCCGCGGCGGGCGGGGCGGACGGGTATCGGTGGTCTGCGACACCGGCTCGGCACTGCAACGCGCGGAGCGGGTCAGGCGTTCCTCGAAGAAGGTCTGTGCGGCCGTGGTCGGCAGCGCGCCCTTCAGGGTGATGCGGTCGAGCAGGCAGGCCAGCGTATGGAAGTTCGGACGCACCCCGCTGGCCTCGCAAAGCCAGCCCTTGAGGTACACCGCGTTGGTGTCGAAGCGGCTCAGATAGGACACGCAGAGCTTGATCCGGCCGTCCGCATTGGTCTGGAAGCTCGCGGCGCGCACCGGACCGAACCGGGTCTGCAGATCGTAGTAGTTGCTGATCCCGCCCATATAGGCCGTGCGCAGCAGCGGCCGCAGCGTGCTCATCTCGTGGGAATAGTCGCGCACCACCGGCGTATCCGGATTGGACGGCATGTTCACCACCAGGGTGAAATCGGTATCGCGATCGTAGATCTGGCCGTGCTGCAGGATTTCCTGCCAGCCCCCGCTGAAATGCGCCGCGCTGCTCTTTGCGGGCCGGCGCGTGATGTCGGGCGAATTGATCTGGAACGAAGTCCTCGTGCTGACGCTGCTTGGCTGGTTGAAAAAGCTCGAGACCCGCAGGAGAACGATCGCAATCAGCGCGAAAATAACGGTGCCCGCGATGTAAAAGGAAACGCGGATCGCCCTTCCTGCATAGGTCCCGGCGGCCGATAGCTGCCTCTGATCGAAGGGCATCGCCGATCTCCCTCAATCCGGGATCAATTGACCGCGCAACGTCGGGGCTTCGCCGGATGCGATCCAGTTCGTGGCCGTCGCGGCCGTCGTCGTGTTGCAGGTGTCGCGTTTCAGTTCGGCGCGCGCGAACAGTTCTGCGACCTTGGGATCGTTGCCCGCCGACAGCAGCGTCAGCCGGTTCAGCGTGCAGCCGAGCAACGCTCTTTGCGCCGCGAGCGAAGCCGCCTGGCAGGACCAGCCGCTGATGGTGAGATGCGGGGTGACGAAGGTCTTGGCGAAGCCGAGACACGCCTGCTTGTCCGGCGAAACCGCCCCGCTGAGCCGCAGCAGCGCGATGCGTCCGAACTTGGTGTCGATGACGCCGGCGGGTTCGATCTCTGGAGCGCCAGTGACCTCAGGACCAGCCATCCGGCCCGCGATACCCGCCGCCGGCGCGGCGAAGGCATCCAGTTCGCCTCCGGGGCGGTAGATCTCGATCTCGGAAGTGGGTGCTTCGGCCGAACCGGCGGCCCAGCGCAGGATATCCTTTCGGCCGCCCTCGGGGTGCCGCAGGATTTCGTAAGCGTCTGGTCTGTCGGATAAATCCAGCTTGCTGATGGCGAAGGCAGGACGCGGCCGGCTGGCCGGTGTCCAGCCCCGTGCGGCGGGCATGCCGGCATTGGCTTCCACCGGCATCGCGGAAAACAGGTCCACCGCGATCACCGCCAACACAGCGAGGCCGCAAAGATAGGCCATCACGCGTACCAGGACCGCGCTGCATTCGTCTGCGAAGCTGCGCAGGGTCGGATGGACGCCGGAGGTATTCAAGGCGGGCTGATCGAGGACAATCGGGCTCATGCGCGGCTCTGGGCGGACATTCTGTTCCGGTCTGGAAACGGGAACGTCCTGCTGCCGCGCGATGGAATTCGTGAATTCCGCCCGGCGTCAGATCAGCCCCCGCAGTTGCTTCTGCGTTGTATTTGGGCGGTTTTTCGCATAGAAGCGCTGCCTCTTCCCTTTCCATGAACGGTCTGGGCGAGGCATTTTTCTTCGGAGAGTCAACGATGGGTTACAAGGTTGCGATAGTTGGAGCGACCGGCAATGTGGGCCGGGAAATGCTCAACATCCTGGACGAACGCAGCTTTCCGGCTGATGAGGTGGTCGCTCTGGCCTCCCGCCGGAGCATTGGCGTCGAAGTGTCCTACGGTGACCGGACCCTGAAATGCAAAGCGCTGGAGCATTACGATTTCAGCGATGTCGATATCTGCCTGATGTCGGCGGGCGGCTCCGTCTCCAAGGAATGGTCGCCGAAGATTGGCGCAGCCGGTGCGGTGGTGATCGACAATTCGTCGGCCTGGCGCATGGATCCAGACGTGCCGTTGATCGTGCCGGAAGTGAATGCCGATGCGGCCGCCGGTTTCACCAAGAAGAACATCATCGCGAATCCGAACTGCTCGACGGCGCAGCTCGTGGTCGCGCTGAAGCCGCTGCACGACAAGGCGGTGATCAAGCGCGTCGTGGTCGCGACCTATCAGTCGGTGTCGGGCGCAGGCAAGGATGCGATGGACGAACTGTTCTCGCAGACCAAGGCGGTCTACACCAACGACGAACTGGTCAATAACAAATTCTCGAAGCGGATCGCCTTCAACGTCATCCCCCAGATCGACGTGTTCATGGAGGACGGTTACACCAAGGAAGAGTGGAAGATGATGGCGGAGACCAAGAAGATTCTTGATCCCAAAATCAAAATGTCCGCGACCTGCGTGCGCGTGCCGGTGTTTGTCGGTCACTCCGAGGCGGTGAACATCGAGTTCGAGAATCCGATCTCCGCGGACGAAGCGCGCGACATCCTGCGCAACGCGCCGGGCTGTCTCGTGATCGACAAGCGCGAGCCGGGCGGATACGTCACGCCCTATGAAGCCGCAGGCGAAGACGCCACCTACATCAGCCGCATCCGCGAGGACGCGACGGTGGAGAACGGTCTTGTGCTGTGGTGCGTGTCGGACAATCTGCGCAAGGGCGCAGCACTCAACGCGGTGCAGATCGCGGAAAGCCTCATCAACCGCAAGCTGATCACCGCGAAGAAGAAAGCGGCCTGATCTCGGCGCGATTGTCAAAAGTCGAAAGATAAAAAGATAAAACGGCCGGGCTTGCCCGGCCGTTTTCGTTCAGGACGCCAGCGAGCCTTGATAGACGCGGGCGAATTCGTTTGTTGCCCGATCGACGATCGAGAGCGAGCCTTCCGCCACGCCGAAATAGGCGCCGTGCAGTTTCAGCGCGCCGTCATCAACGTCCTTCTTCACGAAGGGGAACGTCATCAGGTTCTCGAGGCTGCGCAGCACGGCCGCCTTTTCGATCCGGGTGACGAATTGCTGCATCGTCTCATGGTCGCGCTGTTCGACGACTTCGCCCGGCTTGACGAACATCGACATCCACTTGCCGATGAAGTCGCCCGGCGTCAGCGGTGCGCTCTTGTCGACGAAGGCGCGGATGCCGCCGCATTGCGCGTGGCCGAGCACCACGAGATGTTTGATCTTCAAGACCTGCACCGCATATTCCAGCGCCGCAGAGACGCCATGGCCGCGCCCGTCCGGCTCGTAAACCGGCACCAGATTGGCGACGTTGCGCACCACGAACAGTTCGCCGGGGCCGGCGTCGAAAATCACTTCCGGCGACACGCGCGAGTCGCAGCAGCCGACAACCATGATTTCGGGTGACTGGCCCTTCTGGGACAGTTCGCGGTAACGCGACTGCTCGGTGGGCAGGCGTTCGGTGACGAAGGACTGATAGCCCTCGAGCAGGCGTTCAGGAAATGGCGACATGGCAAGCCCTCGCAATTTGATGGCCAGGATGGTGGTCCGCAGGCCCGCCATGCTTCGCAGCCTCGCGGGTTGCGGACTTGCAAAATGGGCGAACTTCGGACCGGGACACTGGTGGCTAACCCAGGCTGCGGCCCGGAACAAGCCTTTCGGGGGCAAAGGCAAAATGCTACGAGTCTGCTTTCCCAATGGAACCCGGCCATGATCCGTCCGCGACGCAGTGTCTTGTTTATGCCGGGCTCCAACGCGCGGGCGATCGACAAGGCCCGTAATCTTCCGGCCGATGGCGTGATCCTCGATCTCGAGGATTCCGTCGCGCCGGATGCCAAGCCGATGGCGCGAGAGCAGATCGCGGCCGCGGTGGCGGCCGGTGGTTTTGGCCGCCGTGAAATCATCATCCGCATCAACAATCTTGAATCGCCATGGTGGCAGGACGATCTGGCGATGGCTGCAGCGGCGCGGCCCCATGGCATTCTGGTGCCGAAGATTGCGCGCCCGGGCGATATCAGGACGCTGGAGGAGCGGCTGCGCGCGCTGCATGCCGATCCTGCCATTGTGCTGTGGGCGATGATCGAATCGCCGCTCGGCGTGCTGTCGGCGCAGGAGATCGCGGCTACCGCGCGCGAGGGTGACAAACGCCTCGCCGGTTTCATCATCGGCCCGAACGATATCGCGCGCGAAACGCGCATGCGGATGCTGCCGGGCCGCGCGGCGATGCTGCCGCTGTTCTCGCACTGTATTCTCGCCGCGCGGGCCTACGGCATCGAAATTCTCGACGGACCATATAACGACATCAGCGACATCGCGGGCTTTGCGAAGGAATGCGCGCAGGGCCGCGACATGGGGTTCGATGGCAAGACCCTGATTCATCCGGGCCAGATCGATGCTGCCAATGCGGCCTATACGCCCGCTGCGGAAGACGTTGCCCGCGCGCGCAAGATCATGGGCGTGTTCGATCTGCCGGAGAATGTCAGCAAGGGTGTGGTGCAGCTCGACGGCCAGATGGTCGAGCGTCTGCATGTCGAGATGGCGAAGCGCACCATTGCGATCGCGGATGCGATTGCGGCGCTGAAGGCGGGCTAGTTGATTGTGAGCACGTGGCCGTGCTTGCATCGCGGATGTCATTGCCGGGCTTGACCCGGCAATCCATCTCAAAAGAAGTTTGTTGTAGTGATGGATACGCGGGTCAAGCCCGCGTATGACGCATCTTTACTTAGCTGGATCGTGAACTACGGCAACGAGCCTACAGCCAGGGCCGTTCGGCTTTTTCCTTCGCCTCGAACACGTCGATCGACTTGCCTTTTTCCATGGTCAGGCCGATGTCGTCGAGGCCGTTGAGCATGCAGTGCTTGCGGAACGGATCGATCTCGAACTTGATCGTGCCGCCGTCGGGGCCGCGGATTTCCTGCTTCTCGAGATCGATGGTCAGCGTCGCATTGGCGCCGCGATCGGCATCGTCGAACAGCTTGTCCAGTTCCTCTTGCGAAACGCGGATCGGCAGCAGGCCATTCTTGAAGCAGTTGTTGTAGAAGATGTCGCCGAACGAGGTCGAGATCACGCAGCGGATGCCGAAATCGGCCAGCGCCCACGGCGCGTGTTCACGGCTCGAACCGCAGCCGAAATTGTCGCCGGCCACGAGAATCTTTGCCGTGCGATAGGACGGCTTGTTGAGTACGAAATCCGGGTTCTCGCTGCCATCGTCCTTGTAGCGCTGCTCGGAGAACAGGCCCTTGCCGAGGCCGGTGCGCTTGATGGTCTTGAGATACTGCTTCGGGATGATCATGTCGGTATCGACATTGATGATCTTCAGGGGCGCGGCCACGCCTTCGAGCGTCGTAAACTTGTCCATGATGTTCCCGTGAACCGGATGCTTGAATTCGAGCTGTTCTAAATAACCCATCATGGCCGTCAAGGCCATGCGCCTTGGGGACGGACCATGAACGTCGGAATTTGCAGGGATTTCAGGGTCGTTTCCGGCTTTCGGCACTCATCTTCATCATCAGGCCACCGATGCCTCGATGGCCTCCATGTCCTCGTCCGAGAGGCCGAAATGATGGCCGATCTCGTGCACCAGCACATGGGTGATGACATGGCCCAGCGTTTCGTCGTGTTCGGCCCAGTAATCCAGAATCGGCCGCCGGTACAGCCAGACCATGTTCGGCATCGGCGCGATATCGCCGCTTGAGCGGAACGGCAGGCCGACGCCCTGAAACAATCCGAGCAGGTCAAATTCGCTCTCCGCCTTCATCTCGTCGAGGACGTCATCGGAGGGGAAATCGTCGACCTGGATGATCAGGCCTTCGCACAGCGCGCGGAAATGATCCGGCAGCCGCGCGAATGCATCGAGCGCGATGGCCTCGAAGTCGTCGAGGGTCGGTGATTTTGCGGTCGGCCACATCACGCCTGTTTAGAAGGGCGGACGGGCGCTGTCTGCCCGATTTTATGGGGCGCGGCCTGTTGACGCGCGCGGCTCAATCGGAGACGTTCCCCTCGGAACGAGGGATGGGACGGCGCGCCATGATGCGGACTTCGGCAATTCTCATGAGCCTTTTCGCAGGTCTGATCGTCGCTGCGGCTCCGGGCGCAGCACGCGCCCAGCCGGCGACCGCCGTGTCGTCGCATCATCACGGATTGACTGCAGAAGAGTTCTCCGCGCAGAGCCGCCGTGTGCTTCGCCGCACGCCGCGCCGCGTTCCGGTCTATCGCGGCTCGCAATCACCGGGTCCGAATTCGGTGCGCGTCTGCAACGCGTATTACGAACAGGAATACCGGCCGAGCGGAACGGTGATCGTTCCCCGCATGCGCTGCGCCTGGAGCGGTTAGCGACATCTGGCAAACTCGCTCTGCATGCAAGCGATGGCGCGCGTTCATCAATATGGCGCGAACATTCAGCGCGCATTCACGCCAGCACTTTTAGCCTGAGATCATCCGATACTGAACGCCGATCACGGAACACGTGTGGCCGCAGTTCGTTTGCATGTCGATCAAGGGAGAAATTCATGAAGATGAACATTAGAACGATTTTCGGACTCGCAGCCGTGGCCGGATTGCTGGCGGTTGCCGCCCCGGCCAATCGCGCACAGGCGATGTCGTTGATCAATCCTGCTGCGAGTGCATCCACCAAGGATGTATCCGGCAGCATGACGACCGAAGTGCGCTGGCGTCATCATGGCTGGCGGCGGCATCACGGCTGGCACCGTCATCGCGGATGGCATCGCCCGCATCACTGGCATCGCAGGCATTATTGGCATCCGCGCCGTCACTGGCACCATCGCCGCTGGTAACCACGTTTCAGAGGACGGCCTTTACCAAGGCCGTCAAATCCTGACGTCATGATCTTGCTGCAAATCCGCAGTCATCTAGGTTCCGGGCAAGGCCAGAGTTGGCTTTGTCCGCCTTGCGCGACCGATGACGTTGCCGTCCGGATGAACGTAAATCGGCGTCGCGCGTTTTGATTTCAACGTGTCGAGCAACGATCGAAGGAGAATTGCAATGAGGAAGTTTGTGGGGGCTGCAGTCGTTGCTGCCGCTCTTTCGTTTGCAGGCTGGATGTCGCTCGCGCCTGCGAGCGCCGAGCCTGCCACTGCCGCCGCGTCGCAGAAACATGATGCGCGCGTTGCCGATGCCAAGCCGACGGATGTCAGCGCCCGCCGGCGTCACTACCGCCGCTACGGCTACTATCGGCCGCATTATTATCGCCCGTACTATCGTCCCTATTACCGGCCGTACTACGGTTACGGCTATGGCTACCGGCCTCGCTATTACCGGCCCTATGGCTACGGCTATCCTTACGGATACGGCTATCGTCCGTTCTACGGGCCGCGCTTCGGTTTCGGCTTCGGCTGGTAACCGCGCGAAACAGAGATCAAAACAAAACAGGCGCCCGAAAGGGCGCCTGTTTTTATTTGATGCGATTGAGAAGGCTTACGAGCGCCACTCGCGGACATCGACAAAGTGTCCGGCAATCGCCGCGGCTGCCGCCATCGCGGGCGACACCAGATGGGTACGGCCCTTGAAGCCCTGACGGCCTTCGAAGTTGCGGTTCGAGGTGGATGCGCAACGCTCTTCCGGCGACAGCTTGTCGGGATTCATCGCAAGGCACATCGAGCAGCCCGGCTCACGCCATTCGAACCCGGCCTTGATGAAGATCTTGTCGAGGCCTTCGGCTTCCGCCTGCTCCTTCACGAGGCCGGAGCCCGGAACGATCATCGCGTTGACGTTGCCATTGACATGGTGGCCGTTTACGACCTGTGCAGCGGCGCGCAGATCCTCGATGCGTCCGTTGGTGCAGGAGCCGATGAACACGCGGTCGAGTTTGATGTCGGTGATCCTGGTGCCGGCCTTCAGGCCCATATAGGCCAGCGCGCGTTCCTTCGACAGGCGCTTGGCTTCGTCCGCGATCTTCTCCGGGTCCGGCACGACGCCGGTGATGGAGATCACGTCTTCGGGCGATGTGCCCCAGGTCACGATCGGCGGCAGTTTCGCGGCGTCGAGACGAATTTCGTGATCGAAATGCGCGCCCTCGTCGGTGCGCAGCGTATCCCAGTAGCGGATGCCGGCGTCCCATGCCGCGCCTGTGGGCGACATCGGACGGTCCTTCAGGAATTCATAGGCCTTCTCGTCCGGCGCGATCAGGCCGGCGCGCGCGCCGCCTTCGATCGACATGTTGCAGACCGTCATGCGGCCTTCCATGGTCAGCGAGCGGATCGCTTCGCCCGCGTATTCCAGAACGTAGCCGGTGCCGCCCGCGGTACCGATCTCGCCGATGATGGCCAGAATGATGTCCTTCGCGGTCACGCCGTCCGGCAGCTTGCCGTCGACCACGGCGCGCATGTTCTTCGCCTTCTTCTGGATCAGCGTTTGCGTGGCGAGCACGTGCTCGACTTCAGAAGTGCCGATGCCATGCGCCAGCGCGCCAAACGCTCCGTGCGTCGACGTGTGGCTGTCGCCGCAGACGATGGTCGTGCCGGGCAGGGTGAAGCCCTGCTCAGGACCGATCACGTGCACGATGCCCTGACGCTTGTCGTATTCGTTGAAATACTCGACGCCGAATTCGCGCGCGTTCTCGGCGAGCGCGGCGATCTGCTCGGCGCTTTCCGGATCGGGGTTCGGCTTGGAGCGGTCGGTGGTCGGCACATTGTGATCGACCACGGCGAGCGTCTTCTGCGGCGCGCGCACCTTACGGCCTGAATTGCGCAGACCCTCGAATGCCTGCGGCGAGGTCACCTCGTGGACAAGATGCCGATCAATGTAAAGCAGACAGGTGCCGTCGGGCTGCTCGTCTACCAGATGATCGTTCCAGATCTTGTCGTAAAGCGTGGTCGCCTTGGTCATTGTGATGTCCGCGTCATGTCCGATGGTTGGTCGCAGCCGCCTGCCGGCCGCCGGTAACTTGTGCGCCCTTTTTACTCGCTTAACCCAAAAGGGGAAAGTATCCTTCCCAGATAGCTGCTTAACCAGGATCGCACAATGTCCGCACGCCCGCCGGTTGCGCCCTACCTGACCGTTTCGCCTGCCGCGGGCGCGATCGCGTTCTACACGGCGGCCTTCGACGCCCGGCAGAAGGCGTTGATGCCGGCGCTGGACGGACTGCGCATCATGCACTGCGAACTTGAAATCAATGGCGGCGCACTGTTCCTGTCCGATGCGTTTCCCGAATTCGGCACCGCGCGGATGCCGCTGCCGGGCGAGCCCGTCACCATGTCGGTGTCGCTTGAATTCGCCACTGCCGAACAGGTGGACGAGGTGTTCGAGCGTGCCACGAAACTCGGCGCAAAAGGCGAAGTCTCGCCGACCTATTCGTTCTGGGGCACGCGAACCGCGATCTTGCGCGATCCGTTCGGCCACCGCTGGATCATGAACGGTCCGCTTGCGCAGAAATAGGCGCGGTCCAACAAATCGCATTAATAAAAAAGCGCGGTGAGGCACCGCGCTTTTTTGAAACCGTCGATGGTCGCGCGGTTACGCGCCGGCAGCAGCCTTCGGCGCGTCCTTGTCGCGATTGTCCTGCTTCTCGACGATGCGCGCCGACTTGCCGCGCAGGCCGCGCAGGTAATACAGCTTGGCGCGACGCACCTTGCCGCGGCGCACGAGCTTGATCGAGTCGATCATCGGCGAGTAGATCGGGAACACACGCTCCACGCCTTCGCCGTAGGAAATCTTGCGCACGGTGAAGCTCTCGTGGATGCCGCCGCCATGACGTCCAATGCAAACGCCTTCATAGGCCTGCACGCGCGAACGCTCGCCTTCGACGACCTTCACATTGACGATCACAGTGTCGCCCGGTCCGAAGTCGGGAATGGTCTTTCCGGCGGACAGCTTGTCGAGCTGCTCCTTGTCGATCTGTTGAATGATGTCCATCGCAAAACTCCATCGGCGGCGCGCCCGGAAGGGGCTGCGCGGAAATTCGTATCCAGCATATGCACGGATTGGGCGGTCCTATACGCCATTAGCGGCGAGTTGTCACCCTTTCGTCGTGTTTTTTGGTGACCGGGAGACGTCGTTTTCGGCAGTCCGGGCGGCCCACAGGTCCGGCCGCCGGGCCTGGGTCAGGGCCTCGGCCTCGGCCCGCCGCCAGGCTTCGATCCGGGCGTGGTTCCCCGAGGTCAGAATATCCGGGATCTCCCGGCCCTCGAAGGCTTGGGGACGGGTGTATTGCGGATATTCCAGCAGACCGTCGGAAAAACTCTCGTCGGTGCCGGAGCTTAGCTTCCCCATCACCCCCGGCAGAAGGCGCACGCAGGCGTCCAGCAGGGCCATGGCGGCGATTTCCCCGCCGGAGAGCACATAATCCCCGATGGAGACTTCCTCGAGCTGGCGGGCTTCGATAACCCGCTGGTCCACTCCTTCGAACCGGCCGCAGACGATCAGGGGGCCGGGGCCGGCGGCAAGGTCCGCCACCCGGGACTGGGTCAGTGGCCGACCGCGCGGGCTCATCAGCAGGCGCGGCTGGCGGGGCACGCGGGGCACGGCATCGATGGCTGAGGCGAGAATATCGGCGCGCAGCACCATGCCGGGTCCGCCGCCCGCGGGCGTATCATCGACGCTGCGATGTTTGTCGATGGCGGCATCGCGGATGTCGCGGGCGTCGAGGGCCCAGATGCCGGATGACAGCGCACGTCCCGCGAGGCTGATGCCGAGCGGGCCGGGAAACATCTCCGGAAACAGCGTGAGCAGGGTGGCACGCCACATGGGTCGGGTATCCCGGTTCAGATATCCGCGTTTTGCGGAGAATCGCCGTCGATCTCCTGCGGCATCACGAGCACGATGTGGCCGTTGTCGAGATCGACCGTCGGCACCACCGCATCGTGGAACGGCAGCAGCAATGTCGGGCCGCGCGCGGGCGTGATTTCGATGATGTCGCCCGCGCCGAAATTATGGATCGCCAGAACCTTGCCGATCTCCGCGCCTGCGGAGTCGATGGCGCGCAGCCCGATCAGGTCGGCGTGATAATACTCGCCCGCCTCGGTCGGCGGCAGCCGGTCGCGCGGAATGTAGAGTTCGATGCCGTTGACGCGCTCGGCGTCGTCGCGTGTCGCGATGCCCTTGAGCACAGCAACAAGGTGATCCTTGGCGATCCGGGCGCGCACCACCTCAAACTGGCGCGCGCCGTCCTTGCTGGTGAGCGGCCCGTAGTCGATGACCGCCATCGGGTCTTCGGTAAAGGGCCACAACTTCACTTCGCCGCGCACACCGTGCGCGGCGCCGATTCGTGCAACGCAGATGCGCGGATCGCGCGTCACTGCGAAATGCGATTACTTGGCGGCTTCAGCGGCGGCCTTGCGCTCCTTGCGCGGCACGGCCTTCTCGGGGTTGTTGCGCGCGGTACGCTTCGCAACGCCGGCAGCATCGAGGAAGCGCATCACGCGGTCCGACGGCTGCGCACCCTTGGCGAGCCAGGACTTCACCTTCTCCATGTCGAGCTTGAGGCGAAGATCGCTGTCCTTCGGCAGCAGCGGGTTGAAGTGGCCGAGGCGCTCGATGAAGCGGCCATCGCGGGGAAAGCGCGAGTCGGCGACGACGACGTGATAGACCGGGCGCTTCTTGGTGCCTGCGCGGGCGAGGCGGATAACGACTGACATTTATTTCTCCGTTGGTGTGTTCGAATGATGTGAAAACTGTTCGGCTATTTCTTCTTGCCGATCCCCGGAAATCCGCCGAGGCCCGGCAGTGTCGGTTTCCCAAGCCCCGGAAGGCCGGATCCTGGAAGATTTGGAAAATCTTTCGGCAGTGACGCGCCCTGCGGCAGTCCGCCGGGCATCTTCGCTGCAAGCTCTTTCATCTGCTCGGGCGAGGGTATGCCGCCGCCCAGACCCATCATCTGCGCCATGCCCGCCAGCGGGCCGCGCTTGCCCGATCCCATGGCCTTCATCATGTCGGCCATGTTCCGGTGCATCTTGAGCAGCTTGTTGACTTCCTCGACCTTGAGGCCCGCGCCTGCGGCGATGCGCTTCTTGCGGCTGGCCTTGAGGATGTCGGGATTCTTGCGCTCTTCGCGCGTCATGGAATCGATCACCGCCATCTGACGCTTGACGACCTTGTCGTCCAGATTGGCGGCGGCGAGCTGGTTCTTCATCTTGGCGATGCCGGGCATCATGCCCATCAGCCCGCCAAGACCGCCCATGGTCTGCATCTGCGCAAGCTGATCGCGCAGGTCGGCAAGATCGAACTTGCCCTTGCGCATTTTCTCGGCGACGCGCGCGGCTTTCTCGGCGTCGATATGTGCGGCGGCTTTTTCAACCAGCGACACCACGTCGCCCATGCCGAGAATGCGGCCCGCGATGCGCGAGGGGTGGAAGTCTTCCAGCGCGTCGGTCTTTTCGCCGGTGCCGATCAGCTTGATCGGCTTGCCGGTGACCGCGCGCATCGAGAGCGCGGCGCCGCCGCGGCCGTCGCCATCCACGCGGGTCAGCGCAATGCCGGTGAGGCCGACGCGCTGATCGAAGGCGCGTGCGAGATTGACGGCGTCCTGACCGGTCAGCGAGTCGGCGACCAGCAGGATTTCATGCGGTTTCGCGGCGGCTTTCACCTCCGCGGCTTCCGTCATCATCTGTTCGTCGAGGGTGGTGCGGCCCGCGGTGTCGAGCAGCACGACGTCGTAGCCGCCGAGCTTGCCCGCCTGCAGCGCGCGCTGCGCGATCTGCACCGGCTGCTGGCCTGCGACGATGGGCAGCGTTTCGATGGAGAGATCGCGGCCGAGCACCGCAAGCTGTTCCTGCGCGGCCGGGCGATAGACGTCGAGCGACGCCATCAGCACCTTTTTCTTGTCGCGCTGGGTCATGCGCCGCGCGAGCTTGGCGGTGGTCGTCGTCTTACCGGAGCCCTGCAGGCCGACCATCATGATGGCGACGGGCGCGGGCGCATTGAGATCGATGAGCTGGTCGTCGGCGCCGAGCGTCTCCACGAGTTGGTCGTGGACGATCTTCACCACCATCTGGCCGGGGGTGACCGACTTGACCACCGTGGCACCGATAGCCTGTTCGCGCACCTTGTCGGTGAACGAGCGTACGACTTCGAGCGCGACGTCGGCCTCAAGCAGGGCGCGACGGATTTCGCGCATGGCGGCATCGACATCGGCTTCGGACAGCGCGCCGCGCCCCGTCAGCCGGTCGAGGATGCCTCCAAGTCGTTCCGACAGATTGTCGAACATCGCGGCCTACCTGTTGCTCCCGAAGGAGATGAAATTCCAAACACGTTTGCGCCCGAGGGCGCACAGCGCTGTCGGGCGTTGGCCTCCGGCATCCAGCACCGGGCGGCGGGTCGAAAAGAAAATCTTTCCGAGAAGTGGCGCGGTTAAACCCCCAGACGCCCGGAAAGTCAAGAAAGGAGCGGAAAACGCTGATTTCGGGGCGGGTTGCGTTCCCGGGGAGCGGACCCTAACTGTTGCCCGAAACGGCCGTTCTGGCCAATCGGAGCCCATGAAAGTCACCCGCCGCCGCCTTTTCGGTCTGTTTGCCGGTGCGGCGGTTGCCGTGGGGCTGCCCTCCGTCTGGATTTCCCGCATGAAAACCTATGCCGGCCCGCCGTCCGATCATTTCGACGGAACCTATTTCTTCGACCCTGACGGCGCGCCGCCCAAGAAGCTCTGGGAGGTGCTGCGCTGGCAGACCACGCGGAACCAGGCCAAATGGCCGGACCGGGCGCCGAGCCCCTATTCAGACACGCCGCCGCCGCAGGTCATAGGCCCCAAGGTGCGGTTTTCGTTCATCGGCCACGCAAGCTGGCTGATCCAGACCGCGGGCCTCAACATTCTGGTCGATCCGGTCTGGTCGGAGCGCTGTTCGCCGTTCTCCTTCGCCGGGCCGAAGCGGGTCAACGATCCCGGCGTGCCCTTCGATAAATTGCCGCCGATCGACGCGGTGCTGGTCTCGCACGGCCATTACGATCATCTCGACATGCGCACGCTATCGAAACTCGCTGCGAAGTTTTCGCCGCGTGTCATCACGCCGCTCGGCAACGACGTCACCATCAAATCCACGGACGATGCGGTGCGCGTCGAGGCGTTCGACTGGAACGACCGCGTCGAGATCGGCAACGGCGTGGCCGTCACGCTGGTGCCGACGCGGCACTGGACCGCGCGCGGGCTGTTCGACCGCAACAAGGCGCTGTGGGCCAGCTTCGTGCTGGAGACGCCCGCGGGAAAAATCTATCTGGTCTGCGATTCGGGCTACGGTACCGGCACGCATTTCCGCAAGGTGCGTGAGGCGCATGGTCCGTTGCGCGCGGCGACGCTGCCGATCGGTGCTTATGAGCCGCGCTGGTTCATGCGCGACATGCACATGAATCCGGACGATGCGGTGAAGGCGCTGGCCGACTGCGGCGCGGACATTGCGCTCGCGCATCATCACGGCACGTTCCAGTTAACGGACGAGGCCATCGACGCGCCGGTGAAGGCGCTGGCGGATGCGCTCGATGCGGCGAAGGTGCCGCGCGACAGATTTCTGGCGCTGCAGCCGGGGCAGGTGTTCGAGATTTAAAGCTGGCCACAAAATCTAATTTGTCATTGCCGGGCTTGACCCGGCAATCCATCTTTTAAGAAGGCTTTTTCAGATGGATGCCCGGGTCAAGCCCGGGCATGACGAGCGGATGGATTGCTTCGTCGCTGCGCTCCTCGCAATGACGGGAGTTACTGCCCCTTCGGTTTCAGCTCATACGAGACGCTGACGCTCACGCGCAGCGTCTCTTCGCCCTGTGCCACCGGCGCGGAAGCTGCGATCCCTGCCGACATCTTGCGATAAGGAACGGGGCCCGGCGCGGTTTCCTCCGAAATGCTGATCGGCGTGCCGACCGTCGCATTGGCGGCCTGTGCGTAAATATCCGCCTTGCGTTTGGCGTCGGCGATGGCTTCCACGCGGGCGTCATCGAGCAGCTTGGAAGCCTTCGCCACCATGAAGCTGATGCCGCTGATCTCGTTGGCGCCGGAGCCGACCAGCACGTCGATCGTGTCGGCGACCTTGGTGACGTCGCGGATGGTGACGGTGATCCGGTTGCTGGCGCGGTAGCCGATGATCTGGAACGGTGCGTTGGGATTGCGGCCCGGTGCGCTCTGCGGCGACAGGGAGAGCCGGGAGGTCTGGTAGTCCTTCTCCGCGATGCCTGCGTTTTTCAACGCCAGCAGCACCACGCCCATCGCCTTGTTGTTGGCCTCGGAAGCTTCGCGTGCGGTCTTGGCCTCGGTGGTCACGCCGCTGTCGATCTGCGCCAGATCCGGCGGCACCGAGATCGAGGCTTCGCCGGTGACCGAAATGGTCGGCGGGCTGGCCTGCGCGAATGCGGATGATGCCGAGACGGCAAGGACGACAGCGGCGGCGATTGTGCGGACCTGCATGGCGGCACTCCGGTTTTACTTGAGCGGGACGAACACGTTGATGACGAGCTTGTCTTCGCTCGTCGTCAGCGGGTCGGTGACGTATTCCTCGATGAACGTGTCCTTCGCTTCGAGCTTCTTGTCGTCGAGGTGATTGGTGATCGCTTCATACGTGTTGTCCATGTTGTCGTATGAACCGCGATGGATGAACTTCAGCGTCGGGCCTTCCGGCGACATGCCGATGCTCATGCCTTTGCCGAGAGTCTTCGGCTCCTGATCGACGGGAATCTCTGCCTGATAGGTGAATCCTGCATCGTCGGTCGAGGTGTAGACGATCAGTGATGGACCGGCGGGCTTGATACCCTGCTGGGCGAGCAGGCTCGACAGTGTCTTCAGCGATCCCACCAGCGTGTCGAAGGCGGAATCCCATGACGCCGAACCTTTCACGATCACCACTTTCTTCGCGGTCAGCGTCTGCTGTTCGCCGAACGGATCGGCGGCCTGCGCACTCGGCGCGGCGGGCGGAGTCGCGGGAGCTTCCGCCGCGGGGGCTGCTGCTGGAGGTGGCGCAGGGGCGGGTGCTGGCGGGGCTTCGGCTGCGGGGGCCGCCGGTGCGGGGGGAGGCGCTGCCGGAGCCGGAGCGGGTGCTGCCGGGCTGGCCGGGGGCGGGACGGTCCCCGTGGGCGCGTTGGCGGGCATTTTGCTCCAGACCGCGGCCGCGACGACCAGCGCCAGGACGACCAGAACTGCAACACGGGTATTCGTCATCCAAGGGTCTCCGAGGGCGGTAGGGGGGGCGGATCGGTCCGGCGGCGAAGCAGACGCAGTCTATCACGAACCGCCTCACCGGTGTGGCATGCGTTCCAAACTGGGCAATCGCGAGGCGCGTTCCAGCCGGATCGCGCGCTGCTCTGGTCAAGTCCGTCCGCATTCGCCATATAGGCCGGTATCATGAGCACGCTGGCCAACCATTCCTTCGCCAAGATGAACGGCATCGGTAACGAGATCGTCGTTCTCGATTTGCGCGATTCGGGCGCGACCGTCAGCCCCGACGAGGCGCGCGCCATCGCGTCGCCTGCCGGCGTGCCTTACGATCAACTGATGGTGCTGCAGCCGCCGCGCGCTCAGGGCACTGCCGCGTTCATCCGGATCTTCAACAATGACGGCTCGGAGGCGGCGGCCTGCGGCAACGGCATGCGCTGCGTGGCGCGGCAGGTGTTCGGAGAAACCGGCGAGAGCGCGCTGACATTCGAAACCCGGGCAGGACTTCTCAACTGCTGGCAGGGCCCGTCGCCCGGCCTTTATACCGTGGACATGGGCGTACCGAAGTTCGGCTGGAAGGACATTCCGCTGGCGGAGGAATTCCGCGACACGCGTTACATCGAATTGCAGGTCGGGCCGATTGATGCACCGGTGCTCCACTCGCCGTCGGTGGTAAGCATGGGCAATCCGCATGCGATCTTCTGGGTCGACGATATTCACGCCTACGATCTCGAACGCTTCGGGCCGCTTCTGGAAAATCACCCGATCTTTCCGGAGCGCGCCAACATCACGCTGGCGCATATCGTGGACCGCGAGCACATCGAGATGCGCACATGGGAGCGTGGCGCGGGTCTGACCAAGGCGTGCGGCTCGGCGGCCTGCGCCACGGCGGTGGCGGCCGCGCGGCTGCGGCGCACCGAGCGCACCGTTCATATGACACTGCCCGGTGGCGAACTGACCATCGAATGGCGCGCGAGCGACGACCATGTGCTGATGACCGGCCCGGCCGCGTTTGAATTCGAGGGACGGTTCGACCCGGCGCTTTTTAACAGCGTCGCGTAAGATGACCGTCGATGTCGTCACCTTCGGTTGCCGGCTGAACAGCTTCGAGTCGGAAGTGATCCGGCGCGAAGCGGAAGGCGCAGGCCTTCAGGACACCATCGTCGTCAATACCTGTGCGGTCACCAGCGAAGCGGTGGCGCAGGCCCGCCAGACCATCCGCAGGCTGAAGCGCGACAAGCCCGGTGCGCGTATTGTCGTCACGGGCTGCGCCGCCCAGACCCAGACGCAGATGTTCGCGGAGATGGGCGAAGTCGATCGCGTGGTTGGCAATGACGACAAGATGCGCCTTGAGGCCTGGCAAGATGCAAAGGCCGCACTCACGGGCGCCTTTGATGTTCCGCAAGAGAAGATCGCGGTCTCCGATATCATGGCCGTCACCGAGATGGCGCCGCATCTGGTTGAAGGCTTCCAGAGCGGCCTGCCGCGCGTCTTCGTGCAGGTGCAGAACGGCTGCGATCATCGCTGCACCTTCTGCATCATTCCTTATGGCCGCGGGAATTCGCGATCGGTCGCGATGGGCGCGGTGGTCGATCAGGTGCGCGCGCTGGTGGACGCCGGGCATGCCGAGATCGTGCTGACCGGTGTCGATGTTACGAGCTATGGCGCGGATCTGCCGGGCGCGCCGAAACTCGGGATGCTGACCAAGCAGATTCTCAAGCATGTGCCGGACCTGAAGCGGCTGCGCATTTCCTCGATCGATTCCATCGAGGCGGATCGCGACCTGCTCGATGTGATCGCGACGGATGATCGGCTGATGCCGCATTTGCATCTGTCATTGCAGGCGGGCGACGATCTCATTCTCAAGCGCATGAAGCGGCGGCATACCCGCGCCGATGCCATCGGCTTTTGCAGGCAGGTGCGAACGCTGCGGCCGGACATGGCCTTCGGCGCGGATATCATCGCGGGATTTCCCACCGAGACCGAGGAGATGTTCGCGCGCTCGCTGGATCTGGTCGCGGAATGCGATCTGACATTCCTGCATGTGTTTCCCTATTCAAAGCGTCCCGGCACGCCAGCGGCACGGATGCCGCAGGTGAATGGCCGCACGATCCGGGAACGCGCCGCGCGTCTTCGCGCGGATGGCGAGGCTGCGCTGCTCCGGAGACTCGCATCCGATGTGGGAACGACGCGTCAGGTTCTGATCGAAAGCGCGACGCAGGGACGCACCGAGCATTTCGTTCCGGTTGCCGTCAGCGGCGGCACGCCGGGCGCCGTGCATGCGATGACCGTCGCTGGACATGATGGTGAGCGATTGCTCACATAATCTGTGCGCGTCTGATTGCGTCCGTTGTTATCTTCAAATTGCATCACAGTTGATGTATTGAAGTAATCATGTCTCAAGGCTGCATTCGCAAAAGCACGGGATAACTTTCCGGCTGGCTGCCTTCGTGGTCGTTGCAAAATAAGTTTCGCGCCGAGGAGAAAATTCATGTCGCTCGATTCCGATGTGATCGTTGATCGCCGCCGCATTCGCCGCAAGCTGACGTTCTGGCGTGTGATCGCGGCGCTGTGCATCATCGCGGCAGTGGTTGCGGTTGCCGTGTTCGTTTCGCCGGCGGGCCGCAACGCGATCGGCTCGTCGAATGCGATTGCGCGGGTCAAGATCGACGGCCTCATCCGCAGCGATCAGACGCGGGTCGAGGCGCTGGAGCGGCTCGGCAAGTCTTCGGCGTCCGCCGTCATCGTTCATATCAATTCGCCGGGCGGCACCACGGCGGGTTCCGAACAGCTTTACGATGCGCTCACGCGGCTCAAGGCGCAGAAGCCGCTGGTCGTCGTGGTGGAGGGTCTTGCGGCATCGGGCGGATACATCGCCGCGCTGGCGTCGGATCAGATCATCGCGCAGCAGACCTCGCTTGTCGGATCGATCGGCGTGCTGTTCCAGATTCCGAACGTATCGGAACTGCTCAAGACGGTCGGCGTCAAGGTCGAGGAAGTGAAATCGTCACCGCTTAAGGCCGCACCGAACGGCTATGAGCCGACAAGTCCCGAAGCGCGCGCCGCGCTCGACGCGCTGGTGAAGGATTCCTATGCGTGGTTTCGCGGCCTCGTGAAGGATCGCCGCAACATGGACGACGCGACGTTGCAGACTGTGGCGGATGGACGCGTGTTCACGGGACGTCAGGCGGTCGGCCTCAAACTGATCGACCAACTGGGCGATGAAAAAACCGCCGTTGCGTGGCTGGTCGCGCAAAAGAAGATCGGCGCGGATACGCCGGTGAAGGATTTCAGGCTGACGCCGCGCTTTGGTGATATGACCTTCCTGCGGGCAGCGGCTTCCGTGGCGCTCGATACCGTCGGGCTGGGCGCGATTTCGCGTCAGCTTGAGGCGACCGGCGCGGTGCAGGCTGTCGATCGGCTCGGCCTCGATGGCATGCTGGCGCTGTGGCAGCCATCGCGCGCGAACTGATCGGGAAACACGTGCGTGAGTCCGGTTTCAGTCCGGCTTCATTGCATTGCGGTGTCAGCCGCAACAACGAAACGAGAGGTTTGTCACGCACTTTCACCTCGCCTCACTTTGAATTAGCGACTTGACAGTTCAAGGCTTTTTCTTGGAAATGTCCCCCGCACCACAGGCCCAAACACTCAATGATCAAATCCGAACTCGTTCAGCGCATCGCCGAGCATAACCCGCACCTGTATCAGCGGGATGTCGAGAACATCGTGAACGCTATTCTCGATGAAATCGTTGCGGCCCTGGCACGCGGCGATCGCGTCGAATTGCGGGGTTTTGGCGCTTTTTCAGTCAAGCACCGTCCGGCGCGCGCGGGCCGCAATCCGCGCACCGGCGAGCATGTTCCGGTCGAGCAGAAGAGCGTGCCGTTCTTCAAGACCGGCAAGGAAATGCGCGAGCGGCTGAACCGCGACGAGGCGGCTGATCCGGCCGCGACGTAACCGTCCTGCAAATGATGCGGTTGGGCGAATAATCATTCTAAAGTGCGGCGCGGTCATATCGGTCGCCGCCACTCGGATCACCGGCAGCGAGGACGCACGATGCTCCGCAAGATTTTCAACGCCGTTGTGATCCTGCCGCTCGCGATCCTGTTCGTGGTGTTCGCGGTTGCCAACCGTCACATTGTCACGCTGTCATTCGATCCCTTCAGCTCCAGCGATCCGGCGCTGGGCGTGTCGCTGCCGTTGTTCGTTGTCATTATTGCCGTGGCCATGTTCGGCGTCGTCGCCGGCGGCGTCGCCACCTGGTTCGGCCAGCGCCATTGGCGGCGGGCGGCCCGCCAGCATGAAGCGGATGCCCGCCACGCCCGTGCCGAACTGGCCGACTTGCGGGAGCGGTCTCTGGCGGCTGCGCGCAGCGGCGAAAACCGGGTTCCGGCGGCCGGTGCCGGCGGCGGCCTGGCCCCCTCTTATCTGGCTATCGGGCGAGACAAGCAGGGCGCAGCGTTGTAGAACCCGCCCGGCTGTTGCAAAGCCCGATGGGCCGCGGCGACGGCCAGTCCTGACGCTCCGAAACCAAGCATCCTGATCCATGTCCTTCGCGGTAAAAATTTGCGGCCTGTCCACGCGCGAGACCCTTGAGGTCGCGCTGGATGCCGGCGCGGATATGGTGGGCTTCGTGTTCTTCGAAGCCTCGCCGCGCCACGTCTCACTCGGCACCGCACGCGAACTGGGGCGGCAGGTGAAGGGCCGTGCGCTGAAGGTGGCGCTGACGGTCGATGCCGACGACGCTTCGCTGGAGAATTATATCGAGGCGCTTCAGCCCGGCCTGCTGCAGCTTCATGGCTCGGAGAGCGTGGCGCGCGTGCGCGACATCAAGCAGAAATTCGGCCTGCCGGTGATGAAGGTGCTGGCGGTGGCAACCGCCGCCGATCTTGCGAGCCTGCCCGGTTATGCCGCCGTGTCTGACCGTATCCTGTTCGATGCGCGCGCGCCGAAGGACGCCACCCGTCCCGGCGGTCTCGGCGTGCCGTTCGACTGGCATCTACTTGAGAACATCAAGACGACGATCCCGTTCATGGTGGGCGGCGGGCTGAATGTCGGCAATGTCGCAGAAGCCATCCGCGTCACCCGCGCCAACGGAGTTGATGTTTCGTCCGGCGTTGAAAGCGCGCCGGGCGTGAAAGACCCCGACCTGATCCGTGCCTTCATTCGCGCCGCGCGACAACAACAAGAGCTGACGGTATGACGAACTTGCCTCTTCCCAATTCCTTCCGGTCCGGTCCCGACGAGCGCGGGCATTTCGGCATTTTCGGCGGCCGTTACGTCGCCGAGACGCTGATGCCGCTGATCCTCGACCTGGAAAAGGCCTATGCCGACGCCAAGGCCGATCCGTCCTTTCAGAAGGAAATGAACGGCTATCTGAAGGACTATGTCGGCCGTCCGTCGCCGCTGTATTTTGCCGAGCGTCTGACCGAGCATCTCGGCGGCGCGAAGATTTACTTCAAGCGCGAAGAGCTGAACCACACCGGCTCGCACAAGGTGAACAACGTGCTCGGCCAGATCATGGTCGCGCGGCGCATGGGCAAGAAGCGCATCATCGCGGAAACCGGCGCAGGCCAGCACGGCGTTGCCACCGCGACGCTCTGCGCGCGCTTCGGCCTCGAATGCATCGTCTATATGGGCGCGGTGGATGTCGAGCGGCAGCAGCCCAACGTGATCCGCATGGAGATGCTCGGTGCGAAGGTCGTGCCAGTGCAGTCCGGCTCGCGCACGCTCAAGGACGCGATGAACGACGCGCTGCGCGACTGGGTCACCAATGTCGCAAACACGTTCTACTGCATCGGCACTGTCGCGGGCCCGCATCCTTATCCGATGATGGTGCGCGATTTCCAGTCGATCATCGGCACCGAGACGCGCGCGCAGATGCAGGAGGCCGAAGGCCGTCTGCCGGATTCGCTGGTGGCCTGCATCGGCGGCGGCTCCAATGCCATGGGCCTGTTTCATCCGTTCCTCGATGATCCGGGCGTCGAGATTTTCGGCGTCGAGGCGGCGGGCCACGGCCTGACCAATCTTCATGCGGCCTCGATCGCGGGCGGACGTCCCGGCGTACTGCACGGCAACCGCACTTATCTCCTGATGGATGACGACGGCCAGATCCAGGACGCGCATTCGATCTCGGCGGGCCTCGATTATCCGGGCATCGGTCCGGAGCATTCGTGGCTGCATGAGACCGGCCGCGTGACCTATCTCTCCGCGACGGATGACGAAGCGCTGGAAGCGTTCCAGTTGCTGTCGCGCCTCGAAGGCATCATCCCGGCGCTGGAGCCAGCGCACGCCATCGCCAAGGTGATGGACCTCGCGCCGAAGCGGCCGAAGGATCACCTGATGGTGGTCAATCTGTCCGGCCGCGGCGACAAGGACGTGCCGCAGGTCGGCGATATTCTGAAGGGCAAGAATCTAAAGGACACGAAGTGACCACGCGCATCGACACACGTTTCGCCGAGTTGAAGACCGAAGGCCGCGCGGCGTTCGTCACGTTCGTGATGTGCGGCGATCCGGACCTTGCGACCTCGCTCGAGATCATCAAGGCGCTGCCGAAGGGGGGCGCGGACATCATCGAGATCGGCATGCCGTTCACTGATCCGATGGCGGACGGTCCCGCGATCCAGGCGGCGGGCCTGCGGGCGCTCAAAGCCGGCACCACGCTGAAGAAGACGCTGCAGGTGGTGCGCGATTTCCGCGCCGGGGATAACGCGACGCCGATTGTGCTGATGGGCTACTATAATCCGATCTACATCTACGGCGTCGATAAATTTCTGGTCGATGCGAAGGCCGCCGGTGTCGATGGCCTGATCATTGTCGATCTGCCGCCGGAAGAAGACACCGAGCTGTGCATCCCCGCGATGAAGGCCGGACTGAATTTCATTCGTCTCGCGACGCCGACCACGGACGACAAGCGCTTGCCAGCCGTGCTCGCGAACACATCGGGGTTCGTCTATTATGTCTCGATCACCGGCATCACCGGTTCGGCCAGCGCCGATACGGCGCAAGTGTCTGAAGCGGTCGCCCGCATCAAGCGTCATACGCAGTTGCCGGTGTGTGTCGGTTTCGGTATCCGCACGCCGGAGGCCGCGCGCGGCATTGCGCAGGCAGCCAACGGCGCTGTGGTCGGCTCCGCGCTGATCGACGCGTTGCGGGCGACGCTCGATTCGGAAGGCCGTGCCACGGCAAAGACGGTTCCCGCCGTCGCCGACCTGGCGGCCGCGCTGGCGCAAGGCGTGCGCGGGGCCAAACAGGCCGCGGAATAGGTTTCTCTTTAAGTCCTTTCCTCTTGTCGGAAAGGGTGCCCGGTCGCACATAAGCGGCTACAATGATTCACGACGCGATGTGCATGGAGCCCACGCATGAACTGGTTGACTGACGTCGTCCGCCCGAAAATCCGCAACATCATTCGCCGCGACACGCCGGAGAACCTGTGGATCAAGTGCCCGGATTCCGGGCAACTCGTGTTCTACAAGGATGTCGAGCAAAACCAGTTCGTCATTCCCGGCTCGAACTATCATATGCGCATGGGCGCGGTGGCGCGGCTGAAGTCGATCTTCGACAACGAGACCTGGTACGATGTCGCGCTGCCGGAAGTGACGCCCGATCCGCTGAAATTCCGTGACGAGCGCAAGTATGCCGACCGCATCAAGGATGCGCGCACCAAGACCGGCATGAACGACGCGGTGAAAGTCGGTTACGGCAAGCTGGAAGGCAATCCCGTCGTGGTCGCGGTGCAGGATTTTGATTTCATGGGTGGGTCGCTCGGCATGGCCGCCGGCGAGGCCGTGGTGAAGGGCCTTGAACTCGCGGTCGAAAAGAAATCGCCGTTCATCATCTTCGCGGCCTCCGGCGGCGCGCGCATGCAAGAAGGCATTCTCTCGCTGATGCAGATGCCGCGCACCACGGTGGCGATCCAGATGCTGCGCGAGGCGCAGCAGCCCTACATCGTGGTTCTGACCAATCCGACCACGGGCGGCGTCACGGCATCTTACGCCATGCTCGGCGATGTGCAGATCGCCGAGCCCGGCGCGCTGATCGGATTTGCCGGTGCGCGCGTGATCGAGCAGACCATCCGCGAGAAGCTGCCGGAAGGTTTCCAGCGCGCCGAGTATTTGAAGGAACACGGCATGGTGGACATGGTGGTGCATCGTCACGACCTGCGCGCGACGCTGGCACGGCTGTGCCGCCTGCTGACCAAGGCTCCTGCCGCCGAGGGCTTTGCAGTTCCGGCTGCGGCGGTGCCGATCGATCTGCCCGCGGCAACGCCGACAGCGTAATCTTGCCTGCCGCCGAAAAATCTTCGCCGTCCTACGACGACATTCTGGCGCGTCTCGCATCGCTGCATCCCAAGCGGATCGATCTGACGCTTGACCGGATGCAGCGGATTCTTGAGCGCCTCGACCATCCTGAAAAGAAGATTCCGCCCGTCATCCATGTCGCCGGGACCAACGGCAAGGGATCGACGGTCGCGTTCCTGCGCGCTATCCTCGAAGCTGCGGGCCTGCGCGTGCATGTCTACACCTCGCCGCATCTGGTGCGCTTCAACGAACGATTCCGTCTCGGCAAGGTTGGCGGCGGTGTGCTGGTCACCGACGATCAGTTGCGCGCGGCGCTGGATCATTGCGAGCGTATCAACGCCGGCGAGCCGATCACGATCTTTGAAATCGAAACCGCTGCGGCGTTCCTGCTATTCGCGGAACATCCGGCCGATGTCACGCTGCTGGAAGTCGGTCTCGGCGGGCGGCTGGACGCGACCAATGTGATCGATACGCCGTTGGCCAGTGTAATCTCCTCCATCGGCATGGATCACATCGAGTTTCTCGGTGATACGCTGGCGAAGATCGCGGCGGAGAAGGCTGGCATCATCAAGAAAGGCGTGCCGGTGATCTGCGCCGAACAGCAGCCGGATGCGGAAGTCGTGATCGAACAGGCGGCGAAGCGCGCCCGCGCGCCGCTGCATGCCGCGACGCAGGACTGGCATGTCAATGTCGAGCACGGGCGGCTGGTCTATTCCGACGAACGCGGTTTGCTCGATCTTTCCGCGCCCCGATTATTTGGACGGCATCAATTTAATAATGCGGGCCTGGCGATCGCGACGCTGCGCGCCATCGAATCCCTGAAGATCGAGCCGGCGGCCTTCGAGCGTGGCATCGCGCGCGCCGAATGGCCGGCGCGGATGCAACCCTTGACGTCCGGCGCGCTGGTCGATGCGGCGCCGAAGGATGCGGAATTGTGGCTCGATGGCGGGCACAATCCGGATGGCGGCCGGGTGATTGCCGATGTGCTCGGCGATCTGGAAGAGCGCGTGCCGCGTCCGCTGGTGGTGATCGCGGGCATGATGAGCAACAAGGATGCGGCGGGGTTCCTGGCCAATTTCGCCGGACAGACGCGCCACATCATCGCGGTGAGAATTCCGGATCAGGACAATGCGATGGCGCCGGAGGCATTGGCGGACGCCGCGCGCAGCCTCGGCATGCGTGTCGAGACCGCCGCCAGCGTGGAGGCCGCGTTGCGGGCCATCGGCAGGCTTGCCTATGAGGTGCCGCCACGCATTCTCATCACCGGCTCGCTCTATCTCGCGGGGCATGTGCTGAGCGAGAACGGTACGCTGCCGGGGTAACTCCTCGTCATTGCGAGGAGCCATTAGCGCGTTGACGCGCGTCTTTGACGCGCTATGGCGACGAAGCAATCCAGTTATGAGCTGTTGAAAGCGAAGAAATCGATTGCTTCGCGGAGTTTATCATCGGGCGGCGCTTTGCGCCGATCCGTTGGCTCGCAATGACGGCCAAAACAAAAACGGCCGGTGATGTCACCGGCCGTTTTCTTATTCTCATTTAGACGCGATCAGACCGCGGCGGTGATCCACTGCTGCAGCTTGGCCTTCGGCGCTGCGCCGACCTGGCGCGAGGCCATCTCACCGCCCTTGAAGATCATCAGGGTGGGGATCGACATCACGCCGTACTTGGAGGCCGTCTTCGGGCTCTCGTCGACATTCAGTTTCACGATCTTGACCTTGTCGCCCATGGCGCCGGCGATCTCGTCAAGCGCGGGCGCGATCATGCGGCACGGGCCACACCATTCCGCCCAGAAATCGACGACCACCGGGCCGTCCGCATTCAGCACTTCCTTGTCGAAATCGGCGTCCGAAACCTTGCCCACACTCATGTTGATCTGCCTCGTTGGATGAAAGGCGCGGGTGTCGTGAACAGAATCGCGCCGGAAACGTAGGTGCAACGTAGGAACGCGCCCCTGCGCGGTCAAGGCTGGTCACCGGGTCGTGTTCCCTGCGGTGGACAAAGGAACGGTTCGAAATCCGCACTGGGTCAAGGGGTTAGAAGCTGGCTCGGGCCGCCGGTCCATGCCTGTCGGCTGTCAGGCGACGACCGATTGCAGCTCTGCGTCCAGCGCGGAGGCTGGAATGTCCATCCATGCCGCGGTCTCGGTCCAGACCAGGGCGCAGCGCACCGCCCGGTCGGGATAAAGCCGCTGCAGCACGTCGCGGTAGAGCGCGAGCTGGCGCACATAGTCGGGCGGGGCATCGGTGGCGACGCGCGGCGGCGCGTGATTGGTCTTGTAGTCCACGATCAGAACTGCATCGGGCGTCACCGCCAACCGGTCGATCTGGCCGGACACCAGCGCAGGCGGTTTGCCATCGCGTGCGATACGCCCGGCGATCGAGACCTCGGCGCGGCTGCCTTCGGCAAACAGCGCTGCGAATGAAGGTGTTGTGATCAGCGCGATGACCTGCTTTGCGAGTGCATCGCGCTCCGCCTCGGAGAACAGGTCCTGCGCGTTGCGCTGAAGGTAGTTGCGCGCGGCCTCGGTGCGCCGTTCGGGGGAAACGTCGGGCAACGACTGCAGCAGGCGATGGGTCAGCGTGCCACGCTTGAGCGCGCGCTCGCGTGCCGCGCGGGATTCGTTGCTGATGACCTTGTGACCGTCAGCCTCGTTGTCGGCCGGATCGGAGGGACGCAGCGGCACGCCCGGCGGCTCCTCGCGCTGCGCGGGAGTGCGCAGCCATACCGGCAATTCTGTGAGTGAAAGAGTCGCTTGCTGCGCGACAGGCGGCGCAGGCGGTTCGGTATCCGCCGCGCGCGAAAAGCGTTTGACGGGGCCGCCTGGTGTTTCGATCACGTTGATCTGCAGCACGTCGTTCTCGACGCTTCTGCCGAGGCCCTTGTCGATCAGGTCATACCAGGAGTTCGGCCGCACCGCCTTGACGTTGCCCGGCATCACGCCGCCGACGATCAGGCGATCGGCCGCGCGGGTCATGGCCACATAAAGCAGACGGCGATACTCGTCTTCGGTTTCGCCCTTCATCGTGTCGCGGGCGGTGGCGACAGAGTCCAGATCGTCCGCCTTCCTGCCAGCCCACAGCACCACGCCGGGCGTATTCGGCGCGGCGTTGCCCTGCGGCATGCGGATCAGGTTGAGGCGCTGCGAATCCGCCGGCGATGTTGTGGTGTCGACAAGAAACACGACGGACGCTTCAAGTCCCTTGGCGCCGTGCACGGTCATGACGCGGACTTCGTCGCGCGCGATTTCCATGTCGCGTTTCACTTCCGTATCGGCGGCGCGCAGCCACGCCATGAAGCCCTGCAGCGATGCGGGGGCCTTCTGCTCGTAGCTCAGCGCGAGTTCGAGGAATTCATCCAAGGCATCGTTGGCCTCGAAGCCAAGCCGCGCCAGAATGCGCGCACGCCCGCCGTCCCCGCCCAACAGCCACGCATAGAACGTGAACGGCGTGACACTGGCGAACAGGCGTTCGCAGGCTTCGAGACGTTTGAGTGCTGCGTTGAGCCGTTCGTTGCCGTCAGCATGATCGGCGAGCGCCGCGCGCAACGTGCCCTTGCGGAGCGGCGCGATCTTGATCAAGTCGTCGTCGTCGAGGCCGAACAGCGGGCTCTTTAAAGCCACTGCAAGGGCAAGATCGTCATGCGACAGCAGCAGCGCGTCGGCCAGGTTCATCAGGTCGATGACCGCGATGTGCTCGGTCAGTTTCAGCCGGTCCGCGCCGGCGACGGGAATGCCGGCATGTTTCAGCGCCTGGATGATCGCGTCGAAGGCCTTGCCGCGCCGCCGCACCAGAATGAGAACATCGCCATAACTCACCGGCCGACGGTTGCCGACGGGGCCGGTCATGGCGCGCGCTGCGATCAATGACGCGATCTCGTCGCGCACGCGCTGCGCCAACCGCACCTCCGGATCGCTCCCGGACACCGCGTCGAGAGCCGCGGTCCATCCCTTGCCATCCTGCTTCTCCGCGGGCTTTTCCAGTTCCCATAGATCGACCAGCGCGGGGGCGGCATCGCCGAGTGCGTCGTGCACCGGATAGCCGTTGGTCACTGCGTGGATGCTTTTGAAAATCTCCGCCTCGCGGAACACCTGATCTACCGATTGCAGAATGGTGCGGCCGGACCGGAACGAATGCTTGAATTCGACCGACTCGAATTTGAGCTGCGCACCTTCAAACCGGGTCTTGATCTCGCGGCGGCGGCTGTCGAATTCGCGCGGGGCCGCGCCCTGAAACGAGAAGATCGACTGCTTCTCATCGCCGACCGCGAAGATGGTGCGCTTGACGCCGTCGCGCGCACCCGCGCCCGACGTGAATTCCAGCGTCAGCCGGTCGATGATATCCCATTGCCGGGGGCTGGTGTCCTGCGCCTCGTCGATCAGCACATGATCGATACCGCGATCGAGCTTAAAGTGCACCCAGCCCTCCGACACGCTGATCAGTAGATCATGAGTCCTGGCGATCAGATCGTCGTAATCGAGCAGCCCGCGCTCCAGCTTCTCGCGCCGGTAGTGCGCGGAGACGGCATTTGCGATCACAAGCAGCGCATAGGTGCGGTCGCGCTGCAGAACTGCGCGGCGTTTCACGTCGAGTTGGAAAACGCGGGTCTGCTCTGTGTCGAGCCGTGCCGCGAGCGCGGGATGCAGCTTGCCGAGCGGCTTCGTCATCAGCACTTTGCGCAGGCCGACCTGACCTTTCGACTCGGTGAGAAAGATATCCAGATAGGCTTCGATCTGCGCCGCGCCGGTGAGCTCGCAAGCTGTCCGGAAACGAATAGCTTGCGTAATATCTGCCGGGCTGCCGCCGTCGAGCGCCGCGGCAACGGCCTGCCATTCGCTGCGCGGCAGGTTCGGTCCATCGACGATGTCGCTTTCGATATCTTCGATGCGCTCATCGAGCCCAATGCCGAGTGCCGCCGCCACCTGCGCCATCGCGGCCGCGACCGAACCTGCGCTTTCCGCCCACGCCATGAAATGATCGCGGCTGAGGCAGGCCTCGCGCACCACGTCCTTGAAGGTCGCGTCCGCCGCGTTCGCCATGGCGATGTCGAGCGCGCGTCCGGTGGGGCTGTCGGGATTGGCGGATGCATCCAGCAGCACCGCCAGATTGGCACGCTCCATCATGTCGTTCTGGTCGCGGTCGTCCAGCACCGCGAAGCGCGCCGGAACGTTCGCCTCGAACGGAAACTGCTGCAGCAGGCGGGTGCACAGCGCGTGAATGGTCTGCACCTTCAGCCCGCCCGGCGTTTCCAGCGCGCTGGCGAACAGCTTGCGCGCGCGCATCCGTGTTGTCGCAGTCGGCGTCTGCGCACCGATCGCGCGGATCGCGGCATCGAGTTCGCCGTCCGGCATCCGCACCCAGCGGCCAAGCGTCGCAAATACGCGTTGCGCCATGTTGGCGGCGGCGGCTTTGGTGAAGGTGATGCAGAGAATCTTTTCCGGCGGCACGCCATTGAGCAGCAAGCGGATCACGCGGCTGACCAGCACGTGGGTCTTGCCCGAACCGGCATTGGCGGCGACGAAGGCAGAGACCTCGGGATCGGACGCGCGGGCCTGCAGCGCGGTGACGGCCTCGGGAATATCCTTTCGCGGGGCGCTCACTCGTCGCCTCCCTTGAGGCCGGTCGCAGACCATTCCTTGATGCGCGCAAGATCGTCATAGGTGCCATAGCGGTTGGCCCACATGGTCGCGATGACGGAAGGATAGGGCTGCGCCTCGTCGTCATAGCGCCGGATCAGGGCTGTCAGTTCACGCAGGGCGTCGTCGGCAGCGTCGTCAGGGTGTTGCGCCTGATCGCCGCGGTTGACCTTGAGGTCCAGCACGCGCTCGTCGCCCGCGGGACTGTTGCCGCTGAGTTTGACATAGACCAGTTCGCTGACGGAAACGCCGGGCGGAATATCCTTAAACCCGCCGCCGCGCAGGATCGCGGCCTCCAGCGTGAGTTGCGGCGACAGGCCGAGATAGACCTGCTTGCCGCTCGGCGGATTGCCGGTCTTGTAGTCCAGCAGCGCAAAGGTGCGATCCGTGCGGTGCTCGATGCGGTCGGCACGCGCCGAGAGCGTGAACGCGCGGTCGTCTGTGATGGGAATCGGAATCTCGCCGCGAATTTCCGCATCGATACTTGTGACATTGATCCGGCGCGTCTGTTCCCATCCGGCGAACCACGACGCGATGCGCAGAAAGCGCGGCCACCACAGCGCCCGCGCTTCGGGCCGCTCCATCAGCGGCGCGAAATACGTCTTGCCGATGGCGCGCAGCACCTGCGCGGGGTCATCGGGCAATGTCGTGGCATATTGTTCGGTGAATTCACCCAGTGCTTCATGAATCGCCGAGCCGCGATCCGCCGCGGTCAGCGGCATATCCACGGGATCGAGCGCACTGAGTTTGAGAATGCGCCGGGCGTAGATGGTGTAGGGATCGCGCAGCCAGTCCTCGATCTCGGTGACCGACATCCTTGTAGGCCGCAGCGCACGCGGCGGCGCCGGCATCGGCTGCGGCGCGGCCGCCACGGCAGCGGGCTTGTCGAGTTCGTCAGCCCAGCGGGTGTACATTTCGCCGCGCTGCTTCGCCTGCGCCCAGAGATCCTTGCCCGCGACGGCTTCGAGCCGGTGCAGGAAGCGCGAGGCGACTGCGGGCGCGCCACCGGCTTTCGCCGCACGGGTCACGATCACATCCTTTGCGCCGAGCAGTTGTGCGAAGTCGTGCGCGGACAAACCGATACGCCGCTCCGGCAGATCAAGACCAAGCTGGTGGCGCATCGGGCGGCTCAGCCATGGATCGACGCGCGGTGCGGGCGGCCATACGCCTTCGATCAGGCCGCCGAGAATGACGCGGTCGTTTTCGGTGAGGCGCGCTTCGAGCGGGCCATAGATGCGAAGCTGCGCCGAAGCGGCCTGCGGCCGCCGCACGATGCGGTCGCCAAACGCGGTCTGGAACACGTCCGGATAATCGCCGAGCGCGAGCACGAGTCCGCACGGCGGCAGCGGCTTGTCGTCACTCTCCGGCGTGCTGAACAGATCGTCGAACGCCGTGGACAGTGCATTGCCGTCGGGGCCTTCAAACGCCCAGCATTTTCCTGCGCCGTCGTCCGACAGCTTTTCGATCACGCCGCTGTGGCACGATGCGAAATCGATGAAATCATGCGTCTTGTCGCGGCGCAGATCCTCCAGCGGCTTCAGTGCGCGCGACAGGTCATCGATCAATGTCTGCACGGCATCGAGCGCGATGTCTTTCAGATGAGCGCGCAGTTCGGATGGATGAAGCGCAGATGCTTCGCCGCGGTTGAGTTTGTCGCGTTCGTCGTGGAAGTGCGCGAAGTCCCGCGCCAGTCCATCGGTGCATGGTGCAGGCCGCGTGCCGCGCAGCAGCGCGAGTTCGAGATCGGCAGTCGCTTGCGCCCAGTAGCCTTGCACCTGTCCGAGCCGGAACAGCGGATGCTTGAGCAGCGCCAGCAGGGCGGGCGGTGCGAGGTCATCCGCAACCGTTTCGGCGATGAGGCGCGCAAAAATTCCCGCCGATGTATCCATCAGCGAATCGCCGCCGGAATCGTCGAATTCCAGATTCCACCGGCCGAGCGACGCGACCACGCGGCGGGCCAGCGCGCGGTCGGGCGTCACCAGTGCGGCGGTCTGGCCGTTCTCGCGCGCCTCGCGCATCGCGACCGCAATCGCCAGTGCTTCCATTTCCGGATTGGCAGTTTCGACCACGGCGAGATTTGTCATCCCGGTGGCGATTTTCGCGATGATCTCCGGTTTCTCAAGTTCTGTATGCCATGCGCCACTGACGCTGGCCGGACGCATCGCTTCTGACGTCAGCACCTCACGCCCGTGCGATGGCGCGAGTGCGATCACATCGCGGCGCGCGATCCGGAATACGCGCGACAGCAGGTGATGCAGCGCGAACTGCGGATGGCTCCATGTCGGCGGCGGCATGGAGGGATCGTCAGGATTCTCGACATCGCCGATGGAATTCCAGGCGTCGTCGTCGAGATCGGTATCGAGGCCGGGCAGCACGACTGCGCCCTGCGGCAAGGTCGCGATCGCATGGAGCAGCCGCGCCGTGGTGGGCATGGAGCCGGTGGAGCCCGCGGCGATCACGGGGCCTTTGGGATTGCTGGAGAGGCGCGAAATTTCCGCTGCAATCAGAAGGTCACGCCGTGCTGCCGGTTCGATGCGGCCGATGGTGGTGAGATAATCCGGCCAGGTTTCGCGGGCGATCTTGAGAAACGTCAGGGTGTGTTGCCAGTAGATGTCGAGTTCATCGGGCACGATGTCGTTGAGCGCATCCCAGCCGACACCGCGCGTCACCATGTCGTCCATCAGGCGCGCCAGATCGCCAGCCAGCGCCAGTGTCGAGGCCGGTCCGCCCACCACAAGCGAATCCGGCTGTCGTTTCGCCCATGCCGACACCAGCCTGGCCAGTGTCAGCCGTCTTTCAAGATCGTCCAGCTTTGGCGGCAGAAACTGCGCCGCGGCGCCGCCGAATTGCGCGGCGTCGGAAAATTCCAATTCGTCTTCATCGACATTGCCGAGCGCGACAATGCGCGGCAGCACGACAGCGTCGGTGTCGAGCACGTCGAGGAATACTTCGCGCGCAAGACGGCCCGCGCGCCGCGTCGGCAGGTAGAGCGTAACATCGGCGAGTCGTTCGGGAGCGATGCGCGCGGAAAATCCGTCGACAAGGCGGCCGTCGACAAGGGCTTCGATCACCGTATGCAGAAACGGCGTCGATGAAGGGACATTGAAAACGCGCATGAGAGGTCCGATTCGCGATCGGCGCCATCATGGCATGCGGAGAGCAGGCGAGGGAGTCTTGTGTCGATTACGCGATGCTGGCGAGCAGCGCTTCTTCGGCAGCGTGGACGGCCTCGGGCGTGCCGACATGCATCCAGAGGCCCTCCAGCCGCAGGCCGAACAGACGGCCCTGTTCGTTGGCGGCATCGAACATCTTCGTCAGCGAGAATTCACCGCTCGGCGCGTTCCTGAAGATTGCAGGCGAGAGGATCGCCGCGCCGGCATAGACGAACGGCACCACTTCATGCTCCTTGCGCTTGCGCAAAATTCCGTCGGTGAGCATCGCGTAGTCGCCGCTGCCGGAATAGCCGATGCTGCTGGCGGTGGGCGCCATCAGGAGCAGGACATCCATGCGCGCCGGATCGAAGGCTTCGGCGAGGCGCAGCAGATTGGGCTGCACGCTGTCGATCCACATGGTGTCGGCATTGAGATGGTAGAACGGCGCATCGCCGAGCAGAGGCAGCGCCTTGACCACGCCGCCGCCGGTGCCGAGCACCATGTCGCGCTCGTCGGAGATCAGCACGCGCGGCTTTGTCCGGCCTTTGACGTGCTCGATAATCTGGTCGGGCAGGTAATGGACATTGACCACAGCGGCCGCCACGTCCGCTTCCGCAAGCCGGTCGAGCACATGATCCAGCAGCGGCTTGCCGTCCACCGGAACCAGGGGCTTCGGCATGGTGTCGGTCAGTGGCCGCATCCGGGTGCCGAGACCGGCGGCGAGAACCATGGCGAAGGTAGGCTTGGTCGGCATTGGGGCGGGTCTCACAGGCGCGGGCGATGCTGCGCGGGGTCATCCGGGAAGCCGGGCCTCGCATGCGAATCGCAAGCTATGACCCGGGCAGGGCAGGGGGTAGTCGGGCATTGTGACAGCGCTGCGACCCCGGACCAAGCCGCCTCGTGCATCAGACTTCGATAATCTGGTTGTTGGCGCCGCTGCGCCGGGTGGCTTTTTTCTTGGCGTCGGACTGTTTCAGGAAGCCCGCGCCAATCTGTTCGCCGTTGACCCAGGCCAGTTCGCAGCGGCGGTAGGCCAGTCCCGTCGAGGACAGCAGAAGGAAGAATTCCTTGAGATTGAGGCCTTCGACGGAGCCATCGACCGTCAGCTTCGCGCCGGTCTCGGAAATATCCTCGACCAGGCAGTTGCGCCGCCACGTTCCGTCGATGCCCATCAGATGGGCCGGAAAGCCACGCTCGAAGACTACGCGGTCGCCCCGTTGCCGTTCAGCCATTCCCTGCTCCGCTCATGGTCTGCGGTGATCTGTTTCGCATTCTGAACCCGATGCCGGCTATCGCGAAAAGCAGGATCGCGCGTTCCGTGCAGCACCCGGTTTCCTGCAACCAAACTACGGGTGGGCTGGCTAACAAGCGGTAAAGGAGACCGTCCAAATCCGCCGGGTTAAGCGGTTGGCGGTGGCACGTGGGCAAGACACCACTCGCGATAGGTTTCCAGCGCCGGGTGAGCGAGGGCGCGGTTGAGGTACGTCCAGATCCGCGGCTGGTGCTTGAGGTATTGCGGCTTGCCGTCGCGCCGGTTCAGCCGGGCGAAAGTGCCGAGCAGCCGGGTGTTCCGCTGCGCGGACATGATGGCGTAGTGCCGCGCGAACGCGGCGGGGTCGAACGCCGGATCGGCGCGGCGGCGTTCCTTCGCATAACGCGCCAGCATGGTGATCTCGGTGTTTTCCGGCACGTCGATCCGCGCATCCTGCAGCAGCGAGACCACGTCATAGGCTGCCGGGCCCATCACGGTGTCCTGAAAATCCAGCAGGCCGACGCGGCCGGTATCCTTGCGCCGCGGCAGCCAGATCAGGTTGGGCGAATGGAAGTCGCGCAGCATCCAGGTGCGCGGTGCATCCGACACCTTGCCGAGCAGATCGCGCCAGATCAGCACGAAGTCCGCCTGCATATTGCTGGTGAGCGTGACGCCCCTGTCGGGCAGATACCATTCCGGCATCAGCCCGATTTCGATCATCATCGCGTCGCCGTCGAACACGGGCACGGCATAGTCGAGCTGCGGCGCCAGCGGCAGCATATCGGGCAGCGGTTCGCCATGAAGCGCCGCCAGCATGTCGACCGCCGCCTGATAGCGCTCGAGGATCGGCCGCGGTGGATTGCCCTCGATAAAAAGTTCGCGGCCAAGATCCTCGGTGATGAGAAAACCGTCTTCGAGATCGGCGTGATGGATCGCGGGCGCGGAGTAGCCGCGGTCGCGCAGGCCGTTGGCGAGGGCGACGAACGGTTTGACGTCCTCGGCCAGATGCACGGCGGCGCTGTAGGTCTTGCCGTCGTACAGCGCCGGACCGTCGGGACGGCGCGGCGAGTTCATCAGGATGGTGGATCGATCATCCTTGAACAGCCGCGCGTAGGAACGTGTCGAGGCGTCGCCGGGCATGCGCTGGCGCTTCGCGCCGAGATAGCCCGAAATTTCAAGAAAGCGGCGCAGTGCACCGAGCCGCTCGACCTTCGCGGCGAGCTTGCCGAAGCCGGTGATCTCCGCGGCGCGGGCGCTGGTGCCGAGCGAGGGGCGATGGGTGAGCGCGATGTCGATGCGGTCGGGCGGCAGCATGTTCGGCGCGCGCTCCGGCCACTCAATCAGCGCCACCGTGCCGTCCGGCAATGGCGACAGCCCGATCTCTTCCAGTTCGTCCGGATCGGTGACGCGGTAGAGATCGGCATGCAGCACCGGAAACGGCGCGAGATCGTAGGTCTGTGCCAGCGTGAACGTGGGACTCGGCACCTCGAGTTCATCGTCCTGCGCGAGATAACGGATCAGCGCGCGGGCTGCGGCAGTTTTTCCCGCACCGAGATCGCCGGTCAACGTGATGACGTCGCCTGCGCCGAGCAGCAGCGCCAGATCCGCCATCAGTTGCGCGGTTGCGAACTCATTGGCGAGCGCCGTATGGAATGTCGACGGCTCGGTCATTCGGCGGCATTGCGATAAGACTGGTCGATCGGAAATTCGCAGGTGACCGTGGTCCCCTTGCCGACCACCGAATCGACATGGACCTTGCCGCCGTGCAGCTCGACGAACGACCGCACGAGTGAGAGGCCAAGTCCTGCGCCGCGATGGCGCGAGCCGTTGGCGTGGCTCTCGAACCAGTCGAACACCTTGCCCCTGACGTCTTCGGGAATGCCGGGACCGCTGTCGGAGACCGAGAAGGCGACGTGCCCGGCATCGCGCCGCGCACGGAGGGTCACCGCGCTGTTCGGCGGCGAGAAGCCGACGGCATTGGCGAGCAGGTTGTAGAGCACCTGAACGATGCGGCGCTCGTCCGCGACGAAGTCGCCGATGGCGGGATCGATTTCGACATCGAGCCGAATCTGCTCGCGCACGATGCGATCCTGAATTCCGGCGGTGGCATCGTCGATGGTCTTCTTCACATCCACCGGGCCGAGATTGAGCGTCATAGCGCCGGCGTCGATGGTCGCAAGATCGAGGATATTGTTGATGATCGCCAGCAGCGCGTTGGTCGAGGTGGTGATGTAGCTGAGATATTCGCTCTGCTTCAGCGTCATCGGGCCGGTCGACGGATCGGCGAGGAAATGCGCGAAGCCGATGATGGTCGTCAGCGGCGAGCGCAGTTCGTAGGAGACGTGATGGACGAAGTCGATCTTCATCTGATCGGCGGTTTCCAGCGCTTCGTTGCGCTCGCGCAGCGCACGCTCGACGTTCACGGTGTCGGTGACGTCCTGGAATGTCAGCATGGTCGCGCCGTCGGGCAGCGGCATGGTGGTGCAGTCGAGAACGCTGCCGTCCTTGCGTTCGAGCCGGAGCGGAACCGGGGCGCGGTCGTCGATGCCGGTGATCGCGGCGCGCAGCGTCTGCCACGTCGCCTCGTCGTCGAAAAGCGGACGGCACCACTGCTCGATGGTTTCGATGTGCGGCTGCTGCGCCAGTTGTTCCGGTGACAGCTTCCACATCCGCGCGAACGGCGGATTGAAAAGCTGCGCGCGGCCGTTGCTGCCGAACACCGCGACCGCTTCCGCCAGATTGTCCAGCGTTTCGCGCTGAACGCGCATCAGTCCGTCGTTCTGCCGCGCCAGCTTCAGGCTTTCGGTGACATCGTCGAACAGATAGGTCACGCCGCCTTCCGGATTGGGCGTGGTGACCACGCTGAGCGCGCGCCCGTCCGGCAGATACCAGGTGTCCTTCGCGGGCTCGATGGCGCGATAGGCCTCGAACAGCTTGTTTTTCCAGGCGCGGAAATCGGCCTGATCGGCGATCTTGCGCGCCACCCGCAGCTTGTCGAGCACGCTGGAGTCGTCCGGGCTGTCATCGAGGAAGGCGCGGTCGAGGTCCCAGAGCCTGCGATAGGAATCATTGTAGAAGGTCAGCCGCCGCGCGCCGTCGAAGACGGCGACGCCGGACGACAATTGATCGAGCATGCGGCGATGCGCGTCCGCCATGCGCTCCAGCGCGGCGCGCAGGCCTGCGGCCTCGCTCACATCGACGGCGATTGCGGCGCGGCGGCCCGCCACGTTGGGGGCGTGAAGGTCGAAGAGGCGGCGCTCGCCATTGGTGACGATGGGAAGGCGCGCCTGGAATTCCTTGCCCTCGGCCAGCACGGCCGCCATGCGGTCGCGATCGTCATGGTCGAGCAGTTCGAGATTGCGCTCGATGGCGTCGGCGACCGAGCCAGCATCGACCGACTGCGCATAGGCGGCATTGGCGAAGCTGAGCGTGCCGTTGCTGCGCCGGGCCCAGACGGGCAGCGGCACGGCGGCGGCGAAAGCGCGCAGCGCGTCGGCTTCCTCGATCAGCCGGTTGTGCCGGATGCTCAGTTCCGCGAGTTCCATCCGCACGCCGGACAATTCGCGGATGCGGACGATCGCCTGTCCGCCGATGGCGCGGCCCATCGCCTCGATCGAGCGCCCGTTCGCGGTGGAGAGGTTGAGCAGGAAGCCTTCGCCGGCCTCACGCAGATGGTCGACGGCGTGATCCATGGCCAGCGCCTGCTCGGGCAGCAGCCAGCTTCCGAACGCCAGCACGCGCTGAGGCGTGTACTGGTCGGAGCCGTGAGGCAACAGCAGCGAAACGTCACCGCTGATATCCGGAAGGTCTTCCCCTGCGGCCCATGAGATCAGAACCTGCGGCTCGGCAAACAGCAGAGCGCGGAAACGATCGGCTTCGAGTTGCAGCGCCTGCTTCTCCGACAGCAAGCGGGATTCGGTGCTGGCGGCGCGCAGCCGCGTCCGCATCAGCAAAATAGCGGCAACCACGGAGAAACCGAGCACGGCCGCGGCAAGACTGAGCGCGGCAATTTCCTGGCGTTCGAATCGTGCGGTGAGGCTCATGGCCTCGGCGAGGAAGCCGTCGCGTGCGAAGGCTGGCGCGACGCCGAACAGCGTCGCTGCGGCCACGCCAAGCGCGCTCCCGCGCACAATCGAAGTGCACGACAGCAAGCCCTGCCGCATCCTGTCGATCACGCCTGACATGATCTGTCCCAACCGCCGCTCATACGAATCGAACGACAATATCCCCAACAGGACTCGCCGGGTAAGAGTCCAGACCGTGAACGTGAATCACACGGGCAAATAATGGCTGCGATCGCGATGTTGCAGTGCGATTCGCGAGCCTTGCTGCGCACGCGACAGCAAGAGGAATCGATTACCGTCCGGTGGAACCGAATCCACCGCTGCCGCGATCCGTCGGCGGCAGCGATGTGACGGCCACGAGGTTCGCCTGCGCGACCGCGGCGATGATGAGCTGGGCGATACGCTCGCCCCGCCGGATCGTGAACGGCTCCTCGCCGTGATTGATCAAAAGCACCGAGACCTCGCCGCGATAGTCCGCGTCCACGGTGCCGGGTGAATTGAGCACGGTCACGCCGTGCTTGAGCGCAAGGCCCGAACGCGGGCGCACCTGCGCCTCGAAGCCCGGCGGAACGGCGATCATCAGGCCGGTCGGCACCAGCGCGCGTTGACCGGTCTGCATGATCAACGGCTTGTCGTCGGGAACCGCGGCCAGAAGGTCCATGCCGGCGGCATGCGCGGTCTGATAGGCCGGCAGCGCAAGGCCTTCGGCATGCGGCAGGCGCTGGACATCGACGGTAATATCGTGAGTCATGACAGGTCAGGCCCTGGTTGCGGCGATCTTCGCGACAAGCGCTTCAGCCACGTCCTCTTTGGTCATCACCGGCCAGGAATCAACAGCCACGTTGCCGTTATCCAGTGTCAGGACATGCACCGTGTTGCGGTCGCCGCCCATGATCCCGGTCGATGGCGAGACATCATTGGCCACGATCCAGTCGCAGCCCTTGCGTTTCAGCTTGGAGGTCGCATTCTCGATCAGGTTCTCCGTTTCGGCGGCAAAGCCGATCACGAGGGCCGGACGATTCTGCCTGAGCTTCGAGACCGTGGCGAGGATGTCGGGATTCTCGACAAGCGCGAGCTGCGGCATCCCTCCCGATGTCTTCTTGATCTTCTGCTCTCCGGCATTGGCGACACGCCAGTCGGCCACGGCGGCGGCGAAAATCGCAATGTCCGCAGGCAAGGCCGCTTCCACCTGCGCCAGCATGTCTCGCGCGGATTCGACATGGATGACATGCACGCCTGCGGGATCGTCGAGATCGACGGGCCCCGAAATCAGCGTGACGTCCGCACCGGCCGCCGCCGCGGAAGCGGCAATGGCAAAGCCCTGTTTGCCGGACGAGCGATTGGCGATGTAGCGCACCGGATCGATCGGCTCGTGGGTGGGGCCTGCGGTAATGAGAATCCTTTTCCCTGACAGTGATCTCGCCGGCGGCGGGCGCAACAGTGCGTCGGCGGCAGCGGCGATCTCCAGCGGCTCGGACATGCGGCCGACACCGGCCTCGTTGGCCTCGGCCATCTCGCCGGAGTTTGGGCCGATGAAATGCGCGCCGTCGCGCGCGAGCTGCGCCACGTTGCGTCTGGTGGCTGCGTTGATCCACATCAGCGGATTCATCGCAGGCGCCAGCAGCACCGGACGATTGGTGGCGAGCAGGATCGCGGTGGCGAGGTCGTCGGCGTGGCCCTGCGCCATCTTCGCCATCAGGTCGGCGGTGGCGGGCGCGACCACGATCAGGTCGGTGTCGCGGGCGAGGCGGATATGGCCCGCGTCGAATTCGCTCTGCGCGTCGAACAGGTCCGTGTAGCAGCGCTCGTCCGCCAGCGCGCCTGCGGTGAGCGGGGTGACGAACTGCTGCGCGGCGCGGGTCATGACGCAGCGGACATGGATGCCGCGATCCTTGAGGCGGCGGATCAGGTCCAGCGCCTTGTAGGCGGCGATGCCGCCGCCGATAATGAGCGTCAAGCGTGGGCGATCCGCTGCGGCGTGGGTGCGTGTCGATCGGGTGGCGGCCTTTGTCTCGGGAGCCCGTGGCACTGAGGCGGCTGCCGGTCGCTCCGCGGCCTCGCGCAGGATCATCCGCACTTCGTCCTCGACGGAGCGGCCGTTCTGCGCGGCGCGCAGCCGGAGGCTGGCTTTGAGGGCTTCGTCGAGTTTCCGGACGGTCAGGCTGGCCATAACATGCTCTCCGCTCGGCATTTTATAGCAAATGATATCATTGCAATCAAATCAATGATTGCAATGATATCAAATCAGCGGATGCTCCAGAGAATCACGAGAAAAGTCACCGCGATCACCCAGAGCGCGGCGGTCTGCCAGCGGCTGTGCCGGGCCTCGGCCTTGCCGATGGCGGCGACGGTTTCGGGTGAGAGCACCAATCCGTCGCGGGTCATGGCCTCGAACTGGTTCAGCACCGCCACCGAACGGGCGGCAATCGACGGCAGACCGGACAGCACCTTGCCAAGCTCGCCCGCCCCGGTCACCGCGCCTTCGATCTTGCCGAGCGGGCCGAGATTGCGCTCGATCCATTCGCGCACCACGGGATCGGCAGTGGTCCAGATGTCGAGCTTGGGATCGAAGCCGCGCGCGACGCCTTCGACCACCACCATGGTCTTCTGCAGCAGGATCAGTTCGGGCCGGGTGCGCATGTCGAACAGGCCGGTGACTTCGAGCAGCAGCGACAGCAACTTCGCCATCGAGATTTCGTCGGCGGCGCGATTGTGGATCGGCTCGCCGATGGCGCGGATGGCCTGCGCGAAATTCTCCACCGAGTGATGCGCGGGCACATAACCCGCCTCGAAATGAACTTCGGCCACGCGGCGATAGTCGCGGGTGATGAAGCCGAGCAGGATTTCGGCAAGGAAGCGCCGCTCCTTGAGGCCGAGCCGCCCCATGATGCCGAAGTCAACGGCCACGAGGCGTCCGGCATCATCGACGAACAGATTTCCCGGATGCATGTCGGCGTGAAAGAAGCCGTCGCGCAGCGCATGGCGCAGGAAATTCTGGATCACCTTGCGGCCGAGGTCCGGCAGATCGACATGCGCCGCTTCCAGCTTCGCGCGGTCGTTCAGCGCGATGCCGTCGATCCATTCCATGGTCAGCACATGATGGCTGGTGCGGTCCCAGTCCACCTGCGGCGTGCGGAATTCCGCATCGTCGCGCGTGTTCTCCGCCATCTCGGACAGCGCAGCCGCTTCGAGACGCAGATCCATTTCCATCGCGACCGAGCGCGCCAGCGTATCGACGATCTCGACAAGGCGCAGCCGCCGCGCCTCGGCGGAGACGGCTTCCATCTTGCGCGCGGCGAATTCGAACGAGCCGAGGTCCTTGCGGAAGCGGCCGCCGACATTGGGCCGCAGCACCTTCACCGCGACCTGTTTGCGGACGCCGTCCTTTTCGATCTCGGCGCGATGCACCTGTGCGATCGAGGCCGCGGCGACCGCTTCGCTGAAGCGGGTGAACAGCTCCGATACCGGCTTGTCGAAGGCGGCGGCGATCACCGCTTCCGCCTGCGCCTGCGGGAATGGCGGCAGGCGGTCCTGCAGGCTTTCGAGATCGCGCGCCATCGCGACGCCGATCACATCCGGCCGCGTGGCAAGAAACTGGCCGAGCTTCACGTAAGTGGGGCCGAGCCGGGTCAGCGCGCGTGACAGTCGGCCGCTGGTGGCCGCACCGCGCCGCTCGATCAGCCGCGCGACGCGCACAGCGAATTGCGCCTGCGGTGGCATGGCGGAGGGATCGGCGAAAGCGAACACGCCTTCGCGCGCGAACACATAAGCCGCGCGCACCAGCCGGGCGGTATGGGCGAGAGCAGCGATCACAAACGCCAGCCTGAATGAAGCGCGACGATGCCGCCGGACATGATGTCGTATTTGACCCGCGAGAAGCCGGCGGCGCGGATCATGTCCGCGAATGCATTCGGCTTCGGAAATTGCCGGATCGATTCGACGAGATACTGATAGGACTCGGCGTCGCCGGTGACTGCGCGGCCAATTTTCGGAATCACGTTGAACGAAAACAGATCATAGATCTTGTCGAGACCCGGCACATCGACGGATGAAAATTCGAGGCACAGAAAGCGCGAGCCGGGCTTGAGCACGCGATAAGCTTCGCTCAGCGCCAGCGGAATGCGCGGCACGTTGCGGATGCCGAACGCGATCGTATAGGCATCGAAGCTCTTGTCCGGAAAGGCAAGGGACTCGGCATTGCCTTCGACGAACGAGACCTGATGATCGAGATGCTGCGCCTCGGCGCGCTCGCGCCCGACGGCCAGCATGTCGCCGTTGATGTCACAGACCGTGGACCGGAATCCGGCGCCGGCGGCTTTGGCCGCGCGGAACGAAATATCGCCGGTGCCGCCGGCGACATCGAGCAGCGCGAACGGCGCGTCGGAGCGTGGCGGATTGAGCGCCGTGATCATGGCCTCTTTCCAGAGCCGGTGCATGCCGCCGGACATCAGGTCGTTCATCAGGTCATAGCGCTTCGCCACGCTGTGAAACACCTCGTTCACCAGCGTCTGCTTCTCGCCAAGCTCCACGTCGCGGAAGCCGAAATGCGTCGTTCCGTCAGGCCGTTCCATCATCCGTCAATCCAAACGCCAATTTGCGGCGGGACCATAGCCTGTCGCGCCGGGCCGCGCTACATACCCCTGACGAAACGCGCCATTCCGACGCCGTCTGCCGTCAAGGTTAATGCCGATGCCGATCGCTTTCAGCCGGGTCATTCCCATCCTGCGGATGTTCGACACTCGCAAGGCGCGCGAGTTCTATCTCGACTATCTCGGCTTCAAGGTGGATTTCGAGCATCGTTTCGAGCCCGAACTGCCGCTGTTCATGGGTGTCTCGCGCGGCGGCATCCAGTTTTATCTGAGCGAGCATCACGGCGACGGCTCGCCCGGCGTGCATATCCATGTCGAGACGGCGGGCCTTGCCGAATACCATGCCGAACTGGCGGCCAAGGGATACAACTACATGCGCCCCGGTCTCGAGAACCAGCCATGGGGCGCGACCACCATGACGGTGTACGATCCGTTCTCCAATCACATCACGTTCAGCGAACCGACCGAGACGTCGGCATGAGCACAGCCGATGCCTGAATTACCCGAGGTTGAAACCGTCCGGCGCGGCCTGCAGCCGGTGATGGAGGGGCAGCGCATTGCGCGCGTCGATACTCGCCGCGACGGCTTGCGGTTTCCGTTTCAGAAGGATTTCGCTGCGAGGCTACAGGGCTATGTCGTGAACGGCCTCGGTCGCCGGGCGAAATATCTGATGGCGGACCTTGAGACCGGCGACGTGCTGCTGATGCACCTCGGCATGTCGGGATCGTTCCGCGTCACCCTGCCGGAAGGCGAAAGCACGCCGGGCGAGTTTCACTATCCGCGCAGCGAGGATCGCACCCACGACCATGTGGTGTTTCACATGCAGAACGGTGCGGTCATCTCGTTCAACGATCCGCGCCGTTTCGGCTACATGAAGATCGTCGCGCGCGCAGAACTCGATGCGGAGCCCCTGCTCAAGGGCCTCGGGCCGGAGCCGCTCGGCAATGCATTCGATGCCGCGATGCTGGCCCATGCCTGTGCGGGCAAGAAAACCTCGCTGAAGGCCGCGCTGCTGGATCAGCGTGTGGTCGCAGGGCTTGGCAACATCTATGTCTGCGAGGCGCTGTTTCGCTCGCATCTGTCGCCAAAGCGGCAGGCCTCCACATTGGCCGATCGCAAGGGCGAGCCGAACGACCGCGCCAGGCATCTGGTGACGGCCATTCACACCGTGCTGAACGCCGCGATCAAGGCGGGTGGCTCATCATTGCGCGATCATCGCCAGACGTCGGGCGAACTCGGCTACTTCCAGCATTCGTTTCTGGTCTATGACCGTGAAGGCGAACCCTGCAAGACGCCGAAATGCACGGGCACGATAAAGCGTTTCACACAGAACGGGCGATCGACGTTCTGGTGTCCTGTTTGTCAGAAGTGATGCTGAAACATTCTCGATTGTCATGCGCGGGCTTGACCTGCGCATCCATCTGAAAAGAATCTTTCAAGAGGATGGATTGCCGGGTCAAGCCCGGCAATGACGAATTGCAAATTCCGCCAGCATTTACTTCCGCACGCATACCAGCCGCAGCACCGAAGCCTTCGCATCGGATGGACCTGATGCAAGCGTCACGCCTTTGGCTGTGAGAAACTCACGCACGGAGCCCGCAGGAACCAGCAGCGCTTGCGAGGGCATCGGCGTGCCCGCAGGTCCCGCGACGACGGCGGGCTTCAGTCGCGCAACGCCCGCGAATTTTCCGTCGGCGTCGATGGCTGCCGCACCTGAGAAGCCGACAGCCGGTTCGGGCGAGAGCACGATGTCGGTGCCGGCGGGTGTTGCTGTTGCCGCGGTGCTGGTGATGGCGTTGCGGCCACCCTGGTTCTGCGGATCCGCAATGCCGGTGAGAGTCACGTTCGGCTTCGCGGCACCATTCCCGGACATCGCCAGAGGCTTCAGCCCGTTCGCGCCGTAAATGCGCAGCAGCGCCAGTTCGCGCGTCTCGTCGTCGGAGATCCGGGTGGCGTTGCCATAACCCGGCACCGCGATGGTCATGCAGCCGTCGGTGGCCTGCCGGTCCGCGATGATGGCGCCGTCGGCGCTGGCGATGATGCCGGTGGAATATTCGACCTTCTTGCGCGGCGGCGGCGCGTTCTGCGCCACCGCGTTGCCGGGGAACGGATTGTAGGCGCTCGACATCGCCACCGTCACCGGGATCATGGTGCCTTCGGTGGCCTGATCGTAAAGGATGGTGAGAATGCGCACCTCGTCGTTACGGGTCTGACCGCGGATGTAGAATTTCTTCAGGCCCTGCGATCCCGACAGCACGAAGAAGTCCGGCTTCACCACGCTGTAATCGGCCTTGCGTGCGTTGAGCTTCTTCTCCTTGTCGGCGATGGAGGCGGTGGTTGCGCCCGCTTCTTTGCGCCGCGTGAACTCGATCTGGATGGTGCCGGTGGCGGACGACCATTTCGTGCCGCTGACATCGCTGACGATCAGCGGCACCAGCTTGGCCGGAAGACCCACGCGCGCGCCGCTGGTGGCATCGGTGACGACCTTCCAGCCGACATTGTCCTGCAGCTTTTTCGCCTCGGCGCTCAGTACGCTGCGCTCTTGCGGGTTCAATACGCCGGTTTGTTTGCCGCCGTGATCTTTCTGGAACGCCTTGATGGCGCTCACCATGCGCTCGCTGACCTCGCCGTTGATCGCGCCGTTGTAGAGGCTGACCCAGGCCAGATCCGACTGGATCACCAGCCGCTCGGTCTGCGCCATGGCTTTCGCCGTATCTGCCGGCGTCTGGGTCGCGGGGCGGACCGGTACCGTGGCCACCGGCTTCGGCTTGATGGCCGAAGGAGCCTGCTTTGGCTGCGGCGCCTGTTTGGCCTGCGGCGTCTGCGCGTCCGCGGCGCCAAGCAGGGCAGCCATCATCGCGGCGGTGGCAAGCGGCAGTTTCATGATGGGTCTCTGAACTGGTAAGAAGCGTAGCCAAGCATAGAGCATGATCCCGAAAAGTGGACACCGGTTTTCGGACAAGATCATGCTCCACTATATGAGTTTGCGACAGCGGCGCATCGGTTCGATCCTTGCGCTGAAATAACGGGAAGCGATGACGGGTATGCTGACGTCCGAGGAGCTTGAGCGCTATGCGCGCCACATTGTGCTGCGCGAGGTCGGGGGGCCGGGCCAGGCCGCGTTGAAGGCGGCGCGGGTGCTGGTGATCGGCGCGGGCGGCCTTGGCGCGCCGGCATTGATGTATCTGGCGGCGGCCGGGATCGGCACGCTCGGCGTCGTCGATGACGACGAGGTGTCGCTGTCCAACCTGCAGCGGCAGGTGATCCATGCGACGCCGGATGTAGGGCGGCCGAAGGTGGACAGTGCAGCGGATAAAATTCTGGCGCTCAATCCGCATGTGACGCTACGCACCCACGCGGTGCGGCTGAACGCCGCCAATGTGCGGGAGATTTTTGGCGGTTACGATGTGATCGTCGATGGGTCCGACAATTTCTCCACCCGCTATCTGGTGTCGGATGCGTGTTATCTTGCGAAGAAGACACTGGTCGCGGGCGCGCTCGGCGTGTTCGATGCGTCGCTAACCACGATCCGCGCGCATGAGGCCAATGCCGAAGGCGTGCTCAACCCGACCTATCGCTGCCTGTTCCCCGAAGCGCCGCCGCCCGGCACGGTGCCGAGCTGCGAGGAGGCCGGTGTGCTCGGCGCGCTGGCGGGCGTGCTCGGCTCGATGATGGCGCTGGAAGCGATCCGCGAGATCGTCGGTTTCGGCGAGAGCCTCGTCGGGCGGCTGGTGATGATCGATGCCCGCGCGATGCGGTTCGAGACGCTGCGTTATGCGCGCGATCCGTCAAACCCGCTGAACGGCGACGCACCGACGATTATCGATCTGTCGGCGCATCAATAGCGCGACAACACGTTATGCCATGCCCGGCAGCACGCGGTCCGGCGGGCGGTGGCCGTCGAGGAAGGTGCGGATGTTGATCATCACCTTCTCGCCCATCTCGACACGGCCTTCGATGGTGGCCGAGCCCATGTGCGGCAGCAACACCACCTTGCCTGCCTTGGCGAGGCGGACCAGCTTGGGATTGACCGCAGGCTCGTTCTCGAACACGTCGAGCGCCGCGCCCGCGATTTCGCCGTCTTCTAACATCCTGGTCAGCGCCGCCTCGTCGATGATTTCGCCGCGCGCGGTGTTGATGATGTAGGCGTCCTTGCGGACCAGCTTCAGCCGCCGTGCCGACAAGAGATGGAACGTCGCCGGGGTATGCGGGCAGTTCACCGAAATGACGTCCATCCGCGCCAGCATCTGGTCGAGGCTGTCCCAGTAG
>Ga0066256_1000715_pt1 | contig 66384 bp, 64 predicted proteins | sample ThiBio_1000_biof_FD_87107 | JGI IMG/M metagenome (GOLD analysis project Ga0066256, IMG submission 87107) | Wastewater bioreactor microbial communities from Cape Town, South Africa - Thiocy_expt_1000_biof (version 2) | ecosystem: Engineered > Bioreactor > Thiocyanate-remediating >... | reverse complement strand
GACTTCGCCTTCATCGGCGCGCCCTCGACCGTCGCTTCCTGCTATCGGCCCGAGGAGAAGGGCAGGGCGCAGGGCTTCCACGTCTTCGTGCTGTTCTCCAGCGTCGCCTTCGCCTCGCTGATGTCGGGCGCGGTCTACAACGCTTGGGGCTGGGAAATGCTGGCGGCGATCGTGCTGCCCGTCACCGCCGTCTGCCTGGTCCTGCTCGCCGGCCAGCGCCTGGCGGGCCGCCGCCGGTCCGCCTGATGCGGGAAGCCACGGCTTTTCAATCGATATAAAGCGAAGAGCCTCGGCCTTTCGGGCGAAAGCCGGGCAAAAACCGAACAATATCTTGACGTTCTCCCCCCTGTTTCGCATAAGCCGCACGGAAGGACCGGATTCCCGGCAAGGGAAGCCGGAACTGCGTCTCACCGGGCCGGAGAGGGGTTCTTCGGACCATCAAATCAGGGAAAACTAGGCTATGACCATGCTTTACGTCGTCATCGCCTGCGGCCTGCTTTCAGTCCTTTACGCCATCTGGGCGACACGGTCGGTACTTGCTGCCGACCAGGGCAATGCACGCATGCAGGAAATCTCCGCGGCCATCCGCGAAGGAGCGCAGGCCTATCTTGCGCGCCAGTACACCACCATCGCCATCGTCGGCGTGGTCGTCTTCCTGCTGGCCTGGTGGCTGCTCTCGGGCGCCGCGGCGGTCGGTTTCCTGATCGGCGCGGTGCTGTCGGGCGCGGCCGGCTTCATCGGCATGCACGTCTCGGTGCGCGCCCACGTGCGCCCCGCGCAGGCCGCTTCCAACAGCCTTGCCGCCCGCCTCGACATCGCCTTCAAGCCGGGCGCCATCCCCGGCCTTCTGGTGGCGGGCCTCGCCCTGCTCGGCGTCTCGGTCTATTACCTTATCCTGACCGGCCCGCTAGGCCATGCCCCGGCCAGCCGCGAGGTGGTCGACGCGCTGGTCGCGCTCGGCTTCGGCGCGTCGCTGATCTCGATCTTCGCGCGTCTCGGCGGCGGCATCTTCACCAAGGGCGCGGACGTGGGCGGCGACCTGGTCGGCAAGGTGGAAGCCGGCATCCCGGAGGATGATCCGCGCAACCCCGCGACCATCGCCGACAACGTCGGCGACAATGTCGGCGACTGCGCCGGCATGGCGGCCGACCTGTTCGAGACCTATGCCGTCACCGTGGTCGCGACCATGGTGCTGGCGGCGATCTTCTTCGCCACCGCGCCGAACCTCGCAGAAATGATGCTCTACCCGCTGGTCATCTGCGGCGTCTGCATCATCACCTCGATCATCGGCACCTTCTTCGTCAAGCTCGGCTCGAACGGCTCGATCATGGGCGCGCTCTACAAGGGTCTCATCGTCACCGGCGTGCTGTCGATCGCCGGCCTGGCGATCGCCAACCAGCTCACCATCGGCTGGGGCGACGTCGGCACCGCCAACGGCATGACGCTGACCGGCGCCAGCCTGTTCACCTGCGGCCTGATCGGCCTCGTCGTGACGGCGCTGATCGTCGTCATCACCGAGTACTACACCGGCACCGACAAGCGCCCGGTCAACTCGATCGCCCAGGCGTCGGTGACCGGCCACGGCACCAACGTCATCCAGGGCCTCGCGGTCTCGCTGGAGTCGACGGCGCTGCCGGCCATCGTCATCGTCGGCGGCATCATCGCCACCTACCAGCTCGCCGGCCTGTTCGGCACGGCGATCGCCGTCACCACCATGCTCGGGCTCGCCGGCATGATCGTGGCGCTCGACGCCTTCGGCCCGGTCACCGACAACGCCGGCGGCATCGCCGAGATGTCGGGCATGCCTTCGGAAGTGCGTCATTCCACCGACGCGCTCGACGCGGTCGGCAACACCACCAAGGCCGTCACCAAGGGCTACGCCATCGGCTCGGCAGGCCTTGGCGCGCTGGTGCTGTTCGCGGCGTACAATGAAGACCTCAAGTTCTTCATTGCGTCGAAGAGCCCGTACTTCGTCGGCGTGGCTCCGGACTTCTCGCTGAACAATCCCTACGTCGTGGTCGGCCTGCTGTTCGGCGGCCTGCTGCCGTATCTGTTCGGTGCGATGGGCATGACCGCGGTCGGTCGTGCGGCCGGTGCGATCGTCGAGGAAGTGCGCCGCCAGTTCCGCGAAAAGCCCGGCATCATGCAGGGCACCGACAAGCCGGACTACGGCAAGGCCGTGGACCTGCTGACCAAGGCTGCGATCAAGGAAATGATCATTCCGTCGCTGCTGCCGGTGCTGTCGCCGATCTTCGTCTACTTCGTGATCTATCTGATTGCGGGTGGCGGAGCGGCCGGCAAGTCGGCGGCGTTCTCGGCGGTCGGCGCGATGCTGCTCGGCGTGATCGTCACCGGTCTGTTCGTCGCGATCTCGATGACCTCGGGCGGCGGCGCATGGGACAACGCCAAGAAGTACATCGAGGACGGCCACTTCGGCGGTAAGGGCTCCGACGCGCACAAGGCGGCGGTGACCGGTGACACCGTCGGCGATCCCTACAAGGATACTGCCGGTCCGGCGGTGAACCCGATGATCAAGATTACCAACATCGTGGCGCTGCTGCTGCTGGCGATCCTGGCGCACTAAGCGCGCAACAGTGCGAAGATAAAAAAGCCCCGCGATGCGAATCGCGGGGCTTTTGCTTGCGCGGATGCAACGCGCAATTGTTGCTATTCGATGACAGTTTGAATCATTTCCCCGTTGATAATTTTTACTCGCTCCGGAAACTGACCGTGAGTTTCGTGCGTTGTCTTGTGTTGATCAAAGGGAGGCGAACATGGCGGCAGATGATGGCGATCCGTTTGAACAGGGGAAACTCGCGCGCTTCAATAATGAACCGCACGAAAATCCCTATCCCGAAAACAGTGAGCAGCATCAGCGCTGGGAAGCCGGTTACAGGTTTGTCGAGCAGGGTTTGATGTCAGTGTGACTCGCGCTTGGTAAAAAAAGCGAAACGGCCGCCTTGAGGGCGGCCGTTTTATTCTGCGGCGTTCGCAGCGCTAGTTCACATCCATCTTCAGCCCTTCGCGGTTGATGATGCCCGCGAATTTCTTGATCTCATTGTCGATGAAGGCCGTGAACTGTTCCGGCGTGCCGTAATCCGGTACGGCTCCCATCGCTTCGATGTTCTTTTTGATGTCCGCGCGCTCCAGCATCTTTTTGATTTCGGCATTGTAGGTATCGACGATGTGCCGAGGCGTGCCCGCCTGCATGAACATGCCGAACCATGACGAGACATCGAAGTTGGCGAGTTCGGGCGCGCTCTCCCGCATGGTCGGAATGTTCGGCGCCTTGAAGCTGCGCTCCGGCGTCGTGACGGCCAGCGCGACAAGCTTTCCATCTTCGGTCTGCGGCAGCGACGGATAGAGATTGTCGAACAGGATCGCAACATCGCCGCCGAGTGCGCCCGTGAGGGCAGGGCCCGCGCCGCGGAACGGAATGTGCGTCATCTTCAGGCCGGTCAGTTGCAGGAACCAGACGGCGGTGAGATGCGGGCTCTGGCCGACGCCCGATGATCCGTAATTCAGCTTGTCTGGATTGGCCTTGAGATAGGCGATCAGTTCCTTGATCGACTTGATGCCGCTCGAGGGATGCGCCGAGACGATATTCGGAATCCGGATCGCGTTGCTGAGCGGCTGAAGTTGTTCGGGTTTGTACGACAGCGAGCGGAAGATGCTGTAGGCGACCGCGTTCGGTCCGGGATTGCCGACAAGGATGCTGTTGCCGTCGGGCTTTTGCTGCACATAGTAGGCCGTGCCGATGGTGCCGCCGCCGCCGGACTTGTTTTCCACCACGGCCGTGACGCCCCAAGCCTGCTGCAGATGTTGCGCGAGATAGCGTCCGATCACGTCCGTGCTGCCGCCGGGCGCGGCGGGCACGATGATGCGGACGGTATCAGTCGGACGCCAGTCGGCGGCTTTCACCGAACGAGGCCACAACGAACTTGTAGAGAGTGCAGCGGCGCCAGACAGCACAGTGCGCCGCGAAATCAGACGCGTCATCGGTATCCTCCCAGCATGGTTCTCGTTTGCGAGATTATCCTTGGCGGGAAGCGTAGCGGGCGTAATCGGGCCGTCAAGCGGATGGAGGGAGGAAGCAATTTCGCTCAGCAAAATGCCCGCGACCGAAAAGCCGCGGGCACGAAAAGCAATGCGCTGGATTCAGCGCGGGCTGAGCAGCTTGAAGATCGGCGTCAGGTAGCTCATTTCCTGGCCGCTGGTCGGCGTGGTGCGGCTGATGAAGTCGAAAATCTTGCCGTCCTGCAGGCCGTAGTTGGCGACGCGCTGCACGGTGCGGTTCTTGTCGAAGTAGATCGCGATCACGCGCTGATCGACGACCTCCTGCTTCATGAAGGCGACTTTGCGCTCGGAGCGCTGCGAGATGTAGTAAAACACCTCGCCGCTCAATGTCGCGACGGTCGAGGGCGTGCCCATCACGATCAGAACCTGATCCTGGCTGGCGCCGATCGGAATCTGCTCCAGGGCGCCCTGCGGCAGGATGTAGCCTTTCTGGAATTGCTCGCCGGTACAGGCGGCAAGGAGGCCGCACATCAGCGCGATGGCCGCGGCTCCCCGCAGGCGGGTGGCGAGCCATTGCGTTCCGGCGATCCGAAGACCGGGCTGTCTGGAAACAGTCATGTCTTGCTTGGCCTTCCTCTTGCGTCTTTGCCTATTGCTTCGGCTTGAGCGTTGACGTACCGGGCAGGGCTTCCGATTTCAATATATTGAAGCTTCGAGACGATCAGGTATCGCTTCCGGCTTCGACGTGGAACCGAAAAATGCTTTGGCCATTCAATCGTTTCAGGAACCCCACCGTTTCGCGTGGCACCATCGAAGCCATCTATGGCATGATCGTGGCGCAGGCGCGAGAACCGGTGTTTTACGCCGGTCTCCACGTCCGGGACACGGTTAACGGCCGATTCGACATGCTGCTGTTGCACCTGTGGCTGGTGCTGCGCCGGCTGAAGTCCGTTGCGGGGGCAGACCGCCTGTCGCAGGCGCTTTTCGACCATTTCTGCGGCGACATGGACGACAATCTCCGCGAAATGGGGGTCGGCGATCTCACGGTGCCCAAGCGCATGCAGGCGTTCGGCGAAGCATTCTATGGGCGAACCGCTGCCTACGATCTCGCCTTCGAGGATGGCGATGAGGCGCTGGCGCAGGCGCTGTCGCGGAACGTCTTCAACGACGAATTTCCGGAGAGCAGCGGGTTGCTTGCAGGCTATGCCCGCGAGACGGCCGGATATCTGGCCTCACTCGACGATGCGACGCTCCTGCGCGGCTCGTGGGCCTTTCCGAAGAATCTGACCGCAGCCTTGGGGGCACCGGCATGAAGAAGTCAGGTCCAGCGCCGGACAGGAACCTCGTCTGGAGCGTTCCCGTCACGGTGGCCCAGTTGCCGGAATCCGGGCTGCGCCAGCGCGTCGAGGCAGATTCCGCCCAGCGGGAGGCGATCGCCGCTGCGGTCGGCGTGACCGCCGTGCTTCAGGCGGTTGCCGACTTCGACCTGATGCCGGTAGCCGATGGCCGTGTCGATGTGAGAGGGCGGGTCAAGGCGCGGGTGGAGCAGGCCTGCGTGGTGACGCTCGATCCGGTCGAGAACGAAATTGACGAGACGGTGGACGTGACATTTGCTCCGCCGTCCCGGATCGCGGCCAGTCCCAAACCCGCGCAGGCGGACGAGGGGGAAGAGGCGGACATACCCGACCCGCCGGAGCCCATCGTCAACGGCGTCATCGATCTCGGCAAATTGGCGACCGAGTTTCTGGTTCTGGGAATCGATCCCTATCCTCGCAAGCCGGGGGTGACTTTCACACCGCCCGAGACCCCGGAAGATCCTGACGAGCATCCCTTTGCCGCACTGAGGGCGCTCAAGGCCGGTCCCGGCGGCTCGCAGGGCGGCGGGGCGAAGAAACCCAAGGGAAAGTGATGGTTCGGGCGGGCCTGTGCTTTTCCCGCCGGTATTGTGGTCAAGCCGTTGTATCGCCCGGTGAAAACGCTATTGTCGCTGCCCGGCCGGGGTTCCGCCATCTTGGCGGCGATTTCCGGCCAACGCCGTCAGAATGACGGTTCTCAGCTCGCGGTTCGTTTTCGCACGGCCGTAACGATCAGGTTTCCGGGACGCTTATGCCGCAAAAGGTTCGAATCGCGCTTGACGCCATGGGCGGCGATTTCGGTGCATCGGTTGTCGTTCCGGGCGCGGCCCGCGCGCTGATGCGCCACAACGACGTGGAATTCCTGCTGTTCGGCGACAGCGCGGCGGTCAACGCCCAACTCGATGCGCATCCGGCGCTCAAGGCCGTCTCGCGCGTCTGCCATGCCGACATCGCGATCAGCATGGACGAGAAGCCGAGCCAGGCGCTGCGCCGGGGCCGCAAGTCGTCCTCCATGTGGCTGGCGATCGACGCCGTGAAAAAGGGCGAGGCCGATGTCGCGGTTTCAGCCGGCAACACCGGCGCGCTGATGGCGATGGCGCGGCTGAACCTGCGGATGATGCCCGGCATCGACCGTCCGGCCATTGCCGCGGTGTGGCCGACGGTGCGCGGCGAATCCGTCGTGCTCGATGTCGGCGCATCGATCGGCGGCGATGCGCGCCACCTCGCGTCGCTTGCGATCATGGGCGGTGCGATGGCGCAAGTGCTGTTCGATCTCGAACGCCCGACGGTCGGTCTGCTGAATATCGGCGTCGAGGAGGTCAAGGGCGTCGAGGAGGTGCGTGAGGCGGCCGAACTGCTTCGCGCCATGAACCTGCCGCAGCTTGATTTCATCGGCTTTGTCGAAGGCGACGGCATCGGCAAGGGCGCCGCCGACGTCATTGTGACCGAAGGTTTCAGCGGCAACATCGCTTTGAAGACCGCCGAAGGAACGGCGCGCCAGATCGCGGAATACCTGCGCAGCGCCATGAGCCGGACCTGGCGGTCCAAGCTCGGCTATATTTTCGCGCGTGGCGCCTTCAACGCGCTGCGCGACAAGATGGACCCCCGCAAGGTCAATGGCGGGGTCTTTCTTGGACTGAATGGAGTCGTCATCAAGAGCCACGGCGGCACCGATGCGGAGGGTTTTGCCTCCGCTGTCGATGTTGGCTATGACATGGTGCGCTACGATCTCCTGCCCAAGATCAATCAAACACTCAACCGCGACGGCCACGCTCTTTCGATCGTGCCGAATGCGCAGGAGGCTGTCTCGTGACTGTGATGCGTTCGGTCGTGCTCGGCTATGGTGCTTATCTGCCGGTGCGCATCCTGACTAATGCCGGACCGCCAAAAGGGGTGGATCCCGCCGGCGAAGGGGGCGTGCAGGCCGCGGGCATCCAGCGGCGCCATCGGGGGGCGGGGGGCGACTTCCGGCCCCCTCTCGGCCTCAAGGCGGCGCGGGGGGCCATCGCCAGGGCCGGTCTCGATCCCCAGCCGATCGACCTGATCGTGCTGGCGCCCCCGACCCCGGACACCCCCTTCCCCGCCACGGCTGTCGCGATCCAGAACGGCCTCGGCATCAATCACGGCGCGGCGTTCGACCTGCAGGCGGTATGCTCCGGTTTCATCTTCGCGCTGGCGACCGCCGACAATTTCCTCAAGAGCGGCGCGTTCAAGCGCGCGCTGGTGATCGGCGCGGAAACCTTCTCACGCATTCTGGACTGGAACGATCGCGGAACATGCGTGCTGTTCGGCGACGGCGCGGGAGCGGTGATCCTCGAAGCGCAGCCGCAGGCTGGAACGTCGAAGGACCGCGGCATCCTGACCACCCATCTGCGCTCCGACGGACGGCACAAGGACAAGCTGTTTGTCGACGGCGGCCCGTCGAGCACCCAGACTGTCGGCCATCTGCGCATGGAGGGCCGCGAGGTGTTCAAGCATGCGGTCGGCATGATCACCGACGTGATCGTCGACGCGTTCGCCGCCACCGGCACGACCGCGGACGATCTCGATTGGCTGGTTCCGCATCAGGCCAACAAGCGTATCATCGATGCATCGGCCAGGAAGCTCTCTATTGCACCGCAGAAAGTGGTGCTGACGGTCGATCGGCACGGCAACACGTCGGCTGCGTCGATTCCTCTTGCACTTGCGGCTGCTGCCGACGATGGACGCATCAAAACAAACGATCTTGTGATGCTCGAAGCGATGGGCGGCGGCTTCACATGGGGATCAGTGCTGTTGCGGTGGTAGAGTCATTTGGTAGAATTTGGCCATAATTGAAGCCAATTCCATGCCGTTGCATCGATGAGTAAGGTTGACCCTCAGTCACTAAGCTCATAATTTCAGAACATAATCTTTTTTTCGCCGTGAGTGGGGCGGGCGGATGACCGGAACCGGGAAGACAGTCACGCGTGTTGATCTGTGCGAAGCGGTCTACCAAAAGGTAGGCTTATCGCGCACGGAGTCATCCGCGTTCGTTGAACTCGTGCTGAAAGAGATCACCGATTGCCTTGAAAAAGGCGAGACGGTGAAGCTGTCCTCGTTTGGCTCCTTCATGGTGCGCAAGAAGGGCCAGCGTATCGGACGCAATCCAAAGACCGGAACGGAGGTGCCGATTTCTCCGCGCCGCGTTATGGTGTTCAAGCCGTCAGCGATTCTCAAGCAGCGCATCAACGGCAACAACACCAACGGCAGCGGCGCCCCTGCGGCAGGCGCCGGCGACTGACCGTCACGTAACGGCGGCTTTCAACAGGGAGCCTGCATTTGGACAAGGCGCCGGACGCATTTCGGACGATCAGCGAAGTTGCTGATGATCTCGATGTGCCGCAGCACGTCCTGCGTTTCTGGGAAACGCGCTTCACGCAAATCAAGCCGATGAAGCGCAGCGGCGGCCGCCGCTATTATCGCCCCGACGATGTGAACCTCCTGCGCGGCATTCGCCGCCTGCTTTATGGCGAGGGCTACACGATCCGAGGCGTGCAGCGGATCTTGCGCGAGCATGGCATCAAGTCTGTCCAGACATTGGCTGACGGGCCCGTGGATCACACATCACCGTTGTTCGATGGACCGTCCTTCGCGACGGAGCGGGACGAGCATGTATCCGATCCTCCGGAGTTCGAGGATGCGGACGGTGGCGAAGAAGAGGAACTGGCCGACGACGCGTCCGAACCGGGGCACGCCGACCATTATGCATCGCCGTTGTCGTTGCGCGACCTTGGCCCGCCGCTGACCGAGCCGGCGCCGAGGCCCCTTACGCCGAAAGCCGTACAGCCCGCCCCAGCCAACGAAGCCTCCGGTGCAGAAGCCTATGCGCCGCCGGGTGTGCGCCAGGGTCTTCAGAGCGGCCATCAGCAGAAGGGCCCGCAGCCCAGTGGGGCTCGTGGCGACGGGCAGGCCAAACTACGCTCTGTTCTCGACGACCTTCTCGGCGCGCGGGCCTTGCTCGACCGGGCGATGGACTGACAGACATGCGGGTTTCAAATTCGGGGTCGTCCGATGAATTCGCACGCGACACCAGTTTCGCCTGCGAGTAGATCGACGTGTCATTGCCTTATCGACGGGATGTTGACGGATTGCGCGCGGTCGCAGTCCTGTTTGTTATCGGGTTTCACTATTTCCCATCGGTCTTTCGCGGCGGCTTCGTCGGCGTCGATGTGTTCTTCGTCATTTCCGGCTTTCTGATCACTGGCCTGATCCGTCAGGATGTCGCTGCCGGCAAATTCAGCATCGCGGAATTCTACGGACGACGAATCCGGCGCATCTTTCCGGCACTCATCCTTGTCCTGCTCGTTTCGCTCGGAGTGGGCTTTCTGTTCATGCTGCCCGATGCTTACCGCACGCTGGGCCTCAACACGGCGGCGTCGGCGGGCTTCGTCGCGAACATCGCGCTATATCTGCAACAAGATTATTTCGCGCCCAGCGCGGAGCTGAATCCGCTGCTGCACATCTGGTCTCTGGGCGTTGAGGAACAGTTCTATCTGGTCTGGCCCTTGATCCTGGCGGTGCTGGCGCGTCGTCGCGCTGCGATTCCGGTGGCGATCGGGCTGACCGTTCTGTCGTTCACCGGCAATGTGGTGCAGACCGCAAGCGATCCTGTGGCGTCATTCTTCCTGCCGTTCAGCCGCTTCTGGGAACTGGGGGCGGGCGCAATTCTCGCATTGTTGCAGGCTCGGGCAGGTCATTCCGTTCGCGGCCGGGAATGGATGGGATGGGGCGGCCTGCTGCTGCTGGCGCTGGCAATGGTCGCGATTGATCGCGACAGGGCCTTTCCCGGGTGGTGGGCGTTGGTGCCGGTGGCAGGCTCGGTGCTTCTGATCGCATCGGGCGAGGAGGCGCGTGCGAACCGCTTCTTCCTCAGCCATCGCACGCTGGTTTACATCGGATTGATCAGCTACCCGCTCTACCTGTGGCACTGGCCGCTTCTGGTTTTCGCGCGCATTATCCGCTTTCAGAAAGAGCCGACGATTCTCATGTCGATCGGTTTGATCCTTGCGGCAGGTGTTCTCGCGCATCTGACTTTCAAATTTGTCGAACGGCCGATCCGCTTGGGCGGACGCCTTTCCATCAAGGCCGTTTCGCTTGCGGTGCTTCTTGTCGTTGGCGGCGGCCTGGGTCTTGCGGTGTACGCGAAAGATGGCTTGCCCGGTCGCTTCCCGCCCGAAGTACTCAAGCGTGTGATGAACAAGGACGATAATGTAGAGATCGCCAAAGCTTGTCAGCTCGCAACCCCCGCCAAGCTATCCGCCGAATGCGATAGCGTTGGGCCGCCCGACTCACCGCTTGTCGTGATTTGGGGTGATTCACACGCCTATCATCTGTTACCCGGATTGCTGGCTCTGCAACAGGAGCGTCGGAATTTCCGTCTGGCAGGTTACATTGAGTTCGGCTGTGCGCCGATGGCGGATGCTTTGGCGTCATATCCCCCGTACTGCAACGAGACGAACGCTTTTTCGCGGCAGAAGATCGAGTTGCGTCGCGCGGATACCGTGATCCTGGCTGCGCGATGGTCAATTTATGATGGCGCGGGTAAATTTCGGTTGGTCGATGACAAGGCGCTGACCCAGACGATCGAATGGCTGAAGGCGGTGGGCGTGCAGCACATCGTCGTGTTCGGCCAGTTTCCGCACTGGAAGCTTGCGCCATCTGTGATTCCGCTGCGGGACTTTCAGTTTAGCATCCTGAAGCACTCCGTGACTGCGGAGAAAATCCCAGACTGGGATTCAGCTTACCTAACGGAGCAGGTGTTCTCAGCGGAACAGATGGTCAAGCGTGTTGCCATCGCGGAAGGAGTGACGTTCATTTCGCCGGCCGCGACCTTGTGCAAGGGCGATAGTTGCCTGATCACTGTTCCAGACAGTGGCGGTATGCCGACCTCGCATGATGATGGTCACTTGACGGCGGCCGCATCGAAGTTCTTCGTCGCAAAGAACGCTGCCGCCATCAGGCCGGACTACCGGAAGCAGGCGCTGCCCCGGTGAGAGAGGGCCGAACTTCGGCCCCAAATCCGGCATGGGCCATTTGCCAGTCTCGCCTTGCCTTATGCCGCTAATTTCCCTAATCAGTCCCCATTGTCGGAGCGTAGCGCAGCCCGGTTAGCGCACTAGTCTGGGGGACTAGGGGTCGGAGGTTCGAATCCTCTCGCTCCGACCATTTAAGCGTTTGATATAAAAATGATATTTCAGGCTTTCTGACGCCTGCGCCTCGGCGCATGACGGGATCGAATCCGGCGAACACTTCAGAAATGATAGTTTAGCCCAGCCCGGATGACATTCAGACGGAACGAAGTCGACTGATAAAGTCTCACGTCCGAGATGCCGCCGCCGGGCAAATTCTCTATGTGCACACCGTCCTGACCACCGAGTTCGGCATAGAGATATTCGAACGTGAATGTCAGCGCGCGCCAGACGAAATATTCAAAACCCGCGCCGACCACCCAGGTTGATTTGTTCTCGGCCAATGCGCCGATCGAACAGTTCGCCGCGCACAGAGGCTCGGTTGTATTGCCCTGATAAACGCGCGATGCGCTCGCCTGTCCGTAGAGCCATCCGCCCGTGCCGTAAATCAGCAACGAGTCGGTTGGCAAGAATCCGAGACGTCCGCGGACAGTCCGAACCACGGCACCTCCATCTTTGAAGTGTATCGACGAAAGTCTCCGAAAACATCTGACGTGCGATTGACGTCGGAATAGGAGAAATCTGCTTCGATGCCTATCAGGCCTCGGCCGAATTGAAGGTTATATCCGGCCTGGAGACCTCCTACGAACCCGGTGCCATTCTTATCGGTATCGAAGTGACGATAGTCGTCGCTGTCATCGGAGACGTTGTCCTTAAATTTGCCGATGCCATATCCGGCGGAAAGACCCGCATAGAATCCGCTCCAGTTGTAGATCGGAGCGGCGACCGCGGTTGTAGAATTATGTCGCGCTGTGAGCGTATCTGCAGAGGCGCAGACGGTTGAGGCAATCAGAGCAGCAATAGCGATCCGGGTTTTCATGGCGACTCCAAAATCATATAAGTTCGCCTGAATATCCCCATCGCAGTTCGAAACGCCAAGCAGCAAAGGCTTCTTGCATTCCGATTTCCGCGGCGCTGTTGGCGCTCGGCTGCACCGGCAAATGCCGGGGACAGGCTTCGGCTGCAGGCCCCGTCGCTCACAAAAAGCGACCTTGGCCGAACGTTGCCGCTTCATTTTTGACGTCTCGCGGCCCGGCCGGCGAATGATTTACAATCCACGCGATTCGTCAGGAGCTGCCATGAACGAGACCTTGATTTCCGCCTGTCAGATGTTCCTGATCCCCGCGACCATTCTGTTCGCAGCAGTCGGGGTGGCGAACAGCCGGGGTCTGAAGCTTCTGGTCTGCTTTATGGGCGTCGCCACGACCGGCCTGTGGGCCTATCGGGTCTGGTACTGGGCCGGGCTGTCGCTGCTGGATCGCCGGACCGCATTGGGTCTGGCGGGACTGTATGCGCTGGCGTGGATTTTTACGTTCCTGATCCAGCTCAAGAACATGTTCTCGCCCGGGTATAACAGGCGCTAGTGGCAGGGATCAGCGCAGCTTGCCGCGCGCCGCGACCGGCAGAATGCCGACGATCTCATCGCCGCGCACCATCACCACCTCGTCGGACATGTTGACCACGACGCAGACATGGTTCGGCACGATGCGCACGACATCGCCGACGGCAGGCCGCGTGTTGCTCATCGTGAGATCGAGAAAGCCGTGTTCTTCCGCGAAGCGCGCAATGCGCGCCTGCGGATGTTCGAGGATCAGTCCGTAGCCGTCGAGGCCGCCGGTATCCGCCGTCAGCGTTTTCGATCCGGCGTCGAGAATGCCGCGATCGGGCGCGGCGCGGCTGACCACGGTGGAGTAAACGTGAAGTGCGCAGTCGTCCCACGACGCGACACCGGCCGCGACCTGCATGCGGTCGTTGTAGTTGTAGGTGCCCGGGCGATGCTCCGTTGCGCCCTTGAGCTGACCGACATTCTTCAGGTTGGGTGATCCGCCCGTCGACACGATCGAAGGTTCAAGCCCAAGCTGCCGCAGGCCCGCCAGCGCCTCGTCATGAAATCGCTGGGCCTCCGGCCAGCCACTTTCCGTCGGATACATCAGCAGCCCGGCGAAGGTCAGTTCTTTCGTCGCCTTGATCTGGTTTGCAAGGGCAATGACCTCTGCGGGCGTTTCCACGCCCGCGCGCTTGCGGCCGGTGTCGCATTCGATCACGACGGGTAGCGCACGTCCGGCGGAACGCCCTGCGGCGGACAGGCCGGCGATCACCACGTCATTGTCTGCAGCCACTGTGACATTGATCTTGCGAAGCAGCGCGCCGAGACGCGCCATTTTTTCCTCGCCGATCAGGTTGTAGCTGATGAGAATGTCATCGATGCCCGCTTCCGCCATCACCTCGGCCTCGCCGAGCTTCTGACAGGTGATGCCCTTCGCGCCGGCTTCGATCTGAAGCCGGGCGAGAAGAGGGCTTTTATGGGTTTTGATATGCGGCCGATTGGCGACACCGGCCCCGTCGCAGATTCGCTGCACTCGCGCGATATTGTTTTCCACGCGGTCCATGTCGATGACGAGCGCGGGCGTTCCGTATTCACGGGCGATTTTTGCAGCAAGTGGCGTCGTCAAGAGCGTACTTCTTTCGCGAATATGCAGACCGGAGTTGTCGCTTCGATTGAAGCTAGCTGCATTCGCGATGCGATGAAAGCCGGTGCATCGCCATGGACAGAGAGCGGATCGGATTCACAACGGCTTGATCGCAATCAGGCGCGTATTTTCTCCGTAATTCATCCTGATTCCGGTTCGATTATGGAACCGCGGTGTCTTTGAAGGATTAACCGAGGCCCGGATATGTGCCGGGCATTTCTCTGATGTGAGGTCCAATGCTTTTTCCTGAATCAGTCGGGCGCGGTGCAGCTATCCTTGCCGTCGTCGGCATCGCGTATGCTCCCGCCGCTTCACTTGCGCAATCGGCGCAGCCGTTTACCGGAATGTCCGGCGTATGGGCGGGCAAGGGGACGATTTCGCTCGAAGGCGGTGCGAGGGAAGCCATCCGCTGCCGTGCGACTTATGCGGTACGCAGTGACGGCAACGCGCTTCAGCAGACGCTGCGCTGCGCCAGCGACAGCTACAAGATCGAACTCACCAGCAACGTGGTCGCCAGCAATGGTCGGTTGACCGGAACGTGGAGCGAAGCGACGCGCAACGTCAGCGGCGATGTCGAAGGCACGACATCCGGCGGCCGATTCCAGGTGGTGGTTCGCGCCGGATCGTTCTCGGCGAACTTGGCACTGACGACGCGCGGAAATTCGCAGGCGGTGGTCATTACGTCCGAGGGCGGTGAATTCAAGGGCGCCAACATCACATTGGCCCGCACATAATATCATCGCAGCGCTCGCCGGCGGAGGATATCTGTCCTCCGCCGCTTGGCACTGGCAGCTTGGCGGATCGCGTGGAGCGGCCGCTAAATAGCCGCAGGCATGGGTGTTATTTCCAGTCAGGAATGCTAAATATCCGATGCGGCTCAGCACGATAGCCGCCTTGTCGGCCCTGCCTGCCAGAAAGACTGTGACCAGACGCAGATGAGCGCAATCGACCGCTACATTGTCCGCAGCGTGTTGCTGTCTTTCCTGATGGTTCTGGTGTCGCTGACGGGCGTCATCTGGATCACGCAGGCGTTGCGCGGCATCGATCTGATGACCGGGCAGGGGCAGTCGATCCTGGTGTTTCTCGGCGTGACGGGATTAGCCATCCCGCTGCTGGCCATGATCATTGCGCCGCTCGCGCTTTTGATCGCCATCATGCATACGCTCAACAGGCTGGCGACCGATTCCGAAATCATCGTGATGAATGCGGCCGGCCTGTCACCGGCCAGGTTTCTGCGGCCGTTTCTGATTGCCACGTGCATTGTCAGTATTCTGGTCGCCTATCTTTCGATTCAACTCACGCCGCAATGCCTGCGCGCGCTGAGAAAATGGCAGACCGAAATCGGCGCCGACGTGCTCACGAACATCCTGCGGCCGGGGGAATTCCAGAGACTGGGTCCTCTGACGATCCGTATCCAGGGCCGTCAACCGGGCGGGCTGCTGATCGGCATCTTCATCGACGATCAGCGAAATCCGGCAGAGCGGATCAGCATTCTCGCGGATCGCGGTACGGTTCAGAGAACCGAGCGCGGCGCGTTTCTCATTCTCCAGGACGGCAATCTGCAACGTTTTGAAACCGGCAAGCGCGATCCGGCGCTGGTCGCGTTCAACAGCTATGCCTTCGACCTTTCGCAGTTCGCGAACAGCTCTCAGGCGACGATCATGTACGGCCCGCGCGAAAGGGCGCTTGGAGATTTGATCTCACCGTCGCCGGATGACCCGATTTTCAAGAAGGTGCCGGGCGAATTCCGCTCCGAGCTCAATGACAGAGTTTTTGCGCCCCTCTATCCGCTCACCTTTGCCCTTCTGGCATTCGCCTTCCTCGGCGCGCCGCGGACGACCCGCCAGAATCGCAACTTCGCCATTGCGCTTCTGATCCTCGGCATTCTTGTCGTGCGCATCGCAGGATTTGCTCTGTCCACAATAGCGGTGGCCAATCCCGTGGCGATCTATCTGCAATATCTGCTGCTGGCGGCGGTCAGTCTGGGAAGTTTCTGGATGATCCTTCGCGGATTCATCATTGATGCACCCACCGGCCTGCTGACAGGAGTCCAGAATCTGTTCAATCGCGCAAGAACAGCGGTTGCCCGATAGGTTGCTTCAAGCCCGCTGACGGGAATTCGCTTTAGCTGGCTTTGGTGTCTCCGCCTTCGGGCGTGCGCCAGGGCCGGGGAGGACGTCGACTTCCTTCGCAAGCAGCGGCTCTCCGCATTCCGAGCACACCATGACCGGATCGAACGGCTTGCCGCAATTCTTGTGGACATGGATCAGCGGACGCCCGCGCTCGTCCACCATGTGGATGTCGCCCCAGTGCACGATAGCCATCATGATCGGATAGAGATCCAGCCCCTTCTGGGTCAGGATGTATTCAAATCGCTTGGGCGACTCCTGATAGGGGACGCGGCGCAGCACGCCAAGGCGAACCATTTTCTTGAGGCGCTCGGCGAGCAGATGGCGCGTAATACCGAGGGACGACTGGAAGGCCTCGAACCGCCGGGTTCGCAGGAAGCATTCGCGCAGGATCAGCAGGCTCCAGCGGTCGCCAATCACGCCGATGGTGCGAGCCATCGAGCACGGCTCTTCTTCGAGTTCATCCCATCTCATCGTCGTCTCCGAGTCGGACCGGCTTCGGGTCTGCCATTCATAGCTGATCGGAAGCACATTCTAAATAGGTACTGAGCCGGACAAAAGTCCCAGTTGCACCTGCAAGGGTCGAAAACCGCGCCGAGGGGCGTTCAGAATTGACAGTTCGATTTTAGAACTTTATGAATCGGCGGTCGCCCGGGCAAAGGCATCCGTGATAAGTGCCTGCCGAACGACGTACCAACAAGGAGGAGAGCGCCGTGGTCAGTCCCCTGAAGGTCGAATTCCAGTTCGATTTCGGCAGTCCCAATGCCTATCTGGCGGAATACGCTCTCCCGGGTATCGAGCAGCGCACGGGCGTGAAATTCGAATACGTGCCGGTCCTTCTCGGGGGTATCTTCAAGGCGACCAATAACATGTCGCCGTTCGACTCGCTGCGCGGTATCAAGAACAAGCCGGAATTCAACGCGCTGGAGACCGAGCGGTTCATCCGTCGCCACAACATCACGAAGTTCAAGTCGAACCCGTTCTTTCCCGTGAACACACTGATGCTGATGCGTGGCGCGACCGCGGCGAAGTTCGAAAACATGTTCGAGCCGTATTTCCGCGCTGCCTACCATCACATGTGGGAAGAGCCGAAGAAGATGGACGACCCGGAAGTGTTCCGGAGCGCCTTCCTGTCGTCCGGTATCGACATCGACCGGCTGATCGCCCGCGCGCAGCAGGACGACGTCAAGAAGAAGCTGATCGAGGTGACGACCGATGCGGTCGAACGCGGCGCGTTCGGCTCGCCGACTTTCTTTGTGGGCAAGGAAATCTTCTTCGGCAAGGATCAGGTGCGCGATGTCGAAGAATCGATCGTCGAACAGCTTGGCGCGGCGAAGGCCAAATCGGCCTGACAACGGCGCTCCTTCCGTGAACGTGATCCGATATTCAGCGGCGGGTTTCCCGCGGCCAAGTCGTCAAGACAGACAGGGAAGAAACAGATGGCCGGTCCTCTGAGTGGCGTGCGCGTGCTGGATTTGACGGCGGTGGTGTCGGGTCCGTATGCCACGATGTTTCTGGCTGATCAGGGCGCGGATGTCCTGAAGATCGAGCCGACCGGCGGCGATGGCACGCGCCGAAGCCGGACGCCGATTGACGCGAACGGTGAATTCTCCGCGCTGTTCGTGTCCTGCAATCGCGGCAAGCGTTCGCTGTCGATTGACATCAAGAGCGAGGCAGGCCGCGAGGTACTGGCCCGGCTCGCTGCGCAGTCCGATGTGCTGGTGCAGAACTTCCGTCCCGGCACAATGGAGCGTCTTGGGCTCGGCCATGAGGAACTGCGCAAGAAATATCCGCGGCTGATCTATGTTTCGATCAGCGGCGTCGGCGACAGCGGACCCTACGTCAAGAAACGGGTCTACGATCCGATCGTCCAGGCGCTTTCTGGATTTGCCGACATTCAGTCGCAGCCGGTGACGAACCGTCCGCAGATGATCCGCACCATCGTCTGCGACAAGACGACTTCGGTGTTCACAGCACAGGCGGTGTCCTCGGCGCTTTATGCGCGCGAGAAGACCGGGCAGGGCGATCACATCCAGGTGGCCATGCTGGACACCATGATCTCGTATCTGTGGCCGGAAGGCATGATGCAATACACGGTGGTGGGCAAGGAAGCCACGACCATGGACCCCAACGACCGGCCGGACCTCGTGTTCAAGACGTCGGACGGTTACATCACGGCCGGAACGATCTCGGATTCCGAGTGGGAGGGATTTTGCCGCGCAACCGGCGATCCGGACCTCGCGAAGGATGAGCGTTTCGCGACGCCGGGAGCACGGTTTGTCAACGCGACCGCGCGCATCAACAAGATGCAGGACTATATCGGACAGCGCACCACGGCAGAATGGCTGAAGCGGCTCGACGAGAACGACGTGCCGTGCTCGCCGATTTTGCGCCGGAGCGAGATCGTCAGCAACGAGCAGGTCATCGCGCGAGGTTTGATCGAGGAATTCGATCAGCCGACCGTGGGCCGCGTGCGGCAGCCGAAGCCCGCGGCGATCTTTGAAGTCAACAGGGCGTCCATCGGCGGACCTGCGCCACGCGTCGGCGAGCATTCGCGCGCGGTGCTGCGCGAACTCGGCTACAGCGATGCCGATGTGGACAAGATGATCGCGGACAAGGCGGTTCGCGCCGTGAACTGACAACACAGCCGCAGGTGAATCCTGCGGCTTTATTTTTGAAAGATCAGGCCGGACGGATCACCGGTTCGCCCGCTGCGGGCGGCACATTCGCAGCCTTGCCGCGCTGATAACCCGGCCTCTGCTGGATGCGCGCAAGATAAGGTTTGGCGATGTCGCAGATGCCGACCTCGTAGGCGATTGCCCATTCAAGGCAGGTGGTCAGCAGAATGTCCGCGCTGGTGAACTGATCGCCCATCAGGAAGGTTCGCCCGTCGTCGAGCGCGACTTCGACATGGCGCAACTGCTCGCGGAAATACTCGCCAGCCTTCGCCGTCACGTCGGGGGCGACACCGTAGATATGGCCCAGCGCGCTCGCGCTGTGACGGCGCATAACATAGAGGCTCGTGGAATCCAGCTCCGTCACGATGAAGAAGCACCACTCCAGCCATTTGGCGTAGGCCTGCTTGTCCTCGGGAATAAGCGAACGGTCCGGGGTGCCATAGGTGCGCGCGAGATAGGCGACGATGGCGGCGCTTTCCCCGATCGAGAAATCGCCATCCTGCAGCATCGGCACTTTCTGGCGCGGATTGAGCCTAGTGTATTCCTGTGTCTTGGTTTCGCCGGTGCGCGGACCGATGGCGCGGGTCTCGTAACGCAGGCCGAGTTCGGCCATCGCCCAGTGCGCACGGATCGTCCGGCTTGTTCCGACGCCCCACAGGGTGAGGTTCGGAGCGCTTGCCATCACCATGTCTCCACGGAGGGACGCAGATCGAGTTCATGCGTCCAGCCGTCGCGATGCTGGTGGTGCGCGAACCAGTAGGCGTCGGCGATAGAGTCGGTCTTGGTCAGACTGTCCGGCGGAATGTCCCTGGCGTCGATGCCCTTCGCAGCCTTCATACGCTGGTGAATGGCCTCGCTGTCCACGGCTGCGTCGATCAGCAGGTGGACGACATGAATATTCTTCGGGCCGAGTTCACGCGCCATGGACTGGGCGACCGCACGCAGGCCAAACTTGGCGGAAGCAAATGCCGCGAAGCCTTTGCCGCCGCGCACGCTCGCCGTCGCGCCGGTGAACAGAATGGTGCCATGGCCGCGGGAGAGCATGTATTTTGCAGCTTCGCGTCCGACGAGGAATCCGCCGTAACACGCCAGTTCCCACGCCTTGAAGAACAGCTTTTCGGTGGTCTCCAGCAGGGGCTTGTTGACGTTGGAGCCCGCATTGTAGAGCGTGACCTCGACCGGGCCGATCTCTTTTTCGATCTTTGCGAACAGAGCCTGCACATCGGCTTCCTGCCGGGCGTCCACGCTCATCGCATGAACCTCATGGCCTTCGGCTGTCATGTCATCGACGAGGCCCTGCGATTTGTCGGCATCACGCCGGGCGACGACGACCTTGTAGCCGCCTCTGGCGAAGCGTTTCGCGACAGCAGCTCCGATGGCATCGCCCGCGCCAACCAGTACGACCACGCCTTTGCTCTGAGCCACGTTGTTCTCCCTATAGTTCTTATTTGGTACTTTGATTCATACTGACCGGAACGGCCGTTGTAAACGGCTATCGTCAATCACCCACCCGCTAAAGACATTCAAAACGGGATCTCCGCGCGATGCGTCGCACCCCATCGCGACAGATTGACTGGTTCTGAAAAAGAACGCATGTTTCGTCCGGTTCAAGGCCGCCGCTGAAGCGGCCGGCTCGCGGTGCCGGGAGGATAATGTGGCCAGTGCTCAAAGTGAATTCGGTGTCGCGGACATTCTGGATGGCCTGCCGGACCGGCTGCATCACACCATGGCGCGTGGCGTGGCGGAGACGCCGGATCATCCCGCGCTGGTCGAGGACGCCAAAAGCTGGTCCTATCGGGAGCTTTCCGTCAACGTCGGCCTGATCGCGGCAGCGCTGCGCGACCTCGGCATTCGTCCGGGCGACCGCATGATGATCGTCAGCGAGAACAGCATTGCGCTTGTCGGGTTTTTGCTGGCTGCAAGCACCGTCGATGCCTGGGCTATTGTCGTGAACCCGCGACTGTCGCCGCGCGAACTGGACCAGATCCGCGATCACAGCGGCGCCCGCAGGATGTTCTTCAGTGCGGGCGTCTCGGCGGAAGCGGCCAATCATGCCAGACGCGTCGGCGCTGACATCGGCAACGTCGGCCCGCTCGAAAATATCGGCATCGGACAACTCAATGAAACGACGATCCCGGAACCGGTCGAGTCCGATCGGGCAAAACAGGTCGCCGTGCTGATCTATACGTCCGGCACGACGGGCACGCCGAAGGGGGTGATGCTGACTCACGAGAATCTTTTGTTCAGCGCGAGGACCACGGGGCTGCTCCGGCGGGTGGACAATCGCGACAAGCTGTATGTGGTTCTGCCGATCTCTCATATTGTCGGCGTGTCGCTGCTTCTGCTGACGCTGATGGCGGGCGGGACGGTGCGCCTGGTCAGCAAATACGATCCGCCGGCGCTGGCCAAGGCCATCGCGGAAGAGGGGATCACAATCCTGAACGGCGTACCCGCCACATACCAGCGTCTCCTCGAATACAAGACCCTCGCCGGGATTCCAAAACTTGAGACAGGATCGCTGCGCTATATCGGCGTTGCGGGCGCGCCGCTCGATCCTGATCTGAAATCGCGCGTCGAGGCCGAACTGGGCCTGCCGCTGTTGAACGGGTACGGCATCACCGAATGCGCCCCCGGCATTTCCGGCGTGCGGATGAATGCTCCGCGCGCCGACAGCGCTGTTGGAAAACTGATGCCCGGCGTCGAGGGACGTATCGTGGATCGCGACGGCAAGCCGGTGGCGAACGGGACGGTGGGCGAACTGCATGTCCGCGGCCGCAATGTGATGCGCGGTTACTATCGCGCGCCTGATCTGACTGAAAAAGCCATCGACGGCGACGGCTGGTTCAACACCGGCGATCTGGCTTCTCTCGATGGTGACTGTATGTTCATCGTCGGCCGCACTAAGGAAATGATCATCCGCTCGGGATTCAACGTTTATCCGGCGGAGATCGAGGCGGTGCTGAGCTTGCACGATGATGTGGTGCAGTCCGCCGTCGTCGGGCGCGCAGCCGATGGCAATGAGGAAGTGGTCGCGTTTGTCCAGCTTTTGCAGGGATCGAAGACCACGCCATCCGACCTGATGGAATTTGCGGGCAAACAGCTCACGTCCTACAAGAGACCGTCGCAGATCATCGTGCTGGATGCGTTGCCTGCCACTTCCACCGGGAAAATCCTCAAGCACAAGTTGGCGGAATCGCTTCGCGAGAGCTGAACAGGCTCGTCGCGATAGGCCATCTTCAGATGACAGCCGTATGCGGCGGCTGAAATTATTTCTCATTTAAATCGAACAAAACGGCGCTTGAAGCGTTGGGTTGCGTTGATCAATACTTGGCATCGATCCCTCTGACGATTGGGTGCGGACGTGTTGCGACGCAAAGAAATTGTTTTAGCGCTGATTTCGCTCACCGCCGTTTCTGGCGGGTTCGTTTTTGGGCAAACTGCACAGACACCGCCAGCGGCTCAGACCGCGGCAGCGGAGGCTGACAAAGCGGCGGCCCAAGCCACGCAGACCGCTCCGGCGCAATCCGAGCCGGTATCATCCGTGCCGGCTGCTGATCCGGCAAAGCCGGAAGACGTCGCCCCTGCTGCGCCGCCCGCACCCTTGACGCCGGAAGAACAGAAGGCCGCCGACAACAAAGCGGCGCTGGATGCGTTGCTGGCGGAAGCTAACGCGCTGAAAACGGGCTACGAGGCATCCCGGCGAAGCCGGAGCAAGACGCCGGTTTCCCTTTCGTCCTTCCGCAGCATGGAATTGCGCTTGCAGATGGCGGCGGCGGCCAACCCGGCGAATACGGCGGCGAGCGATATGGCGAATGCCATGCGCATGATCCAGTATGAAATTCTCCAGCCGTCAGTGCAGATCGCGGCTGTCGCCAACCGCGAACTCTACGCGCACCAGATGGGCCAGCAGATGCGGGATGACGGCATGAGAGTCGAAGCATCTGGCCGCGGCAACAGCACCGTTCGTTTCATCTCGCCGCGGATGACAAAGCAGATGGCGATGCAGCTTGTCGAAACGGCGAAGATTCCCGAACAGGCGAGGGCGTTGCAGTTCAGGCGCGTGGTGTTCAGCAACGGCCGCCGCTCATGGTCGTACAATGTTGCGCGCGGGCGGCTTCGCTAAGTTTTCCCATTGGACGATAGAGAAAGGGCCGGTCTTTGGACCGGCCCTTTCCGTTCGGTGTGGATTTAAGCGTCCAGCACCGCAACGATTTCCAGCGTGCGCGGGTTCACGACGACGATCTGGTCGTTGACCAGGAAGAATTCATATCCACGCCAGTCCGGATAGATCGTCACGACCTCAGCCGGAAGCGGATGGAATGCGACGGTGCGCGGAACGTGCGTGCCGATCGAGATCGAGAAATTGATGTTGGTCACCGGCTTGATGTTCTGCTTGGTGATCGACGTACGAATGCTGGTGCGCTGTTCGCCCGAGAGCTTGGCGCCAGCACCAGCCTGCCCGGTGGTGGTGCCCTTCTTGCCTTCGGCAGCGTTCTTCTGATCGGCCTTGGTGCCGTCCTTGGACCGTTCCATGCTCGAGTCGGACGCGGCCTTGCCCTTGTGGTCCATTGCCTTCTGGTCCTGCGCGTGCTGGTTGCCACCTTCGCGAGGCATCTGGGCCTGTCCGCCCTTCATGGCGCCGGACGGTTCGCCGCGATTCATCGGTGCCGCTTTTTCGGAGCCGCTGTTCGGACCGGCGTTGCCGCCCATCCCCGCGCCGCCTGAAGGTGCGGATTGCGAGGCGGCTGGCGCATTCGCCGCGCCGCCAGCACCGGGCGACTGCTGGGATGCTGCGATCCCGGTGGTACCGATCAAAGCGGCCATCGCCGCTGTCATCAAAAGAGACTTTTTCATATCAGTCCTCCTCGTTTCTGCCCGGGGCACAACGAGGGACGACAGACTGCGTTCCGTAGCAATTCCATTATTGCGTGAACAGGCGTTCATAGCGGAACAGGCGTTTTCAAAAAGAGGATCTGTGCCTGGACGGCAAAGTTTCAGTACGCGTTCTCGCCCTTGATCAGCGCGAACGGCGTCTTGAACAGGATATACAGGTCGAACAGCACCGACCAGTTCTCGATGTAGTAGAGGTCGAACTCGACACGCTTCTGGATTTTCTCTTCGCTGTCGACTTCGCCGCGCCAGCCGTTGATCTGCGCCCAGCCGGTGATACCGGGCTTGACGCGATGACGGGCGAAATAGCCGTCGACGGCTTCGTCGAACAGGCGGCTCTGTAGTTTGCCCTGCACCGCATGCGGGCGCGGACCGACCAGCGAGAGATTACCCTTGAACACCACGTTAAAGAGCTGCGGCAGCTCATCGAGGCTGGTCTTGCGGATGATGCGGCCGACGCGGGTCACGCGCTTGTCGCCCTTGGTGACAACCTTCGAAGCCAGCGGGTCGGCCTGATCGTGAAACAGCGAGCGGAATTTGTAGACGTCGATGCGCTCATTGTTGAAGCCGTAGCGCTTCTGCAGAAAAAGGACGGGGCCGGGGCTGTCGAGCTTGACGGCCAGCGCCACCAGCGCCAGCACCGGCGAAAGCAGGACCAGGATGATCGCGCCAACCACGCGATCGAATGTGGCCTTGAGCACCATGTCCCAGTCGGTGATCGGCTGCTCGAAGACGTCGAGTGTCGGCACTTCACCGAGATAGGAATAGGAGCGGGGACGGAATCGCAGCTTGTTGGTATGCGCCGACAGGCGGATATCCACCGGCAGCACCCATAACTTCTTCAGCATTTCCAGAATGCGTGTTTCCGCCGAAATTGGCAGCGAGAACAACACGAGATCGATACGGGTGCGGCGCGCGAATTCGGCGATGGCGGCGATCTTGCCGAGGTTCGGGTTGCCCGCGCAGGCATCCAGCGCGCGGGAGTCGTTGCGGTCATCGAACACGCCAAGAACGTGAATGTCGGAGTCGTCCTGCACGTCGAGCGCGCGGATCAGGTTCTCGCCGTTTTCGTCGGAGCCGACGATGATCGTGCGGCGGTCGAGGCGGCCTTCGCGGGCCCAGCGCCGGACCATCGTGCGCAGCACCAGCCGTCCTGCGATCAGGGCGGCGAGGCCGATAAAGAAATAGGCCGAAAGCCAGACGCGGGAAATCGCGTCGCCGAATTTCGCGAAAAACGATGCGCCGATGAAGAGCAGGAAGACGAAGGCCCATGACGAGGCCATGCGGGTCATCTGACGGAGTTGTCCGCGAAACACCTGCACGTCGTAAATTTCGGCGGCCTGAAAGCAGATCACAGCACAGGCCGCGACGGCAGGGATGGCAACGAAGTATTGCCACGAAGCGCCATCGATAGGCACCACGTACCAAAGATAGACTGCAAGACCGATGATACTGAGCATGACGAAGTCGATGATGCGGACGATGCCGCTGATCACGACCGTGGAGTAAGCCTTCCGAACCTTCTCATTGACGACGGCGAGGGCCGCCGGAGACAGCCGCTTGCGGCGCTCCTCTCTGGGGACGCCGTTGGCATCGATCACGGTTGCCGCAGCCGTTGCGGCATTCATCATCGTTCTGACGTCGATGGGGTCCACGGCGCGAATTCCATTGTTTGCCGTCATGTGGTGACGGGCCAAAAGGAACCAAGGCTTCAGTTCCCCTGCCTAGCCAACAAATCGGAAGAATTGGTTATCGTCGGGAAAGGTAAGTTAATGCCTGTTGAACGCGTCGCGATAACCTTCAAGGACGCCCTCGACCATAGCCTTTTGCGAGAAATGGACGAAGATTCGTTCGCGCAGGCTTTTGGCCCGCTCGCGCGCGGCATCGAGATCGGCAAGGCCGGTTTCGATCGCATCCGCCAGCGCGCCGACGCTGTTGGCGACGAACAGCCCGTCCTTGAATGGTCCAAGGATTTCGGGGATGCCGCCGACGCTCGCGGCGACGAGGGGGATTCCGGCTGCCGCAGCTTCGATCACGACATAAGGCATCGAGTCCCCACGCGACGGAACGACGAGCAGCTTGCCCTTGGAGAAGCCGTAACGTGCCTTCACGTGCCCGATGAAACGAACCGCGTTTTCGACGTTCAGGCGCTTGATCAGTTCTTTCAGCGATTCCGTTTCTTCGCCATCGCCTGCAAGCGTGAGCGTGACGGGCTTGCCGTCGGCCCTTAGCCGCGCGACCGCCTGTACCAGCAGATCGGCGCCCTTGATTTCGCGGAATTCACCAACATAGACGAGATCGGTCGCATCTTCCGCAAGCGGGACCGGATCGAATTCAGTCGCCGTCACGCCGTTGAACACGCAGCGCACCAGCCCTGCGGGCTTGCCGACCACGCGCTGGTACGTGTCACGCGCGAACGCGCTTTCGAACAAAAACAAGTCGGTGCGGTTCATCAGTGCGCGCTCGAGCCGGGCATAAAACGCGCCTTTGAGCGTGTTGGGCGGATAGTGCAGGGAGCCGCCATGCGGAGTGTAAACGCGGATCGTCTTTTTGGATTTTCCCTTCAGACGCACAAAGGCTCCGGCCTTCGCGCCATGGCCGTGCAGGACGTCGAGCTTAAGTGATCGTACAAGACGCAGAAAATGCAGTGACGCGATGGGATCGGTCGGATGCGGCTCGCGCCGGATGGCGAGGCGGTAGACTCCGAGTTTCAGCTTCGGACCGATGTCCTTGAAGGCCGCGTCCGCGCGCTCGCCGCCGGTGAGGCTGTCGGCGAGAATGCCGACCTCATGACCGCGCTCGGCCTGTCCTGCCGCAAGATCGAGGATATGCCGCATGATCCCGCCTACAGGCGCGCGAACGGCATGCAGGATGCGGAGCGGGCGATTGGGCATCTCGGACATGATCAGAACCAGCGTTCGGTGACCACAACCGTGTCCCCGGGTTTCAGGAGCGTGCCAGGCGGCACAATGGCCTGAGCGGTTCCAGTTTGACCCATCCGGGTTAATTTGATGCTGCCGCGCTCGGCGCGCGGGGTAAAGCCGCCGGCAATGGCGACGGCGCTCTCGATGGTCATGTTCGGCACATAGGGGTACTGCCCCGGGGCCGTCACTTCACCGAGAATAAAGAACGGACGGTAAGCGTCGACTTCGGCCGCGACGTAAGGATCGCGCAGGTAACCGTTCTTGAGCTGCCGTGTCACCGCGGCTGCGAGTTGGGCGGGTGTCAGTCCGCGTGCGCGAACCGGGCCGATCAGCGGCATGGTGATCGCGCCGCTCGCATCCACGGTATAGGTGTTTGTCAGGCCGTCCTGGCCGTAGACGACAATGCGCAGCCGGTCGCCGGAATCGAGCCGGTAGGGTTCATCCGCTGCGGCATAGGCGGAAACAGGCGTCGCCGGCACATCCATGGCGCGCACCGGCTGGGACGAGCCGTAAGCAATCGCATCCAGGCTGCCGCGATCATCCACCGCAACGGGCGCGGCTGTTCTCATGCAGCCGGACAGCGCGATTGCGAAAAGAAGGCAGGCGAGGCCACGCCGCATGGGGGAATCCAGATGAAATATTGAATCCGATTAAGGGCTTTTATGGTTAACAAAGTATGACGCGATCGATGTCGCGAAGGCGTAAAATGGCTGGTTTTCCGGGCAATTAACCGGGCAGCAACCTTAATGGACTGTAATCGGTTCCGCGGGGCGAGTGGTCGCTCCTGCTTCGTTGCGTGGTGGTGGGAGTGTGCGATGCGTTTTTCGTTCTTGCGGGACTGGACGAGCAAGTTGCCGTTCCGGAGCAGGGCTGACGCCGCGCCGCCTCGCACTGACGATGTCATCGCCGCAGCACCGAAGGCACCGGCCAAGCCGGTTATTGAGGCAGCTGCAACTCCGCAACTCGGCGACATGGACCTGCGCCTGGTCTGGCGGGCGCTGGTCCGCAAGCGGATGTGGGTGATCGTACCGACCGCGCTGGCGCTGGTCGTGTCGATGATCGCGGTCAACAGGATTGCGCCGCGCTACAAGTCCGAAGCGCGCATTCTGATCGATGGGCGGGAAAACATCTTCCTGCGCTCGAACAGCGAGCGGTCCGAAGACCGGGTCGGACTCGATCCGGAGTCTGTGACCAGCCAGGTTCAATTGCTGCTGTCGCGTGAACTCGCGCGTCAGGTCATTAAAGCAAACAAGCTCGGTGAGTTGCCCGAGTTCGATCCCGTCCTGCGTGGCGTCTCGCCGCTGCGCACGCTGTTGTCCATGTTGGGCCTCGGCCGGGATCCCCTCAAGACAACCCCGGAGGAACGGGTGCTTGGGGCGTATTTCGACCGGTTGACGGCCTATGCCGTCGACAAGTCGCGCGTGATGGTGGTCGAATTCATGTCGGGCGATCCGGAGCTGGCGGAGCGCGTCGCGAATTCGATCGCCGATAACTATCTCGTGCTTCAGCAGGCAAATCGGCAGAATCAGGCGAAATCTGCGTCGCAGTGGCTGCTGGTGGAGATCGAAGGCCTGCGCAAGAAAGTCGCGGACGCCGAGGCGCGGGTCGAGGAGTTCCGTGCCAAGTCCAACCTCTTCATCGGCACCAACAACACCACGCTGGCGAACCAGCAGCTTGGTGAATTGAACACGCAGTATAACAACGCCCGTGCACTGAAGTCCGATGCGGAATCGAAGGCGCGCCTGATCCGCGAGATGCTTCAGAGCGGCAAGCCGATCGAAGCCTCGGAGGTCCTGAATTCCGAGATGGTGCGCCGGCTGACCGAGCAGCGCGTGACGCTGCGCGCGCAACTCGCCGAACAGTCGTCCACGCTGCTCAGCGGCCATCCACGCATCAAGGAACTGAAAGCGCAGATTCTCGACATCGACCGCCAGATTCGCGAAGAGGCCAGCAAGATTTCCCGCTCGCTGGAAAACGATGCGCGGATCGCGAGCGCACGCGCCGATAGCCTGAGCGCCAGCCTCGACCAGCTCAAGCGACAGGCGACGTCGAACAATGGACAGGATGTCCAATTGCGGGCGCTGGAGCGAGAGGCGAAAGCGCAGCGCGATCTGCTGGAATCCTATCTTGCCAAGTATCGCGAAGCGAGCACCCGCGAAAACATCGATGCGGTCCCGTCCGATGCGCGGATCATTTCGCGCGCAATCGTCTCGAACAATCCCGCCTATCCGAAGAAGCTTCCGACCGTGCTGATCGCCACCATGGCGATGCTGATGTTGACGTCGGGCTATGTTGCGGCGGGTGAACTGCTGCGGATGACGACGCCGCGCCCCGGCATTCCAACGGGTCCACGGATGGAAACCCCCATCCGCGACGTGCTGCGGCCTCAAAAGCCGTCGGCCGTTGTCGAGATCGAACGTCTCGCCGGAGCTTTGAAAGGGGGAAGTGACGGAGTCCGAAAAATCACGGTCATTGGCGCCCATCAGGACGAAAGCATTCCGCTGACAGCGCTGATCCTGGCACGCGTTCTGTCACAGGATTCGAAGGTCGTGCTGATCGACCTCGCCATGGCTTCCAGCGTGTTGTCCGCAGTTTCAACCGACCCGGGAGCCCCCGGCCTGACGGAACTGATGCAGGGCGCAGCCTCGTTCGGTGACATCATCACCAAGGACCGCCTGTCGGGCGTTCATATCGTTGGCGCAGGCCGCGATGCGTCCCAGCGTCAGTTGCTGCAATTGCCGCGGATCAATCTGGCGATCGATGCTCTGTCGCGGGCCTACGATTATGTGGTGCTGGATGCGGGTACCGCGTCGGATCTGCCTGCCAGTGTGATCGCGGCACAGGCGCATGCCGTCATCATCCCTGATCCGACCATCACGGCGGATGCGCGGGAGGTGATGAAGAACCAGTTGCTGGCATCCGGATTCACTGGCGTGAGCATTCTGACCCTGGCGCCGACGGCAATGGACCTCGCTATTCCCGGCGAGCGGGTGGCGGCTGCATAAGTCAGCCGTCAGGCCGGCCTTGAAAATCAGCGGGAAATGGCGTTGCGCAGCATTTGCGCCATCTGCATGAGCGCGGGATTTTGCTTCACCAGCCGCTTGGCGTGAGTCAGCGACGACATGCCGATGGCCGTCAGCCGGCCGCGCGCGGTCAAGGGAATGAAGGCATCGACGATCGGCTCGTCTTCCTTACAGAAGGTCAGCTTGTACTCGTCCGAGCCGACGCCGAAATCCACCGAGGTGTAACCGCGCTCGGCGAAATGGTCGATCATGTAGCGTAGCAGGATCAGCCCGGGACTGTAGCGCGCATTTTCCGAGATCGTGTAGGTGTTGAACATGGTGGAAAAGCGCTCGCCATCCGCCACGCAGGAGAAGATGGAGATCATCTCGCTGTCGCATTCGAGCGCATGCAGTTCGATGGCGCGCGCGCCGTTCGGAAGTTTTGCGAGGCAAGCGTCGCGCACAAAGCTTTTGGTCGCGGGATCGGAGAAAATGTCCGGCAGCTTTGACAGCGCCATGCGCTGCGGCTTGATCAGGAAGAACGCATCGAGCAGCCGGTTGATGTCCGCGTCCGTCTCCGCAACGAAATAGCGATAGCCGGGGAGCGCCTGCAGCTTGCGCTCCTTGTTGCGCAGCCGCCGCCGTGTCGACGTGCTGATCCGCTCTTCCGGCTTGCAGCCGCGCGTCATGGTCAGCATCGGGCATGGATTGGTCGAAGGTTGTCCGGCCCATGCCGCGAGCGGATTGGTGATGGCCTGCCACTGCTGTGGCTGCTGGGTGAAGGCCAGCACGTCGGGACCGTCGGGCTGCTTTCGGATGGCGGCGAACAGGGCATCGAGTTCGGCCTGCGTCACTGTCCCGATGAATGCGCGGCGCCACAGCGCCATGTTGAAGGTGGGATGCTTGCCGCCCATGAACCGCGCAACCCGCGCGCCGTTTTCGCGGCTGATGACGAGGGGGAGCAGCAGCAGCGGGTGATTGTCGGCATCATAGGCCGTGACGATGAACGGCATGACGCCATCATGTTTGCCGACGGTCTGCTGCCAGGCGTTGAGAAGTTCGAAGCGCTGGTACGGCGTGAAGAGGAAATCGGGGCCCTCAAACGAGCGCCAGCGGGTTTCCGCCTCCGCCATGTCGCGCACGATGTCCACGCGCGCGATGCGGCTCAGGCCGGTGGTGGCCCGCGCCGCAGCGTCGGGGCCGTGAAGTGTCGCAGCCATGGCCATGCGAGGACCTGATTTCCAAGACATTTCAAAAGTTGGAGCGTGGACCGACCTTATTCAAACAAATATCAACAAAGGGTAATGAGAATACCGTAGCGCCGGCTCTCCGCGCGCTTCGAAAAGGGGGCGAAGTGCCGTTTCAGGGAGGCCTGCTGGCGAATATCGGGCTGGAATTGGCGCATTTCAGCGGCCTCGCACGCCTCATGGAAGGCCGGACCGGCGGCGCCGGCGTCATTCTCGGATTTCAGCACGTTCGCCCAAAGCGCGCCGATGCGTTCCAGCCGCTGCGTGCGCAGGAGGTCTCGCCGGAGTTTCTCGACCGCGCGATCACGGCGCTGAAGACGTGGAATTTCGATATTCTTCCGATCGGTGATGTGGCCGGGCGTGCCGGGCAGGCGGCTCTGGCGCGGCGTTTCGTCTCGCTCACGTTCGACGGCGCCTATCGCGACTTCATGATGCATGCCTATCCGGTGCTGTCGCGTCATCGCGTTCCGTTCACGGTCTACGTTCCGACCGGCTTTGTCGATGGTATCGGCAGGGCATGGTGGCTCGCGCTCGAACAGGTCGTGGCGCGCAACAACCGGATCGGCCTCGTGATGAACCGTAGCGAACACCATTTCTTCGCAGCGACCCTCAAGGAGAAGCGCCAGCTATACGGTATCCTCCATGCCTGGATGATGACGCTTGCGCCGGATGACGTGGCCGTTGCCATCGCCGACCTGTGCAGTCGTTACGGTGTCGATCTCGCCGCAGTCTCAACCGGCATCGCCATGGGCTGGGAAGACCTCGCAAAGCTGGCGCGCGATCCGCAGGCGACCATTGCGAGCGCGACGGTCAACTATCCGAACCTCGCACACATGAAAGGCACACATGTGCTGCGTGAAATGACCATGGGCCGCACGGTGCTGGAAAATGCGCTCGGCGGGACATGCCAGCACTTTGCCTATCCGTTTGGAGGCGAAGGGAGTTTCGGTCCGCGCGAGATATTGCTGGCGAAGGAGGCCGGATTTTCATCCGCGGTCACTGGCAAATCCGGCGTGATCCGAAGCGACGGCCGGTCGGACCCGATGGCGCTGCCACGGATCATGTGGGACGGCCGGCGGACATCGCTGCGGGCCTTGCGCGTGGTGCTGTCGGGCCTCACGGTGCGGCGGGAAAAGCGCCGGGACGTGGAACCTGCGATCAACTACGGCTGAGGATCGGGCCGCTGCATCCACGTGATTAGCGGCATTGCGGGCAGGACCCAGCCAAGACCGACCACCACGTAGTAGATTGCCTGCGCCAGCCGTGACGAGGCCAAGAGCGGCGTTTGCGCAATCGCCATGCCGAGGAGGGACCAGACCACCACGAGGCCCAGAAGCCCGAATGTTCCGATAAGTTTTCGCGTGCGGATCTTCATAACAGGATTGTGCGGGTGACCGTGGCGGCGCGGCTTGCGCGGAAAAGTGCGGGGACTATAAGGACCGCGCAAATTCATTCAAGGCTGCTTTTTCGAGATGCTGACGCCGATTTCGACCGACCAACAGGCTTACGCCGCAGGCATGCGGCAGGTCCGCGCATGGCTCATCGTGGTCGCGGCCATGATCGTCTGTACCCTGATGGTGGGCGGCGCGACGCGGCTGACGGAATCCGGACTTTCCATCGTCGAATGGAAGCCCGTCACGGGGACAGTCCCGCCGCTGACGGACGCGGAATGGTCGCGGCAGTTCGAGGCCTACAAGACCATCCCGCAATACCGCGAGATGAATCGCGGAATGAGCCTGTCCGAGTTCAAGACGATCTTCTGGTGGGAGTGGGGCCATCGGCTGCTCGGCCGCCTGATCGGTGCGGTCTTCCTGTTGCCATTCCTCTGGTTCCTGTGGCGCGGCTATCTGTCGTCCGATCTCAAGCGCCGGTTGTGGATCATTTTCGCGCTCGGTGGCCTGCAGGGCGCGGTCGGGTGGTGGATGGTCTCTTCCGGCCTGACCGAGCGGGTGTCCGTTTCCCAGTACCGGCTCGCGCTCCATTTCATTCTTGCGCTGGTGATCTTCTCCGCGATTGTATGGACGCTGCGGCGGCTCGATCGTCTGCCGCCCGCGCTCGGCTCAGCGCGCCTCAAAATGACCAGTAGAATTCTCGTCGCACTGGTGTTTCTGCAATTGTACTTCGGCGCGCTGGTGGCGGGATTGCGCGCAGGCCGTGCGTTCAACACCTGGCCGCTGATCGATGGCGCGTTCATTCCGGCGGCGGAGCGTCTGTTCTTCGAACAGCCGTGGTGGCGAAACTTCTTTGACAGCACGCTGACGGTGCAGTTCACGCATCGCATGATCGCCTATACGCTGGTGATTGTCGCCATTCTTCATGCGATCGATGCATTCCGCTCCCGCGCCAGCGCAGCCGTGACCACGGGCGCTGCGTGGATCGCGTCGATGATGTTCGTCCAGATGATCATCGGCATTCTGACGCTGCTCAATCAGGTGCCGATCGATCTTGGTCTGGCGCATCAGGCCGTCGCGATCGTCGTGCTCACGCTGGTGCTGTGTCAGGCCGAGCGGTTGGGTCGGACATTGCCGGAAACCACCTCGGCCAAGCTGCGCCTGGTCGTCGGCGAAGGCTCCTGAATCGAACTATTCTAATTTTTCGCTTGTCGGAAAAGTATCGAATACACGAGCAGGATTTGTAACCTCGATCATTTGCTGGAGCTGGTTTTCAGCAACCCGGATTTTTTCAGGCCATTTGCTCTGGACCAAATAAAAACGCGGCGCCATGCCCGGCGCCGCGTTTCCCGTTTCAGCCTGGAAAGGCGCGTTACGCCTTAAGCGCCTGATCCAGATCGGCGATGATGTCTTCCTTGTCTTCAAGGCCGACCGAGAGGCGCACCACATCGACGCCAGCGCCCGCCAGCGCCTTCTGCTCGTCGCTGAGCTGGCTGTGGGTGGTGGAGGCCGGATGAATGATCAGCGAGCGGGTGTCGCCGACATTCGCCAGATGCGAGAACAGCTTCACGTTCGAGACGAGGCTGACGCCTGCGTCATATCCGCCCTTCAGGCCGAAAGTGAACACCGCGCCGGCGCCCTTCGGCGCGTATTTACGCGCCAAGTTGTGGTAGCGGTCGCCCGGCAGGCCCGCATAGCTGACCCAGGCCACGGCCGGATTCGCGGACAGCCATTCGGCGACGGCCTTGGCGTTGTCGGAATGCCGCTGAACGCGAAGGGCGAGCGTTTCGATGCCGGTCAGGATCATGAAGGCGTTGAAGGGCGACAGGGCCGGGCCGAGATCGCGCAGGCCGATCACACGCGCGGCGATGGCGAAAGCGAAATTGCCGAAAGTTTCGTGCAGCTTGATGCCGTGATATTCGGGCCGAGGTTCGCTGAGGACCGGATACTTGCCGCTCTTGGACCAGTCGAACGTGCCGGCATCAACAATGATGCCGCCGATTGAGTTGCCATGTCCGCCGAGGAACTTGGTCAGCGAGTGCAGGACGATGTCCGCGCCGTGATCGATCGGCTTGACGAGATAGGGCGAGGCCAGCGTGTTGTCCACGATCAACGGCACGCCGGCCTTGCGCGCGATGGCGGCGATGGCTTCGATGTCGGTGATGGTGCCGCCGGGATTGGCGATGGACTCGATGAAGATCGCTTTCGTCTTCGGCGAGAGCGCGCGCTCGAAGCTCGCGACGTCGTCGGTGTCCGCCCACACCACGTTCCAGCCGAATGCCTTGAACGAATGGTTGAACTGGTTGATCGAGCCGCCGTAGAGGCGGCGTGCCGCGATGAATTCATCGCCGGGCTGGAGCAGGGCGTGGAACGTCACCACTTGCGCGGCGTGCCCCGATGCCACGGTCAATGCCGCCGTGCCGCCTTCGAGCGCGGCGACGCGCTCTTCGAGGACGGCATTCGTCGGGTTGCCGAGGCGGGTATAGATGTTGCCGAAAGCCTGCAGGCCGAACAGCGAAGCGGCGTGGTCGGCGTCGTTGAAGACGAACGACGTGGTCTGATAGATCGGCGTCGAGCGTGCGCCCGTTGTCGGGTCCGGCTGCGCGCCAGCGTGAATGGAGAGTGTCGAGAAGCCGGGCAGTCGGTCCGTCATGAGATGTCCTTATCCAGAGCCGCGAGCGGGCATGAGAAGAATATGCTGCTGACAGCTATACTCTTCGTCAAGCGATCGGCAAGCGGCGGCGTTAACAGGCAATAGGTCTGTCGTCAGGCCGGGCGCGGCAGCATAATCGTTCTGCCGTGCTCCGGGATCAGGACACGTCGTTCTTGTCCTTGGCGGCGCGATCCGCCGCGGCGGTGACGCCGCCGACCACACTGCTCCGATTCAATGACAATCGCATGTTGCTTGTCGGGATCGGCGCGCGCTTGGAGCTAAGGGTGCGCGAATTGACGCCGAGCCACTGGATCTCGGAGGTCAGCCGCGCGTATTCGATCTTGGGGCAGCGGTTCATCACGACCTTGAGGCCTGCCGCCTCCGCTTTCGCGGCGGCCTGATCGTTGCGTACGCCGAGCTGCATCCAGATCACTTTGGGTGGCACGGGTAGGGCTAACGCTTCATCGACGACGGCGGCAGCGGCATCCGAATTGCGGAAGATGTCGAGCATGTCGAACGGACGCCCGATGTCCTTCAACGACGCGACGAACGGTTTGCCGACAAGGTTTTTGCCGACCTGACCGGGATTGATCGGGATCATGTCGTAGCCGCGCTCGGCGAGATATTTGAAGGCAAAATAGCTCGGCCGCACGTTGACCGGCGAAGCGCCGACCATTGCGATCGATTTCACGCCGGTCAGAATCCCGCGAATATAGCTGTCGTCGTAATTGTCGTGATTCATTCCGGTATGTCGCTTTGTTTTGGTCCGCAGCTAGCGGTCTTCCCATTTGGGATCGCGTTTCTCGATGAAGGCGCCGATGCCTTCCTCGGCGTCCCGCGCCATCATGTTTTCGGTCATGACCTGTGCGGCGTAGGTATACGCATCAGCGAGGGTCATTTCGGCCTGTCGGTAAAAGGCTTCCTTGCCCACCTTCAGCGTGTAAGCGGATTTCAACGCAATGGCTTTCGCGAGTTCGATGGCCGCGTCCCGCTCGGTGCCTGCCGGAACGACGCTGTTGACGAGGCCAAGTTCGCGCGCGCGTTCGGCGGAGATGTGGTCGCCGGTCAGCAGCATGTGCATGGCGTGCTTGCGCGGCACATTGCGGGTCAGCGCGACCATCGGCGTCGAGCAGAACAGACCGATGTCGATCCCCGGCGTGCCGAAGACCGCTTTCTCGGATGCGACCGCGAGGTCGCATGTCGCCACCAGTTGGCATCCGGCGGCCGTCGCCACGCCTTGCACGGCCGCGACGACGGGCTTCGGCAAGTGGACAATGGCCTGCATCATCTCGCTGCAGGCCTTCATTATCGACGCGAAATAGGCGCGGCCCTTGTCGGCATCGGCGCGGCGCGCGGTCAGTTCTTTCAGGTTGTGCCCGGATGAATAGGCAGGGCCCTTCGCCGCGATCACGACGGCACGAATGATCCTGTCGTCGCGGATGGCGTTCAGTTCGGCATGCAACGCCGCGATCATCGCGTCCGAGAGGGCATTGCGGGTTGCCGGTGAATCGAGCGTGAGCACCGCGATGCTGCCGATGGTTTCACGCAGCAGCGGCGAGGGGGCTTGTGGGACCGGGGAGCGGGATGCTTGCAGAGTCATGCGTTTACGATGGTTCAGCCAAGGGTGCCGAATGTGACTTTGGTGGGGTCGTTATTGTCCTCACCATAAGATACAAAACCGTCACATACGAGTGCAGGGCAGGACATAACTTCCATGAACAAGGCGAAAATGACGGTTGCAGAAGTGGAAGCGTTTCTCCACAGGGAGTTTCCGCAGGCCTTCGCCAGCGGCGAGATTCTGATCGAGAGCGCGGACGGCGCGACCTGCCTGCTGCGCCAGCCATACAGCGAGCGGATGCTGCGTCCGGGTGGAACCGTGTCCGGGCCGACGCTCATGGGACTGGCGGATCTCGCCATGTACGTGGTGCTGCTGTCGGCCATCGGTCCCGTCGGATTGGCGATGACCACCAGCCTCAACATCAATTTCCTCCGCAAAGGGGAGCCGGGCCAGGATGTGCTGGCGGCCGCCAAGCTGATGAAGCTCGGAAAGCGCCTCGCTGTCGGAGAAGTGAGCCTGTTATCAGGCACTTCGCCCGATCCCATCGCCCATGTGACATCGACCTACTCCATTCCGAATACTTGATGATTTTCGAGGTATTATAACACCATATTTATAAGTTATTGTTTTATTGATATTATTTTCCGTGTCGCGGCATTGACGCGCACGGTTCGGTTATCTAGAACCGCGCCACGTCCGGCGATTGTGCCGGACATGCCATTTCACGGACAACTCACATGAAGACGTTTTCGGCAAAGCCTGCCGAGGTCAACAAGAAGTGGGTGCTGATCGACGCCAAGGGTCTGGTCGTCGGTCGCCTCGCGACCTTGGTCGCCATGCGTTTGCGCGGCAAGCACCTCCCGACCTACACCCCTCACGTCGATTGTGGTGACAACGTCATCATCATCAACGCCGCTCAGGTCGTCCTTACCGGACGCAAGCGCGACCAGAAGTTCTATTATAACCACACCGGTTTCATCGGTGGCATCAAGGAACGTTCCGCGAAGTCGATCCTCGAAGGCCGTTTCCCGGAGCGCGTGGTCGAGAAGGCCGTCGAGCGCATGATCCCGCGTGGTCCGCTGGGCCGCGTGCAGCTCGGCAATTTGCGCGTTTACGCCGGTGCAGAGCATCCGCACGAAGCGCAGCAGCCCGAGACGCTGGATGTCGCATCGCTGAACCGCAAGAACACGAGGGCCGCATAATGTCCGATACCATGCAATCCCTCGACCAGCTCTCGTCGCTGAAGACGGCCGTGGCTGAAGGTCCGAAGTACGAGAAGAAGGTCGACAAGCAGGGCCGCGCTTACGCCACTGGCAAGCGCAAGGACGCTGTCGCCCGCGTCTGGATCAAGCCGGGCTCCGGCAAGATCGTGGTCAACACCCGCGACGTCGAAACCTATTTCGCGCGTCCCGTCCTGCGCATGCTGATCCAGCAGCCGATCGTCGCCGCTGCCCGTCAGGGCCAGTACGACGTCGTTGCGGCGGTCGCCGGCGGCGGTCTTTCGGGCCAGGCCGGCGCGGTGCGTCACGGCATCTCGAAGGCGCTGACCAACTTCGAGCCGGGTGGGCGAGGGGTCCGAAGGAGGGGCGGCTCCCGGACCCGCGCCTGGCGCGTGGTCGAACGAAAGAAGTCGGGCAGGGCAAGGGCCCGCCGGTCCTTCCAGTTCTCGAAGCGCTAAGGCGCGCTTCGCTGCCAGTTCTCGAAGCGCTAACAGCTTCGTTCAAATTGTCCCGGTTACGGGACCGCACAAAGGGCGCCTTCGGGCGCCCTTTGTCGTTCCAGATACAATCGAATTGCCGCGATTTTTCCTGAAAATTGTGTGACGCGCGCAAACGGAGCGCCAAGATACCGTTGCTAGTCTCGCCGGTGGCTGAGGGAGCTATTCCAGCTCCATCGATATTGAAGCGCTGCAGAAGATGCCGGTCACCACCCATCTCTCCCTCGATATTTCGACGCTCTATCTTGCTGCGACACTCGCAGCGGCACTGCTTGGCGCCATGCTGCTGTTCTTCTGGCGGCAGGAGCGGATCGCTGCGCTCGGCTGGTGGGGCACGGCGTATATCCTTGGCGCGGCATCCGTCGCGTTGTGGACAGCCGGTGGCGCCGGCCTGGGCTGGAAGCTGTCGCTCGCCGTGAACGTGGTTGGTTTCATCGCCTGCGGCCTGGTGTGGGACGCGGCGCGTGTCTTCCATGGACGCCGGGCGCTCTGGCTCGCTGTGCTCGCGGGGCCCTTGCTGTGGGTTGCGGCGACAATCGCGTTCCATCCGCTCAATCCGGAAGTGCAAATGCTGCTGGGTGCGGGCATCGTCGCTTTCTATGCGGCGCTGACCACGGGCGAACTGCTGCGAGAGCGCCGCAAGTCCATGCGTGCGCGATGGCCCGCCCTTGTTATTCCGGCGATGCACGGCGCGGTTCTGATGCTCCCGCTTATTCTGGGCGATATGTTCCGCTCCCGCGATGCGCAGTTGATGGAGCAGGTCTGGGTCGTGGTGTTCGCCGCGGAACTGGTTCTCTATGCCGTCGGAACGGTCTTCATCATCGTCATGCTTGTGTCGGAACGCGCGGTCAGCGTGCACAAGACCGCGGCTTCGGTCGATCCGCTGACCGGACTTCTCAATCGCCGCGGATTCAGCGAAGCGACGGCGCGGATGATTGAACGCGAAGCCAAGGCCGGCCGGCCCGTCACCGTGCTGATCTTCGACATCGATCATTTCAAGTCGGTCAACGACCGTTTCGGCCACGCCGCGGGTGACGATGTGCTCAAGGTTTTCGCCGATGTCGTCGTCGGCTCGTTGCGCATCACGGACCTTGTCGGCCGGGTGGGCGGCGAGGAATTCGCGGCCCTTCTGCCCTGTTCGGTGGAGGAGGCTGTTCTGGTCGCCGAACGCGTCCGTGAGGCGTTCGAGGCGTCGGGCGTTGCCATCGACGATGCGCCATTGGAAACCACCGTCAGCATCGGTGTGTCCGGCGGACCGGCGAACACCGAACTCGAGGTGCTGATGGCGTCGGCCGATACCGCACTCTATCAGGCCAAGCGTGGCGGTCGAAACCGCGTGGAGGTTGCCGTGGAGCAGCCGCTGTCGCTGGAAAGCTCCCGGCGCAAACTCGCGAAAGTCGCGCCGCAGCCGGATGCGGAGAAGCGCGAGCCTGAGGGCGAGCCGGCGATGGAAGTCGCCGTCTGACCGCCGCCCGTCTGCTAACACTCCGTTTACCATCCGCGACTTACGATGCGGCATGCTCACAGCACACCGCGATTCCAAGTCCGACCTCAGCGCTCTCGAAGCTGCCGTCGAGTCCGCCCGCGCAGGTTTTGCCTGCATGTTCTCGACGTCCGACGAGTATGAGGGGGCGCTGATTGCCGCCCGCCGCGCGGAAGGGCGCTATGGTTCGCAACGGGACTGGCAGCCGTTGCTTCTCGGCGGCTCCGCCGTGGTTCTGCTCGGCGCCATTCTTGCGATGATCTGAGCGTTTTCAGAGCCGTGCTGCAATGAACAGGACGCCGCATGGCGTCCTTTTGCTTTTCTGGCTTTCGGATTTGCGCTAGAGCCCGTTCATAACCAGAAAGGGCGGAAGACCATGATTACCGAAATTGCACAGATCGAGATTAAGCCGGGCAGCGAAAAGGATTTCGAGGCCGCCGTCGTCATGGCGCAAAGCATCTTCAAGCGCTGCAAGGGCTGGAAGAGCTTCGAACTGCACCGCTCGATCGAAAAACCGTCGCGCTATCGGCTGCATATCAAATGGGAGACGCTGGAAAATCACACCGTGGACTTCCGCGAGTCGTCGGACTTCCAGGAATGGCGTGCCCTGGTCGGCCCGCACTTTGCGTCGCCGCCGGAAGTCGAGCACACCAACACCGTGTTGAATTTCTGAGGTGAGCTTGAGACCCTGAATGAAAGGCGCCGGAAACGGCGCCTTTTTTTCGGTCACGCCATCTTGAATTCGGGCTCGCGTTCTTCGTCGTCTTCGCGGACGTAGGTGATGATCACCTTGACGATGGCCATCAGCGGCAGCGCCAGCGCCAGCCCCCACAGCCCGAACACGACGCCGAGCAGGATCTGGAACGCGAACAGCGTCGCGGGCGGAATGTCGAGCGCCTGCCGCTGGATGATCGGCGTCAGGATATAGCTTTCCAGCGCATGCACGCCGAGGAATAGCACGAACGCGCTCGCCGCCGCGACCCAGCCGGAGGCAAGGCTCGCCAGCACGATGATCAGCCCGCCGATCAATGCGCCCACGGTCGGGATGAAGGCGAGCAACCCGGCCTGGATGCCGAGGATGAACGCACTGTCGATGCCGATGATGGTCAGGCCGATCCAGGTCACGAGGAACACCGCAGCCATGGTGATCATCTGCGCGATCAGCCAGCGCTCCAGCGTGTCGCTGATCCGGTCCACCACGGCGGTGACGCTGGTGCGGTGTTTCTTCGGCGCCAGCGCCAGCAGGCCCTTGCGATAGACGCCGGGCTGCGCGGCGAAGGAGAGGCCGAGGAACAGCACGATGAAGAAGTTGCCGACGGCGCTCACCGTTCCAAGCACCAGCTTGAGGGTCTGGGTCACAATTGCGCCGCCGCCGGAGGCGAGGGCGCCCGCGCTCGGCAGGTTCTTCGGCAATCCGGCGGGCGGCGCGGGTGTGTTGGTCGCAGGCGTCTCGGAGGTGGCCGTTGGTGTGGCGGTCAGGGAGCCGAGGTCGAGAAAGCTGGGATCGACGCCCTGCTGTTCGAGAAAAGTCTTCACCGGGGCGAGCCGCGATTTCAGCGTGGTGCTGAGCACGGCAGCCTGCCGCGCGATGGTCGCGCCACCGAGAAAGACGACCCCGGACAGGAGGCCGGCCAGCACGACGCAGACAAGGGCGAGGCGCAAGGCGTGCGGGCCACCCATCACCTTCTGCAACAAATGTGTCATGGCGGTCAGCGCGACGCCGAGCAGCACGCCCGCGAACACCAGGAACAGCGTCGCGGCGTAGTACCATGCGAACAGCACGAAAACGGCGAATGTGACAATGCCGATGCCGCCCATCGCGATCGACCATGCAAGGTCGCCGCGGGTCTGAACTCGGGTCTCGATTGGGCCTGTCACGTCCGTCCTCCGCCATGGCTGTCACCACTCTTCCCCGAAAGGCGGGGGCGGATCAAGGGAGGATCGGTTGCAAAGACGGGGAGACGGTGCCGTTCACCGGCGACCGCGGCATCATATCTCTAAATCGCCCCTGTTTTCGGAGCGACTTTGTGCCGGAAACGCCGCTCGCGCGTCAGTTCACGCGGACTTCGCCTTGCGCCCGTCCTGAATCGCGCGCCAGACTTTTTCCGGCGTCAGCGGCATATCGATGCTGGTGACGCCTTCGTCGGCCAGCGCGTTCAGCGCTGCATTGACGATGGTGGCGAGGCTGCCGGCACAGCCGGCCTCGCCGCAGCCCTTGGTGCCGAGTGGATTTGAGGTCGCGGGCGCGGGCAGATCGCCGAGTGTCATCGGCGGAATGTCGCCCGCGCGCGGCAGGGCGTAGTCCATGAACGAGCCCGTCACCGGCTGCCCGTTGTCGTCATAGGCGACGCATTCCATCAGGGCCTGACCGATGCCCTGCGCGACGCCGCCATGAACCTGTCCGGCCACGATCATCGGATTGATCACCGTGCCGAAATCGTTGATGCCGGTGTAATTGACGATCCGCACCACACCGGTGTCGGGATCGACCTCGACTTCCGCCACATGGCAGCCGTTCGGGAAGGTCGAAGGCACGCCCTGAATGGTGTGATCGACATCGAGCGAGGAAGGCGCGCCGTCGGGCATCGGTGCGTTCCGCAATGTCGCCGCGAGGTCCATGATGGCGATGCTGCGGTCGGTTCCTGCGATAGTGAAATGCCCGTTGGCGAATTCCATGTCGCCTGCGGACGCTTCAAGCACATGGGCCGCGGCCTGTTTGCCTTTTTCGATCACGAGCTTCGAGGCTTCGACAATCGCCGCGCCGCTGGCGGTGATCGAGCGAGAGCCGCCGGTGCCGTTTCCGGTGTGCACGATGTCGCTGTCGCCCTGTGTCAGTCGGATGGATTCGAACGGCACGCCGAGTTGCGCCGCCAGCACCTGCGCGAACGGCGTGGCATGGCCCTGACCGTAGTCCAGCGTGCCGGTGATGACGCGCACCGTCCCGTCCGCTTCAAACACGATCTTGCCGAGTTCGGCGCTGGGCGGCGCGGTGATTTCGAGATAGGAGCCCACGGCGATGCCGCGCAGCTTGCCGCGCTTGCGGCTTTCCTTCTTCCGCTTGGCGAAGCCTGCGAGGTCGGCCTGTTCGATGGCCTTGTTGAAGACAGCGGGGAAATCGCCGCTGTCATAGGTGAAACCGTTGGCGGCATCGTAGGGGATCTGCGCGGGCTTGATGAAGTTGCGCTTGCGCAAGGTCAGGCGGTCGATGCCCATTTCATCGGCGGCGCGATCGATCAGCCGTTCCATGAAATAATTCGCTTCGGGGCGGCCCGCGCCGCGATAGGCGCCCATCAGCGTGGTGTTGGTCAGCACGCACTTGATGTCCACGCCGATCAGCGGCATGCGATAGACGCTGTTGATGTTCTTGGCGATGTTGAGCGACAGCGGCAACGGCGCGACGCCGGTGATATAGGCGCCGAGATTGCCGTAGCCGCGCACGCGCACGCCAAGAAATGTACCATCGGCCGCCAGCGCCAGTTCGCATTCGACATCCTGCGCGCGGCCGTGGCTGTCTGACAGGAAACTGGTGGAGCGCTCGTCGGTCCATTTCACCGGGCGGCCGAGTTCGCGCGCGGCATGCATGATGCAGATATATTCGGGATAGTTCGTGTTCTTCATGCCGAACGAGCCGCCGACATTATGTGTCAGCAGGTGAACCTTGTCGTTCGGAACGTTCATCGTCTTCGCCAGTGACGTGCGGTTGCCCGCCACGCCCTGAGTCGGCACTTCAATGGTGAAGCGCTGGGTTTTCCTGTCGTAGCTCGCCAGCGCCGCGCGCGGCTCCATCGCCACCACGGCAAGGCGCGTGTTGACGACGGTCAGGCGCGTGACATGCGCTGCGTTCTTAAATGCTGCGTCCAGCGCAGCGTCATCGCCGGAGTGATAGTCGAGCGCGACATTGTTCGGGATGTGATCGTAAAGCTGCGGCGCGCCCGGCCTTGTGGCTTCCTCCGCGCCGGTCACGGACGGCAGCGGTTCGATGTCCACGACAACGGCTTCTCCCGCCTCGCGCGCTTGCGCCAGCGTCCGAGCCACCACGAAGGCCACCGGATCGCCGACAAAGCGCACCTTGTCCGTCATCAGCGGCAGGCGGTTGGTTTGAAACAGCGGCGAGCCGTCACGATTTTTCATCGGCAGGCCGCAGGTGAAGGAATTGTAGCCGGCTTGGGCGAGGTCCGCGCCGGTCCATATGCCAAGAACGCCGGGCATGGCGCGGGCCGCTTCAACGTCGATGGCCTTGATGATCCCGTGGGCGTGGCTGCTGCGGACGATCCAGGCGTAGACCTGATCGGGTAGGTTGATGTCGTCGGTATAGGTTCCCTTACCCCGCACCAGCGTGTCGTCTTCCTTGCGCCGGATGGGCTGGCCAATACCAAATTTTTGCAATGCGGCATCGTTTTCGGCCGAAATGCGGGACGGGTGATCGAGCATGGGAAATCCGGTGAAAAGCGAGGGATTGGCGGCAGAAAGCTGCCGCGCTGGGCCAGGGACTAGGCCTTAAGGCTAGGTCTTGGCGTTAAACTTAAGGTCTCTCAATCGGGGTCACAATGGACGATTGGGGATGCCGCGGTTGCACCATGCACCTGCGCTGTTAGACTTTGCGTCCAAAGAGTGATCGCGTCGGGAACGGCGCGGCAGAGATGGATTTGCATGAACGAAGACGTGCGGCTGCACGACGGCCATGAGCCGCGTGTCAGCCCGTCAGGACCGGCGACGGGGGATGTGCTGGATCGCGGCCAAAATCGCGCTCCGGCCATGCCTACGGCGTATGCCGCGCTGGATCTTGGCACCAACAATTGCCGCTTGCTGATCGCGCGCGTGTCCCATGACGGGTTTCGCGTGATCGATTCGTTTTCGCGCATCATCCGGCTGGGCGAGGGCATCGCCTCCACGGGCCGTATCAGCGATGCCGCCATCTCGCGCGCCGTGAGCGCCCTGAGCGTGTGCGGGGACAAAATCCGCGCCAAGGGCGCCAAACGGTTGCGCACCATCGCCACGGAGGCTTGCCGGGCGGCGGACAATTCCGATGCGTTTCTCGATCTGATCGAGCGCGAAACCGGCATCAAGCTCGAAGTTATCGACCGCGAAACCGAATCCACGTTGGCCGCGATCGGCTGTTCGCCGCTGCTTGATGTCGACGCCAAGGGGGCGATCCTGTTCGATATCGGTGGCGGTTCCACCGAGGTGGTGCGGATCGAACGTCCGGGCGGGAATATGCAGGCGCCGCCGGCCAAGGGGCCGTGGGTATCGCTGCCGCTCGGCGTCGTGACGCTGGCGGAACAGTTCGGCGGTACTCACGTGACGCGCGAGTCCTACAGCGCGATGGTCGACGAAGTTGCAAAACATCTCGCGCCATTCGCCGCGCAGCACGGCCACGACCTGTCGAACATGCATCTGCTCGGCACGTCGGGCACGGTGACCACGGTGGCGGGCGTTCACCTCGGCCTGTCGCATTACGACCGGCGCAGGGTGGACGGCTTGTGGATGAACGACGCGGAGATGGACCGCGCCATCGCCCGTCTGCTCGACATGACCTATCAGGAGCGCGCGCAAAATGCCTGCATCGGCGCCGAGCGGGCCGATCTCGTGCTGGCCGGTTGCGCGATCCTCGATGCAATCCGCGCCGCGTTCCCGCTGCCGCGTCTTCGCGTGGCGGATCGCGGGCTGCGCGAGGGCATGCTGGTGGAGATGATGCGGGCCGACGGCGCGATCCTGGCCTGCTGACGGCGCGCCGGAAACATCGTATGGAAGTCGCAACCTGCGACCGAAAGCTTTTTCATGGCGAAAGACACCACAGGACGGCTGCATGTCACGGTGAAGACCGGCGGCAAGCGCAAGCTGTCATCGAAGCTCTGGCTTGAGCGGCAACTCAATGATCCTTACGTCGCGCAGGCCAAGCGTGACGGCTTCCGGTCACGCGCGGCCTACAAGCTGCAGGAGATCGATGACAAGCATCGCATCCTCAAGCGGGGGCAGGTGGTGGTCGATCTCGGCGCCGCGCCCGGCGGATGGAGCCAGATCGCAGCCAAGCGCGTCGGCTCGGTGGAAGGCAAGGGCAAGGTCGTTGCCATCGATCTCCTGGAGATGCCGGAGCTTCCGGGTGTCAGCTTCGCGCGGATGGATTTTCTCGACGACAAGGCGCCAGACAGGCTCCGCGCCATGATCGGCGGCGGTGCCGATGTGGTGATGTCGGACATGGCCGCCAACACCACCGGCCATCGCAAGACGGATCAGTTGCGCATCATCGGGCTGGTGGAAAGCGCCGCCGCTTTCGCCAGCGAAATCCTCAATCCGGGCGGGACTTTTCTGGCCAAAGTGTTCCAGAGCGGCGCGGATGCAGAGCTGCTGACGCAGCTCAAGCGTGACTTCGCCACCGTGAAGCATGTGAAGCCCGCTGCGAGTCGGCAGGACTCGTCCGAGCGTTACGTACTGGCGCAGGGATTTCGCGGCACGAACGAGATGCAGCGGGACTGACCGTCAGAGCTTCTGATCCCGTGCATCTTGCGTGGATTCCAGCGCGGCAGCTTCCGGTGCTTTCGGCCCTTCCATCGCGACGGTCTTGTGGCCCGAAATCTCGTTGCCCGCATCTTCCGGCAGCTTCCAGAACGAATAGGCGGACATCGCGGCGAGGACCGCGACGATCACGAAGGCGGGCCAGAAGTCGCCAGCACCCAGTTCGCTCGAATGATTCAGCGCCATGGTCGCTTCGACGCAGAACGCACCCACCGCGACGCCCGCTGAAATCGCAAGCTGCTGGTTGACGCTCATCAGCGTGGTGGCGCGGCTCATTTCGGCGGGCGTCACCTCCGCATAGGCCAGCGTGTTGATCGAAGTGAACTGCAGCGAGCGGAAGAAGCCGCCGACGATCAGAATGATCATGATCAGCAGTAGCGGCGTTGCCGGCGTAAACAGCGCGCACGCAGCCAGGAAGAACGAACTGACCACCGCATTGATGACGGTGATCTTGCGGAAGCCGAAGGTGCGGATGATCCGCGCCGCCAGCGTCTTCATGCCGAGCGCACCGACGGCCGAGGCGAACGTCACCAGTCCGGATTTGAATGGCGACAGGCCGAAGCCGATCTGCATCAGGAGCGGCAACAGGAACGGCAGCGCGCCGATGCCGAGGCGATAGAGAAAGCCGCCGGTCAGGCTGGCGCGCAGTGTCTGATGCTTCAACAGCGTGAAGTCCAGCACCGGTGACGCCGTGCGTTTGGCGTGGCGCAGATAAAGCATCATGCACACCGCGCCGCCGGCGATCAGTGCGACGACGATGGGCCATGGCAGCAGTCCGAGACCCGCCACCGACAGGCCGAAGGCGAGACCGGCGAGCCCAATTCCGGCCAGCATGAGACCGACGAGATCGAACCGCTCGGGATTTTCGCTCTTGATCGGATCGATATACTTCAGCGCCATCCAGATGCCGAGAATGCCGATCGGAATGTTGATTAGGAAGATCCAGTGCCACGAGAAATAGGTGGTGATGAAGCCGCCGAGCGGCGGGCCGATCACCGGGCCGATCAGCGCCGGAATGGTGACCCACGCCATGGCGTTGACCAACGCGCTTTTGTCGATGGAGCGCAACAGCACGAGCCGCCCGACCGGCGTCATCATCGCGCCGCCGATGCCCTGCAGCGTGCGGGCGATCACGAAATCGGTCACCGATGTGGAGAGCGCGCAACCGATGGAGCCGATCATGAAGACCATGATGGCTGCGCTGAACACCGCACGTGCGCCGAAGCGATCGGCAGTCCAGCCACTGGCCGGAATGAAGACCGCAAGCGAGAGCAGATAGGACGTGATCGCGAGCTTCAGCGTCAGCGGGCTGGTGCCGATATCGGCGGCGATGGCGGGCAGGGACGTCGCGATCACCGTCGAGTCCATGTTTTCCATGAACAGGGCGCAGGCCACGATCAGCGGTATCAGGCGTTCCTTTTGCATCGGCTCGGCTTTGTGGACAATTTTCGGGAATTAGAGGCGGGAAGAGAATATCTGCCCTCTGATAGGCGAGTCCTGAGGGGCAAGGTCAATAAACTCGCCGTGAGCGGCCCCCGTTCCGAAAAAGTCCACTGTTAGAGGGGCTTTTGCAGATGTCCCATGCGCAAAATCCATTGAATCGGGCGCGAAATGCTTTGAAACGTCATTCTTACATGCTATCGACCACCGCCAACCCCATTGATGGGCTTCGATTCGAGCGACGCACCTCGCGGCCGCTCCGTTTTGCGCATCCTGAGGTTTTATGAGCGGTCAAGGGCCGCAGAACGGAGTTGGCAAATGGCAAACAGGCAGTTGGGCGCGGGCATCCGCGAAGCATTCACATTCGACGATGTGCTGCTGAAACCGGGCCTGTCCGACATTCTGCCGTCCGATGCCGATGTCCGCACGCATCTGACCCGCGCCATCCCGCTCAACATTCCGATCATCGCTTCCGCGATGGACACCGTCACCGAGGCGCGCATGGCCATCGCCATGGCGCAGGCCGGCGGCATCGGCGTGATCCATCGTAATTTCGAGGGCGACGGCCAGGCCCAGCAGGTCCGTCTGGTCAAGAAATTCGAATCCGGCATGGTGGTGAACCCGCTCACCATCGAGCCCGATGCCAAGTTGGTCGATGCCCTGACGCTGATGAAGGATCACGGCATCTCCGGCGTTCCGGTCGTCACGGGTGCGGGCCCGAACACGCCGGGCAAGCTGGTCGGCATTCTCACCAACCGCGATGTGCGCTTCGCCACCGATCCGGAGCAGAAGGTCTCCGAACTGATGACGCACCAGAACCTTATCACGGTGAGGGAAGGCGTCAGTCAGACCGAAGCCAAGCGGCTGCTGCATCAGAACCGTATCGAGAAGCTGCTGGTGGTGGACGAGCAGTATCGCTGCGTTGGCCTGATCACCGTGAAGGACATGGAAAAGGCGGTGGCCTATCCGCTGGCGTCGAAGGATGCGCAGGGACGTCTGCGCGTTGCGGCGGCGACCACGGTTGGCGATGCGGGCTTCGCGCGCACCGAACGCCTGATCGATGCAGGTGCGGACGTGATCGTGGTCGATACCGCGCATGGCCATTCGTCGCGCGTGCTTGAAGCGGTCAACCGCATCAAGCGCCTGTCGAACGCGGTGCAGGTGATTGCGGGTAACGTCGCGACCGCGGAAGCGACGCAGGCGCTGATCGACGCGGGCGCAGACGCCATCAAGGTCGGCATCGGCCCGGGTTCGATCTGCACCACGCGCATTGTCGCGGGCGTCGGTGTGCCGCAACTCACCGCGATCATGGATTCGGTGGAAGCGGCCAATAAGGCGAACATTCCGGTGATCGCCGACGGCGGCATCAAGTATTCCGGCGATCTCGCCAAGGCGCTTGCCGCTGGTGCGAATGTTGCGATGGTCGGTTCGCTGCTCGCGGGCACCGACGAGACGCCGGGTGAAGTCTTCCTGTGGCAGGGCCGCTCCTACAAGGCCTATCGCGGCATGGGCTCGGTGGGCGCGATGGCGCGCGGTTCGGCCGATCGTTATTTCCAGCAGGACATCAAGGATACGCTCAAGCTGGTGCCGGAAGGTATCGAAGGACAGGTGCCTTACAAGGGACCGGTGGCCAACGTGCTGCATCAGCTTGCCGGTGGCCTCCGTGCCGCTATGGGTTATGTCGGTGCGAAGGATATTGAAGACTTCCACGCCAAGGCGGAATTCGTGCGGATCACCGGCGCGGGCCTGCGCGAAAGCCACGTGCACGACGTCACCATCACGCGCGAAAGCCCGAATTACCATCCGGGCGGCGCATAAACGCCGTCCAATTTCGGCCTCACCGGATCGCCAAAACGCGCTATAGTTGCGCGGCGCTTTAATTGTGCTTCGCGCAAGTCGGCCGATGTCATGTCGGCGCTATCTCACGGGCCGCTTTCATGGGACTGTTTCACGGTTTCGGGACCGGCGGCCAGTCCGGCCACGATGGCCACAACAATTTCAGAGAAGAAGAAACATGGTCGATTGGACAGACGACAGGATTGCCGCGCTTTCGGATCAGGATCTGAAGAACCTGCTGGTAAATGCCGAGCGAAAATCGGTCGCCGACGTCGCCGAAAAGTGCAAGACCGAGCTTGGCAAGCGCAACGCGCTGAAGCCGCGCAAGGCGTCCAAGGAACGCTCGCCGCTGAAGGAGCTGGAGCACGAGGTATCCGAACGGCTTGCCGTGGTCGGCAAGGAGATGGCCGCGAAGTATGACCTTTCCGAAGAAACCGCGAAGGCGAAGTCGGAAGGCGTCAAAGGCTTCAAGGCGCATCGTCTGCTGGATTCGAAAGGTTTCGCCAAGCTCGGCGGTCATCAGCGTGACGGGTCGGTCGCCATCGACCGTTATATTTCCTACCGACGCGGAAACGATATCGTGACGCTCGGTGTCTGGCTGCCGAAAGATGCTCCTGCCGACGATCACGAGTTTCATGTGAGCGCACCTGCGGCGATGATCGATGGTGGTCGGCCGTTTTCTGAAGTGAGGCCCGGCATCGCGGAAAAGGAGCTGCAGAACTCGCGTCTTATTCGCTCGTTCAAGGATCTGCCGGCTGCGGCGGAGGCCTTCGACAAGGCGCTGGCGAAGATCACGGCCTGATCTTTCGTCGTTATTCTGTTTGAAACGAGCGGCGGCATGGCATCCATGCCGCCTTTTGTGTTTTTGACCGCATGGCCGCGGGCCGTACTCTCGGCTAATAACGTTCAGGTCAAAAATCCGATGAAAGCACAGAGGGAATCCCATGTCACAGTCTGCCAAGCGCATCGTGCTCGCGTCCCGCCCGGTCGGCGAGCCGAATGCCAGCAATTTTCGTCTTGAGGATTACCCGGTCCCGACGCCGGGCGAAGGACAGCTTCTGCTGCGGACGATCTGGCTGTCGCTCGATCCCTACATGCGCGGGCGCATGAGCGACGGACCGTCCTATTCCGCGCCGGTGCCGGTCGATGGCGTGATGGAGGGCGGCACGGTCTGCGAGGTCGTGGCGTCGAACAATCCGGGCTTCGCGAAGGGCGATATCGTGCTCTCGCATTCCGGCTGGCAGCAATATGCGCTGTCGGACGGAAAGGGGCTGCGCAAGGTCGATCCGAAGGTTGCGCCGATCTCCACGGCTGTCGGTGTGCTCGGCATGCCCGGCATGACGGCCTATACCGGCCTGCTCGAAATCGGCAAGCCGAAGGCGGGCGAGACAGTGGTGGTCGCCGCGGCGTCCGGCGCGGTGGGATCGGCCGTGGGGCAGATCGCAAAAATCAAGGGCGCGCGCGCCGTCGGTATCGCCGGAGGCAAGGACAAGTGCGACTACGTCAAGAAGGACCTCGGCTTCGACGAATGCATCGACCATCGCGATCCCGATATGGCGGCGAAGCTGAAGGCAGCCTGTCCGAACGGCATTGATGTCTACTTCGAGAATGTCGGCGGCAAGGTCTTCGATGCGGTGTTCCCGCTGCTGAATTTCTTTGCGCGGATTCCGGTGTGCGGTCTGATCGCCGACTACAACACGATCTTCGGCAAGGATACGCCGACCCCGCCCTGGGCCAACTCGATCATGCGCGCCATTCTGGTGAAGCGCCTGAACTTCCGCGGATTCATCGTCCGCGATTTCGACGCGATGTTCCCTGATTTCATCCGCGACATGCCGCAGTGGCTGCGTGAGGGAAAGCTCAAGCATCGTGAGTTTGTTACCGAGGGAATTGAAAGCGCGCCGGCAGCCTTCATGGGCCTGCTCAAGGGCGCGAACTTCGGCAAGCAGCTTGTGCGCGTCGGACCGGATAAGGTCTGATTTTGAAACGCAGCGTCACCTGCACAAAGGTGACGCTGCGTCCGAAAAATTGTTTCGTGATTGAAACAAGATTACTGAAAATGGTTCGGTGATGAAAAGCTGGACCAGTTTTCAGAGCACGCGATAGCGGATCGCGTAGCTGTCATCGGGCACGCCGGCGTGAGGCAGGGCTCTCCCGGCGGGCATGACGCGATCGGTCATGTGCCATGGTCCGAATTCTTGCGAAGAACCGGGATTGGGTGGCAAGCGCAGCTTGAACGCCCGTTGCGCCTGACCCGGCAGACTGAGAACGACCATGCGTTCCGAGGTTCGGAATTTCAGCGGGACCTGACCGCGCAGTACGGCACGCCCGTCCTCGGTGACGAGTAGAGTCTCGTCGAGGCGGGCGAGCGTCTGGTTCTGGTCGGTGAGCAGCTCGACCTGCGCGTCACGCCTGGGATCATTCTTTGCCGCTGACTGCGGCAGGCGAATTTCAAATTCGACCGCGGGTGCCTGTGTGAACAGTCCGAGATGTTTCAGCGCGGCGGCACGCAAACCGAGCCCACCGGCTGTGACCACAGCTATGATCAGAACCGCGCTGACCATGCGCCGAACGAAGGTACGCATGAAGCTGGGATTGGTTTTCCGCTCGATCATCCTAGCACCGCGGCGTCTGTCGCGCCTGTGAATGGAACTTTCTGGCCATTGGTCGCTTGATCTGATGGATCGGTTCAAAGGCGGACGATCAGTTCGCCGCGGCCGCATTCATTTTGGGTTGAGGGATATTTCAATGATGATTCAGGGGCTTCTGTTGCCGACCTTTGTGCTGGCCGGCCTGACATTCCTCATACTGTTCTGGCGCGGCCGTCAGTCGCCTGCCGAGGGGGACAGCTTCAACTATCTGCATGTGCTGTTCTATGCGCTGGTCGCGCTGACGATCGAGACGCATCACGCCGATCTCGTCATCGTCCTGCTGGCATGGGTGTTCGTCGTGCTGCAGATCTTTCAGGCAGGTTTTCTTGTCGCCGCGACGGGTGGACGATCCACTTCGTTTTTCATAGCCGCGGCGTTGGTCCTGCTGGCGATGTGGCTCTATTTCGCCATTCGAGTCTTGTTTCTGATCTGAGGGACGGTTACGTCATCGCTGTCTTCCTATGAGAAAAGCACGATGACCCCCGCCGCACGGCTCTCCGCAGCCATCGAAGTCTTGTCCGCCATCGACGCGCAGCGCGTTCCGGCGTCGAACGCGCTCAAGGAGTGGGGCACCGCGCATCGGTTCGCGGGTTCGGGCGACCGCGCAGCGATTGCGGGACTTGTCTTCGACGTGCTGCGCCGCCGTGCCTCATCCGCCTGGCTGATGAATGAGGATACACCGCGCGCGCGGCTGCTCGGCATGCTCAAGCTCGAGCGCGGGCTTGATGCCGATGCCGTTGCGGCATTGTGCGACGGCGGCCGTTTCGCGCCGCAGCCGCTGACAGAGAGCGAACGCGCGGCGCTGACATTGCGCACCGTGAAGGACGCGCCTGCGCATATCGCGGGCGATTATCCCGAATGGCTCGATCCGCAGTTCGCCGCCGTGTTCGGCGACGCACGGGTGGAAGAAGCGACCGCGATGGCGAGCCGCGCGCCGCTCGATCTGCGGGTCAACACGCTGAAGGCCAAGCCGGAAAAGGTGCTGGCCTCGATGGCGCATCTCGGTGCGCGGCCCACGCCATGGTCGCCCATCGGCCTGCGGATTGATCTTGGAGCCGATGCGCGTAATCCCGGCATTCACTCCGAAGAGGCCTTCATCAAGGGCGGCGTCGAGGTGCAGGACGAAGGCTCGCAACTCGCGGCGCTGCTCACCGGGGCGAAGCCCGGCGAGCAGGTGATCGATATGTGCGCAGGCGCTGGCGGCAAGACATTGGCGCTGGCGGCGATGATGCAGGGCAAGGGCCGGCTGATCGCAACGGACCACGACAAGCGCCAGCTTGCGCCGATCCATGAGCGGCTGTCGCGCGCCGGCGTCCACAACGCCGACGTCCGCACGCCGCGCGGCGACGATACGCTTGCCGATATCGACGCATCGGCCGATCTCGTCGTGATCGATGCGCCTTGCACGGGTACCGGCACATGGCGGCGCAACCCGGATGCGAAGTGGCGGATGCGCCCCGGTGCGCTGGAGGTCCGTCTCAAGGACCAGAATGAGGTGCTGGAGCGTGCAGCGTCGCTGCCGAAGCCGGGCGGGCGGATTGCCTACATTACCTGTTCGGTGCTGCCGCAGGAGAATGCCGAACAGGTCCGGGCCTTCGTGAGCCGCCATCCGGAGTTCGCCGTGGTGCCGCCGGAGCAGGTGGCCTCGGTGCTGTGGGACAAGACCGAGGATTTCCTCGCTGCCACCCTGCAATCGCTGGAAGGTCTGCTGATGACCCCGCGCCGGACAGGGACGGACGGGTTTTTCGTATCAGTGCTGCGTAAGGCGGGATAGGCAATTTTCGTCGTCCCGGCGAAGGCTGGGACCCATAACCACCGAACGTCGTGGTGCTGCGAAACGATTGCTCCGACAGCTCTCGCAAATCGAGAAATCAGGGAATATGGGTCCCGGCCTTCGCCGGGACGACCAAGTTAAGAGATCAATCCACCCCCGCAAAACCTGCCGATAAGCCCGGTTCTGCAAGCTTTCCGGGGTTGCGACTCCGGCCCCCGTCGCGTATTTCCACCCCATGACAGCACACAGCCAGACCGCCTCCGCGACGCCCGACCGGGCGGGCGCGCATGAAAAGATTCTCATTGTTGATTTCGGTTCGCAGGTCACGCAGCTGATCGCGCGGCGCGTGCGCGAAGACGGCGTCTATTCCGAGATCGTGCCGTTCCAGAAGGCGGAAGCGGCCTTCAAGGAGATGAAGCCAAAGGCGGTGATCCTGTCGGGCGGTCCGGCTTCCGTGCTGGATCAGGACGCGCCCTCCGCACCGATGTCGATCCTCACCGCAGGTGTGCCGGTACTCGGCATCTGCTACGGCGAACAGACCATGGCGCAACAGCTCGGCGGCACTGTCGAGGCGGGGCATCACCGCGAGTTTGGCCGCGCGCTGATCGAGGTGACGGATAACTGCGCGCTGTTCGAGGATGTCTGGAAGGTCGGCGAGAAGCACTACGTCTGGATGAGCCATGGCGACCGCGTGACCAAGCTGCCAGATGGTTTCCGCGGTGTTGCGAAGGCGCCGGGCTCGCCGATTTCGGTGATCGCCGACGACAAGCGGAAGTTCTATGCGATGCAGTTTCACCCCGAGGTGGTGCATACGCCGGATGGCGCCAAACTGATCCGTAATTTCGTGCGCAAGGTTGCCGGCCTTAAGGGCGACTGGACCATGCGCGCTTTCCGCGAGGAAGCCGTTGAGAAAATCCGCGCGCAGGTCGGCAAGGGCAGAGTGATCTGCGGCCTGTCGGGCGGCGTCGATTCATCCGTGGCCGCAATCCTGATTCATGAAGCTATCGGCGACCAGCTCACCTGCGTGTTTGTCGATCACGGCATGCTGCGCAAGGATGAAGCCAAGACCGTCGTCGACCTGTTCCGGCATCACTATAACATTCCGCTGGTTCACGTTGATGCATCGAAGACTTTCCTCGGTGAACTCGAAGGGGTCACCGATCCGGAAGTGAAGCGCAAGACCATCGGCCGCCTGTTCATCGATGTGTTCGATGAGGAAGCCAAAAAAATCGGCGGCGCAGATTTTCTTGCGCAGGGCACGCTCTATCCGGACGTGATCGAGAGCGTCTCGTTTACCGGCGGGCCTTCAGTGACCATCAAGTCGCATCACAATGTCGGCGGCCTGCCGGCACGCATGAACATGAAGCTGGTCGAGCCGCTGCGCGAGCTGTTCAAGGATGAAGTGCGCGCGCTCGGTGTCGAGCTTGGCCTGCCGGATGTGTTTGTCGGCCGCCATCCGTTTCCGGGGCCGGGCCTTGCGATCCGCTGTCCGGGCGAGATCACGCGCGAGAAGCTCGATATCCTGCGCGAGGCCGACGCGGTCTATATCGACCAGATCCGCAAGGCGGGACTCTACGATACCATCTGGCAGGCGTTTGCCGTGCTGCTGCCAGTGAAGACCGTCGGCGTGATGGGCGACGGCCGCACTTACGAATACGTCGTCGGCCTGCGCGCGGTGACATCGACCGACGGCATGACGGCGGACTTCTATCACTTCGACATGGCCTTCCTCGGCGAGACCGCCACGCGCATCATCAACGAGGTGAAGGGCGTCAACCGCGTGGTTTACGACGTGACCAGTAAGCCGCCCGGCACGATCGAGTGGGAGTGATCTCGATCGAGCCAGTGTCTCGACGAGTCCTGTCAGAGACGTCAGGTCTCAAGATGGAGAGATCGTCACTTACGATTTGATGGTATGTCGTAGCGCTCGGCTGCAATTCGCATCCGCAATAAATCGTTAGGAATAAGTTATTCATCTTTCGGCTGTACATTCGTACTCTGAATATGAACGAATGGTTGCTGCCCCCTGACAATGACCAGCTCGCCAGCTTTCAGAAACGCCGAAAATCCGGATGCGCGATCGAACAGCACTGCGCTGCTCGACGATCTTTCGAATGGCATTGGCGAGCTGGGTGTCGAACTCGCCGATGTGCTTGGCAATCTGCACTACGTCGCAGAACGCGTGTCGCGTCAGTCTGCGCAGTTCGGTCATCTCACGGAAGCGGCCACCGCGATGGTCGAGGCCAACCGCAGCATCGATGAAGCGGCGCGTACTGTCCAAACCGCGACTTCGAGCGCAGTGAACGAGATCAGCGACGCGCATGGCGCGGTCGCTTCCGCAGCCAAGCACACGTCAGACCTGATCGGTTCGGTCAGCCGGATGGAAGAGCGGCTGGGTTCCGTGAGTGCCGTCCTGGCGCAGGTGGCCAAGGTTTCCGATGTCATCGAGGGCATTGCCAAGCAGACCAATCTCCTCGCGCTCAACGCCACGATCGAGGCTGCGCGGGCGGGTGCTGCGGGCAAGGGATTTGCCGTGGTGGCCGCCGAAGTCAAAAGCCTCGCTGATGCGACGCGGACCGCGACACTTCAGATCGGCGATACCGTGCGCAATCTCGACGCTGAAGTCGGGCGTCTGATCGAGGAAAGTCTGAGTGCGGCGGGGCACGCCAAGCATGCAGGCGAGGGAACCGATAAAATTCGCGGCGTCATCGCCCGCGTCCATCAGGATTTTGCGGTGGTGGGGCGCGATGTCGATGCCATCGCAAGTGCAGCTGCCGCAAATCTTGGCCAGTGCGACGCGGTCATTTCGGAGCTGAGTGATCTCGCCAAAGGCGTCGAACTGTCGTCCACGGACCTGAAGACTGCTGACGATCGCGTGGAAGGCGTGCTCGAAACGTCCGAGACATTGATCCAGTCGATCGCTGACAGTGGTTTGGAAACCATGGACGCAGCGCTTGTGCCGGTAGTGATGGATACGGCAAGGAAAATCGCCGATGCGTTTGAGGACGCGGTTGCGCGCGGCGAGATCGGGCTTGAACAGTTGTTCGACGAGAACTATCGCGAAATTCCCGGTAGCGACCCGAAGCAGTATATGACTGCCTATGTCGAATTGACGGATCGTATCCTGCCCGCAATTCAGGATCCAATTCAGAAAGTCGATCCCCGTATCGTGTTCAGCGTTGCGTGGGCGAAGGGCGGGTACCTTCCCACCCACAATCCAAACTATCGTCATCCCCAGGGAAAAGACCCGGTCTGGAATGGCGCCAACTGCCGCAACCGCCGTCTGTTCAGCGACCGCGCGGTGAAGAAAGTCAGCATGAACACCAAGCCTTTCATGCTCCAGACCTATCGCCGTGACATGGGCGGCGGGCAGTTCGTGATGATGAAAGATCTCTCATCGCCGATTTTTGTACGTGGTCGCCATTGGGGCGCATTCCGCGTCGGTTTCCGGCTCGCATAACCAAGCGCCCGTCATTTTTGGGCGGGTTTCTCCCGCGTATGAATTCATGCACAGGTCATCGGATGGACTGGCGGATTGATCTCTTCCGCCAGTGGCTGCACAGTCGGTCCGAACCCAACTTTGCACGAGGACAAATCCTTGCGTGTCACCATCTACGGCATCAAGAACTGCGATACCATGAAGAAAGCCCGCGCGTGGCTCGATACGCATGGCGTGGCTTACAGCTTTCATGACTACAAGGCGGAAGGCATCGACAAGGAACATCTCGCGCGCTGGTGCAAGGCGGCCGGTTGGGAGGCGGTGCTCAACCGCGCGGGCACAACGTTTCGGAAATTGCCGGATGCGGACAAGGAAGGCCTCACCGAGAAGAAGGCGCTGGCGCTGATGCTGGATCAGCCGTCGATGATCAAGCGCCCGGTTCTCGAAATGGGCGCCAAGATCCTGGTCGGCTTCAAGCCGGAAACCTACGCCGCGGCGTTCAAGTCCTAACATTGCCGCATCTGCTTTTGAGGGGCGATCCGTTTCCGGCCGCGTAAGCCTCGGCCGCCGCGCGCCGCATTATGACGGATCATGAACGTCGCCCTGAAATCGGGAGCAGCTTTAAAAAGCGATGGAACAGAACGGTTGCATGCCGTCGTGGGATGCAAGTGCGGACGATCCTGTGCACAGCAATCTGCTTTGAAGGGTGCGACAATCTGGCGCGGGGCCCTCTGCCGGTGTATTGTCGCCGCTTCGCTCTCAGGATGTTCCCCACATGACCGTCACGACCGCTCCCGCCGCAACACGATCGCCCTGGTACAGCATTCTTTATGTTCAGGTGCTGATCGCCATCGCACTTGGCGTGCTGGTCGGTCATTTTTATCCGGGCACCGGCAAGGCGCTGAAGCCGCTCGGTGATGGGTTCATCGCGCTCATCAAGATGATGATCGCGCCGGTGATCTTCTGCACGGTGGTGCATGGCATCTCCTCGATGGGCGACCTGAAGCGCGTCGGCCGGGTCGGTCTCAAGGCGTTGCTTTATTTCGAGGTCGTCTCGACCATCGCGTTGCTGGTCGGTCTGATTGTCGGCGAGATCATTCAGCCGGGGAGCGGATTCAATATCGATCCCGCGACGCTCGATCCGAAAGCCGTCGCGACCTACGTGAACAAGGCGCACGAAGACGGCATCGTCGCGCATCTGATGGCGATCATTCCGGAAAGCTTCATCGGCGCGCTGGCCAAGGGCGACCTGCTGCAGGTGCTGCTGGTGTCGATCCTGTCGGGTTTCGCGATTGCCTTCATGGGGCCCGCGGGCGAGCCCATCGCGCATGCCATCGACATGGCAGCGAAGGTGTTCTTCGGCGTGATCCGCATCATCGTGCGCGCGGCTCCGATCGGGGCATTCGGCGCGATGGCTTTCACCGTCGGCGCCTACGGCCTTGGCTCGCTGTGGAATCTGGCGGCGCTGATCGGGACGTTCTACCTCACCAGCATCCTGTTCGTGCTGTTCGTCCTCGGCACCATTGCGCGTTTCTCGGGATTCTCGATCATTCGCTTCATCGGCTACATCAAGGACGAATTGCTGATCGTGCTCGGCACCAGTTCGTCGGAGACGGTGCTGCCGCAGATGATCCAGAAGATGGAACGGCTCGGCGCATCGCGCGGCGTGGTCGGTCTGGTGATTCCGACCGGCTACAGTTTCAATCTCGACGGCACAAACATCTACATGACGTTGGCGACATTGTTCCTGGCGCAGGCGACCAACACCCATCTAACGATCTGGCAGGAACTCGGCATTCTCGGCGTCGCGATCATTACGTCGAAGGGCGCATCGGGCGTTACCGGCGCGGGGTTCATCACGCTGGCGGCGACGCTCGCGATTGTGCCGGATATTCCGATCGCGTCGCTGGCTATTCTGGTCGGCATCGACAAGTTCATGAGCGAATGCCGCGCGCTGACCAATCTGGTCGGCAACGGTGTGGCGACCATTGTCATCAGCCGCTGGGAAGGCGAACTCGACAAGGACAAGCTGCACGAGGCGATGGCGCATCCCATCGAACTTGGCGAAGAGATGGAGCGCACGCCGATTTCGGCCTAGCGGGCTGCGGATCGGGGCCGGAGTTCACACGAATTCGATGGCGTCGCCGGGCGCGATACGGCCGGGCCGCTTGTCGAACAGGTCGTGGTCGATCACCGAATAAAGCTTGTACATCGGCGCCACATCGTTGGCGCGCATCAGGTTCCGGATTTCGAAGCCGCCATCGTCGCTGATGGTTTTCAACGACGCGATGATCCGGTTCACGTCATCGCCATCGGCGAAGGGCATCAGCAGACGCTCATAGTCGACCTTGCTTCCGTGCAAGTCATTCACCTGCGAGATAGTGAAAATCGGAAGTCGCTGCAGGACACATTCGCGGTAGATCGGAATGACGACGGGCGCGAGCTTGGCGCCCAGATATTCGTCGAGGTAACGGCCCTTGCCGGTGTAGCCATAGGCGCGCGACATCCGGGTGCCATCGCTTTCAATCACGAAGCGGGGGTCGTTACCGTTTTTTTCGACGGTGATGTAGACGAGGTCTTCGACTTCCTCCGCCAGGCGTTCAGGCTGGTAATCGTTGAATCTTGGCGGGCATCGGTCCTGGGCATAGAGCTGCAGCCAATAGTTCAAAAGTTCGCGCTGCTTAATGGATTTCAGAATAGCCGGCGATGCGCTCATGAATTCCATGGCAACAGTCCTGTAATAAAAATGCTGAAAATCCTTGCCAGCATTTTCCGCCGAGGGATTGAAATTTTCTGTGAAACACGGCTGTTGCGGGTCATTAAGCTTAATGGAGCGTTTCCGGAGGCTGGAATTGTCTCCGAAACCCAGCCTAGGTCGCGACGGTACTTAGACTTTTTGCTCTTTCTGCAACCTGCGCTGGGCAGCATTGCAGCTTGCGCATCGCTTACAATTCGCTGCATATTCCCTCCCGAACCGCTGGTCCTCTGGACCGGGCGATAAAAGCGGCCACGCGCTCCAACCGGGCATGAAGGCTGACAGGGGGAATTTTCTTGTCTGATGAGTTCATTCTTGAAACTCACGGATTGACGAAGGAATTCGCGGGCTTCGTGGCCGTGAGTGACGTCAATCTGCGGGTAAAGCGCGGGACGATTCATGCGCTGATCGGCCCGAACGGGGCCGGAAAGACGACGTGCTTCAACTTGCTCACCAAGTTCCTGCAGCCGTCGCGTGGCCAGATTCTTTATAAAGGGCAGGACATCACCGCGATGGCGCCGGCCGACGTGGCGCGGCTGGGGCTGGTGCGCTCGTTCCAGATTTCGGCGGTGTTTCCGCATCTGACCGCACTTGAGAATGTGCGCGTCGCCTTGCAGCGCCAGCACGGCTCGTCCTTCGATTTCTGGCGGTCCAAATCGGCTCTTGATCGGTTCAACAATCGCGCGCGCGAACTGCTTGAGGACGTCGGCCTCAGCGATTTCGCCAATACGCCGGCGGTCGAGATGCCCTATGGCCGGAAGCGCGCGCTGGAGATCGCCACCACGCTGGCGCTCGATCCGGAAATGATGCTGCTCGACGAGCCGATGGCCGGCATGGGCCATGAGGACATCGATAAGGTCGCGGCGCTGATCAAGCGCATTTCGCAGAAGTGTACGATCCTGATGGTCGAACATAATCTGAATGTCGTTGCCCACCTGTCCGACACCATTACGGTGCTGACCCGCGGCAAGGTGCTGGCGGAGGGCGATTACGCCACGCTCACCAAACATCCCCAGGTCAAGGAAGCCTATCTGGGAGCGGGCCATGAATAATCCCGCTGCGACCGGCGCGCCTGTGCTGTCCGTCAAGAATCTCGAAGCGTGGTACGGCGAGTCCCACATCCTTCACGGCATGAACTTCGACGTGCGTCCCGGCGAGGGGGTGACGCTGCTCGGCCGCAACGGCGCGGGCAAGACCACGACGCTGGAGTCGATCATGGGAATCATCGCCAAGCGCGCGGGCTCGATTGAGTTCGAGAACAAGGAACTGATCCGCCTGTCCTCGGACAGGATCGCGCGCCTCGGCGTCGCATTCTGTCCGGAAGAGCGCGGCATCTTTGCCAGTCTCGACGTGAAGGAAAATCTGCTTCTGCCGCCGACGATCCGGGGCGGCGGCATGAGCCTCGATCAGATCTTCGAGTTGTTCCCGAACCTGAAGGAGCGTCTCGGCAGCCAAGGCACCAAGCTGTCCGGCGGCGAGCAGCAGATGCTGGCCATTGCCCGCATTTTGCGCACCGGCGCGCGGTTCCTGATGCTGGACGAGCCGACCGAAGGCCTTGCGCCGGTGATCATCCAGCAAATCGGCAAGATGATCGCGCGGCTGAAGGCGGAAGGCTTCACCATCCTGCTGGTCGAACAGAACTTCCGCTTTGCGTCGACACTGGCCGACCGCTTCTACGTCGTGGAGCACGGCAAGATCATCGACGCGTTCTCGAACTCCGAACTCCAGGCCAACATGGAGAAGCTGCACACGTATCTCGGCGTCTAGTTGCACAGGCGTATCAAGCGTCCGGCACAATCAAAAAGAGAGAGAAGGGGGAAGTTATGAAGAAGACATTGGCATCGCTGATGCTCACCACGGCGCTCGGATTCGTTGCCGTATCGGGAGCATTCGCGCAGGACAAGAACATCAAGATCGGCGTACTGAACGATCAGTCCGGTCTCTATGCCGACGTGACAGGCCCGGGTTCCACGCTTGCGGCGCAGATGGCCGTTGAGGATTCCGGCCTGACGGCAAAGGGCTGGAAGATCGACGTGCTTGTCGGCGATCACCAGAACAAGCCGGACGTCGGCTCCAACATCGTGCGGCAATGGTTCGATCGCGACAAGGTCGACGTCATCGTCGACGTACCGACATCGTCGGTCGGTCTCGCCGTCAACAACGTCGTGAAGGAAAAGAACGGCGTCTATCTGAATTCGGGTTCGGGCACGTCCGATCTCTCCAACGCGCAGTGTTCACCGAACACCATTCACTGGGCCTACGACACCTATCAGCTCGCCAACGGCACCGGCACCGCAATTGTGAAGAGCGGCGGCGACACCTGGTTCTTCCTGTCGGCAGACTACGCATTCGGCACCGCCCTCGAGCGCGACACCACCAATGCTGTGACCGCAAACGGCGGCAAGGTGATCGGCGGCGTCAAGCATCCGCTGAACACGTCGGACTTCTCGTCCTTCCTGCTGCAGGCTCAGGCGTCCAAGGCGAAGGTCATCGGTCTGGCGAATGCCGGTGGCGACACCATCAATGCGATCAAGCAAGCGTCCGAATTCGGCATCGTGAAGGGCGGCCAGAAACTCGCGGGCCTGCTGATGTTCATCAGCGACATCCATGCGCTCGGCCTGCCTGTGGCGCAGGGGCTGAACTTCACCGAAACCTTCTATTGGGATCTGAACGACGGCACGCGTGCATTCTCCAAGCGCTTTCAGGAGCGGATGAAGAACAAGGCGATGCCGACCACTGTTCAGGCCGGCGTGTATTCGTCGCTGCTGCATTACTTCAAGGTTCTGGATGCGATGGGCGGCAACTCCCATGACGGCCTCAAGATCGTTGAGAAAATGAAGGCAACGCCTACCGACGACATCATCTTCGGGAAAGGAACCATTCAGCCTAACGGCCGCAAACTTCATCCTGCCTATCTGTTCGAGGTGAAGAAGCCCGAGGAATCGAAGGGGCCGTGGGATTACTACAAGCTGGTCGCGACCATCCCGGCCGACCAGGCGTTCACGCCGCTCGCGAAGAGCACGTGCCCGCTGCTGAAGAAGTGATCAGGACGCCGGCGGCGGCAGCCGCCGGCTTCCGTACCTATCGCCGTTTAAGCCCTTAGTTCTAGTCAGCACATCAAAACCGATCTCGGCATCCGGATGACGACGCTGTAGTCTGCAAGTCGTAAAGAAGTCTTTGGAGGTAACATGACGAAAACACTATCCGCTCTGATGTTGAGCACCGCTCTGGTGGCAGGTTTTGCCACTGCGGCATTCGCGCAGGACAAGAACGTCAAGATCGGCGTGCTGAATGACCAGTCCGGACTTTACGCGGATCTCGCCGGGCCCGGTTCGGTTCTCGCCGCGCAGATGGCCGTCGAGGATTCCGGCCTGACGGCGAAGGGCTGGAAGATCGAAGTGATCTCCGGCGATCATCAGAACAAGCCGGACATCGGCGTGAACATCGCTCGCCAGTGGATCGACGTCGAGAAGGTCGACGTGATTTCGGACGTCCCGACATCGTCTGTCGCGCTGGCGATCAACAATCTGGTGAAGGAGAAGAATTCGATCCTTCTGAATTCGGGTGCCGGCACCTCCGATCTCACCAACAGCCAGTGCACCGCCAACACCATTCACTGGACCTACGACACCCGGCTGCGCTCGAACGCGACGCCGCCGCCGCGGTCACGGCGAACGGCGGCAAGGTCGTGGGCAGCGTTAAGCACCCGCTCAACACGTCGGACTTCTCGTCCTTCCTGCTGCAGGCGCAGGCCTCAAAGGCCAAGGTCATCGGCCTGGCGAATGCTGGCGGCGATACCATCAACAGCATCAAGCAGGCGTCCGAATTCGGCATCGTGAAGGGCGGACAGAAGCTCGCGGGCCTTCTGATGTTCCTGTCGGACGTGAATGCGCTCGGCCTTAACATCGCCCAGGGCCTGAACATGACCGAGACCTTCTATTGGGATCTCAACGACGGCACGCGCGCGTTCTCGAAGCGCTTCCAGGAGCGCGCCAAGAACAAGGCGATGCCGACCATGGTGCAGGCCGGCGTGTATTCCTCGCTGATCCACTATTTCAAGACGCTCGATAAGCTCGGCAGCAATCCGCATGACGGCGCAAAGGTGGTCGCGGCCATGAAGGGCATGCCGGTGGATGATCCGCTGTTCGGCAAGGGCACCATCGAGCCGAACGGCCGCAACGTCCACGATGCATACCTGTTCGAGGTGAAGTCGCCGTCGGAATCGAAGGGACCGTGGGACTATTACAAGCTGGTCTCCAAGATTCCGGCCGACAAGGCGTTCACGCCGCTCGACAAGAGCACGTGCCCGCTGCTGAAGAAGTAATCGCGATCGCCCGGCGGCCTCGTGCCGCCGGGCCTTCCATCCATGATCGTTTCTAACTGCGCGCGAGAGAACTGATACGATGCAAGCCCTGTATGCCCAGCTATTGGTCGGATTGATCAACGGCTCGTTCTACGCGCTGCTGAGCCTCGGGCTGGCCGTGATCTTCGGCATGCTCAACATCATCAATTTCGCGCACGGCGCGCTGTATATGATGGGCGCGTTCGTCGCGTATTTCCTGCTCAATCTCGCGGGCATCAACTACTGGTGGGCGCTGATCCTGGCGCCGCTGATCGTCGGCGCGTTCGGCATCCTGCTCGAGCGCACCATGCTGCAATGGCTGACCGGCCTCGATCATCTCTACGGCCTGCTTCTGACCTTCGGCCTCGCGCTGGTGATTCAGGGCGTATTCCAGAACTATTTCGGATCGTCCGGCCTGCCTTACGCCATTCCCGATCTGCTCAAGGGCGGCGTCAATCTCGGATTCATGTACCTGCCGATCTATCGCGGCTGGGTGGTGATCTTCTCGCTCATTGTTTGTATCGCGACCTGGTTCCTGATCGAGAAGACCCGGCTCGGCGCTTATCTGCGCGCGGCCACCGAGAACCCGACGCTGGTGCGTGCGTTCGGCATCAACGTGCCGCGCATGATCACGCTGACCTACGGCCTCGGCGTCGGCCTTGCGGCGCTGGCGGGTGTGCTATCGGCTCCGATCAATCAGGTGCGCCCGTTGATGGGCGCCGACCTCATCATCGTGGTGTTCGCGGTGGTGGTGATCGGCGGCATGGGCTCGATCATGGGCTCCATCATCACCGGATTCGCTCTCGGCGTGATCGAGGGACTGACCAAGTATTTCTACCCCGAGGCGTCCAACACCGTGGTGTTCGTGCTGATGGTGCTGGTGCTGCTGGTGAAGCCGACGGGACTGACGGGACGGGCAAACTAACATGAGCACAATCACCGACAACGCCGTTCCCGCAACGGGCCGCACCACCAGCGACGAGATGATCGCCTTCGTCATCATGGCGGTGCTGCTGGTCAGCGTGCCGCTGACCGGGCTGTATCCTTACTTCGTGATGCAGGCACTGTGCTTTGCGCTGTTCGCCTGTGCCTTCAACCTGCTGATCGGCTATAGCGGCCTCCTGTCGTTCGGCCATGCTATGTTCCTCGGCACCGCCGGATATGTGACGGGGCATGCACTCAAGGTGTGGGGCGTATCGCCTGAGATTGGCATTGTTCTTGGTGTGATCGGCGCTTGTGCGCTGAGCGTGGTGACCGGCCTGATCGCGATCCGCCGGCAGGGCATCTACTTTGCGATGATCACGCTGGCACTGTCGCAGCTTCTGTTCTTCATCTACCTGCAAACGCCGTTCACCCACGGCGAAGATGGCATCCAGGGCATTCCGCAGGGCAAGATGTTCGGCATCTTCGATCTGTCGAACACGACGACGCTCTACTACGCCGTGCTGGCGGTGTTCCTGCTCGGTTTCCTGCTGATCTACCGCACCATCAACTCGCCGTTCGGCGAGGTGCTGAAGGCGATCCGCGAGAACGAGCAGCGCGCCATCTCGCTCGGTTACAAGACCGATCAGTACAAGTTCCTTGCTTTCGTTCTGTCCGGCAGCCTGGCCGGGCTGGCGGGGGCGATGAAGGTGTTCGTGGCGCAGAATGCCTCGCTCACCGACGTGCACTGGACCATGTCGGGCGAGGTGGTGCTGATGACGCTGGTCGGGGGCCTCGGCACCGTGTTCGGGCCGGTGGTCGGAGCTTTCGTGATCATCGCCATGCAACAGTACCTGGCCGGATTCGGCCAGTGGGTGACGGTGATTCAGGGCGCCATCTTCGTGATTTGCGTGCTCACCTTCCGCCGCGGCATCATCGGCGAAATCGCGCATTTCTTTAAGCGATCGCTCTAATTATCTGATTCCACT
>Ga0066256_1000714_pt1 | contig 66391 bp, 62 predicted proteins | sample ThiBio_1000_biof_FD_87107 | JGI IMG/M metagenome (GOLD analysis project Ga0066256, IMG submission 87107) | Wastewater bioreactor microbial communities from Cape Town, South Africa - Thiocy_expt_1000_biof (version 2) | ecosystem: Engineered > Bioreactor > Thiocyanate-remediating >... | reverse complement strand
GAGCGCAGGGGCTTGTCCCCCACCACGGTGCCGGGGCCGGGCGTTGGCACTTCGCGCACCACCTCCACCTCGATTTCGCGGACCACCTCGCGCGGGGCGGCCTCGGCGCGCGGGGCGGCGGCGTCCGGCGCGGGAGCGAGGCCGGCTTCGGCGGCGGCGGCCATCTGCGCCGGGCTGCCGCCGCGCACGGCGATGGGCAGCGTGCGGTGTGCGCGCAGCGCCGCGCAGAGGGCGGGGAAGTCGAGGGGCGATTCGGCCTCGCGCACCTGCGCCAGGTCGATCAGCACGGCGTCGTGGTCGAAGAAACCGGGGTCGTCCGCCAGGCGCTCCGCCAGGTCGGCGGCAAACACGGCGGCGTCGGGGGTCTTGAGCACCACGGCCACCACCGGCAGCGAGGCGCTCTTGAGGTCAAAGCTGGCGCGGGGCTGTGCCGCCGTAGTCAGGGCCATGGAGGGGTCTGTGAAAGCGGCGCTCGGCCTGATGCATCAGAAGGCGCGAAGTGTACCGTGGGGCCACGGCGCATCGGTGTCCGCTCTCCGGGCTGGGCGGCCGGGCGGCTCCGTTGCGGCCATGAAAAAGCCGGGACCAGCCCGGCTCGTGGGGGTGCGAACCGCCCGTTGGCTCAATTGCGGTCCGCGCGGGCCGGGCGCTGGGCCGTCGTGCTGCCCGAGGAGTCGCTGGAATTCATCGCCGCGCCGGAGGAGCTGGTGGTGCTCGCACCGCTGGCGGCGGTGTTCGGGGTGGTGTTGTTGGCCGGCGGAGGCGTCTGGGCGTTTTGCTGCGCGGCCGGGACGGCCGCGGCCGAGGTGCCCTTCTGTTCGTTCGGCGGCTGCACCTGGGCAAAGGCGGCACTGGCCAGGGCGATGCCGGTGATGGCGAAAAGGCTCTTGAGGGTGGTGGATGCGGTCATGTGGATTCTCCTGGGATCGTCGTTTCGGTGGATGGGGTACAGCGAACGCGGAGCAAAAAGGCCCGCATTCGGCAGGAATCCACCTTAAAGGCGCGGCGCGAAACCCAGGTCATCCTGCAACGCCTGCACCTGTCGGACGGCGCCCTGTGCGTTCATGGCGTGCGCTGGGCACCCGCGCCCGGTGCGCGGTGTGCCCCGAAGAGCGCTGCGGCAGGCTGGGTCTCTGGCAGCACGTAGATCACCGCACCGGTGCTGCGCACGGCCGGGCGCAGCACGTCTTCGTAGAAGCGCACCGGCAGGTTGATGCAGCCGAAGGAAATGCGGTTGTCCGCCGGCGTCTTGCTCGCCAGGCGTTCAAGCCGCCGCTCGGCCTTCACGTTGGGACGCACGCGGTGCATGGAGACGGCCGCGTCGTAGTCCACCCAGACCACATCCTCGCCGTGGCTGTTCACGCCCATTTCGGCAAGAAATCGGCCTGCTGGGGTGGTGCGTTCCTCGGGCCGCACCTGCGACAAGGGCTTGTCCCCGACACCGGGCACCGTGTGGTCCCCGATGGCCGAGCCCAGGAGCACCGGCGCCGCGCCTTGCAGCGTGCCGCGCGGGTCGAAGACAAAAGCCTTGGCGTTCTTCTTGTCGACCACCACGACCGCGCGTCGCCCGTTGTCGCCCGACCGCAATGCCCAGCGCGCGGTCTGCCGCGCCTCCGCGGAGACCGGCTCGGCGCCAAAGTACGGCAAGGGCGCGACCGCCTGCAGCGGCGGCGAGGCCGTTGCGGCGCAAACCGGACCGGCGAAGGCCAGGGCCAGGGCCGGAATCAGGAGCGGGTGAAGGCGCGCGAACATGGTGCAGGGGGCGGAGTAAGGGGCCATGTTGCCACGCAGTTGCAGACGCGCACGCTGCGCATACGCCGCAGCGGCTGTAGGAAATCGCCGCCAGCAAGCGGGCACGGCCACGCTTTGATAATCCGTGGATGACCTCCTCCACGGCGCGCAAGCCCCACCTCGATACCCTGGCCATTGCCATCCTGCTCGCCTGCTGCATGTTCTGGGGTCTCCAGCAGGTGCTGGTGAAGGCGACCGTGGCGGAAATGGCGCCGATCTTCCAGGCCTCGGTGCGCTTTGCCATCGCCACCGTGGCGCTGCTGCTGTGGTGCCTCTGGCGCGGCGTACCGTTGGGCCGGGAAGGGCACGCGCCCGGTGCGGGGCGCGGGGCACTGTGGGGCGGGTTGCTGGCGGGGGCGCTGTTCGCCGGCGAATTCGCCTGTGTCTACCTGGGCTTGCAGTACACCCAGGCCTCGCGCCTGACGGTGCTGCTGTACTGCGCACCGTTCTGGGTGGCGCTGATCCTGCCGCGCTTCGTCCCGGGCGAAGGGCTGGTGGGCTGGCAATGGCTGGGCCTGGCCGGGGCGTTCGCGGGCGCGGCGCTGGCGCTCGGCGACGGCCTGTGGCACCCGGCCGCGCAGCAGGCGCCGCGCGCCTGGCTGGGCGACCTGCTGGGCCTGGCCGCGGGGCTGATGTGGGGCCTGACCACGGTGGTGATCCGCAGCACGCCGGTGGGGCGGCTCGCGCCGGCCACGCAGCTGCTCTACCAGGTAGCGGTGAGCGCGGCGGTGCTGCCGCTGCTCTCGCTGGCGCTCGGCGAGCGCTGGTCGTTCGACCTCAGCGCGTTCGCCTGGGTGTCGCTGCTGCTGCAGGCGCTGGTCGGCGCCTTTGCCAGCTACCTGGCGTGGATGTGGATGCTGGCGCACTACAACGCCACCCAGATGTCGTCCTTCGTGTTCCTCACGCCCGTGTTCGCGCTGCTGTTCGGCGCGCTCTGGCTGGGCGAACGGGTGACGCCGGGGTTGGTGGCGGCGCTGGTGCTGGTGGCGCTGGGCATCGTGCTCGTCAACCGCCGCCCGCGCGCGCCGGGCGGCGCATAGCGGGCCGATGCGCCTGTGCCACCGGCGGCGATGGCGGGAACAGGCCCTACACCCCGCCCCGCTCTGGCCCGACGCGGGCGGTGTGCCGCATGTTTCACAGTGGGGCCATCGCCGCACGCGGCACCCGACAGGAGAACAGCATGGCACAGAACACCCCCGTGGACGACGGTGACGGCGTCCCCCTCCCCACCGCACCCGAAGGCAGCAGTGTGGAAGCGCTGGGCACCAGCAGCAATTCCGACAGTGGCAGCGACGTCGCCGGCGCGCTGAGCCGGGCGGAACTGGAAAGCGACAGCGACGCCAGCGGCACCGGCGAGCGCCCGGACGTCGAGCGCAGCGAGGCCCTGCCCCAGGACATCCGGCCCGACCGCGTGCGCGATGTCGACGAACTCCTGGCCCCGGGCGCGCGCCAGAGCGCGATCGACCAGACCGCGAGCGACGACGCCACGTCCGGCGCCGACACCGGGCGCGCGCCGGGCAGCTGAAGGGGGTGTCAGCTCCCTTTTAAATAGCTGCTAGCGCCCGCCAGACAAGCGCTGGCGGCCAAAAAACCTCATATTTTCGGGATGCGGATGCGGCTGATCATCAGCGAGCCCGAAAGCGCGAACAGCAGGACCAGGGGGTGCAGGCCCCAGCCGAGCGGGCGCCATTCGCCGAACCACAGCGTTTCGCGCACGGCGCCCAGCCAGGCGGCCAGGGCCAGGAGCCCGACCAGCGCCATGGAGGTCGGAATGGGCGTGCCCTCGAAGTACTTCACCTTGCCGTCGTCGCCCGAGAGCGTCTCGGCGGTCACGTTGTAGCGCGCCAGGCGCGAGACGCCGCAGGCGACGAAGTAGGCCAGCACGATGCGGTCCCAGCCGCCCTGCATGCCGCAGGCGTAGGCCAGCACGGCCGGCGCCACGCCGAAGGAGATGACGTCGGCCAGCGAGTCGAGCTCGCGCCCCATGGCCGAACTCTTCTGACGCCAGCGCGCCACGCGGCCGTCGAGCACGTCGAAGATGAGCGCGGCCAGCACCAGGGCGGCGGCGTAGTAGACGTGCCGCACCTCACCGTTTTCCAGGTAGGTCATGGCGGAGAACAGCGCGCCCACGCCGCACACGGCGTTGCCCAGCGTGAACCAGTCGGCGAGGTGGAACTCGCGGATCATGGAAAAGCGCTTGGGGCGCGCGGTGGAATCGTTCATGGAAGCCTTCCGGGAGAGGTCGGGCCTTGATTATGAAAGCGCGCTCCGCCGCCGCCCTGTCGGCGAAGCGCGCATTCGGCGCGGCCCCCGCGGGCGCTAGGAACGGATGCGCGCCGCGTGCTCGGCGGCGAAGGCGACGTACCACTCCAGGCATTCCGGGTTGGCCATGGCGTCGCGGTTGAGCACCTTGTCCACCGGCTGGCCGAGCAGCAGCTTCTTGATCGGCAGCTCCTGCTTCTTGCCGCTGAGCGTGCGCGGCACCTGCGCCACCTGCACGATGGCGTCGGGAACGAAGCGCGGCGAGAGCGCGGTGCGGATGGCCGCCGCCAGGCGCGCGCGCAGGGCGTCGTCCAGCACGAAGCCGGGGCGCAGCACCACGAACAGCGGCATGAAGCTGTCCCGCCCCAGGTATTCAAGGTCCACCACCAGGCTGTCGAGCACTTCGGGCAGCGCCTCGACGGCGCGGTAGAGCTCGCTCGTGCCCATGCGCAGGCCGTGGCGGTTGAGCGTGGCGTCCGAGCGGCCGTAGATCACGCAGCCGGGCTGCGCCGCGCTGCCGATCTCGATCCAGTCGCCGTGGCGCCAGACCGCGCCCATTTCGGCCGGTCCGTCGCCGCCGCCGGGCAGGCGGCCGTGGCCGGGGGCGAAGGCGTCGAAATAGCTCGACAGGTAGCGCTCGCCGCTGTCGTCGCCCCACAGGTAGAGCGGCATGGACGGAATCGGCTGCGTGCAGACCAGTTCGCCGACGGCGTCCAGCACTGGCCGGCCTTCGGCGTCCCAGGCCTCCACCGCCGCGCCGAGCATGCGGCATTGCAGGCGGCCGGGGATTTGCGGCAGCTCGCGGTTGCCGCCGAGGAAGGCGCCGGCGAAGTCGGTGCCGCCGGAGATGTTCGCCCACCAGATGCCGTCCGGGCGCTCGCCATCGACGCCGGCGCGCGCCATGAAGCGCGTGCCCCACTGCTGCACCTCGGCCGACAGCGGCGAGCCGGTGGAGCCGAGCGCGCGGATGCGGGTGAGGTCGCCGCAGTCGGCCGGCGCGATGTCGGCCTTCATGCAGTTGGCGTAGAACGCGGCGCCCGAGCCGAAGAAGCTGACGCCCGTCTCGGCGGCGAAGCGCCAGAGCACCGTCCAGTCGGGCGCGTCCTTGGCGCCGCCGGGGTTGCCGTCGAACAGCACGCAGGTGGTGCCCGAGAGCAGGCCCGCCATCTGCGCGTTCCACATCACCCAGCCGGTGGAGCTGTACCAGTGGTAGCGCTCGCCCCAGCTGTTGGGCGCGTAGCTGCAGCCGACGTCGTTGTGCAGCGCGCCGAGCGCCATCATCACCAGCACCATGCCGCCGTGCCCGTGCACGATGGGCTTGGGCAGGCCGGTGGTGCCGCTGGAGTAGACGATCCACAGCGGGTGGTCGAACGGCAGCCAGAGCGGCTCGAAGGCCTCGGTTTCAGCATCATTTTGGCCGCTGGCGCTTGACCAGCTTGCCCAATCAGCTATGGAAACAGAAGCATCCAGGTTCCCCACCAGCACCGCGTGCTGCACGCTGGGCAGCCCCGCGCGCAGCTCGGCCAGCACGCCGCGGCGGTCGATGGCGCGCCCGCCGTGCACCACCCCGTCCGCGCCGATCAGCACTTTCGGCGCGATCTGGCGGAAACGGTCGAGCACGGCCTGCGTGCCCATGTCGGGCGCGCAGATGCTCCACACGCCGCCCACGGAGGCCGTGGCGAGGAAGGCCACCGCCGCCTCTGGAACGTTGGGCAGGTAGGCCGCCACGCGGTCGCCGGGCTGCACGCCCGCCGCGCGCAGGTGCAGCGCGAACGCGGCCACCTGCCGGGCGAGCGCCGGCCAGGACAGCTCGCGGTGCGCACCGCGCTCATTGCGCGCGACGATGGCCGGCATGCCCGCCGCGTCGGCCCCGGCCACATGGCGCAGCACCTGGCGCGCGTAGTTCAGCTGCGCGCCGGGAAACCACACGGCCCCCGGCATCGCGTTCTTCGTCAGCACGCCCAGGTGGGGCGTGGGCGACCGGATGTCGAAGAACTCCCAGATGCTTTGCCAGAACACGTCCAGCTCGGTGGTGGACCAGCGCCAGAGCGCGTCGTAGTCGTCGAAATGCAGGCCGCGTTCGGCGCGCAGCCAATCCTGGTACAGGCGAATCTGGGGAATGTGCGGAGCTTGCATAGGACGGACAGGGTAGCGCCGACGCGCCCGCGCCGGCCTAGGGTTTGTACGGTTGTACAAAGAATTTGTACGATCGTTCAATACCCGCATGCCGAGCGCCACCTCCCTGCGAAAGAAAAGCCCTGTGCACGGCGCCGCCGGGCGGCCCGACCGGCGCGCGGCCATCCTGCTGGCGGCGGAGCGGCTGTTCGCCGAGCACGGCTACCACGCCGTGTCGATCCGGCAGATCGCCCAGGAAGCCGAGGTGCCGCTCGCCCTGGTAGGCTATTACTTCGGCCAGAAGCACGAGCTCTTCCACGCCATCTTCGTCCACTGGCGCGGCACCATCGCCGAGCGGCTGGCGCTGCTTGCGCAGGCCGAGGCGGGCCCGCGCGACGCGCAGTACCTGCGCCGCATCGTGCACGCCTTCGTGCAGCCGGTGCTCGAACTGCGCGCCAGCGGCGAGGGCGAGTACTACGCGCTGCTGGTGGCGCGTGAACTGCTGTACCGCACGCCGGGCACCGAGCAGGTGCTGGCCGATTTCTTCGACCCCATGGCGCACGCCTTCATCGCCGCGCTGCAGGCGGCCTGCCCCGGCAGCACGCGCGCCCAGACCGCCTGGGCCTACCAGTTCACCATGGGCGCGCTGCTGCACCACCTGATCGACCACCGCGTCGAGCGCCTGTCGCAGGGCGCGAACACGCCGCACGATCCGCAGGCCGCGCCCCTCTTGACCGATTTCCTAACCGCCGGCATCGCCGCCCTGCTGCTGCCGGGCGGCGCGCCTTCCCCGGCCTGACCTTTGACCCACCCCAAGGAGACTTCCCATGCACCGCCGCACCCTTCACCGCCTTGCCCTGGCCGCCACGCTGGCCTTTGCCGCCACGGGCGCCGCGCACGCCCAGCAGACGGTCCGCCTGACGGCGGCCGGCGGCCACCCGCCGGTGTTCCTGTGGGTCAAGTTCATTGACGAATTCTTCATCCCCGAAGTCGACAAGCGCCTGGCCGTGGCCGGCGGCAAGACCAAGATCGAGTGGACGCGCGCCTGGGGCGGCACGCTCATCAAGATCGGCAGCGAATCCAAGGGCATCTCGGACGGCGTGGCCGACATCGGCTTTGTCGGCACCATCTTCGAGGCGCCGCGCTTCCCGCTGCAGAACGTGAGCTACTTCGCGCCCTTCGGCTCGGAAGACGTCGCCACGGTCACCAAGGTGGTCAACGCGCTGCAGCACGACGTGCCCGCCATGGGCCAGGCCTGGACCAAGAACAACCTGGTGTACCTGGGCGGCGCGGCGCTCGATTCGTACCACATCTGGACGAATTTCCCGCTCAAGTCCATCGACGACCTCAAGGGCAAGAAGATCACCGCGCCCGGCCCCTCGGCCAACTGGGTGCAGGGCACGGGCGCGGTGGCCGTGGCCGGCAACCTGAACACCTACTACGAGGACATCAAGTCCGGCGTGTCGAACGGCGTCATCACCTTCGCCACCGGCGCCTGGGGCGCCAAGGTGCATGAGGTGGCGCCCTACATCACCAAGGTCAACTTCGGCTCGCAGTTCGCCGGCGGCATCGCCATGAACAAGGGGCGCTTCGACGCCCTGCCACCCGAGGCGCAGAAGATCTTCCGCGAGGTCGGCGCCGAGTACAGCGAGCGCTTCGCCGCCGCGCAGACCGCTGCCGCCGCCGGACTGCTCAAGAAAATGGAGGAAGCGGGTGCCAAGATCAGCGAACTGCCCGCCGCCGAACGCAAGCGCTGGGCCGAGGCCCTGCCGCCCATGGCCAAGAACTGGGCCGCCGACGTGCAGGGCAAGGGCCTGCCCGGCGAGCAGGTGCTCAAGGGCTACACCGAGGGCCTGAAGAAAGCCGGCGCCGACCTGCCGCGCGACTGGTCGGCCAAGTAAAGCGGCAGGCCCATGGCGTCTCCCCCGCTGCCACCGGCCCGCGATTCCTACCGCCAGCCCATGCCGTGGAAATTCCACCGCGTGGTGCAGGCGCTGAACGCGCTCGGCACCTTGTGGATCGTGCTGCTGATGGTGCTCATCAACACCGACGTGCTCGGCCGCAACCTGTTCGACGCGCCGGTGCGCGGCGTCACCGAACTGGTCTCGCTGTCCATCGTCGGCATCGTCTTCCTGCAGCTGGCCGACACGCTGCACAGCGGCCGCATCACGCGCGCCGACGTCGTGCTGCAAGGCCTGGAGCAGCGCCGGCCGCGCCTGGCAGCGCTCCTGCACGCGGCCTTCCACCTGGTGGGCGCGGTGCTGATGGCGACCATCCTCTGGGCCGCCTGGGACCCGCTGTGGGAGTCCATCCGCATGCGCGAATACGTCGGCGCGATCGGTGATTTCACCGCGCCGGCGTGGCCGGTGCGCCTGGTGATGCTGGTCGGGCTGGCGGCCACGCTCGCCACCTTCCTGCTCCTGGTCTGGGCCGACCTGCGGCGCTTTGCCGCCCTGGGGCGCGGGGGGCTGGCATGAGCCCGATCCTGGTCGCTTGCATCTCGCTGGTGGCGATGCTGGCGCTGATCTGGTTCGGCATGCACGTGGCCGTGGTGCTGGCCGTGGTCTCGTTCGCCGGCGTGTGGCTGATCAAGGGCGACCCCGGCATCGCCGCCAACCTGCTCGCGCAGGCCAGCAGCGACGCCATTGCCAGCCACATCTTCGGCGTGGTGCCGCTGTTCGTGCTGACCGGTTTTCTCGTCGCCCATGCCGACATCGGCAAGGACGCGTTCGAAGTGGCCAACCAGCTGCTGCGCCGCCTGCGCGGCGGCCTGGGCATCGCCACGGTGGCGTCGAACGCGGTGTTCGCGGCCATCACGGGCGTCTCCATTGCCTCGGCCGCCGTATTCACGCGCGTGGCGGTTCCGGAGATGCTGCGCTTTGGCTACCACCCGAAGTTCGCCGTGGGCGTGGTGGCCGGTTCCTCGGTGCTGGGCATGCTGATCCCGCCCAGCCTGCTGATGATCCTCTACGGCTTCCTGGCCAACCAGTCGGTGGGCGACCTGTTCACCGCCGGCATCGTGCCGGGCCTGGTGCTGGTGCTGGCGTATTCGCTGGGCATCGTCGTGATGTCCTTCGTCTGGCCGCGCTCGGTCTACGCCGGCGGCGCGCTGCAGCCGGTCGATGCCATGGAGCTCATGCCGGTGGGCCTGCTGCTGCGTAAGCTGGTGCCCAGCGTGCTGATGATCGTGCTGGTGCTCGGTGGCCTGTACGCGGGCTACTTCACCGCCACCGAGGCGGGGGCCGTCGGCGCGGCCCTGGCGCTGGTGATCGCGCTGCTGCGCGGCAAGATCAACCCGCGCACGCTCTGGAGCGTGCTGACGGAAACCGGCCACGTCACGGTGTCGGTGAGCTTCCTGATCATCTGCGCCACCATCTACACGCGCATGCTGGCGATGTCGGGCATGCCGCAGTTCCTGGTCGAGTCCATGACGCACGCCGGGCTGGGCGCCACGGCGTTCCTGATGCTCTACGTGCTGATCGTGATCGCGCTCGGCATGGTGGTCGACTCCTCGTCCATCCTGCTCATCGTGCTGCCGCTGATGCTGCCCCTGGCCGAGCAGTTCGGCATGAACCTGATCTGGTTCGGCGTGGTCACCGTGGTGGCGGTCGAGATCGGCCTGCTCACGCCGCCCTTCGGCCTGTCGGTCTATGTCATCAAGAGCACGCTGCAGGACCAGAGCGTCTCGCTCGGAGACATCTTCCGCGGGACGGCGCCCTTCACGCTGATGATGCTCGCGGTGCTGCTGCTGCTCATCTTCTTCCCCTCGATCAGCCTGGTGCTGCTCAAGTAAAGGACTGCCATGCACGGCCCCAACCCGCTCGACGATTTCGAGGTCGACCGCGCCGCCATCCGGACCATCGGCCGCGACCTGCAGCGCCCGGAGTGCATCCTGGCCGAACCGGACGGCACGCTGTGGGCGGCCGACGCGCGCGGCGGCGTCATGCGCATCGCGGCCGACGGCACGCAGCGCTTCATCGGCCAGACGGCCGACGCGCGCTTTGGCCAGGCCGCGGCGCAGGACGCCGCCGCCGTCGAGCACAAATTCACCACCGGCACCCTGCCCAACGGCCTGGCGTTCGCCGAAAACGGCGACATCCTGATCTCCAACTTCGGCACCGACCGGCTGGAACGCATGGCGCGCGATGGCCAGACGCGCGTGCTGGCCGATGCCATCGACGGCGAGCCCATCGGCAAGGTGAACTTCGTGCTGCGCGACGCCAAGGGCCGCATCTGGATCACCGTCTCGACGCGCGTCAACCCGTGGACCAAGGCGGCCGGCACGCGCGTGCAGGACGGCTACGTGGCGGTGCTCGACGCCACCGGCCTGTACGTGGTGGCCGACGGCTTTCACTTCACCAATGAAATCCGCCTGGACGCGCGCGGCGAGTGGCTCTACATCGTCGAGACCACCGGCCCGCACATCACGCGCATGCGCGTCGACGACAGCGGCGCGCGCGTGCGCCTGACGGAGCGCGAAGTCTTCGGCCCGAGCCACCTGGGCGGCTTTCCCGACGGCATCGCCTTCGATGCCTACGGCAACCTCTGGTGCACGCTGGTCATGGTCGACCAGCTGATCGCGCTCACGCCCCAGGGCGACAAGCGCGTGCTGCTCGACGGCGGCAACCCCGAGGCCTCGGCCCGCCTGCTGCAAGCCATGGCGGACGGCTTCGTCGCCCCCGAGCTCATGCTGGCCGCGCGCGGCAGCGTGGCGCCGTGGATGGCCAGCATCACCTTCGGCGGCGCGGACCTGCGCACCGTCTACCTCGGCAGCCTGATGGGCACCACGATTCCTTTCTTCCGTGCGCCGGTGGCCGGCCTGCCGCTCGCGCACTGGCGCTGACCCTGTTCTTCTGGAGACTTCCATGCCCCGCACCTTTGTCGACCTCTCGATCTACCTGGAAAACGACGTCATTTCCGATCCGCCGGCGTTCGCGCCCAAGATCCAGTACTTCTCGCACCAGAACACCTTCGAGCAGATCGCCCCGTTCTTCCCCGGCCTGAAAAAAGAAGACCTGCCGGACGGCGAAGGCTGGGCCGTCGAGCTCGTCAACCTCTCGACGCACAACGGCACGCACCTGGACGCCCCCTACCACTTCCACTCCACCATGGACAAGGCGCTGGGCGACAGAAAGCCCGCCATCACCATCGACCAGGTGCCGCTGGAATGGTGCTTCCAGCCCGGCGTGAAGCTCGATTTCCGCCATTTCGCCGACGGCTACGTGGTCACGGCAGCGGACGTCGAGGCCGAGCTGGCGCGCATCGGCCACACGCTCAGCCCGCTCGAGATCGTCGTCGTCAACACGCGCGCCGGTTCGCGCTACGGGCACGACGATTTCGTCAGCGCCGGCTGCGGCATGGGCTACGAGGCCACCATGTACCTGCTGGAACGCGGCGTGCGCCTGACCGGCACCGACGCCTGGAGCTGGGACGCGCCCTTCGTGCACACCGCGCAGAAATACGGCCAGACGCACGACGCCAGCCTGATCTGGGAAGGCCACAAGGCCGGGCGCGACATCGGCTACTGCCACCTGGAAAAGCTGCACAACCTCGAAGCCCTGCCGCCGACCGGCTTCATGCTCAGCTGCTTCCCGCACAAGATACGCGGCGCCTCGGCCGGCTGGACACGTGCCGTCGCCATCTTCGACGACGCCCTGCTGCCCGCGAAAGCCTGAAGGAATGGCCATGACCCCACTCGACCACACCCACGATCCGGCCGCGCGCAGCTGGGTGGCCTCGGCCAACGTTCCAGGCTGCGACTTCCCGATCCAAAACTTGCCGTTTGCCGTGTTTCGCCAGCAAGGGAGCGACGAGCCGTTCCGCGGCGGCGTGGCCATTGGCGACCAGATCGTCGATCTGGCGCGCCTGGCCCTTTCCGGCTCCATGGACGGCCTGGCGCAAGAAGCCGCGCTGGCGGGCGCCCAGCCGCAGCTCAATGCACTTATGGCGATGGGGCCCCAGGCAGCGCGCGCGCTGCGCCATGCACTGTTTGACCTGCTCAAGGAAACTGCGGACGGCGCGGCGGTCGCGCGCCTGCGCAGCTGCCTGACGCCGCAGGCGGCGGCGCAGTACGCCCTGCCGGTGCAAGTACGCAACTACACCGACTTCTACACGTCCATCCCCCACGCGCGCAACGTCGGCCACATGATCCGTCCCGACCAGCCGCTCTCGCCGAACTTCCAGTGGCTGCCCATCGCCTACCACGGGCGCGCTTCCAGCGTGGTGCCGAGCGGCACCGACTTCCACCGCCCGCTTGGCCAGGCGTTCCCGGCCGGTGCGGCGGCGCCGGTGTTCGGCCCGTGCGCGCGGCTCGACTTCGAGCTGGAAATGGTCGCCTACGTGGGGCGCGGCAACGCGCTCGGCGAACGCGTGCCGCTCGCCCAGGCGGAGGAGCATATTTTCGGCATGGGCCTGCTCAACGACTGGTCGGCGCGCGACCACCAGTTCTGGGAAATGGCGCCGCTCGGGCCGTTCCTGGGCAAGAACTTCTGCACCAGCGTCTCGCCCTGGGTGGTCACCATGGACGCTCTCGCACCGTTCCGCGTGCCGGCCGTCGCCCGCCCGGCCGGCGAGCCGCAGCCGCTGCCCTACCTGGCCGACGAAGCCAACCAGCGGGCGGGCGGTATCGACGTGCAGCTCACCGTGGGGCTGGAGAGCCACCTGCACCGTGAACGCGGCCTGCCGGCGGCCGAGATCACACGCACCAGCTTCCGCCACCAGTACTGGACCGTGGCGCAGATGCTCACCCAGCACACCGTGGGCGGCTGCAACCTGCAAAGCGGCGACCTGCTGGGCACCGGCACCATCTCGGGGCCGACCCAGGCCGAGGCCGGCGCCATCGTCGAGCTGAGCCTGGGCGGCACGCGGCCGCTGACCCTGGCCGGCACGGGCGAGGAGCGGCGCTTCCTGGAAGACGGCGACGCGGTGGTGCTGCGCGGCTGGTGCGAGGCGCCCGGCGCGGCGCGCATCGGCTTTGGCGAATGCCGTGGGACCGTGCTGCCGGCGCTGGGCTGAAAATTCAAGTCAAATTGCCATCCAGCGCTTGTTGTGTAATGGTGGATAGCTATTGAATTAATAGCTTTGCGCGGCAGTGCCCGCCGGGGCGCGCATTCGCGTAGCATCGCGGCCACCAAAACACGAGGGGAAACCGGCATGTCCATGTTCAGTTGGCAGGAGAAAAGCGCCGCCGTGCTCGAGAGCGGCGGCGTCATCGGTCCGCACGAGCGCCTGCCCTGGCCGCAGACCGCCGCCATGGGCGTGCAGCACGTCATCGCCATGTTCGGCGCGACGGTGCTCGCGCCCATCCTGATGGGGTTCGATCCGAACCTCGCCATCCTGATGAGCGGCATCGGCACGCTGATCTTCTTCGTCATCACCGGCGGCAAGGTGCCCAGCTACCTCGGCTCGAGCTTTGCCTTCATCGGCGTGGTGATTGCCGCCACGGCCTACGCCGGCAAGGGGCCCAACGCCAGCATCGGCCTGGCGCTGGGCGGCATCATCGCCTGCGGGGCGGTGTACACGCTGGTCGGCTTCCTCGTGCAGGCCCTGGGCACCGGCTGGATCGAGCGCTTGATGCCGCCCGTCGTCACCGGCGCGGTGGTGGCCGTCATCGGGCTCAACCTGGCGGGCATTCCGATCAAGAACATGGCGGCGAGCAATTTCGACAGCTGGATGCAGGCGCTCACCTTTGTCAGCGTCGGCCTGGTGGCGGTGTTCACGCGCGGCATGGTGCAGCGCCTCTTGATCCTGGTCGGCCTGCTCGTGGCGAGCGTGGCCTATGCGCTGCTGACCAACGGCCTGGGCCTGGGCAAGCCGCTCGACCTCTCGGGCGTCATGCACGCGCCGTGGCTCGGCCTGCCGAACTTTGCCGCACCGGTGTTCGACGCCAACGCCATGCTGCTGATCGTGCCGGTGGTGATCGTGCTGGTGGCGGAAAACCTGGGCCACATCAAGGCCGTGACGGCCATGACCGGCAAGAACATCGACCAGTACATGGGCCGCGCCTTCATTGGCGACGGCATCGCCACCATGGTCAGCGGCGCCGCCGGCGGCACCGGGGTGACGACCTACGCCGAGAACATCGGCGTGATGGCGGCGACCAAGATCTATTCCACCGCCGTGTTCTTCGTCGCCGCGCTGATCGCCGTGCTGCTTGGCTTTTCGCCCAAGTTCGGCGCCGTCATCCAGGCCATTCCGCTGCCGGTGATGGGCGGCGTCTCCATCGTCGTCTTCGGCCTGATCGCCGTGGCCGGCGCCAAGATCTGGGTGGACAACAAGGTCGATTTTTCGCAGAACAAGAACCTCATCGTCGCCGCCATCACGCTCATTCTGGGCACGGCGGATTTCACGCTCAAGTTCGGCGACTTTGCGCTGGGCGGCATCGGTACGGCGACCTTCGGCGCCATCGTGCTGTACGCGCTGCTCAACCGCGACGGCGTACCGGCCCGCCCGGCCAAGCCCTTCGCCTGAACGCGCCGCGGTGCGGACATACTAGGGAAAACCCTTGATCGCCCGTGCCGTCCCCGTAGAATGGCCCCGTGCATGCGCCCGCCCCGGGCGCATCGTTGTTTGACAGGACACCGGAGGCCGCATGCCGCTTGAAGACCGCGTTTCGTACCCCGCATTCCGCAGCCGCATGGTGTCGGCCGACGCGGCCGCCGCGCTGATCGCGCCCGGCGACCGCGTGGGCATGAGCGGCTTCACCGGCGCCGGCTACCCCAAGGCCGTGCCCGGCGCGCTGGCGCGGCGCATGCAGTCGGCGCACGCGCGCGGCGAGGATTTCCGCATCGGCCTGTGGACCGGCGCCTCGACCGCGCCCGAGCTCGACGGCGTGCTGGCGGCGGCGCAAGGCGTGGACATGCGCATGCCCTACCAGTCCGACCCGACCTGCCGGCGCCAGATCAACGCCGGCGAGGTGCAGTACATGGACATCCACCTCTCGCACGTGGCGCCCTTCGTCTGGTTCGGCTTCTTCGGCAAGCTCGACGTGGCCGTGGTCGAGGTGGCCGGCGTGCTGCCCGACGGGCGGCTCATCCCCTCGTCCTCCGTGGGCAACAACAAGACCTGGCTGGACCAGGCCGACAAGGTCATCCTGGAGGTGAACCGCTGGCAGCCCGAAGCCCTGGAGGGCATGCACGACATCTACTACGGCACCGACCTGCCGCCGCACCGCGTGCCCATCCCGCTGGTGCGCACCGCCGACCGCATCGGCGAGCCGTATTTGCGCGTCGACCCGGAGAAGGTCGTCGCCGTGGTGTGCACCGACCTGCCGGACCGCAATTCGGTGTTCAGCGCGCCGGACGAGAACTCGCAGCGCATCGCCGGCCACATCCTGGAGTTCCTGCAGCAGGAGGTGACGCTCGGCCGCATGCCGCGCGAACTGCTGCCGCTGCAATCGGGCGTGGGCAACATCGCCAATGCCGTGCTCGCCGGCCTGGACGCCGGCCCGTTCAAGCACCTGAGCGCCTACACCGAGGTGCTGCAGGACGGCATGCTGGCCATGCTCAAGAGTGGCACGCTCGACTGCGCCTCGGCCACGGCGCTCTCGCTCAGCCCCTCGGCCATGGAAACCTTCCTCGCCGACATCGACTTCTACCGCCAGCGCATCGTGCTGCGCCCGCAGGAGATCAGCAACCACCCCGAGGTCATCCGCCGGCTCGGCCTGATCGCCATGAACGGCATGATCGAGGCCGATATCTACGGCAACGTCAATTCGACGCACGTGATGGCGTCGAGCATCATGAACGGCATCGGCGGCTCGGGCGATTTCGCGCGCAACGCCTACCTGTCGATCTTCATGACGCCCTCGCTCGCCAAGGGCGGCGCCATCTCCTGCATCGTCCCCATGGTGAGCCACGTGGACCACACCGAGCACGACGTGCAGATCATCGTCACCGAGCAGGGCCTGGCCGACCTGCGCGGCAAGTCGCCGGCGCAGCGCGCCGAGCTGGTCATCGAGCGCTGTGCACACCCGGACTTCCGGCCCCAGCTGCGCGACTACGTGGCGCGCGCCCAGGCCAACCCGGTGGGCCGGCACACGCCGCATTTGCTGGGCGAGGCGCTGTCCTGGCACCAGCGCTTCGTCACCACGGGCACCATGCTCGCCTGAACGTGTTCAACCGGCGCGCCCCGCGCGCCAGCCGAGGAAAGCCATGTCGATCTGGAAAAAACCCATCACCCTGGCGGAATGCGAAAGCACCAGCCGGAACACTGCCGCCAGCCACCTGGGCATCGAGTTCACCGAAATCGGCGACGACTACCTCAAGGGCCGCGTGCCCGTGGACGAGCGCACGCGCCAGCCCTTCGGCCTGCTGCACGGCGGTGTCAGCGTGGTGCTGGCCGAAACCCTGGGCTCGATCGGCGCCTTCTACGCCTGCCCGGAAGGGCACCGCGGCGTGGGCCTGGACATCAATGCCAACCACCTGCGCGCCGCCACCAGCGGCTGGGTCACCGGCACCGCGCGCCCGCTGCACATCGGACGCACTACGCAGGTCTGGGCGATCGAGATGGTGAACGACGCCGGCGAACTGACCTGCGTCTCGCGCATCACCATGGCCATTCTGGCGCCGAGGTAAGGGCAGCCCCCTGAGCGGCTCTTATACCGCGTCGTCCGCCTGGCTGCGCGCCAGGCGCTCGCTTTTCCAGTAGACATCGTCGCCAGCGCTGCCGTCCACGCGGTTGAGCACGCGCGCCAGCACGAACAGCAGGTCCGAGAGCCGGTTGAGGTAGTGGCGCGGCGTCTCGCGCACGGTTTCCTGGCTGCCCAGCGCCACCACGGCGCGCTCGGCGCGGCGCGCCACGGTGCGGCAGACATGGGCCTGCGCGGAGGCGCGCGAGCCGCCGGGCAGGATGAACTCCTGCAGCCGCGGCAGGCCGGCGTTGTGCGTCGCCAGGGCCTGGTCGAGCTGCAGCACGGCTTCCTCTTTGAGCAGCTCGAAGCCCGGAATGGACAACTCACCCCCGAGGTTGAAGAGCTGGTGCTGCACGTCCAGCAGAAGCTCGCGCACCTCGGCCGGGACTGGCTCGCACAGCAGCAGGCCGATGTGCGAGTTCAGTTCGTCCACGTCGCCCATGGCATGCACACGCAGGTGGTGCTTGGGCACGCGCGTGTTGTTGCCCAGGCCGGTGCTGCCGTCGTCCCCCGTGCGCGTGGCGATTTGTGTGAGGCGCTTGCCCATGCTGTTCTCCTGTGTTCGCGGTGCGGGCGAGGTTACAACACGCTCCCAAATGTCGCAGTGCGCAACCAAAGGAAAAAGCGCTGGCGCCCCGCCGGCCGCCCTGCTGCAATGGTCGGGTGTTTGACCGATGCAAAGGAACGCCCATGCGCAACCGCGCCCCTACGCTTGACCATTTCGATGCCCGCAGCGTCCTGCTGTTCGCCGCCTTGACACTGGGCAGCGGCGCCGCCCTGCAGGCCCGCGCCGCCGCCGGCGCCCCGGTCGGTACCGTGGCCCAGGCCCAGCCGGCACCGCCCGCGGCCGCCAACCCGGCCAACCGCCCGCCCACCACGGCCAACAAGAACGTGCCCCCGCCCATGACCACCTCGCCCGCTTTCGGCCCGGGCGCCGGTGCCGGCACGGGGGCGGCGAAAAACCCCGACGTGCGCCCCGAGGTGGCCGCCACCATGCCCGATGCCACCGGGCGCAGCGCCTTCGACGCCGCCGACCGCAACCGCGACGGCCAGGTCAGCGCGGGCGAGATCAAGGAAGTTCCCGGCATGGCGACACGCTTCCAGGAGCTTGACACCAACCACGACGGGATGCTCTCGCGCGCCGAGTTCGGCGCGGCCGCGGCCCGCTGACGAATACCCCTGCCGTCGACGGGGCGCTACCATGGGGTTCTCCCTCGGAGTCCGCCATGAACGCCCCCGTTGCCGCCGCCCACCTGCTCCCTGAAATCGCCCTGCGGCCGGTGCCGCCGGCACTGCTCGACGCGCTCGCGGCGCGCTTCGGCGGCCAGTGCAGCACCGCGCTTTCGGTGCGCGAGCAGCACGGGCGCGACGAGGGCTCGCTGCAGGCGCCGCCACCCGCCGCCGTGGTGTTTGCCGAAAGCACCCGGGACGTGCAGGACGCGCTGCGCCTGGCCAGCGAATTCGGTGTCCCGGTCATTCCCTTCGCCGCAGGCTCCTCGCTCGAAGGCCATTTGCTCGCCGTGCAAGGCGGCATCAGCCTGGACGTCAACCGCATGCAGCAAGTGCTGTCGGTGAATGCCGAGGACCTCACCGTCACCGTGCAGCCCGGCATCACGCGCAAGCAGCTCAACGAGGCCGTGAAGGACACCGGCCTGTTCTTCCCCATCGACCCCGGCGCCGACGCCAGCATCGGCGGTATGGCGGCGACGCGCGCGAGCGGCACCAACGCCGTGCGCTACGGCACCATGCGCGAGAACGTGCTGGCGCTCGAAGTGGTGCTCGCCAGCGGCGAGGCGATCCGCACCGGAACACGCGCCAAGAAAAGCAGCGCCGGCTACGACCTCACGCGCCTCATGGTGGGCAGCGAGGGCACGCTCGGCGTGATCACCGAAGTCACGGTGCGCCTGTACCCGCTGCCCGAAGCGGTGTCGGCGGCGGTCTGCTCCTTCCCCAGCATCGAAGCGGCGGTGCGCACGGTGATCCAGACCATCCAGCTGGGCGTGCCGATCGCGCGCTGCGAACTAATCGATGCCAACAGCGTGCGCGCTGTCAACGCGTACAGCCGGCTTGCGCTGCGCGAGGAGCCCATGCTGCTGATGGAATTCCACGGCTCGCCGGCCAGCGTGCAGGAACAGGCCGAGACGGTGCAGGAGATCGCGCGCGAATTCGGCGGCCAGGCCTTCGAATGGGCCAGCACGCCCGAAGAGCGCACGCGCCTGTGGGCGGCGCGGCACAGCGCCTATTTCGCGGCGGTGCAAAGCCGGCCCGGCTGCAAGGCGATTACCACCGACACCTGCGTGCCCATCAGCCGCCTGGCGGACTGCCTGCTCGCATCGGTGCAGGAGGCGGACGCCAGCGGCATCCCGTCCTTCCTGGTCGGCCATGTGGGCGACGGCAACTTCCACTTCGGCTACCTGCTGGACCCAAATGTTCCTGCGGAGCGCGAGACCGCCGAGGCCATGAACCGCAAGCTCGTGGCGCGCGCGCTGGCGCTGGGGGGCACCTGCACCGGCGAGCACGGCGTGGGCATCCACAAGATGGGCTTCCTGCTCGACGAGGCCGGCGCCGGCGCGGTGGCGGCGATGCGCGCCATCAAGCAGGCGCTGGACCCGAAGAACATCCTCAACCCGGGAAAGATCTTTGCGCTCTGAGCGCTGCGCAGGCTGGGTTGAAATTTCCTAAATTTATAGCATCAAATCGTTGCTATATAAGCGCTGGCGGCCAATTTGACCCATATTTCTATCGCCATTGAGGCGGCGCCACCCGGTAGCGCACCGCTTCCCGCGCCGTGCCGACCGAGAGCAGGTTGACCACGCCCATCACGTCGTCCACCAGCCGCACCGCCTGCTCCATCGCCTCGGCCTGCGCGGCGCTCTGCACGCAGCCCAGCAGTGTGACGATGCGCCGCTGCCCCAGCACCCAGACGCTGGTGTCGCCGAAGCGGCCATCGCGCTGCAGGTACAGCCGCACGCGCGGGACGATCTCGGCGTCGTACAGGTAGGAATTGGCCAGCCGGCAGCGCCCGGAAAAATGGCAGCTCGTGCCGTGCTGCGTGCGCTCGTGCTCCAGTACGCGCACCTCCTGCGCCGTATAGAGCGGCCCCTCGGGCACAGGGCAGCCGGGCAGGGCGTCGGTGACCTGCACGAAAGGGTCGTTGAAGGCGTTGCTGCGGGCAGGGGCCTCGGGCACAGGCGTCTGCGCACCGGCGCCGAGGGTGAACAGCAACCCTGCCAGCGCGGCGGCGCCGGCCTGGGCCTGGAGGTGTCGGCGTGTCCGCATCGTGCGCCCTATTGTGCGCTGTGCGCGTGCAGCAGGCGCCGGCCCACGCTACGGTTCGCTTCGCCGAGGCGCTCGCGCAGGCCCTTCAAATGCTTGCGCCAGCGCCCGTAGGTCACCGCGCCGAGGGGGATGCGTCGGGTGATTTCCGACGCCAGCTGGTAAGCGCTGGAGGCCATTCCGGCTTGGGATTTCCTCAGGCCAGCGCCTCGTCCAGCACCTGCACCCAGTGGCGCACCGGCGTGTCCGTGCCGCTTTGCAGGTGCGTGATGCAGCCGATGTTGGCCGAGGTGATGACGGTGGGCTCCAGCTCCGACAGGTGGCCGATCTTGCGCTCCAGCAGCTGGTGCGAGAGCTTGGCCTGCAGCACCGAGTAGGTGCCGGCGGAGCCGCAGCACAGATGCGATTCCGCGCGCGTCAGGCGCACGTCGAAGCCGAGCGCGCGCAGGTGCTGCTCGACGCCGCCGCGCAGTTGCTGGCCGTGCTGCAGCGTGCACGGCGGGTGGAAGGCGACCACGCCCTGGGGCACGCGGCGCAGCTTGCCCTGCAGCGCGGGCGCGATGTCGGGCAGCAGTTCGGAGAGGTCGCGCGTCAGCGCGCTGATGCGCGCCGCCTTCTCGGCGTAGGCGGGGTCGTGTTGCAGCGTGTGGCCGTATTCCTTGACCGTCACGCCGCAGCCCGAGGCGTTCATGACGATGGCCTCGACCGCGCCGCTTTCCACCTGCGGCCACCAGGCGTCGATGTTGGCCCGCATCTCGGCGCGCCCGCCGTCCTGGTCGTTCAGGTGGAACTTCACCGCGCCGCAGCAGCCGGCGTCCGGCGCAATGATGGTCTGTATGCCCGCGGCGTCGAGCACGCGCGCCGTTGCGTTGTTGATGCCCGGCATCATGGACGGCTGCACGCAGCCCGCGAGCAGCAGCACCTTGCGCGCGTGTGTGCGCGTCGGCCAGGCGCCCGGGTCTTCGCGCCGCGGTACCTTGGCGCGCAGCGCCTTGGGCATGAGGCCGCGCACCGCCTGGCCCATCTTCATGGCCGGGCCGAACAGCGGCGAGGGCAGGCCTTCCTTGAGCGCCCAGCGGACGGCGCGCTCGGGCAGCGGGCGCGGCACCTTGTCGTCGACGATCTTGCGGCCGATGTCCACCAGCTTGCCGTATTCGACGCCGCTCGGGCAGGTGGTTTCACAGTTGCGGCAGGTCAGGCACCGGTCGAGGTGCAGCTGCGTGGCGCGCGTGGGCTGGGCGCCTTCGAGCACCTGCTTCATCAGGTAGATGCGGCCGCGCGGGCTGTCGAGCTCGTCGCCGAGCAGCTGGTAGGTCGGGCAGGTGGCGGTGCAGAAGCCGCAGTGCACGCACTTTCGCAGGATGGCTTCGGCCTCGATGCCTTCGGGCGTGCCTTGGAATTCGGGGGCGAGTTGGGTTTGCATGGTGGTTCTCAGCCCATGCGGCCGGGGTTGAAGATGCCGGCCGGATCGAAGGCCTGGCGCAGTTGCCGCTGGATCTCCTGCAAGGCCGGAGAAATAGAAGGAAATTGGCCGCCAGCGCTTTCTACGTAAGGGCTTGGTGCTATGAAAAGCGATGCGCTTCCGCCCGCATCGCGCGCCAGTTGCTGCAGGACCGTTGCGTGCTCCGGCCCGGCCTGCACCCAGCGCAGGCCGCCGTGCCATTCCACCAGCGGTGGCGCCACGCCGGCGGGAAGGTGCAGCACCGGAGCGGTCTGGGGCAGCGACAGGCGCCAGAGCGCGTGCTCGGGCACGCGCCCGGCGAACCAGGGCAGGCGCTGCTCGCGGCAGGCCTGCCAGTCGGCGGCGACCTGGGCATTGTCCTGGCGCTCGCCCCCCATGCTGCGGCAGGCCGCTTCCACCGCGGCCTGGGCGCCGCGCAGGCGCACGTACAGCCGCGCGGTGCCGGCGTCCTCGACCCAGCAGCTGGCGTTGAGCGGCAGCGGCTGGCCGCCCCAGGCGTGCAGGCGCTCCAATGCCTCGCCTTGCGCGTACTCGAAGGCCAGCGTGGCTTCGCTGGGGGCCAGCGGCAGCACCTTGAGGCTGACCTCGGTGACCACGCCGAGCGTGCCCCAGCTGCCCGCGAGCAGGCGCGAGACGTCGTAGCCGGCGACGTTCTTCATCACCTGGCCGCCGAAGCGCAGCAATTCGCCGCGGCCGTTGACCATCTTCGCGCCGAGCACGAAATCGCGCACCGCGCCGGTACTGGCGCGCGCCGGGCCCGACAGGCCGGCCGCGACCATGCCGCCGACCGTGGCCCCGGGGCCGAAATGCGGTGGCTCGAAGGGCAGGCATTGGCGCTGCTCGGCCAGCAGCGCTTCGAGTTCCGCGAGCGGCGTGCCGGCGCGCGCCGTGACCACCAGCTCGCTGGGCTCGTAGCTGGTGACGCCGGTCCAGGCGGTGGTGCCGAGCAGTTCGCCCTGCGGCGCCGGCTGCGCTACGAAGGCCTTGCTGCCGCCACCGCGGATCTGCAGGCGCTGGCCGTGGGCGGCGGCGGCGCGCACGCGGTCTATGAGGTCGGAGAGAGCGCTTTCCATGGCCGGTGATGGTACGCCCAGGCCCCGCCCCGGCGCGTGAATTTTCTGCACGCAAGCCGTGAGCGGCCCGGCGCCTACCTGGCGGCCGCGCCCATGAGGCGCTGCACCTGGCCTTCGGCCTTGAGCTGGCCGAAAGCCTCCTGCGTGCGCTGCACCACCGGTGCCGGCGTGCTCAGGCTGTAGGCCATGTACAGGCCGGTGGACGCCTCGTCCAGCGTCAGCACGCGCACCAGGCCGGCACAGTCGAAGCCGGTCTGCTGGCACAGCGAGGCGGCGTCGTCGGTGGTGAGCGGCACCAGGTCGACCTGGCCGCGCAACAGTTTCTGGAAGTTGTCCAGCGACTGCGCGGACACCACCAGCCGCTCGAAGCCTTTGCTGCGCAGGTACTGCTGGCGCACGTCGTCGCGCATCACGCCGATGCTGTAGGCCTTGGCCGCTTCCAGGTCTTTCACCTCGACCGGGCTGGACTTGAGCCGGTACAGGTGGTACTGGATGCGCATGATCTCGCCCGCCCAATGGAACTGGCGCTCGCGCGCCGGCGTGCGCGCTATCAGGAAGATGAGCACGTTGGGCTCCTTGAGCGCCAGCTCGTAGGCCCGCGCCCAGGGGTAGACATACACCTGGTAGGCGGTGAGCCCGGCGCGTTGCAGTGTCTGCTCCACCACCTGGGTGGCGCTGCCCACCACGCGGCCGTTGGCGACGTAGGTGTAGGGCGTGGTTTCCGTGACCGCGGTGATGGTCTGCGCGCTGGCCGCGGCGGCGGCCGCCAGGAGCAGGCAGGTAGCGAGCAGGCGGTGGGGCATGGTGCTTCTCCTAGACGTCCTCGTAGGGCCCGGCGACCCGGTTGCGTCCCGTTGCCTTGGCGCGGTACAGGGCGGCGTCCGCGCGGCGGAACAGGGCGTCGAAGTCGTCTTCCGGATCGTTCGAGAGCACGGCCAGCCCGACGCTGATGGTCACCACGTTGGCGGCGGGCGAGTGCAGGTGTTCGATGCCGCATTCGGCCACGGCGCGCACCAGGCGCTCGGCCAGCAGCTGGGCGCCCTGGCGGTCGGTCCCCGGCAGGATGGCGCCGAACTCCTCTCCGCCGATGCGTGCCACCACGTCGCCGGCGCGCGCCAGCCGGGCGCGCAGGGTCTGGGCGACCACGCTCAGGCAGTGGTCGCCCAGGGCGTGGCCGTAGTGGTCGTTGTAGTTCTTGAAGGCGTCGATGTCGCAGATGAGCAGGGCCAGGCTCTGCCCGTTGCGCCGCGCGCGGCGCAGTTCCACGGCCTTGGTCTCGTCGAAATGCCGGCGGTTGGGCAGGCCCGTCAGGGGGTCGGTGCGCGCCAGGCTTTGCAGGCGGGCATTGGCCGACTGCAGTTCCTCCGTGCGCTCGGCCACCAGGCGTGCCAGGTGGTCGCGGTGCTGGCCCAGTTCCTGTTCGTAGCGCCGCTGGCGCTCCAGGTGGCTCGCCAGGCTGGCCTGGAGCTGGTTGACGCCGGCCTGCAACTGGCCGAGCTCGTCCTGCGGATGCTCCGGGCGCTCCAGCCGCAGGGCCTGGCCGAGGTTGCCCGGCCCCACGGCGGCGAGGTGCGCGGCGATGCGCTGGACGTGCACCGTGACCATGCGGTTGAACATCAGCATGATCAGTCCGGCGAGCATTAGCGACTGCAGCAACTGCGCCGCGACGATGGTGCCCAGCTCGCGGCGCAGTTGCTGCCAGAGCACCTGTTCGTTGCCTTCCAGCAGCAACTCGCCCACGGTTTCCCGGGCGCCGGGGTAGGGAGCGTAGAAGAGCTCCGCGCGCCGCGTGGGCGCGCGCCCGGCGCCGGCCCAGCCGGGGCGCGCCGCGGAAAATACCTCGGTGGGTCGGTTCGCGAGCGCCACCTGGACGGCAATGTGGCCCACGGCGGGAACTTCCCGCACGCTTTGCACATGGGCCTGCAGCGCTTCGCGGTCGAGTTCCCAGATGGCCTTGGAGAGGGTGCCGCTGTAGATCTGCTCGATCTGCGCGAGCTCGGCGTCCATGCGCGCGAGGCCGGCGTTCCAGGCCGACCAGGTGAGGAGCGCCACCGACGCCAGTATGAACAGGCTGCAGAAGGCCAGCGTCGCCCACACCAGGCGCAGGCCGAGCGAGCGCTGGCGCGGCGCGACCGCCGTGGCGGCGGGTGCGTCCGCATCGGCCGGCGCGGGCAGGGGCAGGGCGCGCTCGCTGGGTTTCATTTCCATTTGCGCTGCAATTGCTCGTAGCGGCCGCTGTGCTTGACGGCTTCGAGCGCGCGGCGGAATTTTTCCACCGTGGCGTCCGGCGTCAGGTTGCCAAAGGCCATGTAGTAGCCCTCGCCGCTGAGTTCGGGAATGCGGTAGACGCGCGCCAGTGTCTGCGCCGGGTCGTCACCGGCCTGGCGCGCCAGGTGGCTGGCGGTCAGCTCGTTGATGATCCACAGGTCCACGCGCTGCATTTTGAGCTTTTCGTAGTTCAGCCCGTACTTCACGCTGGGCTGGAGGTTGCGCCCCTTGACGAAGCCGCGCGAGGCCAGGAACTGCTCGCCCACGTCCTCGTTCACGGTGGCGATGCGGTACTGCTTGGCCGCCTCCAGCGAATCGACCTGGTAGCGCACCCCCGGCCGGCCGAACAGGTAGTAGTTGGTGGGGGCGATGACGCCGACCCACTTGAACTGCTTGTCGCGCTCGGGCGTGCGGCCTATGCAGTAGATGAGCACGTCGGGCGTGCTGCGCGCGATTTCGTAGGCGCGTGCCCAGGGCAGGGATTGGATGTCACCGCGCAGTTGCAGTTCTTCCAGCACGGCCTCGACCACCTCGGTGGCCAGGCCGGTGATGCGGCCGCCCTCGGTGTAGTTGTAGGGTGGGTATTCCTCGGTGAGGATGCGCATGGGCGGGGCGTCCGCCGCGCCGGCCACCCGGCTGCCCAGCAGCGCTGCCAGCACCGTCAGCGCATGCCGCCGGTTGCAGAGGGGTAGGAAAGCTGCCATGCGCTCTGATGGGTGGGGAAGATGGAGGGTGGCGGGGTGTGCGATCCAGTATCCGTTGCGGCGCGCGCGAGGTCAATGCGGGCGCGGCGGGCGGCGCAGGAATGCCAGCAGCCGGCGCTCGGCCGCGCTCAGGCCGCGCGGCGTCGTGGCGCCACCGAGGCGCTGCCAGAGGCCCTGCAGGGCGGTGCCGGCGTCCGCTGCGAGCCGCGCGCCGAGCGCCAGCACCGCGGGATGCACATAGGCCTTCTTGCACACCGCGGGGGTGTTGCCCAGTTGCTTGGCGACGGCGGCCAGGATGCCCTGCGCGCTGGCCGCGCGCCCGCCCTCCGGCGCCGGGTCGGCGCAGGCCAGACGCGTGAGTTCCAGCGCCTGCACGCTGCCGTGCCAGGTGCGAAAGTCCTTCGCGGTAAAGCGGGGCGCGCTGTCCGGGTCGGCCGCCCGGGGCGATGAAATTTCGTGCAGGTAGTCGTTGACGTCGGCCGAACCCACGGCGCGCACGGCGCCGTCCTCGTCCACGTACTGGAACAGTTCCTGTCCGGGCAGCTGCTGGCAGCGGCGCACCACGCGGGCGACACGCGGATCGTCCAGGGTGGCGCTTTGCTCCACGCCGCTCTTGCCGCGAAAGCGCAGCCGCAGCGTGCTGCCGCGCACGCCCGCGTGCTGGGTGCGCAGCGTGGTCAGCCCGTAGGAGCGGTTGGCGACCGCATATTCCGCGTTGCCGACGCGCAGGTAGGTGGTGTCGAGCAGGCGCACGATGGCCGCCAACACCAGGCGCCGCGTGGGCACCGGGGCCCGCCCGGCCGCCAGGTCGCGCGCCACGCGCGCGCGGATGCGCGGCAGTGCCTGGCCGAAGGCGCGCATGCGCTCGAACTTGTCGCCGTCGCGCAGGTGCCGCCACTGTGTGTGGTAGCGGTACTGGCGCCGGCCGCGCGCGTCGATGCCGGTGGCCTGCAGGTGCCCGTTGGCCAGGGGGCAGATCCACACGTCCCGGTAGGCCGGGGGGATGGCCAGCTGGGCGATGCGGCGGACTTCCTCGGCGTCGCGCAGCCAGCGACCGTCGGGCTGGCGGTAGGCGAAGGACTTGCCACGGCGCACCCGCGTCAGGCCCGGCATGTCGGGGCGCACGTACACGAGGCCGCCGGGCAGGCGGTTGGCTGCGGTTGGCCGGGGTGGGGCAGTGGACATGGCGGCGGTGGCAAGGCGCGAACGGTGCCGCCATCACACCCGCACACGGACTTCGCCGCTGTAGGCAGCCGCCCGCAAGGCGGGTGGGCGGGGGGCGACGCTTGCTCAGCCGGCCAGGAGCACGGCGGCGATCCGTTCCACGTCCAGCTCGGCGAAAGTCAGGTTGTGCCGGTGCGTCAAGGGGCCGCCGCCGGGCACCAGGTCGCCGTCCTCGTAGCCCAGGGCCTTGAACTTCCATGCGCCGGCAATGCGCTTGAGCTGGCCGACGGGCTCGCCGCTCGCGAGGCGCACGGCCACCACGCCTTCATTCACAGGGTGCAGGCTCAGGCCGGGAGGCTGGGTTTCCATGGTGAAATTTTCATTAAAAATGGCCTCTAACGCTTATCCGAATTAGGTTGATAGCTATCATTTTTAATAAGTTCATGGCCCAATGCGAAGGCCTGTACCGGCAGACCCGGCACCGCCAGAGGCTCCTGCCACACCAGCACCTGGCCAGCGAGCGGCGTGCGCGCGAGCTCGGCCTCGGGGCGGCCATGGCGCGCGCTGGTGACGAACAACGTGCGCCCGTCGGGCCCGCCCAGGCACACCATGGTGGGGCAGACGGCCGGTGTCGGCAGTTCGCGCAGGACCTGCCCGGCGGGCGAGAGCTGCACCACGCGTGCGCCTTCGTACAGCGCGCACCAGTAGTTGCCCTCGGCGTCCACGGCGGCGCCGTCCGGCCGGCCGCCATAGCAGGGCGCGCCGGGCGTCCAGCCGGGCGGCCTGGCGGCGAACTGGTGCAGGGTGCGGGGCGTGCCGGGCGCGCCGGCGTCGCCGTGCCAGTCGCGCGCCTCGATGCGGTGTGTGGGCGTGTCGGCGCTGTAGAGCGTGCGCTGGTCGCCCGACCAGGCCAGGCCGTTGAGCGTGGCCGCACCGCCCCACATGCGCTGAACCCGTACCGTGCCCGAGCGTGCGTCGATGCAGTACATGGCCGCCTGCCCCTGGCCGGTGCGGGCACCGGGCCGTTCGTCGCGCGTGCCGACCCAGAAGCGCCCGAGCGGGTCGCACTTGCCGTCGTTGGCGCGTTCGTGCGCCGGGTCGTAGGGCAGCTGGGCGATGCGCACCAGCGCGCCGCCCCAGTGCCGCGCGTGGAAGATGCCGCTGCGCAGCGCCAGCACCCAGCCGCAAGGCGCCCCGCTACTGCGTGCGGGCGCCATGCAGCCGGGTTGCTCGGGCAGTGGCCAGCGCTCGGTCGCGCCGCTCGCCGGGTCGGCGCGCAGCGCCGCGCGGCCGTCGATGTCCACCCAGTAGAGCCGCGCGTCCTCGGCCTGCCAGAAGGGCGATTCGCCCAGTTCGCAGCGCTCGCTGCCCAATGCGCGCCATGCCATGGCCTTGTCCTCTTTCTATGGTGCGGCCCATTATTCCCCGGGCGCAGGCAGGCGAAAAAAAGCCCGCCACACAGGGCGGGCTCTGAGAACGTGCTTCTGAGGGAGCAACCGCGCCGCGTGCCGGTGCTCAGCGGCTGTACGCCGTTTCGCCGTGCGAGGTGATGTCCAGGCCCTCGCGTTCGGCCTCTTCCGTCACCCGCAGCCCCACCAGGAGGTCGGCGATCTTGTAGCTGATGAAGGCGGCCACACCCGACCACACCAGCGTCACCAGCACGCTCTTGCACTGCACCCAGACCTGCGCACCCATGGCGAAGGTGTCGGGCGTGAGCCCGCCCGTGCCGCCCAGGCCCTGCGCAGCGAAAACACCGGTCAGGATGGCGCCGATGATCCCGCCCACGCCGTGCACGCCGAATACGTCGAACGCGTCGTCGGCGCCCAGCATGCGCTTGAGGCCACCCACACCCCAGAGGCAGACGACGCCGGCCACCAGGCCGAGCACGATGGCGCCCATGGGGCCCACGAAGCCGGCCGCCGGCGTGACGGCCACCAGGCCGGCCACCGCGCCCGAGGCGGCGCCGAGCATGGAGGCCTTGCCCTTGTGCAGCGCTTCGCCGGCCAACCAGGAGAGCGTCGCCGCGGCGGTCGCCAGCGTGGTGTTGATGAAGGCGAGGCCCGCTGCGCCATTGGCCGCACCCGCCGACCCGGCGTTGAAGCCGAACCAGCCGACCCACAGGAGCGAGGCGCCCACCATGGTCAGCGTCAGGCTGTGCGGCGTGAGAGACTCCTTGCCGAAGCCGATGCGCCGGCCCACCATGTAGGCGCCGACCAGGCCGGCGACACCGGCGTTGATGTGCACCACGGTGCCGCCGGCGAAGTCGAGCGCGCCGTCCTTGGCCAGCAGCCCGCCGCCCCAGACCATGTGCGCCATGGGGATGTAGCTCAGCGTGAACCACAGCACGGCGAAGACCAGCACGGCGGCGAAGCGGATGCGTTCGGCGAACGAGCCGACGATGAGCGCCACCGTGATGGCCGCGAATGTCGCCTGGAAAGCCACGAAGACGTACTCGGGAATGGTCGGCAGCATGCCCGAGAGCGTGTCCGGCGCGATGCCTTTGAGGAACAGCTTGTCGAACCCGCCGTAGAACTGGCCTTCTCCGCCGAAGGTCAGGCTGTAGCCGTAGAGCGCCCAGAGCACGGTGATCAGCGAGAAGATCACGAACACCTGCACCAGCACCGACAGCATGTTTTTCGAGCGCGCCAGGCCGCCGTAGAACAGCGCCAGACCCGGGATGGTCATGAGGATGACCAGCAGCGTCGAAGTCAGCATCCAGGCGGTATCGCCGGAGTTGAGCGTGGGCGCGGGCGCCGCGGCCGGCGGAGCTTCGGCCGGGGCGGCGGCGGGCGTGGTGGCGGGTGCGGCAACGCTGGCGGCCTCCGCCGGCGCGGGGGCCTGGGCCAGCGCCACTGGGCCTAGCGCCAGCGCGCCCAGCCCGAGCAGCAGGGAAAGAACGAATTTTTTCATGGCGATGGTCTCGGTTGAAAGGGGGGTGGGGCGGCGCGCTACAGCGCTTCCTGCCCGGTTTCGCCGGTGCGGATGCGCACCACCTGTTCGAGTGCGGCGACGAAGACCTTGCCGTCGCCGATCTTTCCAGTGCGCGCGGCGCCCTCGATGGCCTCGATGACGCGCTCGACCAGGTCGTCGGCCACGGCGGCCTCGACCTTCACCTTGGGCAGGAAGTCGACCACGTATTCCGCGCCGCGGTACAGCTCGGTATGGCCCTTCTGCCGGCCGAAGCCCTTGACTTCGGTGACCGTGATGCCCTGCACGCCGATGTCCGAGAGCGCTTCGCGGACTTCGTCGAGCTTGAAGGGCTTGATGATGGCGGTGACCATTTTCATTGCGCGTTTCCTTTCAAAGCGTCTTGGTGAGCGTCAGCAGCAGGCGCGGCTTGTTCGCGTCGCCGAAGTAGGACTTCTTGTTGGCGCCGGCGACGGCGGCCGCCAGGCTCAGGCCGCCGCCGAAGTCGTAGGCGCCGCCCACCTGGTAGTCCATGTAGTTGGGCACGCCGCCGTCCTTGATGTCGCTGGCAAAGCGCGTGAAGCCGACCGAAGCCTTGAACGTGGTGCTGGGCGCGATTTCCTGGGCGAAGGCCAGGCTGAAGTAGCCGGTGTTGCGCCCGCGCAGGCCCGAGCCGGCCTTGGCGCCCGCCCAGCCGAAATAGTCCTCCGAGACGGTGTGCGAATACTTGGCCGTCACCGGCCCCCAGGTCGCCGCGGCGTAGAGCTCGGTGGTGTTGCCGCTGGAGTTGCCGGGGTAGGCGTAGAGCAGCGCGCCCAGGTCGACGTCGAAATCGCCGGCCTTGAATTTGTAGCCGCCGTAGACATCCATCTCGATGGAATTGCCGGGCAGCCAGTGCACGCTGGAATTCCAGTTGCCCACGTACCAGCCGCTGTCACCGAACGCATAGTCGAAACCGCCCTGGATGGCGGGCTTCACGGCCTTGCTCTTGTGCGTGTCCTGGTCCTGGCCACGGAACTTGTAGTTCGTCGTCAGCGAGAGGTTGCCGCTCAGCTGGGCACTGGCCAGCAGCGGCGCGGCGCAAAGGGCCAGGACAAGCAGCGTCTTCAAGGGGGCGTAAGGTTTCATGGGTCCTCCGGATGCAGAAATAAGGGTGGCGAGCTTGCTTAGCAGGGAGCGTGCCAACCCCCTTTTTCCTGTGGCATGCTTCGCGCAAACACAGGCGCGGGCCAGGCCGGGGCCGGGCGACGGCCACCGCGCGCACCGCAATGGGGAGACATACGCCGATGAGTCTTGCTTTGGTGCAAAGCCGCGCCCTGCTGGGGCTGCGCGCGCCCGCGGTCACCGTCGAGGTGCACCTTGCCAATGGTTTGCCCAGTTTCACGCTGGTCGGTTTGGCGGATGTGGAGGTGAAGGAGGCGCGCGAGCGCGTGCGCTCGGCGCTGCAGAACGCCGGGCTGGAGTTCCCGCACAACAAGCGCATCACCGTCAACCTCGCGCCGGCCGATTTGCCCAAGGATTCGGGCCGCTTCGACCTGCCGATCGCGCTGGGCATCCTGGCGGCCAGCGGCCAGATCGACGCCGCGCGCCTGGCGGGCTGGGAGTTCGCCGGCGAGCTGTCGCTGTCGGGCGAGCTGCGCCCGGTGCGCGGCGCGCTCGCCACCAGCCTGGCCCTGCACGGCGAGGGCGTGCGCCTGGTTCTGCCGCCCGGCAGTGCGGAGGAGGCTGCCCTGGTGCCGGACGCCCACGTTTGGCGCGCCCGGCACCTGCTCGACGTGGTGCGCGCCTTCGGCTCGGAGCCGATCGACCCGGGCGAGGGTTGGACCCGGGTGCAGGCCGCGCCGCGTGCGGCCGCGCCCCACTACCCCGACCTGGCCGACGTGAAGGGCCAGGCCGCTGCCCGGCGGGCGCTGGAAATTGCCGCTGCCGGCGGCCACAGCCTGCTCCTGATGGGGCCGCCCGGTGCTGGCAAGTCCATGCTGGCGCAGCGCTTTGCGGGCATCCTGCCGCCGATGGGCGTGGACGAGGCATTGGAGAGCGCGGCCGTGGCCAGCCTGGCAGGGCGCTTCGCGATCGAGCACTGGGCCGAGCGCCCGACCTGCAGCCCGCACCACACCGCCAGTGCCGTGGCCTTGGTGGGCGGCGGCTCGCCGCCCCGGCCGGGCGAGATTTCCCTGGCGCACCACGGCGTGCTGTTCCTCGACGAACTGCCGGAATTCCCGCGTGCCGCGCTGGAGGCGCTGCGCGAGCCCCTGGAAACCGGCCACATCCGCATCGCGCGGGCGGCGCAGCGCGCCGAGTTCCCCGCGCGCTTTCAGCTCATTGCGGCGATGAATCCCTGCCCCTGTGGCTTTCTCGGCGCCGTGGCCGGCGCGCGCACCTGCCGCTGCTCACCCGAGCAGGTGGCGCGCTACCAGGGGCGGCTGTCCGGCCCGCTGCTCGACCGCATCGACCTGCACGTGGAGGTGCCGGCGCTGCCTGCCGGCGAACTGCTGGCCGCCGCATCCGGGGAGCCGAGCAGCGCCGTGCGCGAGCGCGTGGTCCAGGCGCGCGCCCGCGCCCATGCGCGCCAGGGCCGTGCCAACCAGGGCCTGCAGGGCCAGGAGATCGACCGCCATGTCCGGCTGGACGCCGCTGCGGCGCAGTTCCTGCAAACGGCGGCGGCGCGCCTGGGCTGGTCCGCGCGCGCCACGCACCGCGCCCTCAAGGTGGCGCGCACGATTGCCGACCTCGCCGGGGCCGACGGCACGCAGGTCGCCCACGTGGCCGAAGCCATGCAGTACCGGCGCGTGCTGCGACCGGCCTAGCAACCACCCACAAAAAAGGAGCCCGAAGGCTCCTTGGGTGCGAAACGGGCAACGAGCGCCCGTGAACGCATCAGCTGTTCTTCTGGCTGTTCTGTCCAGTCTTGCCGTGCTGTTCCTGAGTCCCGCCTTGCTGGCGGGCCGAACCGCTGTTGCTCTGCTCCTGCTGGCGGCCGGAGCCGCTGGAGCTTTGCTCTTGCTGGCGTGCGCCGGAAGTCTTGTTGCTGTTCTGGCTGTACTGGTTGTGCCCTTCAGGGTTGTTGCTCCCTTGCTGGCTGCGCGATTGGCCGCTCTGCTCTTGCTGGCGCGAGCCGCTCTGGCTCATGTTGCTGTTGTTGCTGTCTTGCTGCTTGGATGTCATGAATCAACTCCTTGATGACAGGTAAAAAAGACACGTGCCGTGAGGCGCTCCTTCTGGTTGGTACGGAAGGCGAGGTGTCGTCCGTGGAATTCACTGTAGGCCGCTCAGCGCAGCGGAGGGGTAGGACGCGGACGACGGCGCTGTAGGCGCGGGGGCGAGTTACATCTGTGTCCCATTGCCCCGGGGGAAGGCGGGCCAAGCTGGCATGATTCGCGGTTTCGCCTCCCCCATTGCCGACCATGACCCAGACCCCCGCACCTGCCACGCCCCCAGCCGATGCCCCGACGGGTGGACCCGCGCCCGCCGGCGCCCGGCCTGGCGCCCGCGGCACGGCGGCGCCACGCCGTGAGCGCACGGGCACCGGTGCGCCGCGCCGCGCGCCGCGCGCCGTACCACCGGCGCTGGAACAGCTCGCCGCGCTCTACCCGCAGCTGTTCGGCGCGACGTTCCGCCCGCTCAAGCGCGGCATCTTCCAGGACCTGGTGGCCGCGCATCCCGACGCCTTCGAGAAGGACGCGCTCAAGCAGGCGCTGGCCATCCACACGCGCTCCACGCGGTATCTGCAGGCCGTGGCGTCCGGCCAGCCGCGCCACGATCTGCAGGGCCAGGCCGTCGAAGCCATGGCGCCGGAACATGTGCACCACGCCCTGGTCGAGGTCTACAAGCGCCGCCAGGGGCGCGGCCAGGAAGAATTGCTGCCGCGTCTGCGCGCGCGCATCGTGGACAACATCGAGGCCAGCGGCCTCTCGCGCGAGGACTACGCCGAACGCGTGCGCACGCGCGACGAGGCCGCCAACGCCCTGCTGGAGGAAGCCTTCGCCGAGCTCGCCGCGCGCGCTGCCAAGGACGAAGCGCTGCTGCGCACCTTCGAGGCCAGCGGCCAGAGCCCCGAAGCCTTCGCCGACATGTACGGCCTGGATGTGCGTGCGGTGACGCGGTCGGTGCAGAGTGCGCGTGCCCGGCTGGAAGCGGCGCAGGCGGCGGCGAACGCGCCCGACGCCCAGCCTGCGGCAAGCGCGGCGTCGGATGGATCGGACGCCGCCGGCGGCTGAAGGGAGTTACCGGTACCGCGCGAGATAGCGCCGCTCGAAGCCGCGCTTGGCCCAGTGCATCAGGCGCAGCGGCGGCAGCAGGAGGTTGCGCTGCTCGGTGCGCCAGACCAGGGTGCCGGTGCCCAGGGCGTCGATGATGCAGGCCAGCTCGACCTTGAAGCTGGCCGTCTGTGGGCGTCCGGCCAGGCCGTCGATCAGGTTCTGCGCGGCAGCGGCGGCCTGCAGGTCGGCCATGTGCGCCTGCTTGGGCATCCAGTCGGGGCCGGGGAAGCTGCCCGAGTCACCAACGACGTAGACGTGCTCGAAGCCCGGTACGCGGCATTGCGCGTCGGCTTGCAGCAGGCCGCCGGGCGAGCGCGGCAGCGTGGTCTGGTCGAACCAGGTGTTGCCCGTCATGCCGGGCATGAACAGGATCAGGTCGGCAGCAAAGGCGCCGCCTTCGGTCACCACCTTGTCGGCCTCGAAGCGCTGCATCTTGTGGCCCAGGTGCGTGGTGATGCCCCGGCGCGCCATCTCGGCCAGCAGGTGGGCCACGGCCTTGGCGCCCAGGCGGGCGCCGGGTTCCTTGGAGGGGTTGAAGAACACCAGCTCGAATTTTTCGCGCCGCCCTTCGCGGCGCAGCTGGGCGTCGATGCCGAACAGGAACTCGAACATCGGCCCGCCGCGCACGGCCGTGGGTTCCTGGGGGTTGCCGGCAAAACCCACGGCAATGGTGCCGCCACTCATGCCCCGCAGCCGGTCGCGGATCTGCTCTGCGGCGGCAATGCCTTCGCAGGGCGTGATGGCGTGCTCGATGCCGGGGAGCTTCTTGATGAAGCGTCCGCCGGTGGCGATCACCAGCGCGTCGTTCGCCACCTCGCCCGCCGTGGTCTGCACGCTGCGGCCATCGGTCGCGAGGCCGGTCACCTCGGCCAGCACATGGCGCACGTCCATGCGTTCGAAGAAAGGTGCCAGCGGCACGATGAGCTGCTCGCGCGTGCGCAGGCCGCTGGGAATCCAGATGGTGCCGGGCAGGTAGTGCAGCTCGCTGCGCGGTGAGACCAGGGCGATCTCGTCCTTGCAGCCGCGTGCGCGCAGTTCGCGCACGGCAGACAGCGCGCCAAAGCCGCTGCCCAGGACGGTGATGCGCTGGTTTGCCATGCCTAGGCGCCTTGGCCGCCAAGAGCTGCCACGACCCGCAGCACGGCCAGGCGCGCCTCTTCCAGTACCGCTTTGACCGCCGGGTTCTGGCTGGTGCTCGCCGCGAGGATGGCGCGCGGGTCTTGCAGCAGCACGCGCGTCTGGCCGGGGGTGGCCTCCAGCGCGCTGGCGCCGCAGGGCAGCAGGGCGGCGATGTCCGGCTCGGCCGTGACCAGCGCGTGCGCCACCTTGGGCGCGCACACGCCCAGGAGGCGCTGGGGCGCGCTGTCGACGCCGAGCTTGGCCTTGAGCGTGGCCTGCATGTCCACCTCGCTGACGATGCCCATCTGCTCGGCGGCCAGGGCCGCGCGCAACGTCTCCACGGCGTCCGCAAGGGGTTGGGCAATGGTGATGGCGAAGGCGTAGGGCGGATTCATGGGGATCTCCAGTTTTAGGATAAAAATAGCTTCTAGCGCTTATGGAGCGGGCGCTAGCAGCTATTGATTTAAGAGTTTCTTCGGCTGTGCGCTATTTCTCCAGCCGCTCGATGCCCAGTGCCTTGAGCACGTGCTTTTCGTACAGGGGCTCGGAGGTGCCGTTCTTCATCTTGTACATGAAGTACTTTTCAAACGCCACCTTGGCCAGGTGCACCCATTTGCCCTTCTTGAACCAGTTGACGTTGCGCGGCGGGATTTGCGGCAGCGCCACGAAGGCGGCGCCGGTGTCGCCCATGTCGGCCAGGCAGATGGCGTTCCAGGTGCCCTTGGCGTCGGCGGGCTGGCCCTGCAGCTCGGCGGCGATGTTGTGCACGATGGCAGTGATCATGCTTTCGATCATGTAGCCGGTCTTGGGCGCGCCGGTCGGCACGGGCGTCACTTCCACCGGCGGGATGGCGACGCACACGCCGGCCGAGAAGATGTTGCGGTATTTCTTGCTGCGCTGGAACTCGTCGATCAGCACGAAGCCGCGCGGGTTGCACAGGCCTTCGACCTGGGCCACCGCGTCCACGCCCTTGAACGCGGGCAGCATCATGCTGAACTTGAAGGGCAGCTCGTGCTCCTTCTTGACCTGGCCGTCCTCGCCCAGCTCGGTGACGAACATCTTGCCCGGCTCCACCTTGGTGACCTTGGCGTTGCAGATCCACTTGATGTCGTTGTTGCGCAGGTCGCTCTCGAGCATGCCCTTGGAGTCGCCCACGCCGCCCAGGCCCATGTGGCCGATGTAGGGTTCGGCCGTGACGAAGGTCAGCGGCACCTTGTTGCGCAGTTTGCGGCGCTGCAGGTCCTTGTTGAAGATGAAGGCGAACTCGTACGCCGGGCCAAAGCACGAGGCCGCAGGCATGGCGCCGATGATGGCCGGGCCGGGGTCCTTGAGGAATTCCTGGTAGTCGGCCCAGGTTTTCTCGGCATGGTCGATGGTGCAGATGGAGTGCGTCGAGCCGCCAGGCCCCGCACCGGGCACTTCGTCGAACGCCAGTTTCGGGCCGGTGGTGATGATGAGGTAGTCGTAGGCCACCTGCGCGCCATTGGCCAGCGTCAGCTGGTTGCCTTCGGCGTCGATGCGGTCCACGCGCTGGGCAATGAAATCGATGCCCTTTTTCTCCAGACAGGGGCGGATCGGGAGGGTGGTATCGCCGCGCTCGCGCCAGCCCACCGCCACCCAGGGGTTGGAGGGCACGAACTGGAAGTAATCGACCGCGTTGATCACGGTGATCTTGTGCGACTTGTCGATCTTGGCGCGCAGCTCGTAGGCCGCCGGCATGCCGCCGGTGCCTGCGCCGAGAATCACGATATGGGCCATGCTTGTCTCCTGGGTGGGTGCCGGGGGTGCCGGCGGGGGCTGAAAATCCGGGGGCTCTTGGTGTTCTCTCAAGGGGTGTGCACCAGCTCCTGGTTGGCGCTGCGCAGGGTGGTTTCGTCGAGCTGCCCCGCCAGGGCGGCCAGGCGCAGGTGGGCGAGCAAGAGGCTGGTGCGCGCCTGCGCCAACGCCAGGCGGGCCGCGGCGGCATCGTTTTGCGCGTTCAGGGCATCGAGCAGCGTGCGGTCGCCCACCTCGTGCCCGAGCTGGGTGGCGGCCAGGCGCTCTTCGCTGGCGGTCAGTGCCTCGGTCAGCGCCCGCACCTGCTCGGCACCGACGCTGAGGCCCAGCCAGGCGGCGTGCACTTGCTGGGCCACCTGTTCGCGCGTGCTTTCGAGTTGCGCTTCGGCCTGGGCCTGCTGCGCCAGGGCTTCGTCCTGCCGGGCGCTGCGCCAGCCGCCGGTGCTGAGCGGCACGGTGAGCTGCACGCCCACCATCGCGCTGACGCTCTTGTTGCGGGCGCTGCCGAAGTCGCCGCTGCCGTGCAGGCGCTCCTGCCCGGCCTGGGCCACCAGGTCGAGCGTGGTGGCAGAGCGCAGGCTGTGCTTGCGGGCCTCGGCCTTGGCGATGTCCAGCGCCAGCGCTTGCAGGCGAACCGACGGGTTGGCGGCGTCCGCAGCGCCTTGCCAGGCGGCCAGGTCGCGCGGCGCCGGGGCGGGCGCGGCACCGGGCAGTTGCACGGCCAGGCTGCCGACGGGCAGGCCGGTGCTGTCGGCCAGCAGGCGGCGCTTCACGTCGAGGTCGGTTTGCGCTCCCAGGCGCTGGGCGCGCAGGCCCGCCAGGCGCGCGCGGGCCTCGTGGGTGTCGGTGATCGGCAGGCTGCCCAGTGTGTAGCGGTCCTGGGCTTCCAGGCTGGCTTTCTGCACGGCGGCGAGCTGGCGGTCCAGCACCTGCAAGGCCTCCTGTGCCACGGCCACGTCGAAGTAGCGCTGCGCGGCGCGCAGCATGGCGGCTTGCTCGGCGGCCTGCCATTGCAGGTCGGCCCTGTCGGCCTGCAGGCCGAGCTGCTGCTGCTGCGCGCGCCGCTGCGGGTTGTAGAGCGGCTGGGTGGCCTGCAGCGCCCAGCGGGTGGCGCTGCCGCCGGTGACCGAGGTGGCGAAGTTCACCCCACTCGACGTACCCAGGCCCGGCGCCGAGAACTGCGCGCCGCGCATGTCGGTCTCGCCCGTGGCCATGCCCGCCGATGCGGTGAAGGCCACGCCCGGGCGCCACAGCGCTGCGGCCTGGTCGCGCTGCGGCTGCGCCGTGCCGTGCGCGGCGCGGGCCACGGCCAGTTCGCGGTCGTTCTGCTGCGCGGCCTGCCAGGTTTGCAGCAGGTCGGTGGCCCAGGCAGCGGGGGCGGCGCAGGCGGCGGCCAGGAGGAAGGAACGGAGCAAGCGGTGCATGGTGTTATCTCCCACGGGCCAGCAGGGCCTGTACCCAGCGCACGAAACGGGCGCCTTGGCGGGCCCAGCAAGGGCAGGTCATGCCGTGGCCTTGACAGCCAGGGTGCTGAATTCTTCGAAGGCGGCGCTGGCCTTGGCGGCGTACATGAGCGACGGCCCGCCGCCCATGTAGACCGCCATGCCCAGCGTCTCGGCCACTTCGGCGCGGCTGGCCCCAAGCCGGACCAGTGCCTGGGCGTGGTAGCCCACGCAGGGGTCGCAGCGCGCGCCCACCGAGAGCGCCAGCGCAATCAGCTCCTTGGTCTTCTTGTCGAGTACGCCGTCCTTGCCGGCGGCCTGCGCCATGGCGGAGAAGCCGCGCAGGGTGTCGGGGATGTCGGCACGCAGCTGTGCGATCTGGGCCGAGGTCTCTTGCGTGAGGGTGAGGTAGCTGGTAGTCATGATTTATTGAATAAAAATGGCATCCAGCGCTTATGAGGTAAGCGCTTGTAGCTATGAAGTTGATAGTTCTTCGGATCGCGTGAGTGCACCCAGGCGTTTCCGGTAGGCCGCGTAGTACAGGGTGGGGATGACCACCAGCGTCAGCACGGTGGAGACGGCGATGCCGAAGACCAGCGAGATCGCCAGGCCGTTGAAGATCGGGTCGTCCAGGATGAAGAAGGCGCCGAGCATGGCGGCCAGCCCGGTGAGCACGATGGGCTGGGCGCGCGTGATGGCCGAGTGGACGATGGCCTGCTTGAAGTCCACGCCGCTTCGCACCTGCAGGTTGATGAAGTCCACCAGCAGGATGGAGTTGCGCACGATGATGCCGGCCAGCGCAATCATGCCGATCATGCTGGTCGCGGTGTACTGGGCGCCCAGCAGCGCGTGGCCGGGCATCACGCCGATGATGGTCAGCGGGATCGGCGCCATGATGATCAGCGGTGTGAGGTAGCTGCCAAACTGCGCCACCACCAGCAGGTAGATCAAGATGAGGCCCACGGCGTAGGCGGCACCCATGTCGCGGAAGGTCTCGTAGGTGATCTGCCACTCGCCGTCCCACTTGAGGGCGTAGCCGCGCCAGGCGTCCTGCGGCTGGCGGATGAAATACTCTTCCAGCGTGCCACCGTCCGGCATGGGCAATCGGGCAATGTCGCCGCGCACGGCGAACATGCCGTAGAGCGGGCTGTCCACCTTGCCCGCCATGTCGGCCACCACGTAGTTCACGGGCAGCAGGTCCTTGTGGTGGATGGGCTGCTCGCGCAGCGCGTCGCTGACGGTCACCAGTTCGCGGATGGGCACCAGCGCACCGCTGGCCGAGCGCACCGTGAGCTGCAGCAGCGTGGCCAGGTTGCCGTGCTCCTGCGCAGGCAGCTGCAGCGTGGCGGCGGCGGGGTATTTGCTTTGGTCGTGCAGGTAGGTCGCGGCTTCGCCCGCCAGCCCGGCGCGCAGCGTGGTCACGATGGCCTGCTGCGGCACGCCGAGCAGGGCGGCCTTGCGGCGGTCCACCAGCAGGACGGTGCGCGGGGCGTCGGCAATGGCGGTGTCGTCCACGTCCACCAGACCTTCGGTTTGGTCGAACACGGCACGCACCGCCTTGGCCACCTGGCGGCGGCCGTCCGCGTCCGGGCCGTAGATTTCGGCCACGATGGGCGAGAGCACGGGCGGGCCGGGCGGCACTTCCACCACCTTCACGTTGCCGCCGAAGCGCTTGCCGATCTCCTGCAGCGCGGGGCGCACGCGCGTAGCAATGGCATGGCTCTGGTCCTTGCGGTGGGCCTTGTCGACCAGGTTGACCTGGATGTCACCCACCTCACCGCCCGTGCGCAGGTAGTACTGGCGCACCAGGCCGTTGAAGTTGATGGGTGCGGCGGTGCCGGCGTAGGCCTGGTAGTCGGTCACCTCGGGCACGGTGGCCAGGTGCGCGCCCAGGGCGTGCATCAGCGCTGCGGTGCGCTCCACCGGCGTGCCGGCGGGCATGTCCACCACCACCTGGAACTCCGACTTGTTGTCGAACGGCAGCATCTTGAGGAGCACCAGGCCAGTGGAGGGCAGTGCCACCGACACCGCGATCAGCAGCGCGACACCCAGCGCGAGCAGGCCCCGGTTGCGCCCGCCGCGCTGCTCATGGAGGAGCGGCGCGAAGAGGCGCGTGAACAGCGGCGTGATGCGCCGCGCCATGCCGGACGGCGCGGCGTGGCCGGCCGCATCCGCGTCCTGGTGCGGCTTCATCCACAGGCGTGCCAGCCAGGGCGTGACGACGAAGGCAATGGCCAGCGACAGCAGCATGCCCATGCTGGCGTTGATGGGGATGGGGCTCATGTACGGCCCCATCAGCCCACTCACAAAGGCCATCGGCAGCAGCGCGGCAATGACGGTGAGCGTGGCCAGGATGGTCGGTCCGCCGACCTCGTCCACCGCGCCGGGGATGATCTGCGCCAGCGTCTTGCCGGGCTCGAGCTGCTGGTGGCGGTGGATGTTCTCGACCACCACGATGGCGTCGTCCACCAGGATGCCGATGGAGAAGATCAGCGCGAACAGCGATACCCGGTTGAGCGTGAAGCCCCAGGCCCAGGACGCAAACAGCGTGGCGGTGAGCGTCAGCACCACGGCCGTGCCCACGATGGCCGCTTCGCGCCGCCCCAGGGCGAGAAACACCAGGGCCACCACCGAGGCGGTGGCGAACAGCAGTTTCTGGATCAGTTTCTGCGCCTTGTCGTTGGCCGAAGCGCCGTAGTTGCGCGTCTCGGCCACCTGCACGGCGTCGGGGATGACGGTGTTTTTCAGCACCTCGACCCGCGCCATCACGGCGTTGGCGACATCGATGGCGTTCTCGCCGGGCTTCTTGGTGATGGCGATGGTGACAGCCGGGTATTCGGCCGCGTTTTCGCCCGCCGTGCCGTGCCACACATAGCGGCTGGGGGGCGGCGCGCCATCGCGCACCTGGGCCACTTCGCGCAGGAATACGGGCTTGCCGCCCCGCACGCCGACCACCAGGTCGGCCACCTCGTCGGCATCCCGCAGGAAGGGGCCCGACTCGATCGCCACCGAGCGGTCGCCGCCCAGCAGCTCGCCCACCGGCAGGCCCAGGTTGGCCGACTGCAGCGCCATGCGCAGGTCCGCCACCGTGACGCCCATGCCGGCCATGCGGGCGGGGTCGAGCTCCACCATCACGGCGCGGCCGGGGCCGCCGAGGGTGGAGACTTCGCGCGTGCCGGGCACGCGCTTCAAGTCGGCTTCCACGCTGTGCGCCACGCGTTCCAGGTCGAAAGCGCCGGTGTCCGGCTGGTCGCTGAACAGCGTGAGCGAGACGATGGGCACATCGTCGATGCCCTTGGGCTTGATGATCGGGTCCAGTACGCCCAGGCCCTTGGGCAGCCAGTCGGCGTTGGAATGCACGGTGTCGTACAGCCGCACCAGCGCCTCGGTGCGCGGCACGCCGACCTTGAACTGCACCGTGAGGACGGCCACGCCAGGGCGTGAAACCGACATCACATGCTCGGCCCCGGTGATCTGCGCGAGCACCTGCTCGGCGGGTATGGCCACCATCTGCTCCACGTCGCGCACGCTGGCGCCGGGGAACGGGATCAGCACGTTGGCCATGGTGACGTTGATCTGCGGCTCTTCCTCGCGCGGCGTCACCAGCACGGCAAACACCCCCAGCAGCAGCGCCACCAGCGCCAGCAGCGGGGTGATCTGCGCGCCCTGGAAGAACGCCGCAATGCGCCCTGAGACGCCCGTGTGCTTGTGTGGTTGTTCTTGCATTTCAGTATCCATTCCGAGTTCGCCGCGTCAGCGACTGATGAAACGCCCGCAATCCCCGCGCGGGCAGCCGCGCAAGGGCCGCCCCGCAGCGCTGGCTGCGTCCTCCTGCCTGCAGCGCAGAGCGCTGCGAGAGCGGGGGGAAGCCGCAAAGCGGCTCAGGGGGGTGTTTCACTTCAACCTTCAGCGTGCGCGGGTGGCCGACTGCGGGTCGAGCACCACGGCTTCGCCCGGTGCCACGCCCGTCAGCACTTCGACACGGTCGCCGTCGGTACGGCCCAGGCGCACCTGGCGCAGCAACGGCTTGCCCTGGGCGTCCTGCACATACAGGCCCGTCATCTCGGCGCGGCGCACGATGGCGGACACCGGCACCGTCACGCTTTTGGCTTGTGCGTTGTTGTCGGCGGTGGGCAGCCACAGGCGGGCAAACATGCCGGGTACCACCCCCTGCACGTTGCCGGGCAGTTCTGCACGTACCTGCACGGTGTGCGTCGCGGCATCGACCGTGGGCAGTACCTGCACGCGCCCGGCGGCGGGCCATTGCTGCGCGGCCGGCAGACCCGGCAGTTCCACGCGCACGGCGTCCTGCTGCACGCGGGGTGCCAGAGACTGCGGCACGGCGGCCGTCACGCGCAGGCTGCCGGGGTCGTAGAGCGAGACCAGGGTCCGGCCGGGCATGGCCATGTCGCCCAGTTGCACGGGCACCTCGGCCACCACGCCGGCGTAGGGTGCGCGCACAGTGTTCAGCGCCGCCCCGGTGCGCGCCGCACCGGCCTGGGCCGCCTGCGCCGCGACCTGGGCGCGGGCGGCTTTGTAGCCCGATTCGGCCTGGTCGAGCGCGGCCTGGCTGATGTATTTCCTCTGGAACAGCTGCTTTTGCCGTTCGTATTCGCGCGTGGCCACGTCCAGCGTGGCGCGGGCGGCCTGCACCTGGGCGTCGCTGGCGGCGGCACTCTGGTCGGCAGCGCGGGCGTCGATGCGCAGCAGCAGCTGCCCGGCCTGGACATGGTCGCCCGCCTTCACCTTGAGTTCTACCACGGCGCCGGGTGTCTGTGCGGCGACCACGGTCTGGCGCACGGCTTCGACCACGCCGTCGAAGCTGGTGCGGGCCTGCAGGGCCGCCGCCTGGGCCGGGGCGGTCTGCAGATCCGCCGCGCTGGCCGTTCCGGTCAGGATCAGCGCCATCGCCAGGGCCTGCATGAGGGGGTGGATTTTCAGCATGGTGTTCTTTCGCACGCCCCCCGTCCGGCTCGGCGGGGGCTGGTCAATTGGGTGGTGTCGGACTATTATTTGCGCAACTAACTAAATAGTCAATAAGTTGGATACTGTGTTTTCCCCTCCACCATGAAGCCCGCCGCTGCATCTGCCCGTTGCGATCGCCTGAACCAGCTCCCCGACGCCGTGCTGGACCAGGTGGCCGCGTACTTCCGCGCGCTGGGCGAACCCACGCGCCTGCAGCTGCTGCAGTGGCTGGGTGAGGGCGAACACACGGTGGGGGAATTGGCCGCGCTGTGCGGCTGCAGCATGGCCAACGTCTCGCGGCACCTGGCGCTGCTGACGCGCCATGGCCTGGTGCGGCGCGAGAGGCGCGGTCACTGCGCCTGGTACCGCCGCGCCGACCCGGCGGTCGATGTGTTGTGCGATGGTGTCTGCGGCCACATCGGCCGCCATTTCGAGCGCCTGAGCAGCGTGCACAGCACGCCACCGGACGACCCTACATAGCGCCCAGCCCGCCGGCACCCACCGCCTGGAACAGCGCCGCGCTGTCGGCCAGGCGCTGCGCCTGTGCGGCCACCAGGCTGCTGCGCAACAGCAGGGCCTGCTGTTCGGCCACCAGCCATTGCAGGTAACTGGCGGCGCCCAGGTTCAGTTGCTGCTGCGTCGTCTGCAGGCTCGCCTGGGCCGCGGCGTCGGCGCGCGCCAGGGCGCCCAGCACCTGGGCGTCGGCCTCGGCAGCGCGCAGCGCATCGGCCACGCCGCGCAGGGCATCGAGCACCACCGCCTGGTACTGCGCCGCGGCAGCATCCAGCGCGGCCAGCGCGGCGCGCTGTTGTGCAGGCAGCGCCGGGTCGAACAGGGGTTGGGTCAGCTGCGCCAGCAGGCCCCACACAGCGGAGCCGCTGCCGAACAGGGCGCCCGCGCTCAGGGCCTGGCTGCCCAGGCTGGCGCTGAGGCGTATTTGCGGGTACAGGCGCGCCACGGCCACGCCATGGTCTGCGCTGGCGGCGTGCACCAAGGCTTCGGCGGCCTGGATGTCGGGGCGCTGGCGCACCAGTTCAGAGGGCAGCACCTGCGGCAACGCCGCAGGCAGCGTGAAATCGCGCAGGGTGAAGGCAGGCAGGGCTTGCTCGCCGGGCGTACGTCCGGCCAGTGCGGCGAGCAGGTGCCCGTTCTGCAGCGCCTGCTTGTCCAGCAGCAGGATGGAGGCGCGCGTTTGCTCCAGCGCTGCCTGCACCGCATGTGCATCGGCCGGCATGGCCTGACCCAGGCGCACCCGCTCGCGCGCGAGGGTGCTTTGCGCTTCCTGGTTGCGGGCAATGGCCTGCAGGGCTTGGGACTGGGCGGTGGTGCGGGCCTGGGCGATGGCGGTGCTGGCCAGGCGCGCGGCCAGGTCCAGGCGGGCCCCCGCGAGCTGGTAGCGGCGGTGGTCGGTGCGCGCTGCCAGCGCTTCGAGTGCACGCCGGTTGCTGCCAGACAGATCGAGCGGGTACTGCACGCCGATGCTGGCGTTGTGCAGGCTGAAGCTGCGCCCCTCGCCCGGCAGGCCCTGCGCGCTGGGCGAGAGGTGCTGACGAGCGCTGCCTACGCCCAGGTCAACGCGCGGCAACTGCGTGGCGCGTTCCTGCGCGCCTTGCAGTGCTTCGGCCTGGCGCAACTGCGCCTGGGCAGCCGCCAGCGTGGGGCTGGCCTGCAAGGCCTCGGCCACCAGGGCGTCGAGCGCGGGGGAACCCAATTGCCGCCACCAGGGCGCTTCGAGGGCCATGTCGGCCTGCCAGGACTGGGCCGCACCATAGTCGGCATCGGCGACGCCGGTTTGCACGGGCGTGGCAAGCGCTGGCAGCGCGCCCTGGGCGGGCGGGCTGGGGGGCTGGTAATCCATTCCCGCCGCACAGCCCGCCAACAGGGCGGTCCATAGCAAGGCCAGGCCAGTGCGCCGAGGGGATAGAGGATGGTGCATGGAGGGCTCCCGTTCACGCCGTGCGGCCAGGCCGCATGCGCCAGGCCAGGGCGGCGATGACCAGCCAGACGGTGGTGCGCAGGGTCATCGCCGCCGCGGTGCGCATTTCGTAGGCGCCACCGGTCAGCACATGGATGCCAAAGGCCGCGAACACCAAGGCCGTGGCCAGGGCGATGCCCAGCGCCAGTCCAGCGGCCCAGCGCTGGCGCCGCCACAGCGCAATACCCGCTACCACATAGGCAAAGCCCGCCAGAAAGTTGAACCAGAGCACGAAAGGCACATAGGCACCGGCGGCGGTGCGCGCGGCCGCGCCGCCGAACAGCACGGTGCCGCCTTCTTTGAGGGTCATCAAGCCGAAGACCACGGCAAGGACGCTGGCGCCGCGCAGCCAGGGGCTTGGTTGCAACAAGGTGGGCATGGGGAGATCTCCGGGGGTGCTCATGGCGTGCGGCCTTCGCCCGCTTCTTCGTGCGTGATGCCGTCGCGGATGTGGTAGATCCGCTGGAAGGTCGGGATGATCTTTTCGTCGTGCGTGACGACGATTACCGCGGTCTCGAAGCGCTGCGCCATGTCGTTGAGGATGCGGATCACCGCCATGGCGCGTTCGCTGTCGAGCGGCGCCGTGGGCTCGTCGGCCAGCACCACGGGCGGGCGGTTGACCAGCCCGCGCGCAATCGCCACGCGCTGCTGCTCGCCGCCCGACAACTGCGCGGGCATGGCACGGGCGCGGTGGCCCACGTCGAGGGCATCGAGCAGTTCGCGCGCCCGCTGGCGCGCCTGGCCGTTGGGTACCCCGGCCAGCATGGGCAGCAGGGCGACGTTGTCGGTCACGTCCAGGAAGGGAATCAGGTAAGGTGCCTGGAACACGAAGCCGATGCGGTCGCGCCGCAGCGCGCGCAGGTCGCTGATCTTCCAGCCGTCGTCGTAGATGACTTCGTTGCCCAGCGTCATGCGCCCGGCGCTGGGCTCGATCACCGCGCCCAGGCATTTGAGCAAGGTGCTCTTGCCCGAGCCCGAAGGCCCGATGAGACCCACCACCTCGCCCGGCGCGACGACCATGTGGACGTCCTTGAGGGCGTCCACGGCGGTGTCGCCCTGGCCGTAGCGCTTGCGCACTCCCTCAATGTGTATGCCTTGGTGTGCCATGTCAGTGACCCTTGGCGCATTGCGCCACCCACAATGTAGAAAACCGGCGCGACCCAGGCCAGCGGCCCCCGCGCAAGGGCCGCCCCGCCGCGCTGGGGGTGTCCCCCTTCCGCATCGTGCAGCGATGCCAGAGAAGGGGGAAGGCGCGCAGCGCCTCAGGGGGATGTCGTCGCACTTCAGCCTCCGACCGCTTCGGCCGGGTCGACGCGAAGCGCCGCGCGGACGGCGACCCCGCTGGCCAGCACGCAGATGGCCAGAATCGCGGCCAGCCCGGCCGCCGTGTCCTGCGGCACCAGCAGTACGTATTTGGGGAAGGCCGGCGCCATCAGCGTGGCCGAAATCTTGCCCACCACGAAGCCGATCAATCCCAGGCCCAGCGCCTGCTGCACGATCATCCAGGCGATGGTGCGGTTCTTCGTGCCGATGAGTTTGAGCACCGCGATCTCGCGGATCTTGCCCAGCGTGAGCGTGTAGATGATGAAGGCCACGATGGCCGCGCTGACCAGCGCCAGAATGGCCAAAAACATGCCGATCTGCTTGGCCGACGTGGCGATGAGCTTGCCGACCAGGATGCCATCCATCTGCGCGCGTGGGGTGGCCGTCAGGCGCTGCCAGCGGGCAATCGAATCGGCCACCTCTTGCGCATCGTGCCCGGGGCGCACGCGCACCAGTACGGCGTTGACCGAAGGGTTGCTGCTCTGCGAGGCAATCACCGCATCGAGCAGGCCGGGCACGCCGGGGCGGTTGAAGGCCGGGTTGGTGGCCGTGCGCTGGCGGCTTTGCCACAGCGCGTCGTTGTCTTTGAGGAACTGCGCCGCCTGCGCGTCCTTGAGGGGAATGAACACCATCGGATCGCCGCCCGACGACACCATGCGCCGCGTGAGACCGACCACGGTGTAGCTATTGCGGCGGATCTGGATGCGCTCGCCCAGCGCCAGGCCGCTGGCGATGTCGGCCACGGCCTCGTAGTGGCTGCGCGTGATGTGCCGCCCGGCCACCAGGTAGGGCGGCCAGCCGGGCGTGCCGCTGCCGCCGGGGGCGATGCCGACGACCATGGCGCGCACATCGCTGGTGGCCGCGCCCGCCTTGCCGGCATGGCCCGCCAGGCGCTGCACCTGCATGGTCAGGTAGGTCACGTTGGCGGCGTCCTGCACGCCGGGCAGCGCGCGCAGGCTGCGCCAGGTGCTGTCGTGCAGGCTGGAGGGCTCGGCATACGGGCCCAACGTGCCCTGCTGCACCACCCAAATGTCGGCGCCGCTGTTGTCCAGCAGCGCCCGGCCATCGTCCACCATGCCGCGGTACACCCCGGCCATGGTGAGGGTGACGCCGATCAGCAGCCCCAGGCCGATGCCCGTGAAGACGAACTTGCCCCAGGCGTGGAGGATGTCGCGCCCGGCCAGGCTGATCACGGCGCGTCCTTGGTGATGCGCTCGACTACATGGGTGCTGCTGCGGGCAGTCAATTCTTTCTCGCTGTAGACGACGATGCGCGCGCCCTCCTGGATGCCGCTTTGCACCTGCACCTGGCCGTCCAGATCCGCCTGCCCCAGCACCAGCGGGGCAAAGCGCAGGCCGTCCGGAGTCAGCTCCCACACGCCCATCTTGCCGCCCACGCGCCGCAGCGCGGCGTTGGGGAGGGTGGGCGCGGCGGGGAGCTCGGGCAAGGTGATGGTGATCTCCGCCAGCGTGCCCAGCGGCGGCAGGGGCTCGGGCAGCGCGGCCAGCACCACCTTGGCCAGGGTTTCCTCGGTTACGGCATCGGCCAGCGGCTCGACGCGCAGCACCTTGGCAGCCAGGGGCGCACCGGTGGCGGAGCGCAGCAGCACCTGGGCGGGCAGGCCCGCGCGCAGGCCGTTCGCGCTGGACTGGTCGAAGCGCACGTTGACCCACAGGCTGGACGGGTCGACGAGATCCACCACCGCCTGCCCCGGTACCACGGTGCTGCCGGGCTCGGCCAGGCGGGCCGTGACCAGCGCGTCGGCGGGCGCCAGCAGGCGCAGCTTGCTGCGCTGGGTGTGCAGAGCGGATTGTTCTGCGCGCAGGCGCTCCACTTCGGCTTGGCTGCCAGCCAGGGCGGCGTCGGCGGCGCGCAAGTCCTGCTGGCGGGCGCTGGCGATTTCCTCGCTCGTTGCGCGCACGGCCAGCAGCTCGGCGTAGCGCGTGGCCTGGGCCTGGGCATGCTGCTGGCGGGCCTGGGCGTCTTTCAGGGCCGCCTGTGCGCGCTGCACGGCGGCGGCCTGGGCGCGCTGGCGCTCGTCCAGATCGACCCCATCCATTTCGCCCAGCACCTGCCCGGCGGTGACGCGCTCGCCCACCTGCGCCGACAGGCGCAGCACGCGGCCTGCCAGCGTGGGGCCGACGCGGTAGGTGGTGCGCGCCTCGACCGTGCCGATGCCGAACAGGGCCGGGGTGATGGCCCGTTGCTCCACCGTGGCCACGGTGACGGCCACGGGCGCGAGGGGCCCCGAGCGCAGCACCACGTAGACGAACAGTGCCAGCAGGGGCAGCACGACGGCCAGCAGGGCCAGCGTGCGGCGTTGCAAGGGAAGGCGGCTCACTGCAGGCCTCCGTGCAGCGCTCTGCGGTGCGGGCTTGGCGCGGAGCTCATGGCGTGCTCCGGATGCCGCGTTGGTAGATGGCGAACACACGCGGCGCGTCGCGGCGCACGCGTTCGACGTCGCCCGACAGCATTGCCTGCATGACCAGGCCCTGGATGGTGCCGATGAACAGCGTGGCGGCGGCCTCGGTGTCCAGGCCGGGATCGATTTCGCCCGCCGCCTGGCCCTGTGCAAACAGCTGCTGCAGGCGCTCGCCATAGCGCCCGAGCAGCGTGCGCACCATGCGACGCGGCAGGCTGTCGCCGGTGCGCTGGAGTTCGCCAAACATCATGCGCGGCACGCCGGGGTGCTCGGCGACAAAGTGGGCGTGGGCCAGAAACATGGCCTCCAGCGCGGCCAGGGGCGTGGCGGCACCTTGCGCGGCGCGCTCCACGCGGGCCAGGAGTTGTTCGGCCACCCACTCCATCACGGCCTGCAGGATGGCGTCCTTGGAGGGGAAATGCCGGAACAGCGCCCCCTGCGTCAGGTGCATGTGGCTGGCGATGGCGCTGGTGGTGATGTCGCTAGGGTTCTGGGTGGCGGCCAGCTGCACCACGGCCTCTACGGTGGCAGCGCGGCGCTCCTCGGCGGGCAGGGGTTTGGCTCGGGTGATCATGGGCGAGTTAGTAAGTAATCAATTACTATCTTATGCGCGCGCAGTGCATCCGGCAAGCTTTTTGTTGCTGCGCCGTCCCACAGGTATCCCACCGGGCGCCGCCGGGCCGGACCCGACTCTCCCTAGAATGGGCACGCCGTGCAGCGCCCTGCACGGGAACGAACGAAAGGCAGGCATGGCCCGTGGCGGCAAGCGCAGCGCGCTCGGGCAGCGGCTGCTGGGACCCGATCCGCACAACCGAATCCGCGTCGCCATGACCGGGGCGTCGGCGTTGATCTCGGCGTTGTACACCGTGCTGGTGCTCCTGCTGGCCTGGGTGGGGTTTGCCCGCGTGGACCTGACGGTGGTCTGGGCTGCAACCACGCTGTTGCTCAATGCGGGCGTCCTGACGAGCATTCGCGCCGGCTGGACGCGGCAGCTGGCCGATCCGGCGCTGACGCAGCTGCAGATCCGCTACGCCATCGTGAGCACCATGGTCGGCTATGTGCTGTTGGGAGAAGCGCGCGGCATATCGCCGGCCATTCTTTCGCCGGTGATGATGTTCGGCATTTTTGGCCTGAGCGCGCGCCAGATGAAGGCCAACTTCGTCTTCGCGCTGTTGTGCCTGGCGGTGGGCATGGGGCTGGTGGCCTGGACCGAAGGTGCGCGCTACCGCCCGCTGCTGGAGCTGGCCTACGGTGTCATGTTCGTGCTGGTGCTTGCCGGCAGCACCTTCGTCGGGCTGCGCATCCAGCATGTGCGCCAGCGGCTGCAGCGCCAGAAATACGCCCTGGGCGCCGCGCTCGAGCGCATCAACCACCTCGCCGCGCACGATGATCTGACCGGGCTGCTCAACCGCCGCCGCATGAGCGAAGTGGTGCAGGCCGAACGCGAGCGCTGCGTGCGCAGCCGGCGGCCGCTGGTCCTGGCGCTGCTGGACCTGGACTTCTTCAAGCTGGTCAACGACCGCTACGGACACGCCGCGGGCGACGCGGTGCTGTGCGCCTTCGCCGGCCGCGTGCTGGACAACCTGCGCAGCACCGACGTGCTGGCGCGCTGGGGCGGGGAGGAGTTCCTGCTGCTGCTGCCCGAGACCTCGCTGGATGGCGCGCTGGTGCTGCTCGAGCGGGTGCGCAGGGAGGTCGCCGAGCTCTGCGTGGAAACTGCCAATGGCGAAATCCGCCTGACCGTCTCCATTGGCGTGGCCGCCGGCCGCGTGCAAGAAACCATGGAGCAGGTGCTGGAGCACGCCGACGAAGCGCTCTACCAGGCCAAGGCGCAGGGGCGGGACCGCGTGGTGGTGTACGGCGGTGGCCGGCCGGGCGAGCCGGCGCCCGACGAACGCACGGATTTTTGAGACAAAAATCCAGGTATTTTTGTCCTCTAGCGCTTATTGGTAAAAGAAAGTTCGCTATAAAAATAGGATAACTAGCGCAACCTGGGTTCTTCGCGCATCTGCTCCGGTGTGGTGAACCAGGCGCTGCTCTCGCCCATCCGGTTGCGCGCTGCCGCCAGTTCCTGCCGCGCCACGGTGCGCAGGTGCACCTCGTCCGGTCCGTCCATCAGGTGCAGCGCGCGGCCCCAGGTCCAGAACTGCGCGAGCGGCGTGTCGGGCGAGAGGCCCATGGCGCCGAATACCTGCATGGCCCGGTCGACCACCCGGCTTTGCAGGCGCGCAGCGACCACCTTGATGGCCGAGATCTGTGCGCGCGTAGCGGCGCTCTGCGCCTCTCCGGGCTGGTCCAGGAGCCAGGCGGTGTGCAGCACGAGCAGGCGGGCCTGGTCGATTTCGATGCGCGACTCGGCCAGCCAGTCCTGTACGTTCGCAAAACCTGCTTCGTAGCTGCCGAACATCTTGCGCTCCAGCGCCCGCTCGGCCGCCAGCCGCAGCGCGAGCTCGCACTGACCGATGGTGCGCATGCAGTGGTGCACCCGCCCAGGCCCCAGGCGCGCCTGCGCCATGGCAAAGCCCGCGCCGCGTTCGCCGAGCAGCGCGTCCGGCGGCAGGCGCACGTCCTCCAGCAGGATTTCGCAATGGCCTTCGGGCGCGTGGTGGTGCAGCACCGGGATGTTGCGCAGCACGCGAACGCCCGGAGTATCGATCGGCACCAGCACCATGCTGTGGCGCCGGTGTGCCTGTGCTTGGGCGGGCGCGTCGCAGGCGTCCTGGCACATGACGATGAGCAGCCGGCAACGCGGGTGCGCGGCGCCGGTGATGAACCACTTGCGCCCCCGCACGACCAGCGCGTCCGCCGCGTCGTGCAGCGTGGTCTGCAGGTTGGTCGGGTCGGAAGAGGCGACGTCGGGTTCGCTCATCGCGAAGGCCGAGCGGATGCGCCCGTCCAGAAGCGGCTCCAGCCATTGGCGGCGCTGCGCGGGCGAGGCAAAGCGGTGCAACAGTTCGATGTTCCCGGTATCGGGCGCGCTGCAGTTGAACACTTCCGCAGCCCAGGGGAGCCTCCCCATGGATTCGGCAAGCGGCGCGTACTCCAGGTTGCTCAGGCGCGTGCCGGGTTCGTCTGCGCGCAAGCCGGGCAGGAACAGGTTCCACAGCCCCTCCTCGCGCGCCAGGGCCTTGAGGTCCTCCATGAAGGGCGGCGGGTAGGCGCCCGACTCGGCGGCGGCGTGCCAGGCGGCGTTGTGCGGCAGCAGGTAGCGCGCCACGAAGGCGTCCATGCGCCCCAGCAGATCGAGCGCGCGGGATGAAGGGGTGAAATCCATGCGCGATTCTGGGGCGCGCCTGGCGCGCGCGTCAGAACCCTGGCGACAGTGGCGCGGCGCGCGCCGCGAGCGCCGCCGCCGTCCCCAGCATCAGCGCCGCCACCAGGTTGTGCGCCAGCGCGACCCCCATCGGCAGCTGGGCCAGCGCCAGCGCGATGCCGAGCTCGGCCTGCAGTGCGGCCAGGCCAAGAATGGTGGCGCCGACGCCGCGCTGGCCGGCGCGCCAGGCGGCTGCAGCCAGAATGCCGAGCGCGCCCACCACGGCAAATGTGGCCAGCCTGTGTAGCAACTGGACCCCCACGCCACCGGCAAAACCGGCCTCGCCGGCGTGCGGGCCCGGCACCTGCCAGGGGTTCAACGCGGCCCAGCCGTCGGGGCCGGGTGTGCACGCCAGCAGCTGCGGGCAGCTCAGGCCCGCGTAGCCGGCGCTCACCAGCGCCCCCAGGCCCGCCTGCACGGCCAGAAGCGCCGCGCCCAGCCAGGCCCAGCGCCGCAGCCGCAGGCGCTGCGCTTCGGCCATGGCACGGGGTCGCTCGGCCACGTATACGAAGGTGGCGAACAGCAGCAGCCCGGCCAGGAGGTTGCCCAGCGTCACTGCCGGAAGCCGCGCGCCCGCGGTGAACACCCCCAGCACGGCGAGGAACAGCACCAGCCCCAGCGCCAGCAGGAGCACGCGCCGTTCGCGCACCAAGGACCGCGGGCCCCGGTAGGCGAAGACCACCATGCCGACCAGCAGCACCAGCAGCGAGGATGCGACAACGCGGTGCGTGCCGCGTGCTGCCTGCACCGCTGCGGTCGGGGGAGCCGGCGCCGCGTCGGCGCTGGCGGCGCGGGCATGGCAGGCCGGCCACGGGCGACAGCCCAGGTCGGCGCCCGACTGGCGCAGGAACGCGCTCAGGCTGGTCACCACCAGCACCAACAGCGCGCACAGCCAGGCGGCCCGCTGCAGAAGCCGACGCCGGTGCGCCACGGAATCATCGGTAGAAGTCGTCATTCACGCCCGCAGGTAAATCGTTTATTTTGCGCAACAGGTGGCCCAAGGGACGCACTTTCAGTGTTTACCATGAGGATGGCCCCTTAAAACCTTGTCGCAAATCAAGCCTCCAGGCATACTAATCTGGAGAATCATTTGCACCTTTAGGTAACCAGAGGAGAACCGCGCATGGAACACCACGACGACGATGAGAAGGTGCCGATGATTCAGCAGCTGCTCGACAACCCATTCTTGCTGCTGTTCATCGGGGTGATGGTCCCGATGATCGTGTACTCACTGTGGGGGGTGATTGAAATCTTGACCATTCCCCTGGCCAAATAAACAGGAGCTACACATGAGCGCCATTCTTCCCCCCGCAGAGCGACTCTGGTGGAAACACCCGCTCGACCGCGTCGAAGGTCTCTGGATCGCCATCGCCTTCGCCTGGTGCATGGTGATGTTCTTCATGATGGTCGGCTGGCACATCTATGGCAAGCAGAACCTCTCCACGGAAACCTACAAGACCACGCCGGAAATGTTCTCCGCCAAGACCCAGGCGATGGTGGACAAATACACCGTGCGTACGGAAACCGACCAGAACATCCCGGTGGTGCGTCCGCCCGAGGGCAGCGACATCTACCTGATCGCCCGACTGTGGTCCTGGTGGCCCATTCTCGAGCTTGAAAAAGACAAGACCTACAAGCTGCACATGACCTCCATGGACTACAACCACGGCTTCTCCCTGCAGCCGACCAACATCAACATCCAGGTGGTTCCTGGGTACGAGCACGTCATGAAGATCACGCCCAACCAATCGGGCCAGTTCTCCATCGTGTGCAACGAGTTCTGCGGCATCAACCACCATTCCATGGTGGGACGCCTCTACGTCAAATAGCAGGAGCACAACGCCATGGCTGCAACTTCTGCTACTACGTACCGCACCTGCCCGCGCTCGGGCCTGCAGTTTGAGGCGCAAGCTGAAAAACTGATGATCGTCAACGCCGTCACCGCCGTGGTGGCGCTGCTGGTGGGCGGTCTCCTCGCGATCGGGGTGGTGCTGACCCGCTGGCCCGCCGTCCACTGGCTGGCTGCCGACACCTTCTACATGGTGCTCACTGCCCACGGCATCAACATGCTCATCTTCTGGATGATCTTCTTTGAAGTCGCGGTGTTGTATTTCTGTGCGTCGACGCTGCTGCGCTGTCGCATAGCGACGCCCAAGATCGCATGGGTCGCCTACGCGCTCATGTTGGTCGGCGCCGTCATGAACAACATCGACGTGTTCCGCGGCGGCTCCAGCGTCATGATGACTTCCTACGTGCCGATGATGGCCACGCCCTGGTTCTACCTGGGCCTGATCCTCTTTGCCGTGGGGGCCCTGATCGCCTGCTTCGTGTTCTTCGGCACCCTGGTGGTGGCCAAGCGCGAAAAGACCTACCAAGGCTCGGTGCCGCTGGTGACTTTCGGCGCCATCGTGGCGGCCATCATCGCGGTGTTCACCATCGTTTCCGGAGCCATCATTCTGGTCCCGACCTACCTGCTGGCCCTCGGCCTGATCAGCAACGTCGACCCGCTGATCTACCGGACCATCTGGTGGGCCTTCGGCCACTCGTCGCAGCAGATCAACGTGGCGGCGCATATTTCCATCTGGTACCTGGTGGCTGCGCTGGCCTTCGGCGCCAAGCCCATGTCCGAGCGCGTCAGCCGCGGCGCCTTCCTGCTCTACATCCTGTTCCTGCAGCTTGCCAGCGCCCACCACCTGCTGGCCGACCCGGGCGTGAGCACGGAGTGGAAGGTCGTCAACACCAGCTACTTCATGTACTTCGCCGTGCTGGCTTCGATGATCCACGGCTTGACCGTTCCGGGTGCAATGGAAGTGGCGCAGCGCGCCAAGGGCTACAACAAGGGCCTGTTCGAATGGCTGCGCAAGGCGCCCTGGGGCAACCCGACCTTCTCGGGCGTGTTCATCTCCCTCGTCGGATTTGGTTTCCTCGGCGGCATTTCCGGCGTGATGATGGGTACCGAGCAGCTCAACCTGATCATCCACAACACCATTTACGTCCCTGGGCACTTCCACGCGACCGTGGTGGTGGGAACCACGCTCACGTTCATGGCGTTGACGTACTACCTGATCCCGGTGCTGTTCAAGCGCGAGACCATTTCCCCCGGTCTGGCGAAGATCCAGCCGTATCTGTTCGGCTTCTCGATGTACTTCTTCTGCCTGGTGATGATGGGCGCCGGAACCTTGGGCGTCTCGCGGCGCCACTGGGACATGGCCTTCAGCGGTGCTGCCATGGCGTACGAATGGCCGGGCGCTGCGTACCTGATGATGGGCCTGGTCGGCATTGGCGGTATCGCCGCCATCGTCGGCGGCGGTCTCTACATCTACATCACCGTCGGCTCGCTGCTCTGGGGCAAGAAGCTGGACAAGGGCGCCGTCAGCCCACGCTTCACGCCGATTCCGCCCACGGCGCCCACCGCGGCTGCGCAGACCTACGGGTCGTCGGGCCTGGTGGCACCGGGCAGCTTCGTGCTGGCCTTGGTCTTCCTGGTGGCGTTCGTGCTCTATTACTTCATCAACTGGAAGTACCTCGCACAACTGTGGGGCATGTCCTGATCCGGAGGCCCACCATGCACACCGACGCCCTCCGTCCTCCCCGCAGCCTGGCTGCGCAGCGCACACGCGATGTCGTATCGCTGTTCAAGCTGCGCATCGGCACGCTCATCATGATCACCGCGCTGGTGGGCATGGTGGTCGCGCCGGGCCCGGCACTGGGCTGGGCGCAGGTGCTGGTGCTGGCGCTGTCGGTGCTGGTGGCGTCGGCCAGCGCCGGCGCCTTCAACCAGTACGTCGAGTACAAGAGCGACCAGCTCATGGCACGCACGCGCAAGCGGGCGTTCGTCACTGGCGCGCTGCCGCACCATCCCGCGTGGCTGGTGTTGATGGCCGCCATGCTGGCCGGCGCGGTCGCCGCTGCGTGGCTGGTGCTCAACGGCGCGGCAGCGGTGTACGTGTTCCTGGGCGCGTTCTTCTACGCCTTCGTCTACACCGTCTGGTTGAAGCGGCGCAGTTCCATGAACATCGTGATTGGCGGCCTGGCCGGAAGCTTCGCGGTGCTCGCGGGCGCTGCGGCCGTGGATCCGACCCTGGGCCCGCTGCCTTTGCTGCTCGCTCTGGTGCTTTTCCTGTGGACACCGCCGCACTTCTGGGCGTTGGCCATCGCCAACCGGGCCGACTATGCCGAGGCCGGCGTTCCCATGCTGCCCGTGGTCGTGGGCAGCGAGCGCGCCGCGCGCATCGTCCTGGTCAGCACCGTCGCCCTGCTGGTGGCGTCGCTGTTGCCGATGTTCTGGGGCGCTGGCGTGGTGTATCTGGTCGGCGCGCTGGGTGGGGGCTTGCATTTTGTGCACAAGGCCTGGCTGCTGGCGCGCGAAGTGACGCGGCCCCGTGCCATGTCGGCATTTTTTGCCTCGCTGGTGCAACTGAGCACCCTGCTGGTGGCAGCCTGCGTGGACGGCCTGGTCCGCTGAGCGAGCTTGTCCATGTCCCGCTGTCGCCCCCTAGCTGCGCTGTTGTTGGCGTGTGCCCTGGGGGTGGGCGGCTACCTGGGAAACCTCGCGCCCGCCCACGCTGCCAGTGAAGGCACGGCGCAAGCCGATGCCGGGCGCGGGCTTGACCAGGAGCGTGCCCTTCGGGCCAGCCAGGAGGCCGTCGGGCGCGAACTGGGCGAGCACCTGTTCCGTGACCGTTCCGGGCGCACGGTGGCGCTTTCGAGCTACCGTGGCAAGCCCTTGCTGGTGAGCTTCATCTACACCGGCTGTTTCCAGATCTGCCCCGGCACGACGCGCGCGCTGCAGCAGGCCGTCGAGGCAATGCAAAGAAGCGTCGGACCGGGGCAGTTCAATGTGGTCAGCATAGGCTTCAACCAGCCCGAGGACTCGCCCGAGGCCCTCAAGGCGTTTGCGGCGCAGTTCCACATCAATTCGGACAACTGGGAATTCCTCAGCCCGCGCGGCGCCGACGTGCCCGCGCTGACGCGCGATTTCGGTTTCCTGTACGCCGCGACACCCGCCGGCTTCGACCACGTACTGCAATTGAGCCTGGTCGATTCCCAAGGGCGGATCGTGCGCCAGATCTACGGCGAGCAGCTCAATGCCGCCGATCTCGGCGAACCGCTGCGGCTTTTGCTGGCGGGGTCGCCGGTCGAGCCGGAGCGTCTGCTGGAGGGCCTGTTCGAGCGTGTGCGCCTGGTGTGCACGGTCTACGACGTGAAAACCGGCGACTACCGGGTCGACTACACCCTGCCCATACAGATCGCGGGTGGCCTGACCTTTTTCATCGTGATGGTGGTGTTCTTTTTTAATGAGTGGCGTGCAAGCCGCCGCGCCGCTTCGCGGCGCGCGCGCCGTGCTTGAAACGCAGCCCGAATGTCCCTTCCGTCCAGTTTGCCTGTGTTCGCGCCAGCGCCCACGATGCCGGCGCGGTTCTGGCGGGCCTTGGAGCACCGCCTTGACGCGCTCGCGGGGGCCAGCGGCAACCCACTGAAGCATCTGGGCGCCCTGGGGTTCTGGTTCCTGTGGCTCCTTGTAGGCAGCGGAGCCATCCTGTACGCGGTGCTGGACACCTCGGCCACGGGCGCCTATGCCTCGATCGACGCGCTCTCGCGCACGCCGCTGGGCTGGGGCAGCCTGCTGCGCGGCCTGCACCGCTACAGCGCCGACGCCATGGTGCTGGTGGTGCTGGCGCACGTTGCGCGCGAATGGATGCTGGGGCGCTTTCGCAGCTACCGCGCGCCTTCCTGGCTGACCGGTGTGCCCCTGCTGCCCTTGATGTTCGTTTGCGCCATAGGGGGCTTCTGGCTCAATTGGGACCGGCTGGGCCAATTTTCCGCCGTGGCGACGGCCGAATGGCTGGACACGCTTCCGGGCCTGGCGTCGCCCCTGGCGCGCAATTTCCTCGGCGGCACGCAGGTGAGCGACCGCCTGTTCTCGCTGTTTGTCTTCGTGCATCTGGGTGTGCCGCTGCTGCTGGTCTTCGGCCTCTGGTTCCATGTGCAGCGCATCAGCCGCGCGGCGGTATCGCCGCCGCGCGTGCTGGCACTGGGCTCGCTGCTGTCGCTGCTGGTGCTCGCGGCGGCGCTGCCCGTGCGCAGCCAGGGGCCGGCCGACCTGGGCACCGTGCCCGCCGTGCTGGCGTACGACTGGCTGCTGCTGTTCATCCACCCCATTGCTGCCGCCACGTCGGGTCCGTTCGCGTGGGGTTTGCTCGGGGCTGTTCTGGCGTTGTTCCTGGCGCTGCCCTGGCTCGCCGTACCGCGCCGCGTTCCCGCGGCGCCGCCGGCAGCCGTTGGCGCGGCAGCCAACTCCCACACCGCCTGGCGGCCGGCGGCGCTGGCACAGCCGGTCGCCGAGGTGGACCCCGCCCATTGCAGCGGCTGCCGCCGCTGTGTCGAGGACTGCCCATACGCGGCCATCAGCATGGTGCCGCACCCGAGCGGCCGCGCCGGCATGGAGTTGGCGCAGGTGCGCGCCGACCTGTGCGCCAGTTGCGGAATCTGCGTCGGGTCGTGCCCCTCGTCCACACCGTTTCGCAGTGCCGAGGTGCTGCATACGGGCATCGACATGCCGCAATGGCCGGTGGATGCGCTGCGCCAGCAGATGCAAAGTGGCCTGGCAGCGCTGACCGGGGCGCAGCGCTTCGTGGTGCTGGGATGCGCCCAGGGCGCGCGCCTTGAGGGCGTCGCCGCCGCCGACGTGCTCGTTCTCCCCATGGTCTGCACGGGCCTGCTGCCGCCATCTTTCGTCGAGTACGCGCTGCGCGCCGGCGCCTCGGGTGTCCTGGTGGCCACTTGCCGCGAAGGCGGCTGCGCCTTCCGCCTGGGTGAGCGCTGGACGCGCGAGCGCCTTTCGGGCCAGCGCGAACCGCGCTTGCGTGCCAGCGTGCCGCAAGACGCCTGGGCCTTGGCCGCCGTGGATGCGGGCGACGAAGCCGCCTTGGCGGCGGCGCTGGCCGGCCTGCGGGCGCGCGCTATTGAAGCTATTATTCCTTTGGAGTCTGTTGCATGAAACGCGTTGTTGACCTTGCAGGCCAGACGCTGCTGTATGGCGGCTTTGCCCTGCTGGTCGGTGTTTTTTCGCAGTGGCCGGCGTACGCGCCGCTTGCTGCGGACGAAGCATTGATCAAACTGAGCTTCGTCCACCACGGCAAGCGCGTGGCGGAGTGCCGCCCGTACACCCAGGAAGAACTCGCCAAGCTCGCGCCCAACATGCGCACGCCGCTCAAGTGCGAACGCGAGCGTGCCCCGGTGACGGTCGAGCTCGACATCGACGGCGCTTCCGCGTACCGCCACACCGCCGCCCCCTCTGGCCTCTCGCGCGACGGCGCTTCCACGGTCTACAAGCGCCTGGAGGTGCCGGCGGGTTCGCACCGCATCAGCGTGCGCATGCGCGACAGCAACGCCACCAGCGGGTTCAACTACGAGCACGAAGCCACTGTGCAACTCAAGCCGTCGCAGGTGCTGGTGATCGATTTCGACGCCGAGCGCGGCGGCATCGTGCTGCTATGAGCGCCGCCGCTCCATCCCCCCTGGTTTCGGTGGGAGCGCCGCGCCGGCCGCTGCCGGCACTGGCCGCGGCCGACTACGCGTTGGCCATTCCGCAGGACGCGCGCCGTGTGCTGGCGCGCCGTTGGTTGTGGCTCGGCATGCTCGCGCTGATCGGTTCCGGCCTGTTTTCCATACTGCTGGTGCTATCGCGCACGCCCGGCGTCAACCGCATGCTTCCGGCGGCGGATTTCTTCCATACGGCGCTCGTGCTGCACGTCGATCTCTCCGTGCTGGTGTGGTTCATGGCCATGGCGGGCCTGCTCTGGAGCCTGCACGGCGGGCTGAGCGGCATCCGCTGGGGATCGGCCGCCTTGTGGACCTGCGCCGCAGGCACGGTGGCCATGTCGGCGGCGCCGTTCCTGGACGCAGGCCAGCCCATCATGGCCAACTACATTCCGGTGCTGCACGCGCCGTTGTTTCTGTTCGGTCTGGTGCTGTTCGGCGTGGGCGTGGGCGTGTTGGCGCTGCGCAGCATCGTGGCCGCGCCGCGCCTGGGCACGGCCTTCGGCGGCCAGGGCGCGCTCGGTTTCGGGCTGAGCGCCGCCGCAGTGGCCACGGTGGTGGCGCTGCTGGCGTTCGCCTGGTCGTTCCTGCAGCTGCCGCGGGTGCTGCCGGGCAAGGCGTACTACGAAATCCTCTTCTGGGGCGGCGGCCACGTCCTGCAGTTCACCTGGACGCTGCTCATGCTGGTCGCCTGGTTGTGGTTGGCCAATGCCTGCGGTGCCCGCCTGCGCCTGAGCCCGCGCGTGGCGGTGCTGATGTTCGCGCTGGCCTTGGCCGGCGTGTTCGTCACGCCCTGGGCCTACCTGGCGTACGACATCAGTTCGGTCGAACACCGCGCTCTGTTGACCTGGGCGATGCGGGCCGGCGGCGGGCCGGCCATCGTCCCGGTGGCCCTCGTGGTGGTGGTGGGGCTGTACCGCCTGCCGTTGGCACACGCCACCCAGGGGCCGCTGCGCGCGGCCCTGCTGGCGTCCATCCTGCTGTTCGGCGCCGGCGGCGTCATCGGCATCTTCATCAGCGGCAGCAACGTGCGCATTCCGGCGCACTACCACGGCTGCATCGTGGGCGTCACATTGGCACTCATGGGCCTGGTGTACCACCTGCTTCCGGCGCTCGGATATTCGGCGCCGCAAGGCCGGCTGGCGGTGGCGCAGCCCTGGGTGTACGGCCTGGGGCAGTTGCTGCACATCGTCGGCCTGGTGTGGTCGGGCGGCTACGGCGTGCAGCGCAAGGTGGCGGGCGCCGAACAGGTGCTGCGCACACCGGGCGAGGTGGCGGGGATGGCGCTGATGGGCCTGGGCGGCCTGGTGGCCATCATTGGCGGTGTGTTGTTCATCGTAGTGGCCGTGCGGGCCATGCGACGCGGGCCGGGTACTGACCATCCGGCGTGCGATGAAATGGTGGTTTCCTCATGACAGTGTTCCAGTCGGCCCTGCAGTGGCTCTTCATGCGCGTCGAAGCGCTGTTCAACCGCGCCTTTGGTGACCGCATCAATCCGCTGTACCACCTCGGCTCCATCACCTTCTTCCTGTTCTGGATCGTCGGTGGCACCGGTTTGTACCTGTACGCCTTCTTCGAGACCGGCGTGTCCGGCGCCTACGACTCGGTGGAAGCGCTGACGCACGGCCAGTGGTGGCTGGGCGGCCTCATGCGCAGCGTGCACCGCTACGCATCGGACGCCATGGTGTTGACCATGATGCTGCACATGCTGCGCTATTTCGCGTTCAACCTGTTCCATGGCTTCCGCTGGTTTTCCTGGGTGACCGGGGTGGCGCTGATCTGGCTGGTGTACGCCTCGGGCGTGAACGGCTACATGCTGCCGTGGGACGCACTGGCGCAGTACGTCACCGTCACCAGCTTCGAATGGCTCGACTGGCTGCCGCCCTTTAGCGGCACGCTGATGCGCAACTTCGTCTATGCCGACAGCGTCAGCGACCGCTTCTTCTCGCTGCTGTCCTTCCTGCACATCGGCCTGCCCCTGGTGGTGCTGCTGCTGATGTGGATCCACGTGCAGCGCGTGCCCAAGGCGCGCACCACGCCTCCGCGTGCCATCACCATCGGCCTGGGCCTGACCTTCCTGGCCATGGCGCTCGTGGCCCCCGTGCACAGCCAGGGTGGCGCGGCCGATCTGGCCAAGGCGGTCATGGAAGTCCGGCTCGACTGGTTCCTGCTCGCCCTCTACCCGCTGTTGAGCGAATGGCCCTTGGGCCGGGTCTGGGCGCTGGTGATGGGGATCACGCTGGTCATGCTGCTGCTGCCCTTGTGGCCGCAGAAGGGCCGCAAGGGCGTGGGCACCTTGCACGCCACCGTGCGCGGCGAAGGCACCAGCGCCGCCGAATTCACGCTGCGGCCTGGCGAAACCCTGCTCGACGCCGGCCTGCGCGAGGGCCTGGCGCTGCCCTACGAATGCCGCAATGGCGCCTGCGGCCTGTGCATTTGCAGCCTGGAGCAGGGCAGCGTCGAGCACCGCCCGTACCAGAAGACCGCGCTGTCGGACGCCCAACTGGCGCGCGGCCTGGCGCTGATGTGCTGCGCCGTGCCCAATGGCGACGTGGTCATCACCGTGGACGGCTTCACCGGCGCCAGCGCGGTGGCCGAACCCCAGTACCAGGCACGCGTGGTGCACCGCGAGCGCCTGTCCGAAGACGTGATGCTGCTGCGGCTGGAGCTGCCGGGCGGCGAACGCCTGGCCTTCGAGGCCGGCCAGTACATCGACATCCTGCTGGACGACGGCCAGCGCCGCGCCTTCTCGTTCGCCAACGCGCCGCAGAACAACGCACTGATCGAGCTGCACGTGCGCCTGGTGCCCGGCGGGCGCTTCACCACCCACGTGTTCGAGGGCATGCAGGTCGGCGACACGATCACTTTCGAGGGGCCGCGCGGCCAGTTCACGCTGCGCGAAGGGCCGCAACCCATCCTGTTCATCGCCGGTGCGACGGGTTTCGCACCCATCAAGAGCATCGTCGAGGACGCCTTCGCGCGCGGCGTCACCCGGCCCATGCGCCTGTATTGGGGCGTGCGCGACAGCAAGGACCTGTACATGCTCGCGCTGTGCGAGCAGTGGCAGAACGCGTACGACAACTTCACCGTCGTGCCCGTGGTGTCCGAGCCGGGGCCGGGCGATGGCTGGACAGGGCGCACCGGCCTGGTGCATGAGGCCATGCTGGCCGATTTCCCGGACCTGAGCGGCTACGAGGTGTACCTGTGCGGCTCGGTGCGCATGGTGGAGGCAGCGGTCCCGGCCTTCCTGGCGCAGGGCCTGGCAGAGGGTGCGTGCTTCTCGGACGCCTTCGTGCCGGCGGCGCGGCCGCTGCCGGCCGAGCCTTCAGAGCCGCCGGCTCAGAGCCCCAGTGCCTGAGCCAGCGCGTCCATGCGCGCCGCCACGGCGGCGTCCATGGCGATGGGGCGGCCCCACTCGCGCTGCGTCTCGCCGGGCCACTTGTTCGTGGCGTCCAGCCCCATCTTGCTGCCCAGGCCGCTGACCGGCGAGGCAAAGTCGAGGTAGTCGATGGGCGTGTGCTCCACCAGCAGGGTGTCGCGCGCCGGGTCCATGCGCGTGGTCAGCGCCCACACCACTTCCTTCCAATCGCGCACGTCCACATCGTCGTCCACCACGACGATGAACTTGGTGTACATGAACTGGCGCAGGTGGCTCCACACGCCCATCATCACGCGGCGCGCGTGGCCGGGGTAGGCCTTCTTGATGCGCACGAGGGCCATGCGGTAGCTGCAGCCCTCGGGCGGGAGGTAAAAGTCCACGATTTCCGGAAACTGGCGCTGCAGCAGCGGGATGAACAGCTCGTTCAGCGCCACGCCCAGCACGGCGGGCTCGTCGGGCGGCTTGCCGGTATAGGTGGAGTGGTAGATGGCGTCCTTGCGCAGCGTGATGCGCTCCACCGTGAACACCGGAAACTCGGCCTGCTCGTTGTAGTAGCCCGTGTGGTCGCCGTAGGGGCCTTCGAGCGCGTGCTCCCAGCCGCTGGCGTGCGCGGGGTCGGGCCGGATGAGGCCTTCGAGCACGATCTCCGCGTGCGCCGGCACGGACAGCGGCACGCCCACGGCGTTGGCCACCTCGGTGCGCGCCCCGCGCAGCAGGCCGGCGAACTGGTATTCCGAGAGGCTGTCGGGCACCGGCGTCACGGCGCCCAGGATGGTCGCCGGGTCGGCGCCAATCGCCACCGCCACCGGGTAGGGCTTGCCGGGGTGCAGGCGGCAGTGCTCGGCAAAATCGAGCGCGCCGCCCCGGTGCGCCAGCCAGCGCATGATGAGCTGGTTGCGCGAGAGCACCTGCTGGCGGTAGATGCCCAGGTTCTGCCGCGCCTTGTGCGGCCCGCGCGTGATGACCAGGCCCCAGGTGACCAGCGGCGCCACGTCGCCCGGCCAGCAGTGCTGGATGGGCAGGCGCGCCAGGTCCACGTCCGGGCCCTCCCACACCACCTCCTGGCAGGGCGGGCTGCTGCGCTCCTTGGGCGCCATGTGCCACAGCGTCTTGAGCAGGCTGCCCATGCCCACCATTTCCTTCAAGCCCTTGGGCGCCTCGGGCTCCTTGAGCGAAGCCAGCAGCTCGCCGAACGGGCGCAGCCCGGCGATGCTCTCCACGCCCATGGCGCGCGCCACGCGTTCGGGCGTGCCGAACAGGTTGGCGAGCACCGGCATGCGGTGGCCCGTCGGGTTCTCGAACAACAGGGCCGGGCCGCCCGCCCGCAGCACGCGGTCGCACAGTGCCGTCATTTCCAGGTGCGGTGAGACGGGTTCGGTGATGCGGCGCAGCTCGCCGGTCTGTTCGAGCTGCTGGATGAAGTCGCGCAGGTCGTTGCAGTGCATATTAATGGCTAGAAATGGCTCTAACGCTTGGCTGTTAAGCGCTATAAGCTATGAAAATAGGAGTGTTTCGGTGCCAATCACACAGAGGAGAAGCGGTTGCACGGGCGGGCTGCAGAAACACCGTCATCGCAGCGGGACAGCTTGCGCAGCCCCGCGACCTTGCTGATACGTCACATCAAACACCGAGTCCGTCAACCAGCGCTTGAATCCAGGGTTATCGCTGAACTGTTTGAACAGCTCCGTATGGTCGGACAGCAGCTCCAGCACCACGCGGTTGAGCGCCCTGTCGTGCTCCAGCTTGGCGTTTTGCTTGTCCGAATTCGCCTGGGCGTTCTGGTACGCCTTGTCCTGCGCCACCCGTGCTGGGATTTCCTCTGCGATCACCTTGCGGATCTTGTCCTCGTCCTTCCACTCGATGTTGCCGAACAGGTCGTTGAAGGTTTTGATGATCGCGGAGAGTTTGTCGATGTCCGCCTCGCCCTTGCCGCCACCGCCGCCCGGCGGTACTGGCTCGACCGTGGCGTCGGCGTCGGCCATCGCCATCTTCAGCGCAGCCTTGGCCTCCACCCGGTAGCTGTCCATGTCGATGGTCTCCAGCACGCCCTTGGAGAGGTCTTCCTCCTTGGGCGCGGGCAGCTTGGGAATGAGGAAGTTCAGAAAAATCGACAGCTTTTCCCACGTCGGGTGGCCGTAGCTCAGGATCGCGGCAAGAAAGCCGTAGCTGCGCACGAAGGCCTTGGCTTTTCCCTTGAACTTGACCTGATCGTCCTCGCCGAGCTTGTCGGTGTATTCGGCCACGCACGCATCGAGGATGGGGTCGAGCTTGTCCCGATCTGCGCCGCTCAAGTACAGCGCCACCAAGTCTTCCACTTGGCTCGCGCCATACACCTGTTGCCCGTCGAGTTCGGCCTTCAGGTCGTGCAGCTTGTTGGCATCGGTTTCGCCGGTCTGGATGGTGGCGCGGTAGTAGTCCTGGAACGCCGCCTTCACCGCCTCGGCGTTGTCGGCGAAGTCGAGCACGAAAGTGTCGTGCTTCTGCGGATGCGCGCGGTTCAGGCGTGACAGGGTCTGCACCGCCAGCACGCCCGCCAGCGGCTTGTCCACGTACATCGTGTGCAGCAAGGGCTCATCGAAGCCGGTGACGAACTTGTTGGCGACGAACCAGAAGCGCATCCGGTCTTGCTTGAGGTTTGCCGGCATGGCCTTGCCCGGACACCCGTTCAGCACGGCCCCGGTCTTCTTCTGCCCGCCAATCTCGAAGTCACCCGAGTACGCCACGATGGCCTTGTAGGGGCTCTTGATCTGCGTGAGGTAGTCCGACACCTCGCGCCAGTAGTCGATGGCCCGCGCGATGCCGTTGCAGACGATCATCGCCCGCGCCTTGCCGCCGATCTTCTGCTTGCCCGCGACCTGTGCGATGAAGTGATCGACCATGATCTCGGCCTTGCGGCGGATGGCCTTGTCGTGCGATTCGACGTAGTGGCGGATCTTCTTCAGCGCCTTCACCTTGTCGAATTCCGGGTCGTCCGCCACCGTCTTGGCTACTTGGTAGAAGCTGTCGTAGGGGGTGTAGTTCTCCACCACGTCGAGGATGAACTTCTCCTGGATGGCCTGCTTGGTGGTGTAGGTCAGTTCTTCGGGCGAGCGGAACTCCACCTTGTCGCCAACGAGGGTCTTCTCGCCGAACAACTCCAGCGTCTTGTTCTTGGGCGTGGCAGTGAACGCGAAGTAGCTGGCGTTGACCAGCAGCTTGCGCGAGGCGATGCGCTTCTCGATTTC
>Ga0066256_1000711_pt1 | contig 66685 bp, 65 predicted proteins | sample ThiBio_1000_biof_FD_87107 | JGI IMG/M metagenome (GOLD analysis project Ga0066256, IMG submission 87107) | Wastewater bioreactor microbial communities from Cape Town, South Africa - Thiocy_expt_1000_biof (version 2) | ecosystem: Engineered > Bioreactor > Thiocyanate-remediating >... | reverse complement strand
GGGCTGGTGCGCACCAAAGCGCGGCGGGGGGTTTGGTGGCGGGTCCGACGCAACACCCGGGGGGGGCCGCACCCCCCCCCCCCCCCCTGGGGGGGGGGGGGGGGGGGGGGGGGTTACCTCCCCCCCGCAATCCCCCCCCCGCCCCCCCCCCCCCGCCGCGCTTCGCGCGTCGACCTCTCCCCCAAGGGGAGAGGTGAAAACAGGTTCGAGCGTATCTGATCATGGCAGGCCAGAATCTCCTTCCCGCCGGCGACTACCGCACCACCTACGCGGCGGACACCACGATATTTCCGACCACCACCAGCCGGAACATGATGATCCTCGGGATCGTCCTGATCTGCTTTGCACCTTACGTGCTGAACGAATATTCCCTGAGCCTGCTGATCCAGATCGGAATCTTCAGCATCGCGGCGCTCGGCCTCAACATCGTGGTCGGCTTCACCGGCCAGATCTCCATCGGCCATGCGGCGTTCTTCGGCTTCGGCGCGTTCACGTCCGCGTATCTGTCGAACCACCACGTCCCGGTGTTCTTCTGCATTCCGCTGGCCGGCGTGGTGACGGCGCTGGTGGGCCTGATCTTCGGCTTGCCCGCCGCGCGCCTCAAAGGTCTTTACCTTGCGATTGCGACACTGGCCGCGCAGTTCATCCTGCTCGACTTTTTCTCCCGCGCCGAATGGTTCACCGGCGGCAGCGTGCCCGCCATGGCCGAACCGTTCTCGATCTTCGGCAAGACGGTGCGCGGCGACAACCAGTATTTCTACGTCGTGCTGGCCTATGTGATCGTCTGCTATCTGCTGGTCACCAACCTGATGCGCACCCGCGACGGGCGCGCGCTGATTGCCGTGCGCGATCATTATCTCTCCGCCGAGATCATGGGCATCAACCTCACCAAATACCGCACGCTGTCGTTCGGCCTCGCCGCGTTCTTCGCCGGCGTCGGCGGCGCTCTCTATGCGCACTACAATCAGGTGGTTTCCAACGAAGGCTTCGGCATCGACCGCTCGATCATCTTCCTTGCGATGATCATCATCGGCGGCCTCGGCTCAATCATGGGCACGCTGATGGGCACCGCCTTCATGGTGCTGCTGCCGGAATCGATGGAATGGCTGAGCGCGGCTCTGAGCGGCAGCGCGATCGATCACGCCCTCGGGCTCAAGACCAACATCTCTTTCTTGCGCGAGATGTCCATCGGCATCATCATCATCATCTTCCTGATCTTCGAGCCGGATGGCCTCGCCCATCGCTGGCGACAGATCAAGGCTTACTGGAAACTCTACCCGTTCTCGCATTGAGGTCGGAACGGGACAGATACAAGAAGACCTCGAGAGGAAACCGGAGGATCATGAACATGACCATCAGGAATTTGTTGGCTACGGCGTCGGTGGCGGTGCTGCTGGGCGTTTCGACCGGCGCGGCGCAGGCGCAGATTTCGATCGGCCATCTCGCCGACTATTCGGGCGGCACGGCCGACGTCGGCGTGCCATTCGGTCAGGCCGAAGCGGACGCTTTCGCCTGGGTGAACAAGAATGGCGGCATCGGCGGCAAGCCGGTCAACGTCGACACCAACGACTACGGCTATCAGGTGCCGCGCGCCATCGCGCTCTACAAGAAGTGGTCGGCCGCGGGCAACAAGGTCTCCGCCATTCTCGGCTGGGGCACGGCCGATACCGAAGCGCTGAAGAAATTCGTCGCCGAAGACAAGATTCCGGATATCTCCGGCTCCTACTCGGCGGCGCTGACCGATCCGACCGGCGCCAGCGGCAAGACCGAAGCCGCGCCTTACAACTTCTTCTACGGACCGAGCTATTCGGACGCGCTGCGCGCCGAACTGACCTGGGCCGCGGAAGACTGGAAGGCGAAGGGCAAGCCCGGCAAGCCGAAGTATGTTCACATGGGTGCGAACCATCCGTTCCCGAACGCACCGAAGGCCGCCGGTGAAGCCCTTGCCACCGAACTCGGCTTCGAGGTTCTGCCGCCGATCGTGTTCGCGCTGACGCCGGGCGACTACAGCGCGCAGTGCCTCACGCTCAAAAGCTCGGGCGCGAACTATGCCTATCTCGGCAACACCGCGGGATCGAACATCTCCGTCCTGAACGCCTGCAAGGCGGCCGGCGTCGATGTGCAGTTCTTCGGCAACGTCTGGGGCATGGACGAGAACGCCGCGAAGGCCGCGGGTGCAGCCGCCGACGGCGTCATCTTCCCGCTGCGCACCGCAGTGGCATGGGGCGCCAACGTTCCCGGCATGAAGACCATTCAGGAGATTTCCAGGGTCTCCGATCCGTCGGGCACGATCTATCGTCCGGTGCATTACGTCGCCGGCGTCTGCACCGCGCTCTACATGAAGGAAGCGCTGGACTGGGCCACCAAGAACGGCGGCGCGACCGGCGAGAACGTGAAGAAGGCGTTCTACCAGAAGAAGGACTGGGTGCCAGCCGGACTCGAAGGCGTCTGCAATCCGTCGACATGGACCGACAAGGACCATCGCGGCACGCTGAAGGTCGACCTCTACCGCATGAAGGTCAGCGGCGACACCGGCGCATCCGTGGCTGATCTCGTTAAGAACGGCACCATCAAGCTCGAGAAGGTGAAGACCGTCGACCTGCCGCGCAAGCCGGAATGGCTCGGCTGGTAACTTCTTCTTCCTCTCCCCGCTCTTGCGGAGAGAGGAAGGTACACAATGCGTCATGCGCGGGCTTGACCCGCGCATCCATCTTCTTCTGAAAATTCCTCAGGATGTCATTGCCGGGTCAAGCCCGGCAATGACATCCGGAAAAGAATCGACCGGCAGATCATGACCGATACAGTCGAACTCGCGCGATCCCCACAAGCCGCCGCCACCGCCGCGCCGCTGCTTGGCGTGAAGAACATCGAGGTCGTTTACGACAACGTCATCCTCGTGCTGCGCGGCCTCAGCCTCGACGTGCCGAAGGGCGCGATCGTCGCGCTGCTCGGCGCCAACGGCGCGGGCAAGTCCACCACGCTGAAGGCGATCTCCGGCCTGCTCAAGACGGAAGACGGCGAAGTCACGCGCGGCGAGATCATGTTCGACGGCGAGCGCATCGACGGCATCGATCCGGAGAAGATCGTCCGGCGCGGCATTTTCCAGGTGATGGAAGGCCGCCGCATCATTTCCGACATGACCTCGCTGGAGAACCTGCGGCTCGGCGCTTTCACCCGCACCGACCGCGGCGTCGATGACGATATCGACATGGTCTTCAAGTATTTCCCGCGCCTCAAGGAACGCACCGGCCTCGCCGGTTATCTCTCCGGCGGCGAGCAGCAGATGCTGGCGATCGGCCGCGCGATGATGGCTCGCCCCAAGATGATCCTGATGGACGAGCCGTCGATGGGCCTGTCGCCGCTGCTGGTGAAAGAAGTGTTCGCGATCATCAAGCAGATCAACCGCGACCTCGGCGTCACCATCCTGCTGGTGGAGCAGAACGCGCGCGCCGCGCTGTCGGTGGCGAGCCACGGCTACATCATGGAACAGGGCAAGGTCGTGCTCGACGGCACCGCGGACGAATTGCGCGACAACGAGGACGTCAAGGAATTCTATCTCGGCGGCGCGGGCGACCAGCGCAAGAGCTTCAAGAACCTCAAGAGCTTCAAGCGCCGCAAGCGCTGGCTGTAACCACATCGTCATTGCGAGCGAAGCGAAGCAATCCATTCTCGGATGTGAAAGCTGGATTGCTTCGTCGCTTTGCTCCTCGCAATGACGAACAAATGGACGAGCGATGACCAGTCACTACGATGCTCTCGAAACACGTTCGCCGTCCGGGCGCGAGGCCGATCTGTTTGCGCGCCTTCCCGGCGTGCTGGCCGCGGCGGCGAAAGCCCCGGCCTATGCGGAGCGTTTCAGCGGCATCGACCTTACATCCGTCACCAGCCGCGCCGCGCTGGCGAAGCTGCCGGTGCTGCGCAAATCCGATCTGCCGGCGCTCCACAAGGCCGCGCCGCCGTTCGGCGGATTCGTGTCGCCGCCTGCGGGATCGTTCGGCCGCCTGTTCACCTCGCCCGGCCCGATCTTCGAACCGGAAGCCGCCTGCGACGATCCATGGCGCGGCGCGCGCGCCATCTTCGCCGCCGGCTTTCGCCCCGGCGATATCGTGCTCAACACCTTCAGCTATCACCTCACCCCCGGTGGCTTCATCTTCGACACCTCGGCCCGCGCGCTCGGCTGCGCCGTAATTCCCGCAGGCCCCGGCAACACCGAACAGCAGTTCGAACTGATCGAGGCTTATCGTCCGGCCGGCTATTCCGGCACGCCGGACTTTCTGAAAATCCTGCTCGATGCAGCGGACAAGGCCGGGCGCGACGTCTCGTCGATCAAGCGCGCGGTGGTATCCGGCGCGGCGTTTCCGAAATCGCTGCAGGAGGAAATGAAGGCGCGCGGCATCGACGCCTACCAGAATTTCGGCACCGCCGATCTTGGCATCGTGGCCTATGAAACCGCGGCCCGCGAGGGTCTTGTGGTCAGCGAGGACATTATCGTCGAAATCGTCCGCCCGGGAACCGGCGATCCGGTCGCCGAAGGAGATGTCGGCGAAATCGTCGTCACCACCCTCGATCCGCATCATCCGGTTGTTCGCCTGGCGCTCGGCGATCTCAGCGCCGTGCTGACTGGGCCGAGCCCCTGCGGGCGGACCAACATGCGCATCAAGGGCTGGATGGGCCGCGCCGACCAGACCACCAAGGTCAAGGGCATGTTCGTGCGTCCCGAGCAGGTCGCCGAAATCGGCAAGCGCCATCCCGAATTGGGACGGCTGCGCCTGATCGTGACCCGCGAGAAGGAAGCCGATGCGATGACTCTTTCGGCGGAAACCGCAACCCCCGCTGACGCATTGCGGGAGGCGGTCGCCGCCACCCTGCGTGTCGTGACAAAGTTGTCCGGCAATGTCACTTTGGTCGCGCCGGGTTCGCTGCCCAACGACGGCAAGGCGATCTCGGACGAACGCAAAAACGATTAGGGACCGTCCCTCGCGGCGGCTCCCGGCAAAAGGGAATACGCCGAAATGGGTCAGGGAATTTTCCAGGGTCTCAAGGTCATCGACTGCGCGAGTTTCATCGCGGCGCCATCGTCCGCAACCACGCTGTCCGACTTCGGGGCCGACGTCATCAAGATCGAGCCGCCGGGCGCCGGCGATCCGGTCCGCAACCTGCCCAACCTGCCGGGATATCCGATCAGCCCGCACAACTATGCGTGGATGCTGGAAGGCCGCAACAAGAAGAGCCTCGCGCTCGATCTCGCCAAGCCCGAGGGGCAGGCCGTGCTGCGCAAGCTCGCCGCCGAATGCGACGTGTTCATCACCAATTTCCCGCCGCCGGTGCGCAAGAAGCTCGGCGTCACCTACAAGGACCTCGCCCCGCTCAACGACCGGCTGATCTATGCCTCGTTCACCGGCTATGGCGAGACCGGCCCGGAAGCCGACAAGCCGGGCTTCGACAGCAACGCCTGGTGGGCGCGCTCCGGCCTGATGGACCTCGTGCGCGAGACCGATGAGAGCGTACCGGCGCGCTCCATGCCCGGCATGGGCGATCACCCCTGCGCCATGTCGATGTATGCGGGCATCGTCACCGCGCTCTATCAGCGCGAACGCACCGGCAAGGGCACGCAGGTGATGTCGAACCTGATGGTCAACGGCATCTGGTCCAACGGCATCTACGCGCAGGCCGCGCTGTGCGGCGCGACCTTTCAGAAGCGGCCGCCGCGCGACCGCGCGCTAAATGCCGTGACCTGTCACTACAAATGCGCCGACGACCGCTGGATTATTCTCTCGCTGCTGAACGAGGAAAAGCAGTTTCCCGTGTTCGCGAAGGTGATCGCGCGCGAGGACCTCCTGGCCGATCCGCGCTTCGAGACCAAGATGGCACGCCACAAGCACGCGCCGGAATTGATCGCGATCCTCGATCAGGTATTCGCGACCAAGCCGCTGGCGCACTGGCGCAAGGCGCTGGACGGCAACGGCCTGATCTTCGGCGTGGTCGGCATTCCGGCCGACATTCCCGACGACGAACAGATGCGCGTGACTGAAGCCGTGGTGCCGTTCGCCGACAGCGACCTGCGCACCATCAACACGCCAATCTTCATCGAAGGCGCGAAGAAAGTTCAGCCGCGCATGGCGCCGAATGTCGGCCAGCACAGCGATGAGGTGCTGGCGGCGGCGGGCTTCTCGGCGGCTGAGATCGCCAAGATGCGCGCGGCGGGGATCGTGGCTTAGTCGATCTCCCTCTCCCCCTTCGCGGGGAGAGGTGAAAGAGGTTGCACGTTCCTTCACCTCTCCCTAGAGCGGCGCGCTCGCAGGGTCTGCGCTGTCCCGCCATTTGCGCAGCCGCGTGACGGCGATCACCAGCAGCGCCGCGCCGGCCAGCGCCCAGCACAGGATCGGCGTCCATTGCAGCAAGGCCTCATAGGCGGTGTTGCGATTCAGTCCTCCCGCAGTCGCAGCGATGCGCGTGAATGTCGCCAGCGCCAGCGCCGAGAACATCAGCCCGAGCACTTTTCCTTCCGCGCCACCGCTGACCGCGATGGCGGCGGCCATCGCGCTCATCAGGATGCAGCCCCATGCCGCCCCCGCGAGGAACTGCATCGCAATCATGGTGTTCAGTCCGCCCGCATTCACCATGCCGAACACCGCGCACGCACCGAGCAATCCCGCGCAGCCAATCACCAGCAGGCCGCCGAGGCGGCGCGTGATGAAGCTCGCCGGAAACATCGCGATGTTGAATCCGATCCAGTAGACCGGCATCAGCCATTGCAGGTCCGGCTGCTTGGCGAATCGCAAGAACAGCGGCGCGCTGTTGACGCTGAAATGCAACTGGTAGCCGAGCGCCAGAATAAGCACCGCCGCGATGAAGGTCATCGCCAGCGCGCCGGGTGATGCCGGAATCACGAGCGGCTTGCGTTCCGGTGCGGTGAGCTGGCCTTCGCGCAACTGCCGCTCGATCCATGACATGGTCAGCGCCGTCACCAGCAGCACCACGCTCGAGATCACAAACGGAATGCGCGGATCGTGATCGCGCAGCGCCACGCCGAGATAAGGCGAAACAGCACCGGCAATGCCGTAACCAAGCATGGTGAGACACGACAGGATCGGGATCGACGGCTTCGCCGCAAACTTGCCGAGCAGCGCGAGCGGCGGCGCGCGAAGCGCCGACGATGTCACGACCCAGATCAGCGTGAGAGCGATCAACACGATCTTCGCATCAGGACCGAGACCGGCGACGAACGGCAGTGCCATGAAGGCCGCGCATGACGCCACTGTAAGCCAGATCACAACACGGCTGAGGCGTCCGGCAATGAGTGTCATGCGGTCCGCGGCGATACCCATCAGTGTGTCGGTGACGGTGAAGATCGCCTGATCGACCAGAAGCATGACGATCACGGCGCCCGACGGCAGCCCGACCCTCGCGGCGAGTTGCGGCAGGTAGATGACATAGATCGTCCAGCCCAGGGTAAAGAACAGTTGCAACAGCGCAAGATAGACGCCGACCTTGCCCGCCGGCGTGGTCGCCGCCGGCGCATCCGAAGCCGCAGCCCGGCCCGCTGTTTTCGCTTGAGTCATCGCCACCCTGATCCCCGTACCAGAAACATAGAATTGCCGTGCCCGCTCGCGCAAGAAGCGCCCCACCCTCCTTGGACGGCACCACTCCTGATCCGGTTCAATGGCGGATTCTCCCGTATCTCCAAGACATTGGCCTACGAATCCGCTTGCGGTGAAAATTTTCCACTGACCATCGGGACTCCGCCCGAACGATTGGCTAACATCGGCGTTGGTAACTGCAAGGCACAGGCGATCAAGGCAAACTTGACCGAGGCATAACAGGTCAAACCAGATTCGGGAGCCGGATCATGACGACGGCCAAGCCGGAGACAGCAACTGTTCCAGTTGTTTCGTTCGAAGAGCAGATTCAGCACGCGCGCGAACTCGTCACTGAAGGCCGCCGCCTGCTCCATGTCGCCAATCGCGATCTCAAGCTGGGACGCAGCGTCGTCCGGCGCACCCAGCAGCTTCTCGCCGAAACGGAGAGCGTCTTCCGCGCCAAGCGCAGGATTCAGGCCAATACGGGATCGATCGGGCTCGGCGGCACGCCGCCCGCCTCGATTGCCTCGCCCGCCGCAAGGCAAAGGTCTTCCCTGTAGCGCCCCGCGACGATCTGAACGCCGACCGGCGAACGGCCGACGAGGCCGGTCGAGACTGTCAGCCCCGGCAGGCCGACAAACGGCAGCGCGATCTGCGGCATCTGCGCGCGCCACACCCGCCTGAATGAGGCCTCGTCCTTCAAATCGAGTTGCCATTCGAACGGCAGTTCGCCGCACGGCGGCATCACAATCACCGCATAGGTCTCGAAGAACGTCTCCCACGCACGCACCAGCGTCGCGCGCCGCGTCAGCATTTTAGAGAACGCGGCGAAGTCGAGCGAACGCGCGGTCTTTTCATGGCCGCGCAGCACGGCCAGCGCGCCGGGATCGCCCTCGCGTTCAGCGGCATCGAGCATCGCGTCATAGCCGTCCGCCAGCCAGAACTTGACCTGCAGGTCCGCAGCTTCCTCGAACGGCGGAATGTCGGTGATGTCCTCGACGATCCACCCTGCCCGCTCCAGCCGCTTGCCCGCATCGGCGACCGCAGCGGCAACCTCTTTCGTGGTCTCGAGCCCGCCGGGACGCAGGCACAGCGCGGCACGCTTCTCGCGCGGCGGCCCCTCCAGCGGCGCAGGCACCCACCATGGATCGCGCACGTCGCGCTGCGCCATGGCATGCAGCGCCAGCCGCACATCGGCGACCGTGCGCGCGAGGGGACCGGACACCGCCGTGATCTGGGGACCGATGGGACGCTCGGGCAGCGCCGCGTTGAACGCCGGAATGCGCCCGACCGTCGGACGCAGGCCGTGCACGCCGCAGGCATAGGCCGGATAGCGGATCGATCCTGCGATGTCGGTGCCATGGGCGATGTGACCGATGCCCGCCGTTACCGCGGCGGCGGCACCCCCCGACGAGCCGCCCGGCGTGATCGACGGATCGCGCGGATTTTTCGTATCGCCATACAGGAGATTGGTCGTGAACCAGCGATAGGAAAACGCGGGCGCGTTGGTGCGGCCGACGATCACCGCGCCAGCCTTCAGCAGGTTGTCCACCACCGGACTGTTGTGCTGCGCCATCACGTCGCGCTGCAGCCGCACGCCGTTGGTGGTGGCGAATCCGGCCTGATCGACATTGACCTTGGTGGTAACCGGCACGCCCGCCAGCAACCCCGGCTGCCCGCCCTTCGCAATCGCCGCATCGACGGCATCCGCTCGTGCCAACACCTCGTCCGGACGGTGTTCCACCACCGCATTGATCGCCGGATTGACGGCATCGAGCCGCACCAGCGCGGCAGAGGCGGCTTCGCGCGCGGAAATCTTGCGGGAGCGGATGTGCGACGCAAGTTCAGTCGCGGAAAGACGCCAGATGTCGTTCATTGCCAGTCCTGCCCAGATTGAAGTTATCGTTTTGTCGTGACTGCCGTTATAGTAACGGCGAAACGCTTTCGCTCAATGCTTACGTTGATTGCGACACGTCGATTGCCTGATCCGGGCCATCCGGTTCTTTTTCGATCCCTGTTTGAAACGCCAGGATTTGCATCATGAGAATGGTCATCGCTTCAGCCCTCGCCGCCGTCCTGCTCGGCGCGGCCGCTCCTGCCTTCGCCGCCGATCCCGGCGACAACGTGAAAATCGTGATCGAGAAGTGGCGCAAGCCCGGCACCAACAATATCGGCACCGCCGACATCCGGGTCACCAACGACAATGATTTCGCCGTCAAGGATGTGCGCGTGAAGTGCGACTACATGTCAAAGACCGGCGGCCGGAAGATCGAGACAGACCAGCGCCTTGCTTTGACCGTCAAGGCGAAGACCACCAAGCTGTTCAAGAAGACCAAATTCCCGTTTATCGATCAGGACGCGGCTGAAGGTTCCTGCAAGATCACGGGCGCGGTGCAAAACTAATTTTGGAAAAGCTCGTCATCCTGAGGTGCGAGCGCTTGCGAGCCTCGAAGGATGGCGAGCGATGGGTGCGTACGTCTACATTCTTCTATGTGCGGACAAATCTTACTATGTCGGCTCTGCGACCGGCGATGATCTCACGATCAGGATCAGCCAACACAATCAGGGGTATTTTCCCGGCTACACGCATTCACGCAGACCGGTCAACCTAGTTTGGTCTCAGCACTTTGATCGAATTACGGATGCCATCGCTGCTGAACGGAAGATCAAGGGATGGAGTCGAGCGAAAAGCAGGCACTCATCAAATCTGATTGGAACGCGGTCAAGAATTTAGCACGTCGCCGAGGTGGCAAACCTCTTCAGGATTAGATCCTTTTCCGTCATCCTTCGAGGCTCGCCGCAAAGAGCGGCTCGCACCTCAGGATGACGCCTTGCCAACTCTCATCAACGCATCCGAACCGTCATCCTGAGGTGCGAGCACTTGCGAGCCTCGAAGGATGGCGCGTCAGGAAGCGCCGCCGCCCTTCGAGGCCTCCGCTACGCTACGGCACCTCAGGGTGACGGCCACAGAACTCGCTACGCCCGCGCCGGACTTTCCTTCTTGCCGCCGAAGCTCGCGAAGATCCGGTCGATCACCGGCCAGAACAGCAGCACGATGGCGAGCGTGGTGATCGAGCCGACAAGCCCGTTCGACCAGAACACGCCCACGCTGCCGCCCGAGCCGATCATGGCGAGACGGAACGCATCTTCCGCGCGGCTGCCGAGCACCAGCGCCAGCGTGAACGGCGCCAGCGGAATACCGATCTTCTTGAACACATAGCCGACCACGCCGAACAGCAGCATCAGCCAGATGTCGAACATCGCGTTCTGGATCGCGTAAGCGCCGATGGCGCAGGACACCACGATCATCGGCGCGATCGCCGCGAACGGCACGCGCAGGATCGAGGCGAAGATCGGCACCGTGGTCAGCACCAGCACGAGGCCGACCACATTGCCGAGATACATCGAGGCGATCAGGCCCCAGACGAAATCCTTGTGCTCCACGAACAGCAGCGGGCCGGGATTGAGGCCCCACACCATCAGGCCGCCGAGCAGGATCGCCGCGGTGCCGGAGCCGGGAATGCCGAGCGCCAGCATCGGCAGCAGCGCGGCGGTGCCCGACGCATGCGCGGCGGTTTCCGGCGCGAACACGCCTTCGATGCGGCCCTTGCCGAACGACTCTTTGTCTTTCGAGAAGCGCTTGGCGAGATTGTAGCCCATGAAGGACGCGGCAATCGCACCACCCGGCGTGATGCCGAGCCAGCAGCCGATGAAGGACGAGCGGAACAGCGTCGCCCAGTATTTCGGCAGATCCTTCCAGACATTGAGAACGGTGCGCAGGCTGATGCGCGCCGCGTGGCCGCGCAGCGCCAGACGCTCCTCCATGGTCAGCAGGATTTCGCTGATGCCGAACAGGCCGATCACCGCGACAAGGAAATTGATGCCGCGCAAAAGATCATTCGATCCGAAGGTCATGCGCAACTGGCCGGACACGGTGTCGAGGCCGACGCCCGCGAGCAGCAGGCCGAGCGCCATGGAGATGACGGTCTTGTGCTTGGCCTCGCGGCCGAGGCCGACGAACGAACAGAAGGTGAGCAGATAGACCGCGAAGAATTCCGGCGGGCCGAACTTCAGCGCGAAGGTCGAGATCGCCGGCGCAAGGAACGTGATCAGCATCACCGCGACCAGCGAGCCGATGAAGGACGAGGTGAACGCCGCCGTCAGCGCCTCGGCGGCCTTGCCCTGCTGCGCCATCGGATAACCGTCGAAGGTGGTCGCCACCGACCACGCTTCACCGGGAATGTTGAACAGGATCGAGGTGATCGCGCCGCCGAACAGCGCGCCCCAGTAAATGCAGGACAGCATCACGATGGCCGAGGTCGGGTCCATCGAGAAGGTCAGCGGCAGCAGGATCGCCACGCCGTTGGGCCCGCCAAGGCCCGGCAGCACGCCGACGAAAATGCCGAGCACCAGCCCGACCATCATCAGCGCGAGAATCTTCCAGGTGAGAAGAACCGAGAAGCCGTGAAACAACAGACCGAGCGCTTCCATGATCGTATCCCCGCTCCGGCCTTAGCGTCCGAAGGCCGCTTCGAGCGGTCCCTTCGGCATGATGACATCGAAGGCGATATCGAAAACAACGAACATGATCGCGACGAAGATGAAGGCGGTCAGCAACGACTTCCACCATGCGATCTTGCCGATGAACGCCATGAAACCGGCGATCAGCAGGAAGCTCGCGACATAAAGTCCAAGCCACTGCATCGCAAAGCAGAACAGCAGCGTCGGCACGAACACCTGCAGCACGCGAGAGAGCTGCGCGCGAGTGACGAAAGTTTCCAGTCCCACACCGCGCTGGATCGCGACACTGACCAGCCCGTAAAGCGCCGCGCCGCCGAGGATCACGGAGAGATAGAACGGAAAATATCCGGCCTGCGGACCGGTATCATCCCATGATGCGCCGGTACGCCAGTTGTCCCAGGCGAGCAGCGCGGCGAGGCCGAGCAGCAGCACCATCACCACCATCTCAACCGTGCGGTTGTTGGTGACCGCGGGCGAATTCTCGTCCGGCGCGCCCGGATCATCGACGACGATTTCAAGATCTGAACTGGACATATGGAAACCGCCGGAGGTGAGCAGGAAATGACGTCAAATCCGGCGCCGCTTCGACAGCAGCGCCGGATTTCCGATGATTGAGGTTACTTGGCGACGAAGCCCGCTTCGGTCATCAGCGACTTGTTCTGGGCATCGTCCTCTTCAAGGAACTTGAGCATGTCCTTTCCGGTCATGAAAACCGGCTTCAGGGCCTGCTTCTCCATGTAGTCCTTGTACTCCGGCGTCTCGGTGATCTTCTTCGACAGATCGACATAGAACGCGACCTGCTCCGGCGTCACCTTGCCCGGCAGGAACAGCGCACGCAGCATCAGGTACTGCATGTCGAGGCCTTCTTCCTTGCAGGTCGGCACGTCGTTCCACGACTGTGTGTCGGTGACCTTGGCCTTGTAGGCGATGCGCTCCTTGTCGAACACGCAGAGCGCACGCACCTGTCCGGCGCGCCAGACTTCCAGATTTTCCGACGGGTTGTTGACGTTGGACTCGATGTGCTTGCCGACAAGCTGAGTCGCAGCCTCGCCGCCGGACTTGTAAGGCAGGTAGGAGAACTTCGCGCCGGTCTTCTTTTCCATGAAGACGGTCAGCACGTGATCCTCGCGCTTGGAGCCGGTGCCGCCCAGCTTGAAGGGTGAGCTTGAGGCCTTGGCCGCCGCGATGAAGTCCTTCACCGTCTTCGGGCCGTCGGCATTGTCCCACAGCACGAACTGATCCATCGCCACCACCGACACCGGCGACAAATCGCGCCAGTTGAACGGAAGCTTCGCCGACAACGGCAGCATGTAGATCAACGAATAGGCGATCAGCAGCTTGTTCGGATCGCCGTCGCTGCCCTTCATGTACATCAGCGCTTCCGCGCCGGACGCGCCGCCCTTGAGCGACACGATGACAGGCTGCTTCATCAGGTTGTTCTTCTGAATCGCGGCCTGCATCATGCGCGCCATCTGATCGGACGCACCGCCCGCGCCAGCAGCAACGACGATTTCGACCGGCTTGGCCGGCTCCCAGGCCAATGCCGGCGCGCTGGTGACGGTCAATGCGAGCAGGCTCGCAGCCGTAATGAAGGTCTTCATTCGGTATCCTCCCTGTGTTCTTTTAAATCCGGCGGGGCCGGACCTTGTTGGTGCTCCGCTATGCTGCGGATTTTGATGTCAGTGACAATAGCCTGTGGCGGCGGACACGTCCTACGCCACAGCCGTCTTTGGTTGCGCCTTGGCGCCGGTGCCGGTCAACACATCCATCGCCGCCAGAACGCCGCCCTTCCGGTGCGGCACCTTGGCGAGGCCGAGCGCCATTTCGACACCCGACAGCGTCCCCATCAACATCAGATCGTTGAAGTGGCCGATATGGCCGATGCGGAAGACCTTGCCCTTGATCTTGCCGAGGCCGGAGCCGAGCGACATGTCGAAGGTCTCCAGCGTCACCTTGCGGAACTGATCGGCGTCGTGCCCTTCGGGCAGCACCACCGCGGTCAGGATCGGCGAATATTCGCGCGGATCGAGACATTGGTTCTCAAGGCCCCACGCTTCCAAAGCCGCGCGGCTTGCAGCCGAATACCGCTTGTGGCGGGCGAACACGTTGTCGAGCCCTTCCTCCAGCAGCATCGTGACCGCTTCCTTCAGGCCGTACAGAAGATTAGTCGCGGGGGTATAGGACCACGAACCGCTCTTGTTGGCGTTCAGAACCTCTTGCCAGTCCCAATAGGAGCGAACCGACGTGCTGGTCTTGGCCGCGGCCAGCGCCTTGTCGGAGATCGCGTTGAAACCGAGGCCCGGCGGCAGCATCAGGCCCTTCTGCGAACAGCAGACCGTGACGTCCACGCCCCAGCCGTCGTGATCGTATTCGACCGCGCCGAGGCCCGAGATGGAATCGACCATCAGCAGCGCCGAATGCTTCGCGCTGTCGATCGCCTTGCGCACATCATGAATGCGGCTGACCACGCCGGTCGAGGTCTCGCTGTGCACCACCATCACGGCCTTGATGGAATGCTGCTTGTCCTTGAGCAGGCGCGCCTCAATGTCGTCCGGGTTAACGCCATGGCGCCAGTCGCCCGCCACGAACTCGACATCGAGCTTCATGCGTTCGGCCAGCGCGCGCCACAGCGTCGCGAACTGGCCCGTCTCCACCATCAGCACCTTGTCGCCGGGCGACAGCGTATTGACGATGGCGGCTTCCCACGCGCCGGTGCCGGACGACGGATAGATGATGACCGGGTTCTTGGTCTTGAAGATTTTCTTGGCTCCTTCGATCACCTCGAAGCCGAGCTGCGCGAACTCGGGGCCGCGATGATCGATGGTCGGCATGTCCATCGCGCGCAACACGCGATCGGGGACATTGGTCGGACCTGGAATTTGAAGGAAGTGCCGTCCGGTGTGGACAGAGGCATTGGACATCGTTCGGCGCTCCCGGACCCCATCGAGTCAATTTTTGAATGCAACTTTTGTGCATTGCAAGATTTTGTTGGCCGGAATTGTATTCAGATTTTTCTTTTTCACAACCTGAAAATCCGATAACGCTTTCATAACTGGAAGAAACGCGCTGAGCTTCGCTGCATTTCTGCAAATTTCCAACGCACTCGCACGAAGCGACAGACCCGGCATGGTCGGGAGGCCTCGGATTTTGAATAATCTTTTGCGAGCCAATTCTCTGGAAATCGTCGCGCGCGCGCCCTCCTCGCTGCACAACGACCTTCTCGGCCAGATCCGCGACTTCATCGTCGAAGGCAATCTCGAACCCGGCAGCCGCATTCCCGAGCGTGAGCTGTGCGAGCGGTTCGACGTGTCGCGCACGCCGCTGCGCGAAGCGCTGAAGGTTCTGGCGTCCGAAGGGCTGATCGAGCTTCTGCCCAATCGCGGCGCGCGGGTGCGGCAGTTCTCCGAAACCGACATCCGCCACCTGTTCGAGCTTGTGGCGGGCCTCGATTTCATCGCCGGAAAGGCCGCGTGCGAGCGCATCTCCGATGCCGATATCGCCGTCATCGAGCAGATGCATCTGGAGATGTACACGCACTATCTGCGCAAGGAAGTGGCGGACTATTTCCGCCTCAACCAGAAAATCCACCAGGCCATCGTCGACGCCGCGGCCAATCCGTTTCTTTCGGCGAGCTATGCCACCGCCAATGCCATCGTGCGGCGTCTGCGCTATTCGGCCAATCTTCTGCGCCGCGACCGCCTCAGCGAGGCCATGCGCGAACACGAAGCCATTGTCGATGCGCTGCGCCGCCGCGATGGCGACGAGATGGGTCGCCTGATGTACGACCACATGCGCAAGAAGTGCGACGCGGTCTGCGAATATCTGCGCGAGAACCAGCCGGCGGGGCGCGCGGCGGACGTCTCCGCGCTGCGCGGCGAAGCGGATTGAGGAAACAAACGAAGCCGCATGGCGGATTTGCTCCCTCTCCCCGATGGGGAGAGGGGCGGGGTGAGGGGCACTGGATGCTTCAATTAAAATCGGTCCCCCCTCACCCGACATGCTTCGCATGTCGACCTCTCCCCGCCGGGGAGAGGTGAAAGAAGAACAGACATATCTGGCGGCCCCGAACATCCGAGAACGAAAAACAATGGCCCAGCAGAAAGCCGCAACCGGACATGCCACGGCGCAGGACAGCGCCCTCGCCGCGCGCCTGAGGCGCGAGATCACCGGCGACGTGCTGTTCGATTCGTTCAGCACCGGCCGTTACGCCACCGATGCGTCGTTCTACCAGATCAGGCCGCTCGGCGTGGTCGTGCCACGCACCATGGACGAAGCCCTGCGCGCCATGGCGATCGCACGCGATGACGGGCGCATCGTCACACCGCGCGGCGGCGGCACCTCGCAATGCGGCCAGACCGTCAACGAAGGCATCGTTGTCGATGTCTCCAGGCACCTGAACAAGATCGTCTCGCTCGATGTCGAAAAGCGCACCTGCGTGGTCGAGCCCGGCATCGTGCTCGATGACCTCAACCGGCAACTGAAGAAGCACGGCCTGTGGTTTCCGGTGGATGTCTCCACCGCCTCCCGCGCCACCATCGGCGGCATGGCAGGCAACAATTCCTGCGGCGGCCGCTCGCTGCGCTACGGCACCATGCGCGACAACACGATCTCGATGGACGCCGCGCTGGCTGACGGCACCCTGCTGCATTTCGGCGAGGTGCCGCGCGACACGGCATGGCAGAATGTCGAGAGGCCGGGTCGCGACCTGTTCCGCGACATGCTGGCGCTGGGCGAGCGCGAAGCGAACGAGATCGCCGCGCGCTTTCCGCATGTGCAGCGCCGCGTCGGCGGCTACAATCTCGATGCGCTGACGCCGCAGCCAACCAACAACATGGCGCATCTGCTCGTCGGCTCCGAAGGCACCCTCGCCTTCACCACCCGCGTCGAACTCAAGCTCTGGCCACTGATCGGCTCGAAAGTGTTCGGCGTCTGCCATTTCGGCAGCTTCTATGAAGCGATGGACGCCACCCAGCATCTGGTGAAATTGAAGCCCATCGCCGTCGAACTGGTCGACAGCACCATGATCGCGCTGGGCCGCGATATCGCGATGTTCCGCCCGACCATCGAGGCCGTGGTGAAGGGCGAGCCGGAAGCATTGCTCGTTGTCGAATTCGCCGAAGCCGATCAGGCGACTAACCTGGCCAAGCTGAAGCAGCTCGGCGACCTGATGGGCGATCTCGGTTTCGGCTGGGATCAGCCGAAACGCAAATGGGGCGGCGTGGTCGATGTGGTCGAGCCCGCGATGCAGGCGGCGATCACCGATTTCCGCACGTCGGGCTTGAACGTGATGATGTCGATGAAGCAGGAAGGCAAGCCGGTCTCCTTCATCGAGGATTGCGCGGTGCCGCTGCCGCATCTGGCGGACTACACCGACCGGCTGAATAAAATTTTCGAGAAGCACGGCACGCGCGGCACCATGTATGCTCACGCTTCCGAAGGCTGCCTGCATGTGCGCCCGGTGCTGAACCTCAAGCTCGACAGCGATGTGAAGACCATGCGCGCCGTGGCCGAGGAAGCCTTCGCCATGGTGCGCGAGTATAAAGGCTCGCATTCCGGCGAACATGGCGACGGCCTCGTGCGCTCCGAATTCCACACCCAGATGTTCGGCGAACGCATCGTCCATGCCTTCGAGGAAGTGAAGGAGCGCTTCGATCCGGACAACACGCTCAATCCGGGCAAGATCGTCCACGCGCCGAAGATGGATGACCGCTCGCTGTTCCGCTACGCGCCCGGCTACAAGGTCGAGAATTTCAGGACCGTGATGGACTGGTCTGCATGGCCCGGCGCCGCGGGCGGTTTCCAGGGCGCGGTGGAGATGTGCAACAACAACGGCGCGTGCCGCAAGCTGGAAGGCGGCGTGATGTGCCCCTCCTATCGCGTGACGCGCAACGAGAAGGACGTGACGCGCGGCCGCGCCAATACCCTGCGCCTCGCGATCTCCGGACAGCTCGGCCCCGACGCGCTCTCGTCCGACGCCATGATGGAGACGATGAAGCTGTGCGTCTCATGCAAGGCCTGCCGCCACGAATGCCCGACCGGCGTCGATATGGCCAAGATGAAGATCGAGGTGCTGGCCGCGCGGGCCGCGAAACACGGCCTCACCCTGCGCGACAGGCTGGTCGGCTATCTGCCATATTATGCGGGCCTTGCGTCGCGCTTTTCGTGGCTGGCCAACCTGCGCAACCGCAGCGCGCTGCTGCGCATGCTGTTTGAGAAGGTCGCGAACATCAGCGCGAAGCGCACGCTGCCGGAATTCCGCAGCGATGTATTTGCGCCGGCGGGCGAAGCCTATGGCCCCGAGACCGGGCGTGAGGTCGTGCTGTTCGCCGACACCTTCAACCGCGCCTATGAGCGCGAAAATCTCGACGATGCGCTGAAGGTTCTGATCGCGGGCGGCTATCGCGTCCATCTGCCGCGCGCGGCGGATGGCGGGCGGCCGCTCTGCTGCGGGCGCACCTTCCTGTCTGCCGGGCTGGTGGAGAATGCCAAAGCCGAACTGAAGCGCGTGATTGAGACACTGATTCCGTTCGCCCGGCGCGGCGTGCCCATTGTCGGGCTTGAGCCGAGTTGCCTGCTCACGCTGCGCGACGAACTGCTGTCATTGCGTTCTGACGATGCCGCGAAAGCCGTCAGCGCGCATGCCTTGCTGTTCGAGGAATTCCTCGTGCGCGAGGCGGAAGCCGGACGGCTGCAACTGCCGCTCGGCGCGATTGACAAGAGCGCGCATGTGCATGGCCATTGCCACCAGAAGTCTTTCGGGGCGTTCGCGCCGGTGGAGAAGATCCTGCGGCTGGTACCGGGCCTCAAGGTCGAGAAAATCGAATCGAGCTGCTGCGGCATGGCGGGCGCATTCGGCTACGGCGCGGATACCTATGATGTATCGATCGAGATGGCCGAGGTGTCGCTGCTGCCCGCCGTGCGCAACGCCGCCGACGATGCGCTGATCGTCGCGGACGGCACCTCCTGCCGCCATCAGATCAAGGACGGATCGGGCCGCGGCGCATTGCATGTCGCGCGAGTGCTGGCGATGAGCCTGAAAGACAGCACGGCGATGAATTGACCGTCAAACACCACAATAAAAAACGAGGGGGAGAAACGTATGAAAGCGAACGTACTTCTCGGGCTGATCGCCGCGATCTGCATCTCAACACCAACCATGGCTGCCGAGGACCAAGTGCTGAAAGAACTCGTACCAACCGGAAAACTGCGCGTCGGCCTTGCCTATGCCCCCGCGCCGACGCCGATCTTCGTGGCCCGGCAGGGCGGCGATGTCAGCGGCCCGGCCTTCGACATCGGCAACGCGTTGGCCAAAAAGCTCGGCGTGCCGGTCGAGCTTTTTGTGGCCGCGACCACCAACGAACTCACCGAGGCAGGTGCGTCCGGAAAAATCGATATCGGCTTCATGCCCGCCGACGACGCGCGCAAGCAGTTGCTCGATTTCAGCCCGCCCTATTTCGTGATCGAAAGCACTTATCTCGCCACCGCTGCATCCGGCATCAAGTCGATGAACGACATCGATCACATGGGCATCAAGGTGGTCGGCATCGAGGGCTCGACCACCATGCGCGCCGCCACCCGCACCCTGAAGCAGGCGACCGTCACATCCGCCAAGTCGGTGGATGAAGCCATGGCCATGATGCAGGCCGGAACGGTGCAGGGATTTGCGCTGACGCACGACGCCCTGCCCAAACTGCAGAAGCAACTGACCGATTCCGTCATTCTCGACGGCGCGTTTCAGAAAGTCGGCGTCGCCATCGGCATCCAGAAGAACAGACCGGCCGCGCTCGCCTATGTGACGGCCTTTATCGAGGACGCCAAGAAGGACGGCACCATCCGCAAGGCTTTCGACGGCGCGGGCCTCACATCCCTGTCCGTCGCGCCTTAAGCAGACCAGACCACCGGCACGAGGCTTGATCCGAACAGGGCCCCGTGCTGAAAGCACCCCAGAATTGTTGATGTAAGGAACACAGCCATGACCACTTTGACGCTCGACGTCGCCCGCAAGATCTCCGACGCCGCGCTCGCCAAGTGCCGGGAGATGAAGCTCAACCCGATGGCGATTGCCATTCTCGATGCGCGCGGCACGCTCAAGACCTTCATTGCCGAGGACGGCACCAGCCTGCTGCGCGGCGAAGTCGCGCACGGCAAGGCCTACGGCGCCCTCGCGCTGGGCATGGGATCGCGCGCGATCTTCAAGCGCGCCAACGAGCAGCCTTATTTTGTCGACGCCATCAACACCATGGCGCGCGGCGCGCTGGTGCCTGTGCCCGGCGGCGTCCTGATCAAGGACAAGGCCGGCAATCTGGTCGGCGCCATCGGTATCAGCGGCGACACCTCGGACAACGACGAGACCGCCGCCATCACCGGCATCGAGGCCGCGGGTCTGGTCGCGAACGCCGGGTAACGGCGCGGGGAATTCCGATGACGTTTCCGCGCGCTTCAAACGCCCTCTCCCGCTTCACGGTGCTCGACCTGACCCGGATTCGCTCCGGGCCGACCGCCGTGCGGCAACTGGCGGACTGGGGCGCGAACGTCATCAAGATCGAGGCGCCGACCGACCTCGCTGACAGCGAGCAGCCGGGCGGTCCGCGCCACGGTCCGGATTTCCAGAACCTTCATCGCAACAAGCGCGCGATGACGCTGAACCTGAAAGACCCGAAGGGTCTCGCGGTGTTCAAGCGTCTCGCGATGAAGGCCGATGTCATCGTCGAGAACTTCCGTCCCGACGTGAAGGCCAAGCTCGGCATCGACTACGACAGCATTCGCGCGCTCAATCCGCGCATCGTCTATGCCAGCATCTCCGGCTTCGGACAGGATGGGCCTTATGCAAAGCGGCCTGGCTTCGACCAGATCGCGCAGGGCATGGGCGGACTGATGTCGATCACCGGCCAGCCGGGCGCAGGACCGATGCGCGCGGGCATCCCGATCGCGGATCTCACCGCCGGACTTTTCTGCGCGCTCGGCGTTCTCACCGCGCTGCTGGAACGCGATGTGTCCGGCGAAGGCCAATGGGTGCAGACCTCGCTGCTGCAGGCGCAGATCTTCATGCTCGACTTTCAGGCCGCGCGCTGGCTGGTCGATCAGGATGTGCCCGGCCAGGCGGGCAACAATCATCCGACCAGCATTCCCACGGGCGTGTTCAAAACCAAAGACAACCACATCAACATCGCCACCACGGGCGCGCGCATCTGGGAGCGCTTCGCGCAGGCCATCGACGCGCCGGAATTGCTGACCAATCCCGATTACGCGACCATCGCGCTACGCTCGAAGAACCGCGACGCGCTGAACGCCGCCATCGAACAGCACATGATGAAGCGGCCGACCGCCGAATGGGTGACCATCCTCAACGAGGCGGGCGTGCCGTGCGGGCCGATCTACGCCGTCAACGAGGTGTTCGACGATCCGCAAGTGAAGCATCTGCGCATCGCGCAACCGCTGCCGGACGGCGGCAAGCCGCTGGTCGCGCAGCCGTTCACGCTCTCGCGCACGCCGAGCGCTTTCGTGGCGCGGCCGCCGCAGGTCGGCGAGCATACGCATGATGTGCTCAACGAATTCGGATTCACGGAACAGGAAATCGCCGCGCTCCAGCAGGGCAAGGTGATCTGATCTTTATAAGGAACGGTATGATGGCTTCGACCGACAAGGTGATCGCACGCAAGGACGGCTACGTCGGCTATGTGATCTTCAACAATCCCGAACGGCGCAACGCCATGTCGCTGGAAATGTGGGAGGCCTGCACGGCGACAATGGCGAGCTACGCCAAGGACGACGGCATTCGCGTGGTGGTGCTGGCGGGCGCGGGCGACAAGGCCTTTGTCGCGGGCGCGGACATCTCGAAGTTCGGCGACGAGCGTTCGTCCGAGGAAGGCGTCAAGAAGTACAACGAGGCGGTCGAGGCCGCCTATGCCAGCGTGCATGAATTTCCGAAGCCCACCATCGCACAGATCCGCGGCTTCTGCGTCGGCGGCGGCATGGGGCTGGCAAGCTGCTGCGACCTGCGGATCGCATCGGAAGATGCGCGTTTCGCCGTTCCGGCCGCCAAGCTCGGGCTCGGCTACGGCTATCCCGGCGTGAAGCGGCTGATGGACATTGTCGGTCCCTCCTTCACCAAGGAGATTTTCTACACCGCGCGGCTGTTCGATGCGATGGAAGCGGTCGAGATGGGGCTGGTGAACCGGCTGGTGGAGAACCACGAACTGGAATCCTACGTGAAAAACTACGCCGCCACCATCGCGGGGAATGCGCCGATGACCGTGGACTCGATCAAGTTCATCGTCGGCGAAGCCTGCAAGGACGAAAGCCGGCGCGACATGAAGCGCTGCGACGAGATGGTGAACGCCTGCTTCAAGAGCGCGGACTATGAGGAAGGCCGCACCGCCTTCATGGAAAAGCGCAAGCCGGTGTTCAAGGGGCGCTAGACGGAGAACATCTATCGAATGCCGTCACCCTGAGGTGCGCCGGCGGCGAAGCCGCCCAGCCTCGAAGGGCGACGGCCCGTCTTTTCCGCGTCATCCTTCGAGGCTCGCAAGTGCTCGCACCTCAGGATGACGCTCTCCGCTCGACATCCATCGCGCGCAGCACCGCCCTGACCTCCGCGGTCGTTGCCGGCTCGCCTCCGGCCTTGCGGACGCGGGCCACCGCATCCTTCACCAGCGCCGCGTTGGTATCGCTGCAGCCCCAGCGTGCATCCTCAAGCCCGACACGGACATGACCGCCGCGCGCAACCGTGTGCGAGATCAGCGGCGTGATGTCCACGCCGAGGCCGGCGATCATCCACGGCGCGCCGGGTGCAGTCTCCGCCAGCAGATCGAGATGAATGTCGAGATATTTGTCGCGTGGTGGAAAGCCCCAGGCGAACTCGTCCGAGAACATGAAACGATAGATCGGCGTCGGTGACGGCGGCGCGATCTTTGCCAGCGCCGCGCCAAGGCGCGTGAAGCCGGGCTCGTAGACCGCATAGCTCGGATGGACATTGTAAGCGCGCGCGATCCGCATCCCCTCCATGATGTCCTCGTGCGGGTTCATGTAGACTCCGCCATGGGCCAGATCGTCGAACCGCGTGATGTGCACGGAGCCGGGATCGATCACCGCCCATTCGATCAGCCCGCGTTTGGCAAGCTCCAGCGTATGGCCGAACCGGTTGGTGTCCTGCTCCTGCCCGAGACCCGGACTTGGAATGGTGGGATAGACGATTACATCCACCTTCGCGCGAATGCCCTCGATGATGCGGGCATAGATTTCCCAGTCGTCCTTCTGGCGGCCGGTGGTCACATCATAGGCGTGGGCATGCACGATAGCCGCGCCTGCCTCGGCGGCGGCGATGCCATCGGCCACGATGTCCTCCACCGCGATCGGAATGCCCTTCTGCTTCTGGCGCGTCCACGGCCCGTTCAGCGCGGCTTCGATCCAGACTTGACCCATGGCATTCCCTCTTTTGTTCAGACCGGCTTGCGCGCCGGCGCATTCCGCGCTGTATAGCACTCAACAACGAGGACACGCCCATGCTGACACTTTTTCATTGCGCCAGCGCGCGCTCCTTCCGGCCGCTGTGGACGCTGGAAGAACTCGGCATCCCCTATGAACTGAAGATGCTGCCGTTTCCGCCGCGTTTTCTCAAGCGGGAGTATCTCGAACTTAATCCGCTCGGCACCATCCCGCTGCTGATCGACGGCGACACGCGGATGACCGAGTCCTCCGCGATCTGTCATTACCTCGTGACCAAATACGGCCCGACGCCGCTGAACGTCACCGTGGACGAGCCGGCTTACGGCGCATATCTCAACTGGCTGTTCTTCGGCGAAGCCACGCTGACCTTCCCGCAGACGATCTATTTCCGCTACGCGCAGCTTGAGCCCGACGAGAAGAAAAATCCGCAGGCCGCCGCCGACTATGCGCGCTGGTTCCTGGCGCGGCTGCGGGCGCTGGAAACCGCCGTCTCGCAGTCGGACACTGTCTGCGCGGGACGCTTCACCGCCGCCGACATTTCCGTCGGCTATGCGCTGATGTTCGCGCATTCCAATGGCCTCGCCGCGCAGCTCACGCCCGCCGTGGCGGATTACTGGGCCCGCCTCAAGCAGCGCGACGGATTCCGCAAGGCAATCGCGGCGCAGGACCGCGCAGGTGTCGAGCAAGGCGTCGCGCCGCGCGTTCCGGCGGCGACTTAGAGACTGTTTGAAAAGTCATCAGACAGCCTCTCGGTGGTTCCCCGGATGCGGCGCAGCGCGACGCGGTGCGACGCTGATCCGGGGTCGTTACAGTGTTTGACGTAACGGTCCCGGTTCTGCGCAGCAGCACTTCGTGCAGCAGCGCGCCCGGGACACGCTGGAAGCGAACTTTTCAAACAGTCTCTTAAGCGCCGAGAGTCCCCCGCGCAACGTCCCTGCCGTTGATGATCTGCAGCCGCCGCGCGCCGGAAAAGATCACGCTCGGCTGCAGGCCATAGATCCGGCGCAGCGAATGGCTGAAATGGGTCGAGTCCGGATAGCCCGCATCCAGCGCGACATGGGCCAGATTCCGCTCGACATTGACATGATGCAACACGTTGCGGCCGCGCTTCCACGCGCGGAACGTCCGGAAATTCATCCTGGTCTCGTCCTTGAACAGATGCAGGAAGCGCGACAGCGACAGCCTGACCTCCCGCGCGCAATCCTCGCCCGAAAGGTTGCTTGAGGGCCGCGCCTGAAAGCGCGAGACGATGGTGGAGATGCGCGCGTCGAGATCGCGCGGCCGCAGGCGGCGCTGCAGGAAAATCTGATCGACATCCGCCGAGGTAAAGCCGCTCGCGCCGCTCAGCGCCATGGTCGCATAAATCTCGCGGAAACGCGCCGCGAGCGGAGCCGCGGAGGCCGGATCGTCGCACTGCCGGATGATCTCCGCGAGGTCTTCGTCGCAGACCGTTTCCGGCTCGATCAATAGTCCCAGAACCTTGCGCGAGTCCGATGTGATCCGGTGCGCGACATAGGCCGGCACCGCCAAAATTTCGCCGACGCGCGGCGGCTGCCCCTCGATCTCCAGCCGCGCCGTGCCGTGCAGCGGCACGCAGATCGCGAGCGCGCCAAGCGTGCGAACCGACGGCTTGCCGTGCAGGCCCGCATAAAACACGCGCTCGGTACTGATCAGCATGAACCGACCGGACCGGCCGGGTGCCTTCCTTCGCATTCGCTCCCTCCAGACCCTCGTCTTCACGGAGCGATTGCCTCGCTTCTTCATGAAGGGCGCACACGAACGCGCCTTGCGAAATTAAGGTGGCAGCCAGAATATTAGTCAAGCGTTTAATTAATTTTATGACCCGCGGTCTTTGTGTAATCTCCCGGCCAAACAACGAATGTTGCAACGCGACGGGAAACGCACATGACTTATGAATTCGCCAAGGTCGAGCGGAAGGGCCGCCTCACCATCGTCACGCTCAACCGCCCGGAGGTGATGAACGCGGTTCACTCGCCGATGCATTTCGAAATGCATCGCGTCTTCAACGAATTCAACGCCGATCCCGACCAGTGGATCGCCATTGTCACCGGCGCGGGCGACCGCGCATTTTCCGCAGGCAACGACCTGAAGTGGCAGGCCCAGGGCGGCCAGCGCGGATGGGACACCAGCGGCTTTGCCGGCCTCACCCACCGCTTCGATTGCGACAAGCCGATCATCGCTGCGGTGAACGGCGTGGCGATGGGCGGCGGATTCGAGATCGCGATGGCCTGCGACCTGATCATCGCATCGGAGAACGCGACCTTCGCCCTGCCCGAGCCGCGCGTCGGGCTTGCCGCGCTCGCGGGCGGCCTGCACCGGCTGCCGCGCCTGATCGGCCTCAAGCGCGCGATGGGAATGATCCTCACCGGGCGGCACGTTCCCGCGCGCGAGGGACTCGAACTCGGCTTCGTCAACGAGGTGGTGCCGAAGGGCGAAGCGCTGGCCGCGGCGGAACGCTGGGCCAATCTCATTTTGCAGAACGGCCCGATGTCGATCCGCGCGTCGAAACAGGCGATGCATCGCGGCCTCGGCGTCTCGCTGGAACAAGCGCTCGCCGAACAGTTCGACTATCCCGCCGTCAAGGCGCTGTCCGCGTCGGAGGATTATGTCGAAGGCCCGAAGGCGTTCGCGGAGAAGCGTCCGCCGCAGTGGAAGGGACGTTAGGCTCCCGCGTCATTGCGGATGTGAGCCAGCGCCGCTGCTCCAATAAAAAAGGCCGGGATCGCTCCCGGCCTTCAGTTTGTGTGCGCAAGTCTCCTAAAGACGTCTCGGGCGCACAGGGAGGTTCATTGAACCTGTTTACTTCGCCTCGGCACGCTTCGGCGGCGTTGCGGGCCACGACTTGATCAGCGTGTCGTAGTCCACCGTTTCGCCCTTCGGCTTTTCGTTCGCCAGTTTCCGTTGAGGCGCGATGTTGCCGTCCTTGGCCGACTTCTCGTACCAGTATTCGGCGGTCTTCTTCGGGTTCAGCTTCGGACCGCAAGCGCCCTGCACGCCCGACTTCTCGAGACGTTCGAGCACCGAGTCCTGCGCCGCCGCCAGCGAGTCCATCGCCGCCTGCGCGGTCTTCGCACCGGACGACGCATCGCCGATGTTCTGCCACCAGAGCTGCGCCAGCTTCGGATAGTCAGGCACGTTGTTGCCGGTCGGCGACCACTGCACGCGGGCCGGCGAGCGGTAGAACTCGATCAGGCCGCCAAGCTTGGGCGCGCGTTCGGTGAACGACTTGTCCCAGATGTCGGACTCGCGGATGAAGGTGAGACCGACATGGCTCTTCTTCAGCGACACCGTCTTCGAGGTGATGAACTGCAGGTAGAGCCACGCAGCCTTGCGGCGATCCGGCGGCGTCGACTTGAGCAGCGTGCCCGAGCCCACGTCCTGATAGCCGAGCTTCATGCCTTCCTTCCAGTAAGAGCCGTGCGGCGACGGCGCCATGCGCCACTTCGGCGTGCCGTCGGCGTTCATCACCGGCAGACCGGGCTTCACCATGTCCGCGGTGAAGGCGGTGTACCAGAAGATCTGCTGGGCGACGTTGCCCTGCGCCGGCACCGGTCCCGATTCCGAGAAGGTCATGCCCTGCGCCTGCGGCGGTGCATACTTCTTCAGCCAGTCGAGATACTTCACGATGGAGTAGACCGCCGCGGGGCCGTTGGTGTCGCCGCCGCGTTCGATGGACGAGCCAACCGGACGGCAGCCTTCCATGCGGATGCCCCACTCGTCCACCGGCAGGCCGTTGGGCAGGCCCTTGTCGCCGTTGCCGGCCATCGACAGCCAGGCGTCGGTGAACCGCCAGCCGAGCGACGGGTCCTTCTTGCCGTAGTCCATGTGACCATAGACCTTGACGCCGTTGATTTCCTTGATGTCGTTGGTGAAGAACTCGGCGATGTCCTCATAGGCCGACCAGTTCACCGGAACGCCAAGCTCGTAGCCATACTTGGCCTTGAACTTCGCCTTGTAGTCCGGATTGGTGAACCAGTCGTAGCGGAACCAGTAGACGTTCGCGAACTGCTGGTCGGGAAGCTGATAGAGCTTCTTGTCCGGCGCCGTGGTGAACGAGGTGCCGATGAAGTCCTTGATGTCGAGATAAGGATCGGTGACGTCCTTGCCCTCGCCAACCATGTAATCCGACAGCGCGATGGTCTGGCCGTAGCGGAAGTGGGTGCCGATCAGGTCGGAGTCGTTGATCCAGCCGTCATAGACGTTCTTGCCGGACTGCATCTGGGTCTGCAGCTTTTCGACGACGTCACCTTCCTGGATGATGTCATGCTTGAGCTTGATGCCCGTAATCTCGCTGAAGGCCTTCGCCAGCACTTGTGACTCGTACTCGTGCGTGGTGATGGTCTCGGAGACGATATTGATCTCCATGCCCTTGAACGGCTCGGCCGCTTTCGCGAACCACTGCAGTTCCTTGAGCTGATCCGCCTTCGACAACGTCGAGGGCTGGAATTCATTGTCGATCCATTTCTGATTCACCGCATCGTCGGCGCGCGCAGGCGCCAGCAATGCCGTAGACGCCGTCACGAGCGCCACGGCGCTCGCCATCGTCAGCAGACGACCCTTCCCGGATAGATGTCGCATTTTGTTTCCTCCGTTGAACCACAACTTCAGCTCCGGGTTGATCCCGGATCTGTCTCATCTCTCGCGCGTCTAGACCTTTCGGAATATGACAACGGCCACGACGAGCGAAATGACGGTGGCGACCCACAGACTCGACACATCGATGCCCTCCTCGCCGATCGGCAGCGTCGTGATCGGGTCCGTGCCCGCAAATGCAATCCACAACAGATGAATGACCGCGGCGGCGATCAGTGAAATGAACAGCCGGTCCCCGCGCGTGGTCGGAATCCGCAACATGCCGATGCGCTCCGCTTCGGGATAACGCACGGCCAGCAGCGTCATGACGCCGAGCGTGCCAGCCAGCAGGCAGAAGAAAATCGCCGTCGGTAGTGTCCAGGCCATCCATGCGATGTTGTCCATCACTATTCCTCAAGCTTGCGCATGATCTGATCCGAAAACCGGTGTCCACTTTTCGGGATCATGCGCTCACACCCGTCCCAGCGCGAAGCCGCGCGCGATGTAATTGCGGACGAACCAGATCACCAGCGCGCCCGGAATGATGGTGAGAACGCCGGCGGCGGCGAGCAGGCCCCAGTCCATGCCGGCGGCGGAGACGGTGCGCGTCATGGTAGCGGCGATCGGCTTGGCGTTGACCGAGGTCAGCGTGCGCGCGAGCAGCAGTTCGACCCATGAGAACATGAAGCAGAAGAAGGCGGCGACGCCGATGCCGCTGGCGATCAGCGGCATCAGGATCTTCACGAAGAAGCGCGGGAACGAATAGCCGTCGAGGAACGCGGTTTCGTCGATCTCCTTCGGCACCCCCGAGACGAAGCCCTCCAAAATCCACACCGCCAGCGGCACGTTGAAGATGCAATGCGCCAGCGCCACGGCCCATGGCGTATCGAACAGGTTGATCGCCGAATAGAGATTGAAAAACGGCAATGCGAACACCGCCGCCGGCGCCATGCGGTTCGACAGCAGCCAGAAGAACAGGTGCTTGTCGCCGAGGAAGCGATAGCGCGAGAAGGCATAGGCGGCGGGCAGCGCCACCGAAATCGAGATCACCGTATTGATGAGAACGTATTCCAGCGAATTGATATAGCCGGAATACCAAGTCGAATCCGTGAAGATGCGCATGTAGTTCGCAATGGTCGGCTGGTTCGGCCACAGCGTCATGGTCGTGACGATTTCCGTGTTGGTCTTGAAGCTCATGTTGACGAGCCAGTAGATCGGCAACAGCAGGAAGATCAGAAACAGCGTGAGGATGATGCGCCGTCCGGGAATGCTGTGCATCACGCGCCTCCCGTAGTTTGCGGACGCTCTCTATCGGCGTTGGTCATCACCGTGTAGAACACCCAGCAGACGATCAGGATAATCAGGTTGTAGACCAGCGACAGCGCCGCCGCCTTGCCGAGATCGAACTGGCCGAGCGCTATCTTGACGAGTTCGATGGAGACGAAGGTGGTCGAGTTGCCGGGGCCGCCGCCGGTGACGACGAACGGCTCGGTGTAGATCATGAAGCTGTCCATGAAGCGCAGCAGCACCGCGATCAGCAGCACGCGATTCATCTTGGGCAACTGGATCGCGGTGAACACGGCCCAGCGCGAGGCGCCATCGATCTGCGCCGCCTGATAATAGGCATCGGGGATGGATTTCAGGCCGGCATAGCACAGGAGCGCCACAAGGCTGGTCCAGTGCCAGACGTCCATGACGATGATGGTGCACCACGCATCGAAGCTGTTCGACACATAGTTATAATCGAACCCCAGCTTGTTGAGCGTATAGCCCAGCAGGCCGATGTCGGGCCGTCCGAAGATCTGCCAGATGGTGCCGACCACGTTCCACGGGATCAGCAGCGGCAGCGCGAGAATGACGAGGCATGCCGCGACCCGCCAGCCCTCGCGCGGCATCGACAGCGCCACCAGAATGCCGAGCGGCACTTCGATGGCCAGGATGATTGCGGAGAACAGCAGGTTGCGCCCGAGCGAATTCAGGAAGCGGTCGCCGAGGTCGGTGGACGGATCGAGCAGTTCCTTGAACCAGCCGACGCCATTCCAGAAGAAATGATTGTTGCCGAAGGTGTCCTGCACCGAATAGTTCACCACCGTCATCAGCGGCAGGACCGCGGAGAAGGCCACGATCAGGAATACCGGGAGGACCAGAAACCAGGCCTTGTTGTTGATGGTCTTGTCCATCAGGCGCGCCCCTCCACCAGCAGACTGTCGGAATAGACGTGAATATGAGCCGGATCGAACACAAGGCCGACGGTCTTTTCCGGAACAGCGACCCCGTTCGGCACCGTGGCCGCGAACTTGACGTCACCGATCCGAACCCGCGCGAAACGCACGCGGCCAAGATCGTCGATGCGCTCGATCTGGGCCGACAGCAGGCCCGGCGCAGGGTCGGCGACATGGACGAATTCCGGCCGCACGCCGATCTCGATCTTTCCGCCAGCCGGCAGGTTGTCATAGCTGCGATTCAATCCGATGACATGGCCGCTGACGACGGCCTCACGGCCCTTCACACCAGCGGGAACGATGTTCATGCCGGGCGAGCCGATGAAATAGCCGACAAAGGTGTGCGCGGGCCGCGCGAAAAGATCTTCCGGCGTTCCGCTCTGCACCACCGCGCCGTCATGCATCACCACCACCGTATCGGCAAAGGTCAGCGCCTCGGTCTGGTCGTGGGTAACGTAGATCATGGTGAGGTCGAGCGCCTGATGCAGCGCTTTCAGCTTGGAGCGCAATTCCCACTTCAGATGCGGATCGATCACCGTCAGCGGTTCGTCGAACAGCACCGCCGCAACATCCGGGCGCACCAGGCCGCGGCCCAGCGAGATTTTCTGCTTGGCGTCTGCGGACAGGCGCACCGCCTTGCGGTCGAGATAGGGCGTGAGATCGAGCAGCTTCGCGATCTCGCCGACACGCGCCGCGATCTTGTCGCGCGGCAGGCCGCGGTTCTTCAACGGGAATGCAAGGTTCTCGCCCACCGTCATGGTGTCGTAGATCACCGGGAACTGGAACACCTGCGCAATGTTGCGCTCGCGCGTGCTCGCATGGGTGATGTCGTTGCCGTCGAACAGCACCTTGCCCTGCGAGGGCGTGACGATGCCGGAAATGATGTTGAGCAGCGTGGTCTTGCCGCAGCCCGACGGGCCGAGCAGCGCATAAGCGCCGCCCTGCCGCCATGTCATGGTCATCGGCTTCAGCGCATAGGTGCCACCGCCGTAGGAATGCGCGAGATCGACAAGGTCAATGCGTGCCATGGCGCGCCCTCACCTCGCCGCAGGCGCGGCAACAAGCCGGCCGGATTGATCGAAAATGAAAAGGTCGTTCGGATCGAGCACCGCATCCAGCTCCTGCCCCGGCAGGAATTCGTGAATGCCCGGCAGCACCGCGACCCAGTTGTAGCCCTCGCGGGTGAGATGCACGAAACTCTCCGATCCGGTGATTTCGGTCACGCTCACCTTGGTCACGAACGCGTGGCGACCGGGCGAGGCATTCGCCACCTCAAGCTGATGGGCGCGGAAACCGACCCGGTACGCGCCGTCGCTCAGGCCTTCATAAAGACCGGTGACAGAGGCGCGCTCGCCGCCGGAATAGAAGATCGATCCGTTCTTCTTCTCGATGCCGACGGTGTTCAGCGGCGGATCGGAGAACACTTCGGCCACCTCGATGGTTTCGGGACGGCGATAGACCAGCGGCGTTTCGCCGACCTGCAATGCGCGGCCTTCGCTCATGCAGATGGTGCGTCCGCCCAGCAGCAGCGCTTCGGATGGTTCGGTCGTGGCATAAACGAAAATCGCGCCGGATTCCTCGAAGATGCGCGGCAGTTCGGTGCGCAGCTCCTCGCGCAGCTTGTAGTCGAGATTGGCGAGCGGCTCGTCGAGCAACACGAGATCGGCGCGCTTCACCAGCGCCCGCGCGATGGCCGTGCGCTGCTGCTGGCCGCCGGAGAGTTGCAGCGGCGTGCGGTCCAGATATGGCTCGAGCTTGAGTAGCCTCGCGGCATCGCGCACGCGGCTTTCGATCTCGCCGCGCGCCACGCCCTGCACACGCAGCGGCGACGCGATGTTCTCGTAGACCGACAGCGTCGGGTAATTGATGAACTGCTGATAGACCATCGCCACCGAGCGCTTGCGCACATCGAAACCGGTGACGTCCTTGCCGTCCACCAGCACGCGGCCCGACGTCGGTTTGTCGAGCCCGGCGAGCAACCGCATGATCGAAGTCTTGCCCGATAGCGTCGGCCCGAGCAGCACGCTCAAGGTGCCGCGCTCCAGCGTCAGCGACACATCGCGAATCCATGAGGCACCGGCAACGTCGCGGGACACCTTATCGAGAGTGATGCTCATGCACGGCCTCCCGCTTCCCGCGCCGGACGATCCGCGCCGCCGCGATACGCGGCAATCCAGTCATCCAGCGCTCTCACCTCATCGGCGGACAGACGCAGGCCGAGCTTGGACCGGCGCCACACGATATCCTCGGCCGTGCGCGCAAATTCATGGTCGATCAGATAGCGAACTTCGCGTTCCGTCAACGTATCGCCGAACGCCTGGCCGAGATCGTTTGCGGACGTTGCGTCGCCAAGAACCTTGCTGGCCCGCGTGCCGTAGGCGTGCGCCAGGCGCAGCGCGAACGCGCGCGACAGAAACGCATAATTGCGGATCAGTTCATCCGCGAGTGCGGGAATTGCAGATACATCAAGGTCGCCGCCGGGCAGCGGCTCGTTGCCTGTCCAGCCCGCAGGCTTCGCCTTCCCCGGCAGATATTGCGCCAGACGTTCCAGCGCTTCTTCGGACAGGCGGCGATAGGTGGTGATCTTGCCGCCGAAGATCGACAGCAGCGGCAGGCCGCCCGGGGCATCGAATTCGAACACATAGTCGCGCGTCGCCGCTTTCGCTTCGCTTGCGCCATCGTCATAGAGCGGGCGCACGCCGGCATAGGCCCAGACCACGTCTTCTGGCGTCACGGGCTTCGCGAGATAGTCGTTCACCGACTGGCAGAGATAAGAAATCTCTTCCGGCGAGGCTTTCACCTTCGACGGATCGCCGTCGTAGTCGCGATCGGTGGTGCCGATCAGGGAGAAATCATCCTGAAACGGAATCACGAAGACCACGCGGCCATCGGCATTCTGGAACGTATAGGCGCGATCGTGATCGTAGAGCTTGCGCACGACGATGTGCGAACCCTGCACCAGACGCACCTTTGCCTTGGCGTTGATTCCGGCGCGGCGTGTCAGCACATCCTCGACCCAGGGACCGCCCGCATTCACCAGCGCGCGCGCCTTGATGCTGCTTTGTGCGCCGGTGATCGTGTCTTCCAGCATCACCTGCCAGCCATCGTCCAGCCGCCGCGCTTCGACAGCGCGCGTCCGCGTGCGGATCACCGCGCCGCGATCGGCGGCGTCACGCGCGTTGAGCACCACAAGCCGCGCGTCGTCCACGAAGCAATCGGAATATTCGAAGCCCCTGGTGAAGCGGCCCTTGGCGAGCGGCGCGCCGACCGGATCGCGCGCCAGATCGACCGAGCGCGTCGCAGGCAGCAGACGGCGGCCGCCGAGATGATCGTAGATAAAGAGGCCGAGCCGCAGCAGCCATGACGGGCGGAGGCCGGTGTGATGCGGCAGCACGAACCGCAACGGGCGAATGATGTGCGGCGCGATCTGCCACAGCACCTCGCGCTCCATCAGCGCTTCGCGCACCAGACGGAATTCATAATATTCGAGATAACGCAGGCCGCCGTGAATGAGCTTGCTCGACCACGACGAGGTGCCGCTGGCCAGATCGTTCATTTCGCAAAGAAAGACGGAATTGCCGCGGCCCACGGCGTCACGGGCGATGCCGCAGCCGTTGATCCCGCCGCCAATGATTGCGAGGTCGAAAACCTGTCCCACCGCGTCTCCCCAGCGCTCGCTATTTTCACCTGTAGCGATTTCGCTTTCGTATTGAAGTAAATCACAACTGAAATCGAAAGCAAGCAGAAGAGGATTCTGGTGCTCAAATACCAGAATTAAAAGGAAATCGTTTCAGATCAATACATTAGATAATCACTAGGCATGGAGGCCGGTGACTGCGATTTCAGAAAATGTGGATATGTCAGGCGACGTCGGCGGGCCTGTCCGGCATGGCGGCGATAACGTCGATCCCGCGGCTGTTGCAGATCGCCTGCAAGCCGGAGGGCAGCGGCAGGTCCGTGACGAATGTCTGGATCTGGCTGAGATCCGCGATGCGGACCGGCGCATTGCGGCTGAGCTTGGTGCTGTCCGCCACCAGCATCACGCTGCGGGCATTGGCGATGATCGCCTGCGCCGCCTGCACTTCGCGATAGTCGAAGTCGAGCAGCGCGCCCTCCTCGTCGATCGCGGATGCGCCGATGATGGCGTAATCGACCTTGAACTGGGTGATCAGATTGTTCGCCGTGGAGCCGATCACAGCGCCGTCGGCCCGGCGCACGGTGCCGCCTGCGACGATCACCTCGATGCGCGGATGGCGATAGAGCAGCATCGCGACATTGAGATTGTTGGTGATGACCAGCAGATCCTCATGCGCGGTCAGCGCGCTGGCGACCTCTTCCGTGGTGGTGCCGATGTTGATGAACAGCGAGCAGCCGTTGGGAATCAGCGCGGCAGCAGCAGCGCCGATGGCTTTCTTTTCATCGGCCGCCACGAAGCGGCGCGCCTCATAGGCCAGGTTCTCGACGCCGGACGCGATGATCGCGCCGCCGTGCACGCGGGTCATCGAGCGGCGGTCGCATAGATCGTTGAGGTCTTTGCGGATGGTTTGTGCCGAGACTTCGAATCGCCGCGCCAGATCCTCCACCGTGACGCGCCCCGAGGCGCGCGCGATATTGAGAATGTCGGCTTGGCGGGAAGACAGTTCGGCCATTGCACACCTGATCGATAACGGAATCGATGGTGATGCCGTTCCCGCGCGCGGTCAACTTGGGATTTGCGGCGGCGTCCGGTTAACGCCGCCCGTGGTTAAATCGCGGCCCTACACTGCCGTCTTGCGATGCCGGATCGGCGAGCCGAAGGTCAGGCTCGCGGCCGCATCGATGATGGTGTTGGTATCGAGACCATAGTGGCGATAGAGGTCACCGATGGTGCCGGTCTGGCCGAATTTCTCGACGCCCAGCGCCTCGACGCGATGGCCATGCACGCTGCCGAGCCACGCCAGCGTCGCGGGATGGCCGTCGATCACGGTGATCAGTCCGCAGTCGCGCGGCAACGGCGCGAGCAGCCGCTCGATATGGCTCGGTTCGCGCGGGCCACCCGCGCGGCGCTGCTTGCGCGACGCGGTCCAGCCCTGATCCAGCCGTTCGGCGGACGTGATCGCGAGCAGTCCGATGTCGCGGCGAGATTCGCCGAGCAGCCCCGTCGCCTCGATGGCTTCCGGCGCGACCACGCCGGTATAGGCGATCACCAGTTCGGCATTCGGCCCCGGCTTGCGCAGCCAGTAAGCACCGGCCGCGATATCGCTTTCTATTTCAGGCGTGATCGTGCGCTGCGGCTGATCGATGGTGCGCGTGGAGAGGCGCAGATAGACCGAGCCGCCATCGTCGTCGCGCTGCATGTGGTCGAAGCTCCAGCGCATGATGACCGCGAGTTCATCCACGAAAGCCGGCTCGAATGATGCGAGGCCATCCTGCGCCATGCCGATCAACGGCGTCGCGATGGACTGGTGCGCGCCGCCTTCCGGCGCCAGCGTGATGCCCGACGGCGTCGCCGCCACCATAAAGCGCGCGTCCTGATAGCAGGCGTAGTTCAGCGCATCGAGACCGCGCTCGATGAAGGGATCGTACAGCGTGCCGACCGGCAGCAGGCGCGCGCCGTTGATGGAATGCGACAGACCGAGTGCGGAGAGCATGATGAAGAGATTCATCTCCGCGATACCCAGTTCCATATGCTGGCCTTTCGGCGAGTAATCCCACGCAAAGGTCGATGGAATCTTCTCCTTGCGGAACAGGTCGGTGTTCTCCGCCATGGCGAACAGGCCGCGGCGGTTCACCCACGGCCCGAGATTGGTGGACACCGTCACGTCCGGTGACGTGGTGACGATGCGCTCGGCAAGTTTCGAGTCGCCGCGCGCCAGTTCGTTGAGGATCAGGCCGAAGCCCTGCTGGGTCGCCATGCGCGGTGTCAGCGTGACGCCGAGCTTTTCCGGCACATCGATCTTGGGCGCATCCAGCCGCCGCGCGCCATCGCGCGCGAACGGCGCGGCTTTCAGAAATGCCTCGATACACGCATGATCGAGCGGCACGCCTTCCAGCCGGTCCCATTCATGGCCGGGACGGATGTTCTGCGCCGCGCGGAACGCTTCCATCTGCGCCACCGTCATCAGGCCGGCGTGGTTGTCCTTGTGGCCCTGGAACGGCAGGCCGACGCCCTTGATGGTGTAGGCGATGAAGCACACCGGCCGGTCGTGATCGATCGCCTCGAAAGCCTCGAGCATGCTCGCCATGTCATGGCCGCCGAGATTGGACATCAGCGCCAGCAGTTCGTCGTCGCTGCGCTTCTCGATCAGCTTCGTCACCGGCCCTTGATCGCCGATCTCATCGAGCAGGCGCTTGCGGAAGGCGCCGCCGCCCTGAAAGCACAGCGCGGCATACATCTGGTTCGGGCAGCTATCGATCCACTTGCGCAGCGCCTCGCCGCCCGGCTCCGCGAATGCAGCCTGCATCAGCTTGCCGTATTTCACGATCACCACGTCCCAGCCGAAATTGCGGAACATGGTTTCGAGCTTTTCCCACAGGCCCTCGCGGATCACCGCGTCGAGGCTCTGGCGGTTGTAGTCGATGATCCACCAGGTGTTGCGCAGGCCCTGCTTCCAGCCTTCCAGCAGCGCCTCGAAGATATTGCCTTCGTCGAGTTCAGCGTCGCCGACCAGCGCGATCATGCGGCCTTCCGGCCGGTCCTTCATCCAGCCGTGCGCCTTCACGTAATCCTGCACCAACGATGCGAACAGCGTCTGCGCCACGCCGAGCCCGACCGAGCCGGTGGAGAAATCCACGTCGTCGATGTCCTTGGTGCGCGAGGGATAGGACTGCGCGCCCTTGAAGCCGCGGAAGTTCTCCAGCTTCTCGCGGGTCTGCTGGCCGAGCAGATATTGAATCGCGTGAAACACCGGGCTGGCGTGCGGCTTCACCGCCACGCGGTCTTCCGGCTTGAGCACGCCGAAATAGAGCGCGGACATGATGGTCGCCAGCGACGCGCTTGACGCCTGATGGCCGCCGACCTTCAGTCCATCGGAATCGGCGCGGACATGGTTGGCGTGATGGATCATCCACGACGACAGCCACAGAACCTTGCGATGGAGTGCCGAGAGAATATCCAGACGGGACGGCTCGAGTGGCTTTGTGGGCGACATGGGGCTCACCGTAAGGGCTGAGGAATTGCCCATGCTAGTCCCGCGCTCTCGCCGAAAAATCTCAAATCATATCGACGCGCGAGGCAAGATTGGTATATCATCCCAATAGAGTTAAATTTATTGGGATTTCATACCAATGGACACACTCGACGCCATCGACCGCAAGATTCTCAACATCCTGCAGGCCGACAGCCGGGTCACCATGCAGGAACTGGCGGATCAGGTCGGCCTCTCCGTTTCGCCCTGCCATCGCCGCGTGAAGCTGCTGGAAGAGCGCGGCGTGATTTCGCGCTACATCGCCATGGTCGATCAGAAATCGGTCGGGCTTCCCGTGAGCGTGTTCATCTCGATCAAGCTGGAACGACAGAAGGAAGAAGACCTCGACCGCTTCGCCAAGGCGATCTCGAAGTGGAAGGAAGTGCTGGAATGCTACCTGATGACCGGTAACCGCGACTACCTGCTGCGGGTCGTTACGGCCGACCTTCCGTCCTATGAGGCCTTTATCAAGACCAAGCTGACGCGGCTCGACGGCATCGCGTCCATCGAGTCGAGCTTCGCGCTCAGTCAGGTGAAATACACCATCGCGCTGCCGGTGTAGAAGATTTGCCTGTATCAAGTTGAAGCGCGATAAGCCGTCACCCTGAGGTGCCGTAGCGAAGCGGAGGCCTCGAAGGGCGGCGGCGCCTCATGATCCGCCATCCTTCGAGGCTCGCAAGTGCTCGCAACTCAGGATGACGGCCCCACTGATTACCTCACACTTGCAGCGCGCCTCCCTTCAAATGCGGAATCCCGCACGCCTTGTCCGGCGACGCGATAGCGCGGCAAGACCATCGATGATCTCGCCTGCAGCGCGCGACCGTGCAGCGCAACACACTCGCATCCACTCCATAGTTACAGCCGCGGGCGCGCAAAATGCCGCACCAGTGAGTGGATTTGCGCCGCAACATATCCCCTAATCATCCGATGTTTAACATCGGATGATTGCCAGCCTGCCCCGGGCCTGCTAGCGTTTTGCCACGCTGCGCAAGACGGCGATCGGGAGAGCACGACGTTGGCCAAGGCCGCCGCACAATTTGTCGTCAAACGCGCCAAGCCGGGCCGCATTCATGAAGTGCTGTCCACGCTCGGCAACGAGATCGCGCGCGACATCATTCCCGTCGGCGCGGCGCTGCCGCCGGAGCCGGATCTCGAAGTCCGCTTCGGCGTCGGGCGCGGGGTGATCCGCGAAGCGATCAAGACGCTGGCGGCGAAGGGCCTCGTGAGCGTCGCTCCGCGCCACGGCACACGCGTGCGCCCCCGTCACGACTGGAGCCTGCTCGACCGCGACGTGCTGAACTGGCTGGTCGGCAAAGGCGAGCCGGACCGCGAACTGCTGCTGGAAATTCAGGAAGTCCGCTCGATCATCGAGCCCGCCGCCGCGGCGCTGGCCGCCGAACGCGCAACTCAAGAAGACCGCTTGCGCATCAACACCGCGCTGGCGGCGATGGAAACATCGCACGATCTCGACAGCGCCATCGAGGCCGACAAGGCTTTTCATCTCGCGATCCTCGACGCCACTCATAACCGCGTGTTTCAGGGCTTTCGCGGCGCGATCGACACCATTCTGAGCACCGTCTTTCTGGTCGCCGTCGGCAGCACCGGCTGGTTCGACGACAACCTGCCCAATCACGCCGCTGTGGCGCACGCCATCGACGAAGGCAATCCGCGCAAGGCACGCGGCGCGATGGAACAGGTTCTTGGATTCACCCGCTCCAAGCTCGCGAAGAAAAAATCCGGCAGCGCGAAATCGCCGATTACGCCGCGGCCCGCAAAGCCGAAGACCAAGAGGAAGCAATATGTATCGTGACATGAAGGGCTCGACCCATGTGCTGGCATCGCCGGAGATCGCAGTTGTCGCGATCCCGGAGGACGAGCGCATCTGGGTGCCGCAGGCGCCGGACGTCTGGTTTCGTCCGCTGATGCTCAACACGCGTCAGGGCCAGTGGTGCAACCTGCTGCGCGTGCGCCGCTCCGGCGTGCTGTCGCGACATCTGCATCCCAATCCGGTTCACGGCTTCGTTCTCAAGGGCAAATGGTTCTACCGCGAGCACAAATGGGTCGCGACCGAAGGCTCCTATGTGTTCGAGCCGCCGGGCGAGATCCACACGCTTGTCGTGCCGGAAGACACGCCGGAAATGATCACCTTCTTCAACATCCAGGGATCGATGGTCTATCTCGACGAGAACAACAAGCACGTCGGCTACGAGGACGTATTCACCAAGATCGACATGTGCCGCGCGCATTACGAGGCCTGCGGCCTCGGCCGCGACTATCTCGACCAATTCGTGCGCTGACGATCATGGACGGATCGACCATCACACATGACGCAACGTCCGGCGCCTGGGCATCGGTCTGGTATGCTGGCAAGCGGGTGCTGGTTACCGGCGGCACGTCCGGCATCGGCGCGGGCCTCGCGCGCGGTTTCATCGAAGCGGGCGCGCATGTCACCGTAGCCGGTGTCGGCGATGCCGAGATCGCGGCCGCCGCTTCCGATCCCGTGTTGAGCAAGGCGCACGCGCACAAGCTCGACGTGCGCAACGGCGACGCCGTCAAGGCGCTGGTCAATTCGCTCGATGGCCTTGATGTGGTGGTGAACTGCGCGGGCGTGATCCGCCGCGGCGAGGAACTCGAGCCGGAGGTGTTCGAATCCGTGGTCGATATCAATCTCAACGGCACCATGCGCGTCTGTTCGGCGGCGCGGCCATTGCTGGCGAAGACCAACGGCGCGATCGTCAATCTCGCCTCCATGCTGTCGTTCTTCGGCGGCGGTCTTGTGCCCGGTTACGCCGCCAGCAAGGGCGGCATCGCGCAGCTCACGAAATCGCTGGCCATCGCCTATGCGGGCGACGGCATCCGCGTCAACGCCATCGCACCGGGCTGGATCGCAACGCCCCTCACCTCCGCATTGCAGGCCGATCCGGCGCGCAGCCAGCCGATCCTCGATCGCACACCGCTCGGGCGCTGGGGCATGCCATCCGATCTTCTTGGCGGCGTTCTCTATCTCTGTTCGCCCGCCGCATCCTTCGTGACGGGCACCGTTCTGGTCATCGACGGAGGCTACGCCATCGCGTGATCGCGCAGTCCGCGCTCGCGCCACAATCAATCGAGGCCGTGCAACAACAAGCGGCCCGCGGGAAACGACAAGCGACCGGCATCAATCGCCGGCTCAGGGAGACGCCATGCTGGTCATGCCCAGCCAGAAGACGCGACCACGATGGGTCACGCGCGGGATCAATTCCGTCGCGGGCGCGGCGATGTTCATTGCGCCGTTGCTCGTGCTGGTGATCGTCTGGGCCATTGTCGTGCCGCTGTTCCACGTCAGCCCGCGCGTCTTCCCGTCCGTGGGCGCGGTCGGCGGCGCGGCGGTCGAATCCATCCGCGACGGCACGCTGCTCAATCATGTCGGCGCGAGCCTGCTGCGCGTCGGGCTCGGCACGCTGATCGGCGTCGTCACCGCCGTTCCCCTCGGCATCGCCATGGGCGTCAGCCCCGGCATCTCCGCGTTTCTCACGCCGCTGTTCCGCTTCTTCTCCGTGCTGGCGGGCATCGCGTGGATTCCCATCGCGACGCTGTGGTTCGGCTACGGCTTCGGCGCGATCATCTTCGTGATCTTCAACGCCGTGTTCTTCGTGGTCGCCTACAACACTTTGCTCGGCGTCTCGACCATTCCCTATTCGCTGCGCAACGCAGCCGCTTCGCTCGGCGCGGGCAAGTGGGCGCTGCTGACGGAAGTGCTGCTGCCCGGCGCGCTGCCGAACATCGTCACCGGCATCCGCACCGGACTTGGCTTCGCATGGCGCGGGTTGATCGCGGCGGAGATGATCGCAACCAATGTCGGCCTCGGCTACATGCTGTTCGTCGCGCGCGACTTCTACCGCACCGAAGTGATCGTGCTCGGCATGATCGTGATCGGCGTGCTGTGGCTGCTGATCGACCGTCTGCTGCTGGTTCCGCTGGAACGCTCGACCATCGAGCGCTGGGGCATGGTGAGGCGCGCATGAACTTTCTTCTCAAAAGCTGGGGCGCCTATACGCGCATGACCGCCCGCTGGCCGGGCATCGCGGCAATCATTCCGTTCATTCCCGTCGTGCTGATCTGGACCTTGATCGCGGAAGCCGGTGTGTTTCCCCGCGCCTTCTTTCCCGGTCCCGGCGACGTGATGCGCTCCTTCATTTCGCTCACCTATAAAGGCATCCTGCCGGACTACCTGCAGGACAGCCTGGTCCGCCTGATCACCGGCGCGGCCGTCGGCGTCGCGCTCGGCATTCCGCTCGGCATTCTGATCGGCACCAGCCGTTGGGCGCACCGCGCCTGCTGGCCGATCCTGCTGTTCTTCCAGGCGATCGGCGACATCGCATGGCTGCCGATCCTCCTGATCTGGTTCGGCTTCGGCCTCACCACCATGACCTTCGTGATCGTCTATACGGTGCTGTTTCCCGTCGTACTCAACACCGTGCTCGGCGTGGAATCGGTGCCGCGCGATCTCGCCCGCGCCGCGCGCAGCCTCGGCGCATCGCGCACCCGCGTGTTGTGGGAAGTCACGCTGCCGGGCGCATTGCCGAACATCATCACCGGCCTGCGCAACGGCCTCGGCTATGGCTGGCGCGCGCTGATCGCCGTGGAGATCATCGTCGGCACCAGCGGCATCGGCTTCATGATGTTCGACGCGCGCCGCGCCGGCTCCACCGTCGAGATCATTCTCGGCATGATCATTCTTGGATTGCTTTGGTACATCGTTGACGCCTGGATCCTCGCGCCGCTCGAACGCGCGACCGGACAGCGCTGGGGACTGGTTACATCATGAGCACGCTTTCGATCCGCAATCTCGCCAAGACCTATTTCGATCCCTATGCCGGCGCGCATGTGAATGCCGTGCATGACGTCTCGCTTGATGTCGAACAGGGCGAATTCGTTTCCGTCGTCGGCCCTTCCGGCTGCGGCAAGACCACGATCCTCAACATGGTCGCGGGCTTCATTCCGCATTCCGGCGGCGAGATTCTGCTCAACGGCAAGCCGATCGACGGCCCCGGCCCGGAGCGCGGCGTGGTGTTTCAATCCTTCGCGCTGTTTCCGTGGAAGACCGTGCTCGACAATGTCGGCTTCGGCCCGAAGATGCGCGGCGTGCCCAAGGCCGAGCGGGACAAGATCGCCCATGAATATCTGGCGCTCGCGGGCCTCACGCACGCGGCGAACCGCTATCCCAACGAACTCTCCGGCGGCATGCAGCAGCGCGTCGGCGTGGTCCGCGCGCTGGCCAACAATCCAGCCGTGCTGCTGATGGACGAGCCGTTCGCCAGCGTCGATGCCCAGACCCGCATGACCTTGCAGGAAGAACTCACGCGCATCTGGCAAGAGCGCCGCCCGACCGTGATCTTCATCACCCACGATGTGCCGGAAGCCGTGTTCCTCGCCAACCGCGTGGTCGTTCTCTCCAAGGGCCGCGTGCTCGACCAGATCAAGGTTGATCTGCCACGTCCACGCGTCTGGGACGACCTGATCGAGGACGACACCTTCAAGAAGCTATCCGCGCAGGTGCTGCATATGGTGCGCTCCGCATGAGCCTCGCGTCCGAAGCCCTGCGCTCGACCAAAGGCCGCGTCATCCTCGGCGTCATCGCCGCGTGGCTCGGCTTTCAGCTCTGGCTGACGCTGGCCGCGCCGGGAAAGATCGCGCCCGAACTCGCGGGCACATCGCCGCGGGTCAATATCCAGATCGAACTGCCTTTCACGCCTGAGCGCTTTCACGTTCAGTCGTTCCAGCAATATGGAAGGGTCGCCGGTGCGGACGACCATTCGATAGCACTGCGTGGTGTCAAACGAACGGATCTCAACGCGGTTGCCCGGCCTTACTGGGTAACGAGCGTGGGACCAATAAAGGAGGGAGGATAACAATGCGACGATTACTCATTGCAGGAGCGACGCTGATGCTGGCATGCATGCCGGCGAAAGCGCAGGATCTGGTGAAGGTGAAGGCCGGCATGGTTACCGGCATCGATCAGATAGGATTGCCTATCGCACTCGAGCGCGGCTTCTTCGAAAAACAAGGCCTCGATGTCACCATCGCCCGCCCCTATGCGACGGGCGTCGACGCGCTCAATGCCCTTCAGGCAGGTGAAAGTGAAATCGTACAGGTGGGCGTGCCGATGATCGGCGCGGTACTGCGCGGCATGGATCTGGTCGCGCTGGGCAACTACAGCGGCAACGCCACCAAGGCCGGTTCCGACGCCACCATGGCGATCGTGGCCCGCGAAGGATCGGGAATCAAGAAAGGCGATCTCGCCAGTCTGAAAGGCAAGAGGATCGCCGCCTCGTTCGGCACGATCAACCACCTCTACATTCTGGCGATCCTCGAGAAGGCCGGGTTGAAGCCGGATGACGTCACGCTGGTGAATACCCCGCCGCCGGATATGACGGTGGCACTGCTCGCCAAGGGTATCGACGCATTTTCCGCATGGGACCCCTGGCCGATTGTCGCCGGCAAGGACATTCCCGGCGCGATCGAGGTGATCCGCGGCGGAGATGTGATCTCCTATCTCGGCTTCAATGTCGCGCTGCGGCCATGGGTCGAGAAGAACGGTCCGACCATCGAGAAGTTTCTCGCGGCCGTTTCTGAAGCCGATCAGTGGATGCGCAAGAATCCGAAACTGGCTGCGGGAATTGCCACGCGCTGGATTCCCGGCCTCAAGCCCGAGGTCGCAGAAGCCGCGATGCAGTTCAACATCCAGCAAGCCGACCGTCGCCTGTCGGCAAACAACTATCGCGCGCTGTGGAGCGCGCAGGATCGCCTGCAACGGCTCGGCGTCATCAAGTCGGTGTTCGACGTCAACAAGCACATCGAACCGAAGCCGATCTTGAACGTTATGAAGAAGCATCCCGAACTGTTTTCCGACCTGCCGCCGATCCCGGCGGATGTCGCGATCGGGCCGGGTTACACTTTCAAACCCTGATCTGCGGAGATCGCGTACGGGGGCGGACGAGGCCGAGCTCGTCCGCCCCTTTCTATTGGCAATCACGAACTGGCGCGAGGCGTCCCTCCTCCCGCGCGTGTTCGCCTTACATTGTCCATATTGAATCCGGCAATACATTGATATGATGTGGCCGGGTCCGGCGTTGGACGTGTGAAAGCAAAAAAGTGGCTGACAAAGCAGCAAAACCGGGCGTCGCGTTCGACGTCGCCAACAGGGTGTTCTTCCGTCTCTATCAGGCCTCGAACCTGATGCACCGGCAGGGCACCCGTTATGTCGATCAATACGGGACCACGACACAGCAGTGGGCGGTGCTCGGCGCGCTTGCGCGCCCGATCGTGCTTGAGAAGGGCATGACGGTGAAGGACCTGATCGAATTTCTCGACGTCAGCCGGCAGAATCTGACCGCCGTGCTCGACCGGCTGGAAGGCCGCGGCCTGATCGAACGCGTCAAGGACAAGGACGACGGCCGCAGCCGCCGCGTTCGCCTGACCCGCAAAGGAACCACGGCTTGGGACGGCATGCTGGTGCCGATCGAGGATTTCTATACCAAAGCTCTCAGCAGCTTTAGCCACAGCGAGCAGCTCACGCTCTACAAGCTGCTCGACCGGTTGAAGACATCGCTGACGCAGATCTGATCGCAGCTCCGGCGACCGGGTCTGCTGCGCTCAGTTGCGCAAGCCGGGCGCCTCGTGGCCGGTGCGCGCGACATATTCCGTGTAGCCGCCGCCATACTGGTGAACGCCGTCGGGGGTCAGCTCCAGCACGCGGTTGGAGAGCGCGGCGAGAAAATGCCGGTCATGCGAAACGAACAGCATGGTGCCCTCAAATTCCGACAGCGCATTGATCAGCATTTCCTTGGTCGCCATGTCGAGATGGTTGGTCGGCTCGTCCAGCACCAGGAAGTTCGGCGGATCGAACAGCATTTTCGCCATCACAAGCCGCGCCTTCTCTCCGCCCGACAGCACGCGGCACCGCTTCTCCACATCGTCGCCGGAGAATCCGAAACATCCCGCCAGCGCGCGCAGCGAGCCCTGCCCCGCCTGCGGGAATGAATATTCCAGTTCCTCGAACACTGTCCGCTCGCCATCGAGCAGGTCCATGGCGTGCTGCGCGAAGTAACCCATCTTGACGCTGCTGCCGAGCGCCACCGTTCCGTCGTCCGGCTCCGCCGAGCCCGTCACCAGTTTCAGCAGCGTGGACTTGCCCGCGCCGTTGACGCCCATCACGCACCAGCGCTCCCTGCGGCGCACGGAAAAATCCAGCCCGTCATAGATGCGGCGGCTGCCATAGCCCTTGTGCACATTCTTCAGGCTGACCACGTCCTCGCCCGAACGCGGCGCAGGCAAAAAATCGAACGCGACGGTCTGGCGGCGCTTGGGCGGTTCGACGCGCTCGATCTTGTCCAGCTTCTTGACCCGGCTCTGCACCTGCGCGGCGTGGGAGGCGCGCGCCTTGAAGCGCTCGATGAACTTGATTTCCTTGGCCAGCATCGCCTGCTGGCGCTCGAACTGCGCCTGCTGCTGCTTTTCGGCGAGCGCGCGCTGCTGCTCATAGAATTCGTAATCGCCCGTGTAGGACGTGAGCGAGCCGCCGTCGATTTCCACCACCTTGTTGATGATGCGGTTCATGAATGCGCGGTCATGCGAAGTCATCAGCAGCGCGCCGTCGTAGTCCTTCAGGAACTGCTCCAGCCAGATCAGGCTTTCGAGATCGAGATGGTTGCTCGGCTCGTCCAGCAGCATCACGTCCGGGCGCATCAGAAGAATGCGGCCCAACGCCACGCGCATCTTCCAGCCGCCGGACAGCTTGCCGACATCGCCGTCCATCATCTCCTGGCTGAAGCTGAGACCGGCCAGCACTTCGCGCGCGCGGCCTTCGAGCGCATAGCCATCGAGTTCTTCAAAGCGCGCCTGCACTTCGCCATAGCGCGCGATGATCTCGTCCATCTCGTCGGCGCGGTCCGGATCGGCCATCGCCGTTTCCAGCTCTTTCAGCTCGGCCGCGACCACGCTGACGGGACCTGCGCCGTCCATCACTTCGGACACGGCGCTGCGGCCGGACATCTCGCCGACATCCTGGCTGAAATAACCGATGGTGACGCCGCGCTCGACCACGACCTGCCCTTCGTCAGGCAGTTCCTGACCGGAAATCATCCGGAACAGCGTGGTCTTGCCCGATCCGTTAGGACCGACAAGCCCGACTTTTTCGCCCTTCTGAAGCGCCGCGGCGGCTTCAATGAAGACGATCTGATGGCCATTCTGTTTGCTGATATTGTCGAGACGGATCATGAAAGACGCAGCGCAACCTCAAGGAAAGTTGCGCCGTCTTTAGGCCATGTCGCCCCGCCACGAAAGGGCTATCCGGCATGCCTGCGCCGATTTCGGCGCGAATTCCGTCTCCGTTCTGTCACTTCCTGTTGGAGTAGACGTCCGCCCACATCAGGGTGCCCGCGAAAAACACGAACAACAGAACCACGGGGATCACGACAAGGAGGGTTTCGGTGGGCATTTTCATCTCCGCTATTGCAGAGACATGTCTAGCGCCGCGGATTGCGGGATGAATTGACTTCGATCAAAATCCGAAACCGGCGGGCTGCCTAACTGTAGAGCCTCTCGATTTCCGCGCCGTACTTCTTTTGAATATTGGCGCGGCGGACCTTCATGGTCGCCGTCACCTCGTCGTCGTCGTGATCCAGCTCCTTGGTCAGGAGATGAAACTTCCGAATCTGGGCGACCTGCGCGAGCTGCGCGTTCGCCTTGTCGACCTCCGACTGGATCATCTCCCGCAAGCTCGGGTTCTCGGTCAGATTCCTGAAATTGGTATAGGCGATGCCCTTTTCCTCGGCCCACTTGCCGGACAGATCGTAATCAATCTGGATCAGCGCCGAGGCAAACTTCCGCGCCTCGGCGATCACGATGCATTCCTTGATGAACGGACTCGCCTTCACGGTGTTCTCGATCTCGGACGGGCTGAGGTTCTTGCCGCCCGCCGTGATCATGATGTCCTTGAGACGATCGACGATGCGAAAGTGGCCGTCCTTGAGCTGCGCCACGTCGCCGGTGTGCAGCCAGTTGTCCCGGATGCTGGCTTTGGTGGCGTCCTCGTTGCGATAGTAACCGGCGAACACCGTGTCGCCGCGGATGAGCAGTTCGTCCGACGCGCCAAGCTTCGCTTCGATATTGACGACGTTCGCACCGACCGTGCCGATACGGCGATCCGACAGCACCTGCCCCAGCGCGATGCCGGAACTTTCGGTCAGTCCATAGACTTCGATCAGCGGCACGCCGAGAGTGCGGAAGAAATGCACGATGGCCGGCGAGATCGGCGCCGCGCCGGTCATGGCGATGCGGGTCTTGCGCAGGCCGATAAAGTTCTGCAGCGCGCGGAAGATCAGCCAATATGACAGGCCGAACGTCAGTCTCTCCGCGAACGTCCGATCCGCCGGGTTCTTCTCAGCGAACGGCTCACATGCCGCATAGGCCCGCTCGAACAGCGCGCGGCGGATGGGCCCGGCTTCCAGCAGCTTGATGTGGATTGATGAGTGCGGCTGGTCCCAGATGCGGGGCACGCCGAGGAACATGCTGGGCGCGACCTCGCGCAGGTCTTCCTGCAGGGTGCGGATCGACTCACCGAAATTGACCAGCGAGCCGAGATAGATCGGCACCATCACCGTGGTCATCTGCTCGGCGACGTGACACAGCGGCAGATAGGACAGCAGGCTTTCGGACGCATCGAGGTCAAGAAGCGCAGTCGAGGCGATGGCCTGCGCCCGCACATTCCGGTAGCTCAGCATCGCGCCCTTCGGCTTTCCGGTCGAACCCGACGTATAGATAATGAGTGCGATCTGCGAGAGAGTCTGGCGGTCGATCAGACCGTCCACCAGCGGCGCATTCTTTGTTTCGAAATCGGCGCCGAGCGCTTCCAGCGCCTCGAACGACATCACCTGATCCGGCGGATAGTCGCGGATGCCCTTGGTTTCGATCACCACGATCTTGCGAAGCTTCGGCAGTTCATCGCGGCGCTCCAGCACCTTGTCGACCTGCTCCTGATCCTCGCAGACGATGATCTCGGATTCCGAATGCGCCAGCACATAGGCGACTTCGTTGGCGGGGCTGGTGGGATAAACGCCGACCGCAACACCGTCGACGACGTTCGCGCCAAGCTGCGCCAGCACCCACTCGATCCGGTTTTCGGAGAGAATGGCGACATGGCCGCCTTCGCTCAGACCCAGCGCACGAAACCCGAGCCCGACACGGCAGGCGCGCTGGTAATAGCCCTGCCACGTGCAGGGATTCCAGATTCCGAATTCCTTCTGGCGGATCGCCACGCGGTCCGGATGACGGCGCGCGTTCTCGCGCAAGGTCTGCGGCAATGTGGTTTCGGGAAATCCGTCGCTCATGCTCTTGCGCCTTCAGGACAGCCAGCGCTTGCGGCGCTTGTAATGCTTGATGCCGCGGAAGCTCTTGGATTCCGCATTGGCGCCGCCGACCCCGAGATAGAATTCGCGCACGTCCTGATCGCGGATCAGTTGCTCGGTCGGCCCGTCGGTGACGATCTTGCCGGACTCCATGATGTAGCCATAGGTCGAGACCGCGAACGCAACCGCCGCGTTCTGCTCCACCAACAGCATGGAGACGCCCTGCTCGCGGTTGATGCGCGCGATGATCGTGAAGATTTCCTCGACCAGCTTGGGCGACAGCCCGAGCGAGGGTTCATCCAGCAGCATCAGTTGCGGCTGCGCGATCAGCGCGCGACCGATGGCCAGCATCTGCTGCTCGCCGCCGGAGAGATAACCCGCGCGGCCGGTGCGGCGCTCGAACAGCCGCGGGAAATAGGTATAGACCAGATCGAACGGCGTCTTGATGCCCGACCGCCCGTTCATGGCATAGGTCGCGGCGGTGCGATTTTCCTCCACCGTCAGATCCTCGAAAATCCGCCGCCCCTCCATCACATGAAAGAGGCCGCTCCGCACCAGTTGATGCGGAGCGAAGCGCGACACCGGATCGCCGTTGAACAGGATTTCGCCGGTGGTGACCTTGCCGTCTTCCAGTTCAAGGAGGTTGGAAACGGCCTTCAGCGTGGTCGACTTGCCGGCCCCATTCGAGCCCAGCAAAGCGACCACCGCGCCCTTTTCGACTTTCAACGACAGGCCGCGGAGCACCTGGACCGTCTTGTTATAGACGACCTCGATGTTGTTGACGGAGAGAAGTGCGTCCGCGGTCATTGTCATTACTTCGCGATCTTGATCCAGTCGGAGACCGGCTTCATGGTCTTGTTGGCGCCGTCATACTGATAGACGCGGCCGACAGGCACCGTGTTGCCGGGGATCGAGATCGGCACGCCGATGATGCCGCCGGTGTCGAAGTCCTTGATCGAGTTCAGCGAGGCTTTCATGTTCGCCGCCGTCAGGTCCTTCTTGGCGTCGAGCGTGCGCTTGACGGCTTCGGTCATCAGCATCGCGGTGAGGAAGCCCTGCATGTATCCGGTGGACTGATATTCCGGGCGGATCTGCCGGATCTTCTCCAGCATCGGCGACTTGCCTTCGGTGTCGAAGTAATAGCGATACGGCATCACGCCCATGAAGCCATCAGCCACTTCAGCGGACTTCGCCCAGATCGCGTTGTCCATCGACCAGAACGTGCCCATGAACTTGGTCTTGAGGCCGAGTTGCTTGGCCTGAGTCATGAATTCCGGCAACGGCGCCAGAATATAGCCATGGAAGATGGTGTAATCCGGATCGGCGCGGCGCAGCTTGAGCACTTCGGTGGAGACGTCCACGCTGGTCGGCGAGGTCGCGATCTTCTCGACGACCTTGAGGCCGAGTTCAGCCGCGCGCTTTTCCGTCGGCGCGATCGGATCGCGGCCGAATTCGGTGTCCGAATTCACCAGCGCGATCTTCGCGCCCGGCTTGGTCTTGGCGATGTATTCCAGCAGGATGCCGATCATCTCCGAATAGTCCGGACCGGCGATGAACTGATCCGGAAAATTCTTCGGATCGTTCAGTTCCGACGCGAACGATGCGCCCGCCATCATGATGTCGCCACGGCGATTGAGTTCGGCGTTGATGGTTTTCGAGAAAGCGGTGGAGTCGCCGTAGTAGAGGCTCACCTTCTCCTGGCTGGTGATGCGGTTGAACACCGCCACGGAGTTGTCGACCTTGTAGCCGGTGTCCTCGGCCACATACTTGATCTTGCGGCCGTTGATGCCGCCGGCATCGTTGACGATCTTCACATAGTCCTGAAACGCATTGTTGAGCGCGATGCCCGCGAAGGCGAACACGCCCGTCATCGGCATCGATGCGCCGATCACGATGTCGTCGGCCGCGCGAGCTGGTGCATTGAGACCGAGCGCGAGACAACCCGCGGCGGCGGCGAAAGACAGCACCTTGCGGCGCGTTGGAAGGATTCTCATTGGTGTTTCTCCCTGCATAATCATTTTTTGAACGGCCACAGATGAAAGAAGCGCCGCACGCGGCGCCAGATTTCGGCCAGGCCCTGCGGCTCGAACAGCAGGAACCCGATGATGAGCGCGCCGAAAACGATGGTCCGGATCGGCGACAGTTGCGCTGTCGCGTTCGGAATGAAGGTCATGTAGGACACGGCGATCTTGAGGATCTCCGGCACCATGGTCATGAAGATCGCGCCGAGGATCGCGCCGAGAATGGTGCCCATGCCGCCGACGATCACGGCGGCGAGGAAGAACACCGAATAGATCAGCGGGAAGCTTTCCGGCGTCACCACGCGGAAGAAATAAGCCCACATGCCGCCCGCGACGCCCGCATAGAAGGACGAGAGCGCGAACGACAGCAGCTTGTATTTCAGCAGCGGAATGCCGAGCACTTCCGCCGAAATATCGCGGTCGCGGATCGCGATGAAGGCGCGGCCGATCCGGGTGCGGAACAGGTTCGCCGCGCCGGCCACCGCAAGCGCCGTCAGCGGCATGAACAGCCAGTAGAGATGGAATGGCCGCGCGAGGTCATAGCCGAACAGCCGCGCGGGCGGCATGCTCAGTCCCTGCGTGCCGCCAAGAAACGCCGGGCCGTTGGCGAACAGAAAATGCAGGATGAAGGACGCCGCGATGGTGGCGATGGCGAGATAAAGCCCCTTCACGCGCAGGCTCGGCACACCAACCACAAGGCCGACAGCGGCGGACACCGCACCCGCAAGGATCAGGTTTAGAAGGAACGGCGTGCCGACGCGGATTTCAAGGATCGCCACCGTGTAGGCGCCGACCGACATGAACGCCGCCTGCCCGAGGCTGACGAGGCCGGTATAGCCGGTGAGGATGTTGAGGCCCGTGGTACTGACGATATGGATCAAAACCAGACAGGCGAGATAAATCCAGTACTGATCCGCAAAGAACGGAAACAGCACCAGCGCCGCGAACAGCGCCACCAGCATCACGCGCTGGACATTGGTATCCAGCAGCGCTTCGGCCTGAGCGTAGGTTTGATGTGCCGCGCCGATCCGCATCAGAGTCGCTCGATTTCAACGGTGCCGAACAATCCGTAAGGACGGATCATCAAGGCCACCACAAGAATGCTGAAGGTGACGAGCAGCTTGTACTCGCCGCCGAGATACGTTCCGACCAGCGCCTCGACCACGCCGATGGCAAGGCCCGCGACCAGCGCGCCCGCGATCGAGTCGAGGCCGCCGACGATCACCGCGACCAGCACCGACAGGCCGAACACGCCCATGGTCGGCGAGATGCCGCCGATGGAGCCGATCAGGATGCCCGCGCCCGCCGCCGCCATGCCCGCCACGATCCACGACACCGAGAACCCCGCTGGCACGTTGGGTCGCGCGCAGCGCAACGCCGCCGCGCCAGGTGCGGAAGATCACGAGGAATGCCGCGATCAGCACCGTCGCAATCGCAAAGCTCACCGCGATCTTCGGCGACACATAGGCATTGCCGATAAACATCGGTTTCGTCGGCAGGAAGTTCGGCAGCGTCGCAGGATCGCTGCCCCAGACGAATTCGACAAAGCCGATCAGCACTGAACTGAGGCCGACCGTCACCATGAACACCGAGATCGGGCTTTCGCCCAGCATCGGGCGGATGAGAATCCGCTCGATCACGCCGCCGAGAATGCCGCCGCCGATCACGGTGAGAATGATCGCGAGCCAGACCGGAAGCGCGAGCGCGGAGGCCAGCCCGAAAAAGAAATAGGCCGACAGCATCAGCATCTCGCCGACCGCGAGATTGAGCACCTTGGTCGCCTTGTAGATCAGCACGAAAGCGATGCCGGTCAGCGCGAGCAGCGCGCCCGAGCCAAGGCCCGACAGGATGATCTCGAACAGAAAGAGCCAATCCATTACGCCGCCCTCTCGCCCGCGATCCGCCGCGACAGGTCGCCGACATCGCCGGAGCCGAGATAGGCCGCGATGACGTCCGGATTGTTCTGGATCTCGGCGGGCTTTCCGGCGGCGATCACCTGGCCGAAATTCAGCACCACGACATGATCGGAAATATCCATCACCAGGCCCATGTCATGCTCGACCATCAGGATGGTGACGCCCCACTCCTCCTTCACGTCGAGAATGAAGCGCGCCATGTCCTCGGTCTCTTCGCGGTTCATGCCCGCAACAGGTTCATCGAGCATCAGAATGCGCGGCTGCATCGCCAGCGCGCGCGCCAGTTCGACGCGCTTCCGCAGCCCGTAGGACAGCGAGGCCACCGGCTGGTCGCGGATGTGCTCCATCTCGAGGAAATCGAGCACGCGCCGCTCGATCTCGGAGCGCAGTTCGAGTTCTTCGCGCCGCGCGCGGCCGAAGTACCACAGCGCGTCGAACACATTGGTCTGCATGTGCGCGTGACGGCCGAGCTTGATGTTGTCGAGCACGGTCATGCCGCGAAACAGCGCGATGTTCTGGAAGGTGCGCGCGAGGCCGATCTTCGCGCGCGACGGCGGATGCAGGCGGCTGATATCCTCGCCGCCGAATTCGATGGCGCCGGTGGACGGGCGATAGAAACCGGAAATGCAGTTGAACAGCGAGGTCTTGCCCGCGCCGTTCGGCCCGATCACCGCCGTGATCGATCCCGGCGCGACCGAGAACGACACATCCGTCAGCGCCTTCAGGCCGCCGAAGGACAGCGACAGATGGCTGACGTTCAAACCGGCAGAGTCCGGCCCCACGCGTTCCGACACTTCTTCCTCCCCCTTTGCCCCCGGCGCTTTTGCGCTCTTGCGGCCTTGTTCTTCAAACTTCCTGCGCTATCGCTTCTGCGCCACCAATGCGTGTTCCATGTACATGCGCTCGACCGGACGATCGAGCGAGTTGCCCGCGCGCTCGAAGCCGCGGCGCCAGTCCTCGACATGCCGCCGCATCCACAGCTTGCCTGCTTCCTTGTCGCGCTTTCGGATCGCGTCGAGAAGATGATGATGTGCGGCGATCAGACGCGGCATGCCTTCGGCCACGTTGCGGACCACCATTTCCGTGGTCGGGAAAAACAGCAGGCCCGCCGGCTCCCGCGCCAGTTGCAGCACGCGGTTGTGCGAGGCCCGGGCGATCAGGATGTGGAATTCCGCGTCCAGTTCCGCGAAAGCCTGCGGATTGGAGACGGACTGCTCGGTCGTCTCGATGTTGCGGGCGATCTCCGCGATGTCGTCGTCGGTGGCGTGATCGACGGCATATTCGATCGCGGCGATTTCCAGCACGATGGCGGTTTCGAATAGTTCGCGGAACGTCACCTCGTGCAGCACGAGCGCGCGGCTGAGGCGGCTGGCGAGTTTGTTGTAGCGCGGCAGGCACGCATAGAGACGACGGCTGGAATCGCGGCGGATCAATCCGCTCTCTTCGAGAACGCGAATTCCCTCGCGCACCGTAGAGCGATTGACGCCGAACTGCTGGACCAGTTCGGACTCGGTCCCGATCGGATCGTTCGGCTTGATCCGCCCATTGACGATTTCACGCTCGATCGCATCGGCTACCTTTTGATAGGCGGGCGCGACCTCGATACGCGTGAAGTTCGGAACGACAGAACTCATGATGCCCCAGCGTCGATTGTCCGACAATTGGTAGGAGCGGAATGACGGACGGTCAATGCCCTTCGCATAGGGTTTTCTCGGATAATTCTTGATGCATCGCACACATTGCAGCGCAAATGTTGATTGTCGGACAAAGTCTCAGGTGCGCGGTATCGGGGCGATCCGCCGAAGGGTCCACGCGCGAAAAATCACGTGCATCAACAAGATGCGCGGCGATCCGGCCTGCGAATGATGGATTGAAGAGACGCGTCGCGGAGCGCGATCAGGTCTTCATGGTGGCGGGCGTGTCTTCGGACGCGTAGATCGCGGAACGGGCTTCCGCCGCGGCGAGCCACCGGTTCAGCATCGCGGACAGCGGCGCATAGATCAGGTCGAGGCGCACGGGCATCAGCCGCGGAAATGTGAACAGCACCTCGTGAGAGCGAAGTCCCTTGCCGCCTTTGACCAGACCGAGATTCCGAATGATCTTGTAGTCGCCGCTAGCCATCCGGGCGATACGCACGTTCTCGAACCGCTTGTGCATTCACGCTCTCCTCAACGGAGGAAAGCAGCCGTTTCTTACGATTCGGTCAATCCACCGGAGGCCACAATCAGAACTTGACGGTCACACCCGCATAGGCGGACTGCTCGGTGCAGCTGTTGGTGCTGACGCCCGCCACGGTGCAAACGCCGGGCGACGCCTTGCTGTCGAGGCCGAACTTGTTGCGCCAGTAGCGATACGCGATCCAGACATCGAGACGATGGGAATGCTGCTGCCCCCACATCAGCTTGCCCGCATCCAGCGTCAGCCGGATCGGTTCGGAATTCAGCTCCACCGCCGTCGCCGTGCCGAGGCCTGCGGGCAGCGGCGCGTTCTGGTCGCCCTTCTTGCCGTACCATGCGGCCCGGCCGCTGATGGAAAAGTACTGCATCGATTCCGGCAGGAAGCCGAGTTCCATGAAGTAATTGGTCTCCACCGCCCATGTGCCGTTGTAGTCGGTCTTGCCGTCCGACAGGCAGGTGACGCCCGGGGTGCCGGGGCCGAATACACCGCACTTCAGGAAGCCGTTGTGATTCCACTCCTTGTAATAGAGCGGCGCGACATTGAAGTAGCCCTTGTAAGGAAGATCAAACGCGAACTGCAGGCCCGCGACGATGTCGCGCTTGGCCGGGGCGACGAAGGTGTTCTGGGTGTTGGCGTCGGCGCCGACGATCAGCGACACGTTATGCAGCGGACCGTAGGAGAACGCCTTGGTGTCGAACATCTCGTTGAAGCCGAGCGTGCTGCGGAACAGGCCGTAGATTTCGAGCGCGCCCTCGCATGACGCCGGTGCGGCGAAGACAAAGCCGGGACTGGTGCACGGCGTCGCCGGATCGTTCGGCCCCGATTTGAACGCCGCGACATTGACGAAGTTCGTGCCATAGGCCCAGACGTCGAAATGCGTGAACGCCAGGACATGCTTGCCGGTTGTGCCGTTATAGGTGCCGTCGCCGCGCGGGCTGAACGCGCCGGGATCGGTGCCGCTGAAGATATAGGCGTAGGTCAGCCGATTGTCGTTCACCAGAAAGAACGGGATCTCCGGCGCGGCCTTGACGGCCTTGTGTTTCGGTTTCGGCGCGGCATCGGCCGCCGTCGCCCGGCCCACGGGAGCCAGAACGAACGTCGACAGCAGGAACAGGGCCGCGAGGCGGAAACAGGACAACATTCAACGATCCAGGAATGGCTGACAAACGGCAATGGCCGTGCCGAAAATCGCGTTTTTCCGCCCGGAGGGAAAGCCTCAACTTTCCGCATCCGGCCCGGAAAGGGTCCTTACAGGCAATTCATCCACATGTGAGATGGCTGTAGCGACAGGCGAGATCGGCTCCCTCTCCCCGACGGGGAGAGGGTCGGGGTGAGGGGATATAAATCCATCGAGAGATTCTACGCCCTCACCCGGATTGCCATAGCGCGTCAAAGACGCGCGTGAGCGCGCTTATGGCAATCCGACCTCTCCCCACGGGAGAGGTGAAACGGAAGCATCAATCCGCCAGTTCGATCAGGATCGGCTGATGATCGGAGGCATCCGTCGCCCCGTTCACCTCCACGCGGCGCACGCGGGATGTGATGTCTTCCGACACGAAAATGAAATCGCGGCAGTCGGGACCGTCCGCCCACTGCGCATGATCGTAAAGCCCGCAGGTCAGCGCGTGGGTGCGCTCCGGATAACAGACCGACCACGCATCGCGGTAGTTCAGCCCGCGCCGCTTCGCCTGATGGATCAGCGCGTGCTGCGGGTCGGACACATCCAGATTGAAATCGCCGCACAGCACACTCGACGCCGCGATCGTCTGGCTGTCGTAAGGCTCCGCATGCCCTCGCGCGGCGCGGGGGCTGCTGGAGGCTTCTTCCTGCAGGTCGAGCAGGCGCATGATCTGCGCTTCGCGCTGCATGACCGAATGATACTCGAGATGCGTATTGACGACACGGACCGCGCCGAACGCCGCCCGCACCGTGACATCCAGCGCATGCCGCCGCATGCTGCGCGTCGCGCCTGCGCCCGGCCATGGCAGCAGATGGTTGGTGATCTGCAGGACCGGCAAACGCGACAGCGTCATGTTGCCGAAGCGATGCGGGCGGCCTTCTCCGTCAATGGCCTCGATCGCCGGGCGAAACACGCCCTGATAGCCCGGCAGCAAGGCCGCAAGCTGCGCGCTTTGATCCACGCCGCTATCGAGCTTCGCGAAATTGTCCGAGACTTCCTGAAAGCAGTACACGTCGGCGTCGGCGAAATCCCTCGCCACCGCGGCGATGCGTGCAAGATCGGTGACGCCGTCGCAGCCCTTGCCGCACTGGATGTTCCATGTCAGCAGCCGCATCAGCGAATGCCCGCGCGCATGAAGGACTGCACGAACTGGCGCTGGAACAGCAGGAAGGCGATCAGCAGCGGCGCCATGGTCATTACAGTAGCCGCCGTGATGATCGACCAGTCGACGCCGGTTTCCGGCGCACCGAACACGGCGAGACCCACCGTCAGCGGACGGCTTTCAACCGAGTTGGTCACGATCAGCGGCCACAGGAAGTTGTTCCAGTGATAGCTCACCGAAACGAGGCCGAACGCGATGTAGGTCGGGCGCGCCAGCGGCACATAGACCTTCCAGAGAATCTGCAACGGCCCCGCCCCTTCCACGCGCGCGGCCTCGACCAGTTCCTGCGGCACGCTCTTGAAGGTCTGGCGCAGCAGGAAGATGCCGAAGGCGCTGGCGAGATACGGCAACGCGATCGCCGGGATCGTATCGAGCAGGTTGAGCTTGCCGATCATGCGGTAGTTCTCAACGATCAGCACGTCAGGCATGATCATCAGTTGCAGCAGCACCAGCGCGAAGGCGATGCCGCTGCCCCTGAACTTGAACCGCGCGAAGGCATAGGCAGCCAGCGTGGACAGCACGAGCTGACCAACAAGAATGATGATCACCAGCACCACCGTGTTGATGTAATAGCGGCCGAACGGCGCCTGATTCCAGGCACGCGCGAAATTCTCCAGCGTCCACGGCGCCGACAGGCTGAACGAGGTCGCATAGGCGGCCGGATGCAGCGCGCTCCAGAACGCATAGACCAGCGGCGCGAGCCAGAGCAGCGCCAGCAGCCACGCGGCAACCGCCTCAACAAGATGCGTGCGGCCGTTCATTGATAATGAATCCTGCGGTCGAGATAGCCGAACTTGACCAGCGCCACCGTACTGAGCAGGACCAGCAGCACCACCGTCAGGGTCGCCGCATAGGCCGAGTCCTGGAACGTGAACGCCACCTCATAGATGTAATACAGCAGCAGCGTGGAGGCGTTGTTGGGACCGCCCTTGGTCATGATCACAAGATGATCCACCAGCTTGAACGAATTGATCACCGCGTTGATCGCCACGAACAGCGTGGTCGGCATCAAGAGCGGGAACGTGATGCGGCGGAAGGTGTACCAGCGGCTCGCGCCTTCAACGGATGCAGCTTCTTCCAGATCCGGCGAGAGCTGCTGCAGCGCCGCCAGATAAAAGATCATGAAGAACCCGGCTTCCTTCCAGATCACCATCACAATCAGGCAGCCCATCACGGTGCTGGGATCGCCGAGCCAGTTCCAGCCCGCAAGGCCGAACGCGCCGCGCAACTGATCGAGCAGGCCGTAGTCCGGCGTATAGAAGAACAGCCAGATGTTCGCGACGGCGATCATCGGCAGCACGGTCGGCGTAAAAAACGCGAGTCGCAGAAAACCGCGGCCGCGCATGTTGCGGTTGACCCAGATCGCCATCAGCAGCGCCAGCGCGATGGAGGTCGGGATGGTGCCGAGCGCGAACCAGAAATTATTGACCAGCGCTTTCCAGAAAATCGGATCGGCGGCCATCGCCTGATAGCTGTCGAGACCGACGAAAACCTCCGTGCCGTTCCGCCGCGTCAGGAAGAACGAATGCCGGATGGTGGCGAGGATCGGATAATGGGTGAAGGCGATCAGCAGCACGGCGGCGGGCAGCAGAAGCAGCCACGCATTCACGGCATTCCACCACGCATGCGACTTCGGCCTGCGCGTGACGGTCGGAATGGATGATGCTGTGTGATCGGTCATCGACGAAAGAGCCGGATGGCGGCGGACCGCCACCCGGCATTCTCTTTACTTGTACGCGCGCAGAACGCGGTCAGCCTGCTGCTGCGCCGACGCCAGCGCCTCGGACGGCTTCTGCGAGCCCGTCACCGCCGCCTGCACGGCGTCGTTGACGAACTTGTAGATGCGGCCGTTCTCGTGAACGGAGAGTTCCGGCACCGCATGCTCGAGCTGGTCGCGCGCGACGGTCGCCGCGGGGAAGCCCTTGGCATAGTCTTCCATCGCCTTGGTCTTGTAGGCGGCGGGCGAGACGGCGACGTAACCGGTCTTGATGCTCCACTCGGCTGCGCGCTCAGGCGCGGTCATCCACTGGATGAACTTCACGGCTGCCTTCTGCTGCTCGGGCGTCGCGCTCTTGAAGACGTAGAAGCTGCCGCCGCCGGTCGGCGAGCCACGGCGTTCCTTGGCAGGCAGCATGGCGACGCCGAAGTTGAACTTCGCGCCATCCTTCACCGCGGTGAGGTTGCCCGTAGTGTGCCACATCATCGCGGTCTTGCCTTCGAGGAAGTCGGTGCGCAGCGTCGCCCAGTCGATGCTGCCCGTCGGCATCACATTGTGCTTGCGCGACAGGTCGGTCCAGTAGTCCAGCGCGCCGACGGTCTTCGGCGCGGTGAGATAGACCTCGTTGCCGGCTTCGTTCATCAGCTTCTGGCCGTTCTCGATCGCGAGCGCGCCGAGCATCCAGTAGCCGTAGCCGGTGGTCGGAATTTCGACGCCCCAGCGCGTGGTGTTGCCGGAGGCATCCTTCTTGATGAGCTTCTTGCCCATCTCGGCCATTTCGTCCCAGGTCGCGGGCGCTTTCTCCGGATCGAGACCGGCTTCCTTGAACGCGTCCTTGTTCCAGTAGAGCACGATGGTCGAGCGCTGGAACGGAATGCTCCAGGTCTTGCCGCCGATCTGGCCGTTGGCCATGAACGCGGGATAGAATTCCTTGAACCAGGATTTGTCCGTGACGAGATCGTCCATCGGCACGATGGCGTTCTCGTCCATCAGCGTGAAGACGTCGGTGGAGAGCAGCACCGAGAGTTGCGGCGGCTGGCCGCCCTTCATCGCGGTCATCGCCTTGGTCATGGTGTCGGTGTAGTTGCCGGCATAGACGGCGGTCACCTTGATGTCCGCGTTTTCCTTCTGGAAGCGCGCCACCATGTCGTCGATGATCTTGGTCACCGGGCCGCCGACGGCGACCGGATAATACATGGTCAGATCGACCGCGGCCGCAGGCCGCGAACCCATCGACACAGCCGCGAGCGCAGCCGCCGCAAGCATGGTTCGTCCAAAAAATTTCATCACAGTCTCCCCTTGTTACCTCTCCGGCTGCGCAACACCATGTCCGGTGTCAGACAGCCGCAACCCGTTTCATCTCGCCGGCTGCGGAGTCCATCCGCCGCTCCGACGTCCTGTCGAACTGATGCTCTAAGCCTGCATCCCATGAGAGACGAACATCGTCGCCCGGATGGGATTTGCTGAAACCGTCCTGCCGCACCGAAACCGGCTGGCCATCGATCTCGCACAGCAGGATGCTGTCAGCGCCGAGATGTTCGACCGCCTTTACGCGTGCGGGATGACCGTCCTGCGACACGATGCGAATATGTTCGGGACGAATGCCGATCAGGTGCTCGCCCATCGTGACGAGGTTCATCGGCGGCGTGCCGATGAAGCGCGCGGTGAACGCAGTGGCCGGACGATTGTAGAGGTCTTCGGGCGTGCCGTTCTGCTCGATGCGTCCATCGCGCATCAGCACAACGCGGTCCGCCATCGTCATCGCTTCGGTCTGATCGTGAGTCACATAGACCATCGTCATGCCGAGCCGCTGCTGGAGCGAACGGATTTCGGTGCGCATCTCATGACGCAGCTTGGCGTCGAGATTGGAGAGCGGCTCGTCCATCAGGCAGACGCGCGCTTCGGCGATGATGGCGCGACCGAGCGCGACGCGCTGGCGCTGGCCGCCGGACAGTTGCGCGGGTTTGCGCTCGAGAAGATGAGAGAGCCCGACAATGTCGGCGACGCGCTTCAGCCGCGCGTCGCGCTCGGCGCGGGACACGCGGCGCACGCGCAGACCGAACACGATGTTCTCCGCGACGCTGAGATGCGGAAACAGCGCGTAGGACTGGAACACCATGGAAATCTTGCGTTCGGCCGGCGACAGATGAGTCACATCCGTGCCGCCGATGGTGACGGTGCCGGAATCCGGCTGTTCTAATCCCGCGATCAGGCGCAGCGTGGTCGATTTTCCGCAGCCGGACGGGCCGAGCAGCACCAGCAGCGATCCTTCGTCCGCGGTCAGACTCACGTCGTCCACGGCCCGCATCGAGCCCCAGTGCTTGGAAACGTGATCGAGCGTAATCGCCGACATGATTGCCCCGGTTCTGGCGCCGTCATCGCACGGCATCGGGGAAACAAGTCCGGACAGCGCACTCATCGCCCGTGAATGCGTTCACGAACGACAGCGGCATCCGCAGGCCTCCCCGGCCCTGCGCTGACAGTTGATGCGGACATGCAGGAAATGCTTTTCCCTGCCGCCGCAGCCTGTTCTATTGTTTTCATATGAACATAATATTCTGAGCATATGAAACAATATTCGCTTCTCCTACCGCTCGAATGATAAGTTTTTGTGACAGGCAGGCCCAATGCTCAAAATTGTTAATCAACGACAGGCCCGCATTCTGGAAATCGTGCGTGAAGCGGGCTTTGCGTCGATCGAGGATCTCGCGGGCCACTTCGAGGTGACGCAGCAGACGGTCCGCCGTGTCGTGAACCAGTTGTGCGATCAGGGCCTGCTGCGGCGCATCCACGGCGGCGTCAGCCTTCCGGTGCAGAATCCCAATCTCGCCTATGGAAGCCGGCAGGGCCTGAACCCCGACGCCAAGCGGCGCATCGGCCAGACGGTGTCCGACTTCGTTCCCGACGGCGCATCGCTGATGATCGGGCTCGGCACCACGCCCGAATATGTCGCCCAGGCATTGTCTCATCGCCAGAACCTGCGGATCATCACCAACAACCTGAATGTGGCCGCCGCCTTCGCCCGCAATCCAGAAGTGGAAATCACCATGGCGGGCGGCACGCTGCGTCCGTTCGACCGCGACATCATCGGCGACACCGCCGTGCGGTTCTTCTCGGACTTCAAGGCGGACATCGGAATTTTCGGCGTCGGCGGCATCGACGACGACGGCGCGCTGCTCGATTTCTATGTCGGCGAGGTGCAGGCCCGCCAGGCCATCGCCGCCAATTGCCGCACGTCGCTCCTGGTCGCCGACATCAGCAAGTTCGGCCGCAACGCGACGGTGCGCGGCGGCCATCTCGGCGACTGCCATCACGTCTTCATCGACAAGCCGGTGCCGGAGAATTTCCAGCATCTCGCCGACCAGTGCGCCGACCGCCTCCACATCGCGCATACCGGCGGCGCGCAGGCGGCCTGACGCGGGAAACACGCAATCAGCGCGGATAATTGGCATTGATTTATTCCATCAATGGCTGTGATGTGAACCGGACACCGGTCAACCGCGATACAGCCCCGAATGGACCTCAAGCAGCTCAAATACTTCCTGTGCCTTGCCCGCGAGGGCAACGTCACCCGCGCCGCGCGGCAGCTCAATATCGTGCAGCCCGCACTGAGCATGCAGATTGCGAAACTGGAAAAATCCGTCGGCAAGCAACTGTTCTTCCGCTCCGCCCATGGCGTCTCGCTGACGCCCGCCGGGGAAACGCTGACCTCCCTCGCCACTTCGATCATCCAGAACGTCGATCACGCGCAGGAAGAAATGGCGCGCCTTGACGGGCGCATCTCCGGCCGCGTCAGCATCGGCATGATCACCTCGGCGGCGCAGAGCACCCTCGCCGCATCGACCGCGAAGATCGCCGCGCGTTATCCTGAAATCCAGTTGCTGGTCTGCGAGGGCTATACGGAAACCCTGGTCGAGTGGGTCGCCACCGGCCAGCTCGACATCGCCATCGTCAACGTGCCCGCCGGAAAGCACAACCTGATCGCGCATCACATCCTCGACGAGGAAATGATGTTGGCGCAGGGCCGCGACAACAAAGCCGTGCTGCCCAACCCGGTGCCGTACAAGAAATTGAAGGACCTTGGCCTCGTGCTGCCGTCGCGCCGCCACGGCCTGCGGCGGATTCTCGATGCGGCCGCGACCGAAGCGGAAATCGCGCTCGCGCCGCGGCTTGAGGTCGATACGCTCTCGGCGGTGTGCGAGGTCGTCGCCACGACCGACCTCATCACCGTGCTGCCCGGCATCGCGCTCTATCCCCATCTCGCCGCCGGACGGATCTCCGCGCATCGCCTGCGCAAGCCGTCGATCCAGCGCACCGTCGCCTGGCTGACGCATCCGCGCCGGGCCGTCTCGGCGGCGATGTCAGCGGTGATGGAAGTGCTGACCGAGGATTTACAAAGCGCAGCCTCGTCAGCTTCGCGGCTGGTCAGTCGCTGAGACGCAAATGAAAAGCGGCCACGTCCGATATGGGACGCGGCCGCTCTGAGAGCGCCTGCCGTCGGCTGTTCCTATTTCAGCGTGATCGCAAGGCCGCTGAGATCCGCGTTCGCCATCAGGCCGGTCTGACTGCCGGAGAGTTCGAGCACTGCGCCCTTCTGGTTGGTGAGCACGATGGCGCGTGCGCCGCGCCCCACCGCGATGCCCGCGCCCGCCGCGCCATAGACACCGGCGACATCCGACGGACGGTTGATGTTGCTGACCCGGCCGCGCAGCACCGTCTTCGATCCGCCGAACACAAGACCGTAGTCGATGCCGCCGGTGGACAGCCTGTAGCTCCGGCCGCGGAAATTCAGCGTGCCGCTGCCGCCCGACCCGCCGATGAACCATCCCGCCTTGTAGATCACGAGCGAAACGGTGCCGCTGTCGGCTCGTGCCGCCGACGACAGGCCTGCGCCGATGGCGAGCGTGAATGCGAGCAGCAAGGCGCGAAGGATGGATGAACGTTGCATAGGATGTCCCCGGACAATGTTGAATGAACGAACAGGCGTTGCGAAACGTATCACTGGTGAGTCGCGTGAAGTCTATCCCATGAGGCGGATTCGCACAGCCGCCTCCGCCAAAAGCGACTGCCTGCGCGCAGATCCCGCGGCACTCTTCATCCTCCGCCTGATCTTCTTTCAACCGAAGTGGAATTGAGGCGGCGGGCTTCAACCTCAAGCTGAAGCCAGGCTCCAATTTACAAGTTCCATGAAGGCCTTAGCGGCAAATTAAGACTTGATTAACCATATCGGACCACGCTGGTCACGGGCTGGGATCGAAGCACTTTTGACAGTCGGCGTTCTTTCGGGAGCGTGGATTTGCTGGAGGTCTCGATGAGCCACAACACGGCACATATTGCGGAGATGAGCGGCCCGGCCGTCGCGCCGAAGCGCGTGGTCCGTCTGCTGATCGGCGCGACCGTCGGAGAGATCGAGCGCGAACTGGTGCTGCAGACGCTCGCGCGCTGCGAGGGCAACCGCACCCATGCGGCGCGCGTGCTCGGCGTGTCGGTTCGCACCCTGCGCAACAAGATCCGGCAGTACTCGGCGGACGGCGCCGACGTGCCCGCGCATCACTAGGAGCGGTGCGGGCGCGGTTTAGCGTTTGATGGACAGTCCAGATCGGGCTACGATTCCCGTCAGGGGAGCCCGATCATGAACGACCATGTCACCAAGACCATTTTCGCCTGTTGCACCCTCGTCCTGTTCGCCAGCGCGTCGGCCCATGCCGCCGGCACGCCGGAGCAGCGCCGCGCCTGCCGCAAGGATGCGATGACCTTCTGCCGCGAATTCGTGCCGAACGTGAAGAAGATCACCGCCTGCATGGAGGCGAACAAGGCAAAGCTCAGCCCGGTCTGCCGGACGCAGTTCAAATAAACTGCGCGAAGTTCGCGAGAGACCGATGCACATTCCCGCCACGCTGGAACAGGCTCGCAGCACGCTTGCGATCATGCTCGGCATTGCGGCGGCGGAAGGTCTGCCGAGCGACGCGGACAAGGAATGCATCGCCGCGGTGACGGATTACATTTTCCGCATCGAGGAGCAGTTCGGCCTCGCCGGGCTGACGCCGCTCAGCCCAGCGCGCCTCGCCACCCTCGCCGCGGATCCCGACCTCGCCTTGCAGGCCGCGAGCTTCGCCGCCGTGATGGCGCTGGCCGATGGCGTGGTGAATGTCGCAAAGCTCAGCGCCGCGGTGAGGATCGCCGATGCGCTCGGCGTGCGCGACGGTTATGTCGATGAACTGGCGCGGCTGGCGATCGGCGATCTGCGCGAGATCAAGGCCCGTCTTCCGCTCGCCACCGCCGCCAGCGTCACGGGCGAAATGTCGGCCGCCACGGGGATCGGATCGTGGCTTCGCCCTTACGACAGGCAGCCCGACGCCGCTCTGGCGACGCGCTTTCAGGCGCTGGAACGCTTGCCGTTCGAGACGTTCGGCCGCGCCTTCGCCGATTTTTACGCGATCAACGGCTCCGCCTGTCCGGGCGAAAAAGGTGCGCTCAACTTCGCGCTCGCCATGCCGCACAACTCCGTCCATGTGCTGGCCGGATACGACACCACACCGTATGGCGAGTTGCAGACCGCCGCGCTGACGGCAGCCATGCACCGCAGCCACGCCATGGCAGGTCATGTCCTGCCCGCGATGCTGCGCTGGCATTTCGGACTTGCGCTCGACACGACAGACGAGACCGCGAAAGACACGTTCGACCCGCACGAATTCTTCTATGCCTGGGCGCGCGGCGAAGACATGATCGTGGACCTGCTCGCACCGGACTGGAATTTCTGGGCGGCGGCGATCCAGCCGCTCGACGCCGTGCGTGAAGCCGTGGGACTTTTGGCGCCGGAATGAAACAGATCAACCGATCCAGCCTCATCGCGGCGCTGCTGGCCTTCAACGGCGGCTTCGTGGATACGGCCGGTTTTCTCGGACTCAACGGATTGTTCACCGCGCACGTCACCGGCAACTTCGTCACGCTGGGTCATGCGCTGGTTACCGGCAGTCACGGCATCGTCGGCAAGATTCTCGCGCTGCCGGAATTCGTTCTGGTGATCGCTCTCGCGCGCTTTGCCGGGACTGCGCTGCGCGCCCATAACCTGCCCGCGCGGCCGATCCTGCTCACGGTCAAGGTGCTGCTGCTCGCCGCGTTCTTCGGGCTGGCTGTCGGCTTCGGCCCCTTCCCGGATGCCAATACGCCGCTGGCGCTGCTCACCGGCCTTGCCGGCATCGCCGCGATGGCGATGCAAAACGCGGTGCAGCGCGTCCACATGGGAAGCCTGCCGCCGTCCACCATGATGACCGGCTCCACGGTGCAGGCCACCCTCGATGCAGTGGATGTCGTCACCGGCGCCGCCTCCGAACAGGTTCGCACCCGCTTCCGATCGCTCGTGCTGACGATCGCGTCCTTTGCGGTCGGATGCGCCGTCTCCGCGATGCTGTATGTGCATGTCGGCTTCTGGTGCCTTGCGCTGGCCGTCGCGGTCGGCGCGGCGGCGTCGCTGCTGTCGTCCCGAGACTAACCTCCGGCGTAAAGACGCTTGCGCACCACCCGCTACGGTTGCAGAGTAATGGCGGGCCCGGGGTGTTATCGCGCGTCGTATTGCGGTCGCCGTTGAGCTTCGGCG